>Ga0335085_10000548_pt1 | contig 102963 bp, 93 predicted proteins | sample Lox_Sample_45_FD_206712 | JGI IMG/M metagenome (GOLD analysis project Ga0335085, IMG submission 206712) | Soil microbial communities from Loxahatchee National Wildlife Refuge, Florida, United States - Lox_Sample_4.5 | ecosystem: Environmental > Terrestrial > Soil > Wetlands | place: USA...
CAAAGTATCTCAAGAGCCCCGGGCCGCTGGTGCACGCCTGACGGACCATGGCCATGGCAACCAGACGCCGGTCATTCCTGCTGATCGCCGGCATCGGCGCGATGCTGGCGCACCGGCCCGCGCTCGCGGCCGATGCCGCACACGGCAAGCTGCTGTTTCAGGCCTGCGCCGCCTGTCATTCCGAAAAGCCCGATGCGATCGGGCCGAGCCTCACGGGCGTGGTCGGCCGCAAGGCCGGCGCGCGCGACGACTTCCGCTATTCGGGACCGATGCGGCGCGCAAACCTCACCTGGGACGAGGCCAACCTGCGCAGCTACATCATGGACCCGCAGGCGCTCGTGAAGGGCAACCGCATGCCGTTTGGCGGCCTGAGCGACCCGGGCGACGTGGACGACATCGTCGCCTACCTGAAGACGCTGCAATAGGCAGTGGCTTGGCGGCATCCTCTCGGCGTAGGGGCGCCCCTTGTGGCCGCCCCGCTTGGCCACCACGGCGACGCTCGCACCGCGGCAGGGCGGCCACAAGGGCCGCCCCTACGTCAGCCGATATCAGGAGGACGGTCATGCTTCAGAACAGCACTGCGAACGACCAAAAGAACGACGCGCTGGCCGATCGTCTTCCGCCGCTCGGGCCCGGTCTCAAGGCCCTGATGATCTGGCCGCGCTTCCCCGCTTCCTTCTGGACCTTCGAGAAGATCATGGAGATTCTTCCCAAGAAGGCCAACCAACCGCCTCTCGGCCTGCTCACGGTGGCGGCGCTCTGTCCGTCGACCTGGGAGCTGCGGCTGATCGATTGCACTCTGGAGAATCTCCAGGAGAGCGACCTGCTCTGGGCGGACCTCGTGATGGTGAGCGGCATGCACGTCCAGAAGGAGGACATCCACGTCATTCTGCGGCGCGCCCGGGCGCTGGGCAAACGGACGATCATCGGCGGTCCATACGCCAGCAGCGTGCCTGAAGAAGTCACGGCCCTGGCCGATCACGTCGTAGTGGGCGAGCCGGACGACGTCTTCGGGGAAATTGCCGCCGATCTCGAGCGCGGCACCGCGCGGCACCTCTATGTGATCGATCAGAAGCCGGATATTACCCGTACGCCGCCGCCGTGCTTCGATCTGCTCCAATTGGACAAGTACATCTCCATGGCCGTGCAGTTTTCGCGCGGGTGCCCGTTCCAATGCGAGTTCTGCGACATCATCACCATCTACGGCCGCAAGCCGCGCACCAAGACGCCTGCTCAACTGCTGACGGAACTCGACCGTCTCCACGAACTCGGGTGGCGCGACCAGGTTTTTGTGGTCGACGACAATTTCATCGGCAATCACAAGCGAGCGCTCGAGCTGGCGCTCCGTCTTGGCGAGTGGCAGCTGGCCCATGACTGCCCCTTCTTCTTCTTTACTGAGGCCTCGATCGATCTCGCCCAGCGGCCGGAACTGATCGACGCCATGGTGCGGGCGAACTTCTTCTACGTTTTCGTGGGCATCGAGAGCCCCGCCAAGGATTCTCTGTCCGAGGCCAAGAAATTCCAGAACCTGCGCCGCGATCCTCTGGAGTGCGTCCGCTTCATCCAGAGCCGCGGCCTCTGGGTCACCGCCGGCTTCATTGTGGGCTTCGATTCCGATCTAGAGTCGATCTTCGAGCTGCAGCGCGACTTCATCGAGCAGGCGGCGATTCCCTGGGCGATGGCGGGACTGCTGCAGGCGCCGCCCACCACGCCGCTCTACGAGCGCATGCGAAAAGAGGGCAGGCTGATAGAGAGCTCCCGCGCCACCACCAATTTCAGCCCGCCGAATTTTCGTACCCGGCTTCCGCTGCCTCTGCTCTTGAAGGGATACCGCGATACGCTGGCGGCTCTCTACTCCCCGTCGGGATATTACGGACGATCGCTGAACTCACTGTTGCATTGGCAGAGCCGGAAGGAGCAAAAGGTGAAACTTCAGTACTCCTTCGCGGCCATGGCGGCGACTCTGTTTCGCTCAATCCTCCACCAGGGGATTCTCTCTTCGTACCGGCGGGAATACTGGAAGTTCGTTTATCAGATCCTCGCTCGCTGGTCACGCAATCGGGCGCAGCTCCGCATGGGCCTCGTTCTGTTGTTCTCGGGGCACCACTTCATCAACTTCGCCAAGCGCGTGGTCGCCGAACTGGATGCTGAGATCGAAGCCGTCGAGACGCCGGCGAGCGTTGAGCCTTGCCGTCAGCGGCCCGTGACCGGCCGGTTGGTTCCGATTACAGAGCACTAGTCCAGCAGGACGCTGCAATATCCGAGTCATGTCATTCCGAGCGCAGCGAGGAATCTCGCGGTTGAAAGAAAGCCGGTTATGAGATTCCTCGCTGCGCTCGGAATGACATGCCAGTGGGAGGAAGTCATGTCCATTACGGTTGAGGCAAATCCACCGATCCTGGCCCGGGCCGAGCGCCTGCTTCCCCCCGGCCCCAAAGGACACTGGCTGGTCGGGAGCCTGCCGCTGGTCGGCGGTGACGGTCTTGCCCGGATCGAGAAATGGGCGCGCGATTATGGCGACATCTTCTACGCCCGCGCTCTCAGTCTTGGCTTCGCGGTGGCAAGCAGCCCCGATCTGGTTGAAGACGTCCTTGTGAACCAAGCCCGAAATTTTGTTCATGGCCTGGCGCTCGTCGGCAACCGGCGATTCCTGGGCGACGGCTTGCTGACCAGCGAAGGCGAACTGTGGCGCCGCCAGCGTTACCTGATGCAGCCGGCGTTTCATCGCCGGAGCATCGGCCGCTACGGCGAGGTCATGGTCGGCCATACCGAGGAGTTGCTGGCAGCCTGGAAGCCGGGAGAGGTTCACGATCTCTACGGCGACATGACGCATCTCACGCTGGAGATCGTAAGCCGCGTGCTCTTCGACGTGGACATCGCCGGCGACCAGGACCGGCTGATCGCGGCGGCGCGGGCCGGGCAGTTGCGGAATTCCCGCGGCATCGCTCCGATGTACGTCCTGAAGTATTTCCCCACTCCCCGGAATCTGCGCTACCTGTGGACCACCCACCTGCTCGATCGCGCGATCTACCGCATCATTCGCCAGCGCCGGGCGAGCTGCCAGTTCGGAACGGACTTGCTCTCCGCACTGCTTCAAGCGAGGGACGAAGATGGGAATCCGATGAGTGATCGCCAGGTGCGCGACGAAGTGGTGACCCTGATCTTCACCGGATCGGAGACCATCGCCCTGGCGCTCTCCTACACACTGCACCTTCTGGCCCTGAATCGCGACGTTCAGGCGGGACTGGCGGAAGAACTGGATGCGGTGCTGGGTGGCCGTCCGCCCGCGCTCGCAGACCTGCCGCGGCTGACGTACACGGAGAAGATCATCAAAGAGGCGCTCCGTTTGTACCCTCCCGTCTGGGCATTCGTGCGGCAGGCCGTGCGGCCGGTCGAATTGGGAGGCTATACCTTGCCGGCCGCGACCACCGTGGTGCTGAGCCAATGGATCTCACACCGCGATCCGCGGTTCTTCGAACAGCCGCTCGACTTCCGTCCCGAGCGCTGGACGGAGGATTTTGAGAAGCGACTGCCCAAGTTCGCCTATTTCCCCTTCGGAGGCGGCCAGCGGACCTGCATTGGCGCCTCTTTCGCGAAGATGGAGATCGCTCTGGTGCTGGCGTCGATGGCGCAGAGATTTCGTGTGGAGCCGGCGCCAGGATTCAAGCTCGATCTGCTGCCCAGCATCACGCTCCAGCCGAAGCACGGCGTGCGCGTGGTCCTGCGCGAGCGAGACGAGCACTGTTGCGGCGGTCGATGACGTCGGCATTTTAGGTGGAGACGGCTGCAGCGGCGGTGTCCTCAACGCCGGCCGTAGATTGGAAGCAGTGTAGCGCGGACTTCCGTTGTTTGAAGTAGGCGGAGTTCTTTTGTAGCGTCCGTGGTACCTTGTTCCATCGTCTTTTGTGTCGCCACGGGAATCCAGCCCGGCAACTCAGCCATGGCGCTGTGGTTCGAGCGGCTGCTGGCGGAGCTGGGGGACGAATTGTGGGTGGGCGATGCGGCCCGTATCCGAGCCCTGGCCGTGCGCCAGCAGAAGACGGATGCGCGCGACGCCTAGGTGACGCGCGTTCGATGTAAGGCTCGTAGCCTCAAAAATTCTTAGCCTCGTTTGTTGCCGTCACCCCCGCGAAGGCGGGGGTCCAATTCAGGCATGAGCTTTTCTGCCCGATTGCTCGATCATTTCCGCAATCCCCGGCACGCCGGCGAGCTCCCGGACCCGACTGTGGCGGTCGAGGCGAGCAATCCGGTCTGCGGGGACGTGATCAAGCTTTGGCTGCGGGTGGAAAACGGCCGGGTGACGGCCGCCAGCTTCAAGGCGGCCGGCTGTGCACCCGCCATCGCGTGTGGCAGCTGGCTCGCCGAACGGCTGAGCCGCGGTGAATCGCTCTCTGCCCTGAGCGTCATCGAACCGGCGGAGATCGAAGCCGGTCTCGACGGCCTGCCTCCCGCGTCGCGGCATGCCGCGAAGTTGGCGATTGAGGCGCTTCGCAAGGCGACGACGGCATTGGGTGATCGAGGACGTTAGGCGCCGCTTAGGACCGATTCAGGCACCGTTGGGGTTTTGGGCTTGACGAAATCTACCAAATTTTGTATATTCGTTTCCATAATCCCCGACAACCTGAATAGACTTAAAACGGTTTACGCCGGGTTGTCGGATATTATGGGAGGCTGAATGAAGAACGTGGTCATCGGCTGCGCGGTGGCGGCATTGGTCGCCCTGTCGGCCAGATCCGAGGCCGGGGCTCCAGCGACTCGTCAGGCGGCCTCGGCAGTGCGCTGGGTGGTCCTCAATTCAACCGAGATTGGCGAGGCGAGCTGGTACGGCGCTGAGAGCCCCGGGAAGACGGCGAGCGGCGAAGATTATGATTTCAGTCAACTTACCGCTGCCCACCGAACGCTTCCATTCAATTCCAGGATCCGAGTGACGAATCTCAAGAATGGCCGCTCCGTCACCCTCCGAGTGAATGACCGGGGGCCGAACATCGCAGGACGATTGGTGGATGTCTCCCGGAGAGCCGCCGAGCTCCTCGGGTTCGACAAGTCGGGTAAGGCGCCGGTCCGGGTCATGGTCCTCCGTTATCCCAAGGGCTACGTCTATCCCAAGGGCTACGTCGCCCAACCTGTCGCCCTCCTGCCTGCAGCCTACTGCGCCGAACTCTCCCGGTAAGATTCTCGATTCTCTGTTTGCCAGCCGGACGATTCTGTCGGCCCGGCTGGCGCCCGCTCTTCTCGGGAACATTCCCGGTTAACCAAAGCCCATTCCGATCCGTTTCACTTCTGGCGCTGGATCGTCTACGCTGGAGTAGCACCCCGGATCTGGCAGCACGAAGGAGCAAGGTATGAGCCGAAAGCTCACGGTCGCAGCAGCCCTCGCCGCCGCGGCGCTTACGTTGGCCGCCTTGGCGGCAGATAATCCCATTTACGACGAGTCCGCCAACGCCCATCAACAGATTGCCGCCGCCATTGCCGAGGCGACAAAGTCCGGCAAGAACGTGGTGCTTGATTTCGGGGCCAATTGGTGCGGCGACTGTCACGCGCTGGACGCCCAAATGCACTCGCCCGACCTAGCGCCGAAGATCGAGAAGCACTACGTGGTGGTCCATGTTGACGTGGGACGGTTCACCAAGAACCTGGATCTGGCCAAGAAGTACAACGTGCCCTTAAACAAGGGCATTCCGGCGCTGGCGATCCTGGACAGTCTTGGTAACCTGCTGTTCTCGCAGAGTCAGGGCGAGTTTGAGGACGCTCGTCACCTGGGCCACGATGCCTTTACCCAGTTCTTCGATAAGTGGAAGCCCAAGGGATAGCTCTCGCGGGTTGCCGCGGCTCCTCATGCCGACGCCTGTTCCGCGCTTCGTCGCTGGAAGATCTCGATATAGACATTCACCAGGCTCACCGCCGCCGGGGTTATTCCCGGTATCCGCGCTGCTTGCCCCAGCGTCACGGGACGGACTCGCGCAAGCTTCTCGACCACTTCGCGGGAAAGCCCCGAAACCCGCGCGTAGTCGAACCATTCGGGAATGCGGCGTTCTTCGGCGCGCTTCATGCGCTCGATGTGCCTCTCCTGCTGCGCCAGATATCCCTCATACCGGAAATCTGTCTCCACCCGGCGAGCTTCCTCTCGAGCAAAGAGAGGCTGGGGAGTTCCGTCCGACCCTGAGTCGGCGGCGTGCTCCAATCCACCAAGGGCCTTAAGGCCCTGCTCCGCCAGGCTCGCGCTCACCCATTCCATCAGGTCCTCAATCGATACCTCAGGACGCTTCAAAAGCTGCGCGCCGGTGAGCGGGCTCTGACCCGTAAACCGTCCATCGGTCATCAGGCCGACCTTCGAATAAACCTCGCGGCCAAGCCGCGAGCCGGGATCAAGGCGTGTCTCCAGCAGGAAGCGCGTTGCAGCTGAGATCCGCTGCTGCTTTTCGAGGAACGCCCGATAGTCCTGCTCGCGGATCGTCCCCGCGCGATAGCCGAGTGGCGTGAGCCGCTCATCGGCATTGTCGATGCGCAAGTGCAGGCGGAACTCCGCCCGCGACGTGAACATGCGGTAAGGCTCATCGCAACCTTTGCTGACGAGATCGTCAATCAGAATGCCGGTGTAGGCGCGGGCGCGCTCGATCACCAGCGGTTCGCGGCGCTGCACGCGCAACCCGGCGTTGATTCCGCCCATGATGCCCTGGCAGGCGGCTTCCTCGTATCCGGTGGTGCCGTTGATCTGGCCCGCGAGAAACAGGTTCGCGATCTTCTTGGTCTCGAGCCACAGATAGAGTTCGGTGGGTTGCACCATGTCGTACTCGATGGCGTAGCCGGGCCGGATCATGTCCGCCTGCTCGAGCCCCGGAATGGATCTCACCATGGCCCACTGAACGTCGATCGGCATGGAGGTGGACATGCCGTTCACGTAGATTTCGTGCGTGTCCAGACCCTCGGGCTCAAGAAAGATCTGGTGCTGCGGCTTGTCGGGAAACTTGACGACCTTGTCCTCGATTGACGGGCAGTAGCGCGGTCCCAAGCTCTTGATCTGTCCCGAATAGAGCGGCGAGCGCTTCAAATTCTCGCGCAGCACGCGGTGCGTCTCCGGGTTGCTGTACGTGATCCAGCAGACCGTCTGCGCCTGCGTGATCGCCCGGGTCCGGAAGCTGAAGGGTGTGGGGATCGGATCGCCGGGCTGGACCTGGAATCGCGAGAAGTCGATGGTACGGGCGTCGAGACGCGGCGGCGTGCCGGTCTTGAGGCGTCCGATTTCGAAACCGAGCCGGCGCAGGGCCTCGCCCAGGAGCACCGCCGGCGATTCGCCGGATCGTCCCGCGGCGTAGGTCTCCTCACCGCAGTGGATCAGGCCGTTGAGGAATGTTCCGGTCGTGATCACCACCGCGCCGGCTTCCACCACGCGCCCGTCGCGCAGCTTGAGTCCGCGAACGTAGGGGCGGCCCTGGTGGCCGCCCTCCTGGGCAGGCACGAGGCCTGCCCCTGCATTCTCGCTTTGGGCAGGCACAAGGCCTGCCCCTACGGGGTTGCCTTCGAGCACCAAGTCGATTACCTCGGCCTGCTTGATGCGCAGATTGGGCTCGCTCTCCAGCACCTGCCGCATCTTCGTCCGATAGAGTTTCTTATCGGCCTGGGCGCGCGGCGACCACACCGCCGGGCCGCGGCTGGTGTTGAGCAGCCGGAACTGGATGCCGACTGCATCAATCACTTCGCCCATCACGCCACCGAGCGCATCCACCTCGCGCACCAGATGCCCCTTGGCAATGCCGCCGACGGCCGGATTGCACGACATCTGCGCGATCAGGTCGAGATTCATGGTGTAGAGCGCCGTGCGCAAGCCCATGCGCGCCGCCGCCACGGCAGCTTCGCACCCCGCGTGGCCTGCGCCGACGACAACTACGTCGTAATGTTCGGTGAATCCCATGAGTCCTACGGGTGTGTTCCGATTCAGTGGTCCCCGGCGATCAGCAGCCCGTTGAAAGCCTCCGAAGCCGACTGCCCTTGCGGAGGCAGCGAACGTAGTGCTCGAAGTCCGCGTCCGTGCGGTCCTTCCAAACCCCGACCCACTGCAGTAAGGCCCTCTTGCGCTGAGTCGGCGGCATGCCCTGCCGCTCGCGAAGAGCTTTACGGATTACTTTCGAAACTGGCGTATCTGATCGCATCCTCTCCAGCATACATTATCCCCGCTGGGCTATGGTTGCGTGCCCGTCGCCCCGCCGCTGCGCCTAGCCCCAAAGAGCAACGCTGGAACTTTCCCGCTCGCGGTCCGTATAATCGTTTTGAGAACAAGGTGAGCATGCGCACTTTTCTGATGACTCTGCTGGTTTCGACCGTTGCCTCGATTGTCCTGTGGAATCTCGCCCTTGCCTACAGAATCTGGCCTGCTCACCCGTTCGCCGCCACCATCATCTTCGCCGCCCTGTGCGGGATCGTGGTTCAAATGGCCCTGACCTATTACCCGTACGCTTCCTCAAAGCGTAACTAACGCGGCATCCAGCCACGGAGGCCTTCCATGCGAGCAACTGAGTTCGAGTTCCGCTTCCGCTTCTTCATCATTGCGGCGACCTTCACAGCCGGGTTCTGGTGTTACGCGTTCGATCCCGTCAATGTGTCCGCCATGCTGGCCGGATGGCTCATGGGTCAGCCGATCGACTTCGGCGTCGCCGGCGAGCGGCATGTGATGCAGTCGATCCTCGCGGTGGGAGTCATACTCACGCTTCTGGCTGCGATGCTTCGCACCTGGGCCGCTGCCTACCTCCAGAGCGACGTTGTGCACGACTGGAAGCTTCATGCCGAGGAACTGGTGGCCGACGGCCCATTTCGGTACGTCCGCAATCCGCTCTATCTCGGCGGAGTGCTTTTTGCGGTGGGTTTCGCCCTGGCGGCCAGCCGCCTGGGGTTTGTGGTCATCGTCCTTGGGCTCACCTTGTTTTACTACCGGCTGATCGCCCGTGAGGAGTCGTTGCTGCGGGAAACGCAAGGCGAGTCGTACCGCCGCTATCTCCAGACCGTCCCCCGGCTGATTCCGAGCTTCAGGCCGAGGGTTGCCGCCGGAGGACTCGTCCCGCGATGGGGCCAGGCGTTCTTTGGCGAAACTTTCATGTGGTTTTTTGCCCTCGCCGCCGCCTCGTTCGCCGCTACGCTCAATCAGCGGCTGTTCGTGGCGCTCATCGTTGCAGGAATCGCCGCCTCGGTTCTTGCGAAAACGGTTCTGCACCGGCCTAGACATCCCAATGCCCCACCGCCCAGGACGGCATAGACCGTCTCGGGCCGTGCACCCTCATGTCAGTGCGGTTGCGCCTCGCCCCACGGCAGCAGCATTTGCGGCGCCGCTTTTGGCGAAGGGCCTGGACGACGCGCGTCGAGGCCATACTTCGCGCGTAGCTCCGCGATCAGCTTGCCGATGCTCTCTTTGTATTCACCGTTCAGATAGGCTGAGTGCGCGTACAGCCGGCGATAGCGCGCGACCAGGTGGGGGAACTCCGCTTCGAGGAACGGCATGAAGTGGCTCATGGCCGTCGGCATAAGAAACAGGACGTTGCCGTGAAGCGTGCGCGCGCCGGCAGCGGCGGCAGAGCGCACCAAGTCGTCGAGCGCCGCAGGATCGTCAGTAATGCCGGGAACGATTGGCATCGCGTTCACGCAAACGTCGATGCCCGCTGCGACCAATTGCTCGACAGCAGCGAGACGCTTCTGTGGGGGCGGCGCTTTCGGCTCCATCAGCCGCGCGAGCCCCGCGTCCGTGGTGGTGATCGTCAGATGCACGCTGAACCGGTGGCGCGCGCTGATCGTCTTCAGCAGCTCAATATCGCGCAAGATCAGCACGGATTTGGTGGTGAGGGAAAACGTGAGCCCTTCGAATCCGGCAAACACTTCGAGGATTCGCCGCGTGATCTCGAACTGCTTCTCGGCGGGCTGATAGGGATCGGTGGCGGTGCCGAGCGCGATCGATTGGCCGCGGTCGCGCGCCTTAGCGAGTTCGCCGCGCAGCAGCGCCGGGCCGTTCATCTTCGCGTAGATTTTGCGCTCGAAGTCAAAGGTGTCGCGCAGCTCCATGAACTCGTGCGTATAGCGCGCGTAGCAATACTGACAGCCGAATTCGCAGCCGCGATAGGGATTGAGCGTCCAATCGAACGGCATGCGTCCGCTCGATTCGCGGTTGAGCGCGGACTTGGATTCGAGGGCGAAATACTCCACGCTGGCGCGCTCGCGAGTTTTGGGACTGGCGGCAGCGAGCCGGGCGATTCCCACCAGACGAGTGGCTGGATACAACGGGGCGCTGGCCATGCGGAAACCTCCACCCGAAGAGGCCGGAACGTCTCAGCCGCGCATCGGGTAAGGCTACTTTCGCTTTTTATTCGCCATTTGTCAAGCACGGGATTTCTCAGCTTCGCTCAGCTTCGTCTTGACGCTTTTTTGGGTCGTTTTGTTGATTCTAAAGGGCCTCTCAGCTTCGTGTGAGGAAATTTTAGAATTCCTCTTTTTTGCGCCAGACCTAGTAACACGGCGGGGACGCCGATTTTGAGTCCGTCCCCGGTCTTGTCCTGCGGCCGACCGCTCTCGTCCTCAGCACGGGGCGGACGGAGGCGCAGCACCCGCAACAAGGCGATGATCACCCGCTGCTTGCGGTCGATCACCTGTCGCAGCCGTTCCCCGTGAAGGCTCATGGAGCGGTCGCGGGCGTTGGGGCCGAGCCGCGCCATGCGGGCGGAAAGGGGCATGCTGACGCGGTCAAGGTAAAGGCCATAAGCCGAAATGGCGTCCTCCTCCTCCAGCGCCACCAATGCGAGCAGACCCTCGAGCTCCTCGTTGCTCAGCGGCTGGGCCTTTTCGGGGTCCAGCAGGCGCCGGCAGCGGATGCAGATGGTCTGCGCCCGGTCGGAGCACGGGTCCAGGTCCTTGCCGTAGAGCTTCTAAATCGGCATGATCGGCTCGATGTCGAAGTCTCGGCGCTCGAGATGGTCCAGCAGAATGTGGAGGTACTGCGCCTGTTGCTTCGTCCTGGCCGGCGACTCGGGGAGTGGGGCCAGGCCCTTTTCGAAGACTTCCGCCACCTTCGTAGGAAGGTCGAGCTGCAGTTTGTGGATGCGCTTGCGCAGCTCGATTTGCCCTTGCCGCCAGCGCTCCTCGATCTGGGCGTCACGGATGCGCTCCCAGGCTTCGAGCTCCAGCCGCAGCCGGGCGAGATCCTGAAAATGCATGGCGAGCATCGCGGGCGCGGGCTCGCCGGTCCGCTCGTAAGGTCGGATCAGCTCCCGGTAAAGCCCCTCGGCCGCGCCTGGCGGCTGGCCAACCTCCCGGACTCCGCTTCTCCCAGCAGCCGCCGAAAGCTTCCCCTGAGCGCGTTCTGGCTCGACTTTCGCTTGCCCGCATTGGTGCGGGGTCCAGTGGATTTGCGGCTGTTGGCGCGGCTCGCCGCCGACTGGGCGGGTGAGGCGCGACGTCGCGCGGCAGCGCCGTTCCCGGCGATGCCACTTCCTCCGACTTCGCTTCCGGCCGGGTCGCTTCCCGCCGGCGTGTTGCCGTTCACTACTCCTTCAGCATGGGAACCGTTGGTGTCTGACATGTGTCCTCCTTTTGCTCCGGTTGCTGTCCTCTGGCCGGCCCTAGGGCAGGTCTTTGAGGCTCATGTGCGCGGGCGGACAGAGCCCCGCGATTTCGGCGATTCGGCGGAAGACCGCGGCCGGATTCATTTGGCTTGCTTTGCCCTGCTCGGCAGCCTTGGCCATCTCCTCCAGGGCCACTTGTTGGTCGCGCAGCATGCGCTCCAGCTCGGCGGTGCGCTGCGCGGACGCGGCACTGGCAGCGCCGACGGCGCCCTTTTGTCCGGCCAACATTCGGCTCAGCAGAAAGCGCACAATAGCTCGCCGCCTCCGACTCGGGACTCCGCAGCGCTTCGTCGTACAACCGGTCCCGTTGCTCCATGAGGTCCCGCACGCCGGGATCAGCCGGGAATCCGGGGCCCTTCCGCCCCGCGCGCCGACGCGTCGGCTTGGCTTGGACCTTTTTCCGGTTCCGCGCCGGATTCCCGGCTTGGCTTCGAGTCTGCTTTGGATATCGACATGGCTGTTAACCGCCTTTGTTGGCAATGACCTGCGGCCGCCCCAGCGCGCCTCACGGTAAAACGAATCGGACCTGAGCTCTAATGAAACAAATGTCGCCATATGATCGATACGAGAGGCTGTGCTATGTCGAGATGGTCGAGAAATGCTGCTCAGCGCTTTAGTGAAAGAAACAGTACTAAACAAATTGGGGATGCCGGGACAGTGCCTGATCAGATGGTGATAGACGCCCAGTCGCCGCTGATTTGGGGAGCTCTGTCCAAGAGCTTCGAACTGAGGTGCTCTGAGTTCAGCTCCGAGCGAGGAACTGAGGGCGTGCTGTCGTTTGACGGGACGGATCCAGTCGAGTTACGGATCACCCGAACTGACAACCAGGCCTCGCTGCGAATCAGGTATCTGAAATCCCTAAGTGCGGTAAAGGTTGAAGGATTGAAGGAGGATATGAGCTTCAGTTTTCGAGTTATGAGCGAAACTTCGCAGGTGGCTTTGTTCCCCAAGGAATGTCGATGGGCATCTCGAACCGGATGACATTACTACCGCCATGTTGGAAGACTTCTTGGACATTCGGGATCAGGCAAACCGGACAAAGCGATTCACACGGGGGTATCAGCGCAGCCAGATTTGGCTCGCGGACTCGGATGGAAAACGTCGCTGAGGCTGCTCCTCGCTCCGCCGATCACAACGAATTCCGGCCTTCCCTCAATTCAAGAGAGGAATTCGCGAAGGAACTCGACAAAGCAAGACACATCGTCGAAGTTGCTGGCGATTCCAAGCGAGACGCGGACAGCACCGGTGCCCTTGCTGTTAATGCATTGACGGAAATCGTCCATCGTGAGGCGCGAGTCCGGCTCCTCATGCCCGCTGAAACAGCCCACCAGTTCGGACTTTGACAGACGGAGCGCGGTCTCACCGCCTCCCGGATTGCAGAAGCAACCCGTGCGCAGTGAGATCCGATGCCGGGTGGCAGCATCTTCCACGCGGAGATGGTCAATGATTCCGCCCTTTGAGTCATACAGATTCATCGCGACTGTGGGTCCACGCTGCCGTGTATCCGACGGTCCATACACGCGAACCAGTCGACTCCCGTTCGCGTGATGCAGGGACTGAAGCTCGTGAATCAGCCACCCCGTTAGACAGCGGCACCGCGGATGGATCAGGTCGAGTCCGGCGGATTCAACGTGACGCAGCCCGATCTCCACTCCCGGGATTCCGAGAAAATCCGGGGTGCCGTCTTCGAACGCGGATGCGCCTTCCGCTAGAAAATATCGGTCGCCCTGTACTGACGCCACCGTGATCGTGCCGCCCGCGAACCAGGGCCGGTGCAGCCTGGCCAGCGCCTCTCGCCTGGCCACGAGGCATCCGACGCCCGTGGGGTAGCCGAACATCTTGTAGAACGAAATGCTGACGAAGTCGGGATGCCATTCACTCAAATCGAGGCGGTTAGTGGGCACAAACGCCGCGGCGTCTAGCAGCACATCCCAGCCCAGCGCCTTCGCCTTCGGAATCCACTCCAGCGGATGCTGCACGCCGGAGAAGTTGGACTGTGCCGGATAGGCGAAAAGGTAACGGCCCTTCGGGTGTGCTCGACCGAGGTATTCCTGCAGCTTCTCCTCGTTCACACGCATGTCGGGCAGGACCAGTGGAACATAGGTGATGTCGGCTTCCCGCGCGCGAGCGAACTCGCGGATGCCGTTCACGGAGTTGTGATTGTCGAACGTAAGCAGAAAGCTGCCCCCAGGGCCGAAGGGATATGCTTCGCCAACCAGCTTGAGCGCCTGCGAAGCGTTGGCCGTGAAGACGACAAGGTACTCGTTCTCCGAGGCATTAAAGTAGGCCAGGACCGCGCGCCGGGAGCGTTCGATGAGTTCCGTAATGGGCTCCGACGTCGGATTGTGCGAATGGGGATTGCCGAAAACACTCGAGTCCAGGAGACGGAGATGCTCGCGCACCTGGCTGGCGGCATAGAGGCCAGCGCCGGTGTAATCCAGATAAATATGCCCGAGGCGGTCGAGGCGGGAATACTCCTTCTCGCGCAGATCGTCCAACGCGCGCGTGGCCTCGTACTCAGGCCACGCCGCCGCGAACTCCTGCTCGGTGCCGGGCCAGCTCAACGTGCGCGCCATGTCGTTTTGACCTCGACCCGCCGCGGTGCTACTCGCGGCTCCAGCCAAAGCTGATCCCGACAGAGTCTTCATTCATGCGGAGGTTGGCGTTGCCCCCACCCGCCGTCGGAGGAATCGAGTTCACGCCGTTTACTCTGTTCTCAAATGCATGCATGTAGGCGAAGTTCAATTCGCGGCCGTGGCCGAGCCCAACCGAGACGCCGCCGGTCAAGTGATCCTGGACGATCCCGGGAGCCAGCAGGTTGAAGAAAGTCTCGGTGGGACCGAAAGGCACGCCGGAGTGGTTGTAGCCCGCGCGCAGCGTGAGGTCGTGCCTCAGGGCATAAGCCACGCCGATCCTGGGACTCGTGACATCATGCCATCCGAACCCCGGACCGTTGTCGGATCCCAGCAGTGCCTGATTCGAGCCGGAGTTGGCAATGGCCTTCACGGTGCCGTACATGATGCGCTCCACGTCAAAAGCCACGGTCGCCTTCGCCAATGGTCTTACCGCGATGCCGCCCGCGAAGTTCGCCGGAATATCAAATGCCCCGTGCTCCGCAAACAGGCCGCTGTACTTGTTGAAATTGCTCATCCAGGTGCGCGACTGGTAGGTAGCGCCGACGCTGAACCTGGAGTTCACCTCGCCCAGCCAGCCCACCCGGAAACCGCCGCCCATGGCCCAGTTAGAGCCGCGATCGGTAACCTTGGACGGGTCCGAAGAAAAACTCGGCGTCGCGAAGTTCTGTAATCCAGTGGCCTTGAAGCGCTGATAGGCAAGATTGAAAGAGGCCCCCACGGAGTTGTGCGGGCTCACCTTCATGGCAACCGTCGGCGCGATGAACATCTGCTCGAGGTTGACGCCGGCGTTGGTGGTGCCGAACAGCGGAATGGGTGTGACGTAGGACGTGTTCATGCCGCCGTTGCCGTACGCCGAAACGCCGAAGGACAACCACGGCCGAACCATGTGGTTGTATCCGAACTCCGGCATGAAGAAGACCTTTTTGTCGTTCGCATCATAGGAGCCGTTTACGTCCGGATAGCCCGGCGGCAACTGATTTCCGGTGATACTGCCGTCGCGATTGGGCATGAAGGGGCTCACTCCCAGATCGAATCGGTTGCCCACGATCACCATTCCAGCCGGATTGATGGCGGCCGCCAGACTGTCGCTCGGAGAAGCGACTCCCGCTCCGCCTTGCCCCATCTGCTTCACGCCGTAACTGCTCGAAAAATACCCGTCGGTGGCCCACGCGAAATTCGACAAGGTGAGCGAGAGAACTAGCGCGAATGCCGCCAGCTTTAGTTTGATACGCATGGTTGACGCTACTCGATCTGTCGATGCCGCGCCCTTCCTGCTCTCCACCGGGCGGCCTGCAACCCAGACCGTCATCGGTCTCTAAACTCGATCGGCCCGCGTGCCGCGTGCTTTGCGACCCACCAGCCCCGTTCTCCTACGAGCACCCCCTGCCCAGCTTTAGCTTCTGGTTGGGCGTGTTGGGGGCCGCCTGCTTTGTGGGGGGCGTCTGCGGAACAGCCAGCGGCGCCGGCGCGTGTGAAGCTGTTCCACCCGCCGGCGCTCCCATGAATCGCTCGCGGAGCGCTTTCGCCTGGATATACCCCTGGGGCGACGCGGCCTCCGAGCGCAGACTGGTGGGCGTCATCACGGCATCCCACCATCCGCCGATGCCGTCCTCCAAAGAGAAAGCGTTGTAACCTTTCAGGCTCAGGAGCAACTGCGCCTGCGAAGCGCGCCCCACTCCCAGACCGTAGAGCACGACTTTTTTTTCGCGCGAAAGCTGCTTCAGCCCGGCGTCCTCGAACAACTGCCCAAGCGGAATACTCACAGCGGTGGGGATGTGGTAATCGTCGAACTGCCAGGCATCGCGGATGTCGATCAGCGTGTAGTCCGGGTTCTTTTGCAGGATCCAACCGGCGAGCTCGCCCGCCGTCACGTGGTCCTTCTCCGTGATGATGCTCTGCACCAGACTCGGCGCATCCACCGGTCCCGCGCCGGTGCCGTGTACGGCCGTCGCCGTGAGCGCGAGCACCACCCCTGTGAGCACCGCGGCCCCGGCCGCCAAACGCTTTCCCGTGACTTGGATCGTCATGAGTGCTTCTCCTTCTCAAGCGACTTGCCATAGAGGCGTCCAAACAGATTCCAGCAGCCCTCGCTGCGCTCCGCTGCCCAGAAGGCGCCCAACGCCATCAGCACCACGGCCAAGGCCACGATTCCAGCGTTCAGGTTCAGCCAGACGGGCAGGGTGAGAGTTCCCAACGCTCCGGAGAGGTTGAAGCGGCTGAAGTGAGGCACTGCGGCGCCGAACACAAAAATGCCGAGGAAGACGCCGACGATGAAGAACGCTGCGTCGATTTTTCCGGTGGCGACCGCCACCGCGGAGGTGCCCGGTCAATATCCGCCAACGATGAAGCCCGCGCCGAGCAGCAGGCCGCCCACCAGTTGGGGCCACAGGTAAGTCGCCGGGATGTAAACCTGGCCCATGTTGAGCCAACCCATCAGCGAGAAGAAGACAATGCCCAACATCGCCACCACGATGGCCGTGAACATCACTTTCAGCACCGCGGAATCCTTGAAATAGAACTGGGCCGTCAGTTTGAGGGCGCTGGAAAATCCTGCGCGCTCCAGGAAGAAGCCGAAGAAGAGGCCGAGCACCATGGCAATCCCGAAATAGGCCAGCGGCGGGAAGGAGGCTGCGTAAGGGGCGGTCATAGCCAGTACCTCCGAACGAAGTAGGCGCCGGCAAAGCCAGCGGCAAAGACAGCGAGCATGAACACCCAGGCTCCGGCGGAGAGCACCGCACCACCCGAAAGCGCCAGTCCGCTGGTGCATCCACGGGCGAGCCGCGCGCCGAATCCCATCAGGGTTCCGCCCGCAAGCGCCATCAGGTAGCGAGTGCTTTTCGAGATGCGCGGCCCCTTGTCGACGGCAATCCGCACGCGTCCGGCGAGCCAGCCTGAGATGAACCCGCCCAGCACCACGCCGATCAGCTCGAATACCAGGAAGTCAAGCAGAGGCGACTGGCCGGGCTGAGCGTATTGACTCCAATAATCGTGCGCCCCAACGTAACGAGGAGAAATCCAGGCGAGGATCCAGACGAGATAGCGCGTAAATCCGCCGGACGCTCCCAGCCCTTGCCCCATGATCACGAAGGTCGCAAGCAGCGTCAGGCCGAGGCCGACGCCCGCGACGTACGGCGGCCAGGGCCGCGGGTCGCGGAATACACGGTGAAGCGTGAATGTAAAGCGCGACTCGCCATGCGGGGGAGGCGGCAGAACCTCCACCGGCGTCGGCAGCTCCGGCGCCGAAGCGGGTGGTTCGTTCCGAATGTCCTCGACTACTTCTCGCTTCCAGATCTGTTCCTGCATCTTGACCTCCTGCCACCACTTGAAGTGGTGGCGGTAGGCATAGAGTTCATTGACCATGCCGGTCAGCATGGAGAAGAATGCCGGCTTCTCTTCGGGAAAAACCGCTCCCATGTAGACGTGAATCATCAACCCCGAGAAGACCATGCCGACCGCGGCGAAGTGGATGACGATCGCCCACTGCACGAGAGAAGTGCTGACGAGGTGAAACGCCATCACCAGGCCGCTCAGCATAATGATGGGAACCATCGCGTAGACCAGCCCCGCGAACAGCTTTTGACCCGCGTTGTAAACGCCCTGGGGAGGCAGGCTCTCGTTCGTTCGCTTCAAGATCAAACGCAAGCGGACCCAAAGCCAGCGCCAGTCGTCCCTATCAAGCGCCACTTCCTTCTCGATGACTTGGCGGGCAAGGTAAGTTCGGACCCCAAAAATGCCGTAGACCGCGAAGACCACCATCCAAATCAGTCCGACAGTGATATGAAACTGCAGCAGGTGGGATCGCGTACCGAAGAAGCCCTGCACCAGGGCGATGTACCAGTAGGGAACGACACGGAAGTGCGGAGACGAGATCAGAGCCGCGCCGGTCGTGAGCTCCGTCAGCCAGACGGTGGCGTTGAACCAGTGCAGCAGCATGATCGCCACGTGGTGCTTCTTGATCATGCGCTGCGACATGGCCTCGGCCCGCTCCGCCGTGAGCGGCGTTGGCATCCGGGGTATGGTCTCAACGCCCATAATCGAGTCTCCTACTCGTCGAACTCCTTCTCGCCGGTTCTCAGCTGACTGAAGAAGGCGACCGCCTGCCCGAGGAACGTGGCGCCGATCGCAGTTAGCACCAGCGGCTTCACCACCTTGCTCCACCACTCTCCAGCCCGCACCATCCGCGGCGGATGAGGGGCGAAGCTGGCCAGCACCAGGTCTAGGTGTTCCTTCTTTCCGAGGTAGTAGACGTTGGGACCGATGGCAACTTCGGCGGTCTCGAGCCGCCGCGCCCCCTTCTCGTAGACCAGCTTAAAGACCTCGCTGCTGCGGTCCTCGAGATCTCCGAAGAATTTGGCGTGCGCCGTGCACGTGGCGACGCAGGTGGGTTCCAGGCCCTTCTCGAGCCGGCTCGCACAGAAATCGCATTTGTCGACTTTCTTCGTGACGGGATTGATGTATCGCGACTCGTACGGGCAGGCGTCCACGCAGTAGCCGCAGCCGATGCAGAGATCTTTATCTACCCTGACGATGCCGTTTTCGGCCTGGTACGTGGCTCCGGTGGGACAGGGCGCGATGCAGGCGGGACGATCGCAGTGATTGCACTGCGCCACATGGAAGCTCGAAATCAGGTCCGGAAACGTTCCGCTCACTCCGGTAAACCGGACATGGGTGCGCGCGAATCCGAGCGGCACGTCCCACTCGGTGTCGCACGCCACGGTGCAGGCCTGGCAGCCCACGCATTTCGTCAGGTCCGTCACCATGACGTAGCGCGCCATCTCAGCTTGCCTCCTCGCTCTGGAGAACGCGAACAAAGTTGACGCGCATCCCGGTGCTGCCTATCACGGGATCGATGCTGACCCGGCTCATCAACCGCGTGTCCGAGGCGCCGTGTCGATAGGCGCGTCGCAGGGCAGGAGACTCCTGCCCGAAGCCATGCACCATGTACAGGCAATCCCGCCGGATGCCCGCCGTCACTCGCACCCGCACCGGCAGGCTCTTGACGCCGTCCTGGTTTTGCAGGATCACGCGTTGGCCGTCGCTCAGTCTCAGGTCGCGCGCCACGGCGGAGTTAATCCAGGCTTCGTTCTCGGGCATCAGGGAATCCAAAAGAGCGTTGTTCTCGCTGCGCGCGAAGGAATGAACCGGAGCACGGCCGTAGATCAAGCGCAAATAGCCGAGCGGCGGGTCAACCACTGGGGTGTAGCGAGGCAGCGGGTCAAAACCTAGCTGCTTGAGAGTGGATGAGGAGAGTTCGATCTTCCCGCTTGGGGTCGGGAACAGCGGGCCGTCCGCGGGGACGCGTTCGTCAAGGTAGGGGCGGCCCTCAAAGGCGATGGCGCCCCGCGCTTTCAGCTCCGCTAAACTCGCTCCCAGCGGTTCGATCAGTTTGGCGAGGTGTTGATCGGGGTTGTCCCAAGGGAAGTAGGCCTCCAATCCCAGCCGGCTGGCCATCTGCTTGGCGATCCACCATCCGGGCTTGGTGTCGTATAGAGGCTCCACGATCGGCTGCCGCACCGCCACGAAGGGCTGCTTGGTGCTCTCGGCGATGTGCGGAACATCGTAGCGTTCCAGGTAGGTCGCTTCCGGCAATACGAGGTCGGCGTAACGCGTCTGCTCCACGGGCAGCAGATCGACTACGACCATCAGCTCGAGCTGCTTGATAGCATCGAGCGTCTTCTCCCGCTGCGGGATACTCTCGAGCACGTTCTGGCCGTAGACAATCCAGCTCTTGATGGGGTAGGGCTGGCCCGTTATCGTGGCCTTGACCATCCCATTGGTGACGCCTTGCTCTTCGGAGGCCAGCGGGAAAGTCGTCCCAGCGCCATCGGCCCGTCCACGCTTCGACTCCGGGAACGGAGGGAGTGAAAACTGGCCAGTCTTGATCGCTGTTGGCAGGAAGATGCCGCCCTTGCGGCCCCAACTTCCGAGCAGCGCCGTCAGGATTGCCATGGCCCGGGCGCGCTGCGTGTCGTCGCCGTACCACGTGGTGTGGCGTCCCGGATGCAGAGCGACTGCGGGCTTGGCCTCGCCCATGGCGTGCGCTGTCGCCCTGATCTGCGCGGCCGGAATCTCCGTGATGGGCTCGGCCCACTCGGGAGTGAACTCACGGACGTGAGCCTCAAGTTCCGTCAGTCCCTGGCCATAGCGGGCGATATACTCCTTGTCGTAGATTCCCTCCGTCACGAACACGTTCATCCAGGCGAGCAGCAACGCAAGGTCCGTGCCCGGCCGGATCGGCAGCCACCAATCAGCCTTGGAGGCCGCCGTCGAGAATCGCGGATCAACCACAATCAGCTTGGCGCCGCGCGACAAGGCTTCCGCAAACGCCGTCACCTGCGAAGTGAAGACGTTCTCACCGATGTGCGTGCCGATAAGAACAATTAGCCTGGACTCTTCCAGGTCCACGGGCTCAGGAGACCCGAGTCCAGACCCGAACGTCAGCGCATAACCAACTTCACGGGGTCCGCGGCACTGCGCGAAAGCGGGTTCGGCGCTGTGCGGCGTCCCAAAGGCTTTCAGCAACGTGACAAAGAAACTGGAGGCAACGCCATGCGGGAAGAAGGCCACACTCTCGGGCCCGTACTTCTGCTTCAAGTCTTGGAGGCGTGCTGCAAAAAAGTCCAGCGCCTGATCCCAGGAAATCGGCTTGAACTGGCCTTCACCTCGCGCGCCGGTCCGAAGCAGCGGCTGTTTCAGGCGGTCGGGATCGTAAAGAAGGTCAATTCCCGCATTACCACGCGCACAGAGCCGTCCCTTGGTCAGCGGATGGTCGGGGTTGCCCTGGAGCTTGACAACCTTGCCGTTGGCCACCTCCGCCAGCACGCCGCAGCGCCAAAAGCACATCTCGCAATTGGTGGCAATCTGCGTAACGCGGGTCGAACCCCGCCAGCCCGGTGAGCCCTCGGTTGCACGGGCTTTCTCGGTCGTCGTCGCCACGGCGGCGGCGCCGAGCGTACCGGTTGCGGAGCGCCCGAGGAAAGCCCGTCTTGTCAATTTCGAGCCCATCGTCGTCCATGCCGAACAGCGCCGGTCTGGATTCATCCCGACGCGCCATAACTCACGAAGTTAAAGGGACTTGGCACCGGTCGAAAGTGACGATGGTCACCCAATCGCGTATCCAGACGCACAGGTCGTTAAGACGCCAAGTACCAACAGGTTAAGGGTTAATCGGCGAAGAGGCAGCAGTTTGTCGCTCTTGGGTGAGCACTATGGATCTCCACTTTTGCCAGGCTGGACGCTTCGGGCACCAGCCCTCGCGGCGATTCCGACAGAGACCTGCTCTGACGAGATATCGGTAACTGGCGCTTCCCGATGGACATCCGTGTAAACCGAATCCATGAAGAACTGGTTGGCTTTGCGATACCTCAGGCGTGCTGTGACCCGCAAGGGCCCTTGGACGCCCAGCGGAACCGGGACTTGATACCCGAATTCCTCCAATTGGCCGGGCAGGATGGCCGGCCGGAACTGCGGACCTTTGGGATGCCACAAGTCCGGCATTATGATCTCGTGGCCATCGGTGGTGATCGCGAATGGTTTCAAGATAAAAGACCCAGCCTCGATGTGGTTCTGCGGGTCCAGTTTGCCTGAGTGGAAGATCTCGCGGCCGTCGCTATCGAGAACCTGCATCTCGATCCACGCCCGGCCGATGTTCAGCGGCCCCGTGGGGAAGCTGTGGCCGATCTTCCTGTTGCTCAGCACGATTCGAATCGCGACGTCGGCGCCGGGCTGCACCGAGGCTGGCGCTTGAATGTCGAGAGCCACAATCGGACCGTTCGGCCACACGCGACTGATCTCCGGCGCATCTTTCTCGCCCTGCAGCCACTGATTCACGCGCTCCCGTTGGCCTGTGGCATCAGGGGCTCCGATCTGGTCTGGCATGAACTGGTTTCCGGCGGCGAAATAGTGATTGCGATACCGCTGGCCCAAGCCGATCTTCAGGTCATAAGGATCGGCCTTCGATACCACGTTAGCGGTTGCGTAGTACATGTGGCACTGCTGGCAGCGCAGCCGCTTTGACGTATCCGCGTCGGTATTCCATTTGCCGCGGCGCCAGTCGTCGTATTGAGTCTCAACCTGCACTGGCCCGATCTTTTTATCGAGAACATCCCATTCCTTGTGGCACGGCGCGCAGGACTCCGCCAGGCGGACAAGCTTAAGATCGTAGTCGCTATCGTGCTGGCGTGGGTAGGCGCGAATCAGGAAATGCGCCACTGCGCTCGCATACGGATTGTCGCTGTATTCGTATACATACGGCTTGGGAACGCCGATCTCGTAGCTGCCAATTCCCCGCGCGTCCACGTGTCGTACCCCATGACAAACCAGGCAAGAATCGCCCTGGCGATAGCCGGGCGCGGCGGTGCCCAATGCCGGATCTTTGTACCCGGCGAGTAGAGACACCGGTTCGTGACACGCGGCGCACTTCTCGGTGGCCGCCAAGCCTTGCACATCCGTTGTCGCGGTGCGAACGGCCTGAAAGAACTGGTCTTCGGCGGACCAGTGGTGGGCACTGGCCAACCATTCCTGATAGATCATGAAGTGACAGCCCGAGGCCCCGCAAGACGCCGAGTTAGCCAAAACTTCTGGTGACACGGGCTTGCCGGTGTTAGTGGTCGCGAAGCCTGGAGAAAAAGGCCCCCCAGCGCTGGCAGATCGATAAGTGGTCTCAGGTTCGTAGCTGTCGAATGCGGGACCCCGGTAGGCAAGCGTGGCCGCAAGCAGCACGAAAGTCAGGGCCAGCGAAATTGCTGCGGCCTTCGTCCACATGCGGCGGCGTGCGGGGGAAGGATCAATCATGAGCGAAGCATGCGCCGGAATCGTTTTGGGCGAGCAGGCCGGATAGAAGTGATAGGCGAGGAAAGGCAGGGCGAGGATTCCACTCCACAGGTGAAGCCTGTCCCAGATGCCCTGCACCCGCAGTGCAAGTAGAGCCTGGAGCGTCACGATCAAGCCGGTGGCGCAGCTTGCGATCAGCAGCCAGAATCCCGTGTAGGCACAGATTTTTCGGAAGGATCGGGGAGCCTTGCGCGTGGCCAGCCAATGGCTGAGTTGCCAAAGCGCAAGCGGAATTACGATAACGAGTCCAAAGAATGTGTGGAGGAGCACAGTCATCTGGGCTCCCACGCTGAAGGACAAAAGCCACAACGCGACTCCGCTCAGCGCCACAAAGCAGAGGCCGCCGATCACCCACCCGGAGCCCAGAACTCCGCCTTCTTTGATGAATCGATGCCGGACCTGGGAGAGTGACTCCGGACTATTCATAGGATGACAGCCGCCGACTCGTGTCTCATGAGGTCCGCCCCGGTGCGGCCGGCTCGTAGCTCATTTCGGCCAGCCGAACAGTGGTGGGTTAGGCACTTTCGGACCTGGCGCCGTGCGCGTCATGTGCGTTTCGTCGAGAGCGCCCGTTTAAACGCCTTGCGGACCTGTGGCGATGGGGGAGGGGCTACTCCTGTCTCGTAGGCGTGGCACAGGTCGATGGTCCTTTTGAGGCTGTCCAGGTATTCGACGCAAGGCTTGCAGTCGATCACGTGCCTGCGAAGTTCCTGACAGTTCTCTGCCGGCAGCGTGCCATCCAGAAACCCCGACAGAGCCGCGAAAATCGCCCGGCATTCGCCGCGGCCCCTCGCCGTTGCTTTGATCCTCGGCAGCTTCGTATGGCGGTCTTTCACGTGGTGCTCTCCCGCCTGCGCTTCAGATACTTATCCAGCTCATTTCGGACGAACACGCGTGCCCGAAGCAGTCGCATCTTGACCGTGTCCTCCGACAGCTCCATCACCTGCGCGACCTCGCGCGTGCCGAGCCCCTCCATGTCCCTCAAGACCAGAACCAGCCGATAGTGCTTGGGCAATCCCTGAACGGCCTTCTGAAGGCGGCTGCGGAATTCTCCGTCGAGCAGGGCTTCTTCAGGCGTGATGGCCCAGGACTTCACGGCGGTCTCGCTGTCATGGCCGTCGGCCGGCATCAATTCGTCAAGCGACAGCATATGCTCGGGAGCGAACTTGCTCCGGCGCCGGCTCATCAGGCACTGGCTCTTCGCGACCTTGTAGAGCCACACCGACAAGGCCCGGGTGTTCGGGAACCTCGTCAGCGAGCGCGCCAGGCGCAGCAGCGTCTCCTGGGCCGTGTCCTGGGCGTCCGCGTGGTTGCCACAGACCTTCATCCCGAAGCCGAAGACGGCTTGCTGAAGGACTTCGAGCGCGCGCTCGGCGTCGCGCGGCTTTCCTGACTGAAGCCAGCCCAAGGCTTGCTCCACGCGGGTTGGGGCCTTTGCGGGCATTAGCATTCTGGCGGCGAAGCAGCTCGAGAGTCCCTGTTAACTCCCCATCCTACCATCAGATGCCTTGCAACTTGGTCGGTCGCCGGTTTGCAGAAATTTCCTGTTACCTCTGTGTTCGAAGTGCATTTCTTCGTGTGATGAGCTCATATGCGTGATCAGAATCACAGCGGGACAGACGATCGCCGCTGACACTCGACCAAGAGATTTCCGCGGTCTCTTGCCACGGGAGCCACGACGCGGAACAGAAAGTTAGGAGATCAATCATGATTGAAGGAAAGCTCACCTTGACGACCCCGGACGGACCCGAACGCCGCTTCGTGGCTGTATCGGGTACCGGACACGCTCTAGTAATGGACGACGCCGAGGGCCACAGCGCCGCCAAGCCCATCGAGCTGGCGTTGCTTGCGCTCGGAGGCTGCGAGGCGTTCGACGTAATCGGCATTCTGCGCAAGAAGCGCCAGAAGGTGACGGGCTACGAAGTCGAACTGCATGCCGAGCAGAATCCGGAGCCGCCGAATTACTTCACGCACGTCGAGATCAAGCATCGGTTGCGAGGTGAAATCGATCCCGAAGCCGTTGAGCGCGCGATCCATCTTTCGGAGACCAAGTACTGCTCGGTGGGGGCGATGATCTCGAAGACCGCCACAATTGAAAACACGTTCGAGATCGTCAGCGAGGAGGCGCTCGAGGTCGAGGAAGCGCTGGCTGGGGTTTGCTCGTGACTCGCCAGCTGGTTCTCGTCGCCACCATTGCGCTGTCGCTGCTGACGGGGACCCGCAGCCTGCACGCGCAAGCGATGCCGGCGCCGCAAGCGGGGAGCGTCCCGCAGATGGTCACGCTGCCGCAGGCGGTTGAGGTGGCGCTTAAGAACAACCCCACGCTTCAGGCTGAGGACTCCTATGCCGAGGCCGTCCGCCACGCTGTTGCTGAAGCCAAGTCCGGATATTACCCGCGCCTCGACTTCTCGGAAGGATTCGTTCGCAGCAACAACCCCGTATTCGTCTTCAGTTCTCTGCTCACCCAGCGGCAGTTTACCGCTGAGGACTTCGCGCTCGGATCGCTGAACTATCCGCTTCCGCTCAACAACTTCCGCACGCAGTTTGCGGCCGCCATGCCCCTCTATGACGCCGGCCGGACATCGCGCGGAGTTCGCGACGCGCGGCTCGACTCGCAAGGCGCACAGCGGGGCGCTGACCGCACGCGACAGGAAGTGATCTACAACGTCATCGGCGCCTACCTGAACCAGCTCCTGGCTGAGGAGAGCGTCCGTGTGGCTGAAGCCTCCGTGAAGTCCACGAGTGAGGATCTCTCGCGAGCAAAGGCGCGACAGTCGCAGGGTCAGGCTTTGCTCTCGGACGTCTTGAGCGCTCAGGTGCAACTCGCGCAAGCGCAGGAAGAACTCATCCGCGCTCAGAACGACGCCGCCACGGCCCAGGCGTCGCTCGATGTTGCCATGGGATTGCCCGAGGGCGCCGCCGAGCAGGCGCAGGGACCGCTTGGCGACGTTGTCTTTGAGAGCGGAACCCTGGGGGACCGGCAACAGCGCGCGCTCGATCTCCGGCCGGACTACCAGCAGGCCTTGATCGGCAAGGAAAAGGCGAGTATCGGCGCCGCCGGCGCACGGGCCCAATTCCTTCCTACTGTCAACGTCTTCAGTTCCTGGGAGCAGGACAACGAAACCTTCGCATCGCACGGCGGTAACAATTGGGCGGCCGGCGCTACGTTGAATTTCAACCTCTTCGACGGCGGCGGCCGGCGCGCGCAGCTCGCGGAGTCGCACGCACGCGAGCGGCAAGCCGAAGCCTTACGCGCGCAAATTGCATCCGGGATCCGGCTGCAGGTCCGCGAGGCCTGGCTCAATCTCACGGCCGCACGCCAGCGGGTGGATGTCTCGCGTGACGCGGCTTCGCAAGCTGAGGAGAGCCTCGGCATCCTGCGCAACCGTTACGAGGCGGGCCTGGTGACGATCACCGATCTGTTGAGCGCCGAGACCGCGCACGCGCGCGCGCAACGCGACTATCTGAGCGCGGTGTTCGACAATCGCATTGCCTACGCCACGCTCGAACTGGCCACCGGTGAACTGAACCCCGGCTCGACGGCGGTGGTGCGATGAAGACGGGTGGCGTTATGGGAAAAGAAGGAATAGCAGCTATGAGCGCGAAGCAACTTCGAGCAGGCCTCGCCGCCGTTATCGCCGCCACAGCCTTGCTGACCTCCTGCGGCCCAAAGCCCGGCGGAGCTGAAGCCGCTCCGGCCACGGTCAGTGGCGTCACGCTGGAGACCATCCATCTTCAGAATTGGCCGGACGAGTACACGGCGACCGGCACCATCCGCTCGGCCACTTCCAGCGCTCTCGGGGCGCAGATCAGCGGTACCGTGCGCGAGATTCGCGTGCAGCCGGGCGATCGCGTCCAGCGCGGCGAGGTCCTGGCCCTCCTCGATGACCGCACGCCGAGCGCCCAGCTCGCGTCCGCCGATGCAGCCGTGGCTGCGAGCAGGGCGGGATTGGACGAAGTTGAAGAAGCGCTCGCTGCCGCCACCGTCCAGCGCAAGCTCGCCGAGGCCACTTATCACCGATACCAGCAACTGCTCGCCAGGAATTCGGTGACGCAACAGGAGTTCGACGGTGCCGAGGCAGCTTACAAGTCCGCTGTCGCGCATGAGGCGGCGGCGGCGGCCCGGAAGCAGCAGATGGAAGCGCAAGGCCAGGCGGCGCAGTCGCAACGTGAAGCGGCGCAAACAATGTTCAGCTACTCGAAGATCGTCTCACCCATCGACGGCCTGGTGACGGCGAAGTTGGTGGACGCCGGCACGCTGGTGATGCCCGGCACGCCCATGTTCACCGTGGAGGATACGGCGCACTACCGGCTGGAAGCGAACGTCTCTGAGGACATGCTCTCGAGAATTCGCGTGCGGCAGCAGGCTCAGGTAACGACGGATCAGCGCCGGTTCTCCGGAACCGTGGCCGAGGTGGTGCCGGCGGCCGATCCTGCCAGCCGCACCTTTGTGGTCAAGATCGCTTTGCCGGCGCCATGCTCCTGCCGATCCGGCGAGTACGGCACGGCGGCCTTTGCGATCGGCGAGTTGAAAGCTCTGGCGATTCCCCGAACGGCCATCGTGGATCGCGGCCAGCTTGAGGGCGTCTACGTGGTGCGCTCGAACGGACTCACGGAGTATCGCCTGGTGAAGACCGGCAGGACGCTGGACGACCACGTCGAGATTCTCTCCGGCCTGTCGGACGGCGACGAGATCGCCACCTCGCAGCTCGACCGACTCAGCGACGGTGTCCGGGTGGAGGCGAAATGACCTCGGGCCGGCTGGGCTTCGCAGGCCGCGTCGCCCACTATTTCGTCAACTCGAAACTGACGCCCCTCATCATGGCGTCCGCGATTCTTCTGGGCGCCCTTGCAATCTTCGAGACGCCGCGCGAGGAAGAGCCGCAGATCATCGTGCCCATGATGGACGTGTTCGTGGAGATGCCCGGCGCCACGGCCCGCGAAGTGGAGCAGCGCGTCACCACTCCCATGGAGCGGCTCATCTGGGAGATTCCAGGCGTGGAATACGTCTACTCGATCACGCGTCCCGGCCTGAGCATGGTGATCGTCCGTTATAAGGTGGGAGAGAGAGAGGAAGACTCGCTCGTCAAGCTTTACAACAAGCTCTATTCGCACTTCGATCTCATCCCGCCCGGTGCGTCCAAGCCGCTCATCAAGCCGCGCTCGATCGATGACGTTCCGATTCTGGCGCTGACGCTCTGGAGTTCACACGACGACGGCTACACGCTGCGCCGCATCGCCGCCGAGGCCGAGAGCCAGATCAAGAACGTTGACGATGTCTCCGTCACGCAGCTCATCGGCGGCTCGCGGCGCGAGCTTCGCGTTCTACTGGACCCTGACAAGATGGCCGCTTTTGGTGCGGCTCCGGCCTCGATCATGCCCGCCGTGGAGCGCTCCAATCAGCGCCTGCAAGCCGGGCAGTTTGCCGCCTCCAACCAGGAATTCTCCGTCACGACGGGCGACTTCCTGCGTAACGCGGAGGATGTGGGCGCCGTTGTCGTGGGTGTCTCCGCCGGACATCCCATCTATTTGCGCGACGTGGCCACCATCCGCGACGGTCCGGAGGAGCCGGCGGACTACGTCCAGTTCGGCCTTGGCGATGGCGCGCGCGCTCGTCCGGCCAACGCCGGCGCCAGCGGCGAGTTTCCCGCCGTGACCATCGCCGTCTCGAAACGCAAAGGCACCAATGCCGTGGTGGTTGCCGATCGCGTGCTGCAGAAGGTGGAAAGCCTCAAAGGCAGCGTGATTCCGGCGGACGTCCAGGTGACCGTCACCCGCGACTACGGCCGCACCGCGCAGGACAAATCGAACGAGCTGCTGAAGCACCTGTTGCTGGCCACGCTTTCGGTCACCGTGCTGGTGGCCCTGGCGCTCGGCTGGCGCTCGTCCATCGTGGTGCTGGCGGCGGTGCCGGTCACGCTGGCCGTGACGCTGTTCATCTATTTCATCTACGGCTACACCCTCAATCGCGTCACGCTCTTCGCTTTGATTTTCTCCATCGGCATCCTCGTCGACGACGCCATCGTGGTGGTCGAGAACATCACCCGCCATTTCCATCTGCCGCAGAACAAGGGCCGGCCGCTCGCCGACGTCGCCGTGGAAGCGGTGGATGAAGTTGGCAATCCGACGGCGCTCGCCACCTGGACGGTGATCGCCGCCGTGCTGCCCATGGCCTTCGTGGGTGGGCTGATGGGACCGTACATGCGGCCTATTCCGGTCGGAGCCTCGATGGCGATGCTGTTCTCACTGCTGGTGGCGTTCATCATCTCGCCCTGGGCGGCGCTGCGGGTGCGCAAACGCTCGGAGACCGCTTCGGCGGTCGAGGCTCATGAGGATCATGAAGGCTGGGCAGGACGGCTCTATCGCCGCATGATGAATCCCCTGATTCGCGAGCCTCGCAAGCGCCGCATCTTCCTGGTGTCGGTGGTGCTGCTTCTGCTGCTTGTCATGACGCTGCCGCTGCTCAAGATCGTCAAGGTGAAGATGCTGCCCTTCGACAACAAGAGCGAAATGCAAGTGATTGTCGATATGCCGGACGGGACCACGCTGGAGCAGACGACGCGCGTGACTCAGGAGATCGCGCGGCGCATCGCGCAGGAGCGGGAGGTGGTGAACTACCAGATCTATGCCGGCACCGCGGGACCTTACAACTTCAACGGACTGGTCCGCCACTACTTTCTCCGCCAAGGCCCCAACCAGGCTGACATCCAGGTGAACCTCCTGCCCAAGGACAAGCGCTCCGCTCAGAGCCACGACATTGCCAAGCGAGTCCGGACGGCAATCGACCCCATCGGCGACCGCTACGGCGCACGCCTCAAAGTGGCGGAAATTCCGCCCGGTCCGCCGGTGCTCGAGACGCTGGTGGCGGAGGTCTACGGGCCCGATTACAACCAGCAGATCGACACCGCCCGCCAAATCCGCGATCAATTCAAGCAGACGCCCGGCGTGGTGGACGTGGACTGGTACGTCGAAGACCCGCAGACGGAATATCGCTTCGTGGCCGACAAGGAGAAGGCCGCGCTGAACGGCATCGACGCCGATCAGGTCGCGCAAACCCTGCGGATGGCTGTGAGTGGCGCGGTGATCGGCCTGGCGCATCAGCCCAAGGAAAAGGAGGATGTGGATATCGTCCTCGAGTTGCCGCGCGCTGACCGCTCCAGTGTCGCCGCTCTCGGTGAAATCCGCCTGATCTCCCGCAGCGGAGTCCTGGTGCCGCTTAGCGAGCTGGTCCGCGTGGATCAGGGCACGATCGAGCAGACGATCTACCACAAGAATCTGAAGCAGGTTGTATACGTCACCGGTGACGTGGCCGGACAACTGGAAAGTCCGGCGTACGCCATGATCAGCCTGTCCAAGAAAATGGACGCGTTAAGAACCCCGCAAGGCGGCGCCGTCGAGCGTTATCTCACCGCGCAGCCCTTCCTGACGAATCAGCTTGCCATGAAGTGGGACGGCGAATGGCAGATCACCTACGAAGTGTTTCGCGACTTGGGATTCGCATTCGGCGTGGCACTGGTCTTGATTTACCTGATCGTAGTGGCCTGGTTCCAGTCCTTCCGAGTGCCGCTGGTGATCATGGCGCCCATCCCGCTCACGCTCGTCGGCATTCTGCCGGCACACGCAGCGATGGGCGCGTTCTTCACCGCCACCTCGATCATCGGATTCATCGCGCTCGCCGGGATCATCGTACGTAATTCGATCCTGGTGGTCGACTTCGCGGACTTGCGGATCAAGCAGGGCATGCCGCTCGAAGAAGCGGTGATTGACGCGGGCGCCGTACGCTTTCGCCCCATTCTGCTCACGGCCGCAGCGGTCATCGTGGGCGCGTTCGTGATTCTCTTCGACCCGATCTTCCAAGGGCTGGCGATTTCGCTGATGGCGGGCGCGCTGGCTTCCACGCTGCTCTCGCAGCTCACCACGCCCATTCTTTACTACTTGAACGCGCGGCATGGCGAACGCAAGAGCGGTGATGCCGGGGCCGCCGTATTATGAAGCGCGATTTCACCGGGAAGGAGAAAATCCTGTGGATGTGAATCGTTGGTTGAGACTCGTGGCCGGCGCCTTTGTGATGATCTCGCTGGCGTTGGGATACTGGGTCAGCCCGCGGTGGTACCTCCTCACCGCTTTCGTGGGCCTGAACCTGTTTCAGTCCGCCTTCACGAATTGGTGTCCCATGATGACCTTCCTGCGCAAGATGGGCATCAGACCCTAGACCCGAGCCCTTGCCTAGAGACGAACGGATCGCTGCGCAAGCTCCTGATGGCGATCACACAAAGGTCGGGTTTCACATTCAAACCACCTGTCAATCAGGCTTGCGTGCTCACCGTGGGCGCTCACGCGGTGAACGGCAAGTTGCAGCCCGAGCTGTGATGCAATTTGGGCACGCGTATAATCCACAACGCGCTGGCGAGCCCCGTCTGCTAACCGATCCGCCTTGCTCAACGCAACAAGGGCAAGGATGACGGCTTGAGAAAGGTCTTGCAGTGTCGCCAAGTCCTCCTGGTTGAGCGTGGACCCGGCATCAAGCAACACGACTCCCAAGTCGCAGCTCGGCAGATAGGCCAGCGTCTCCGCCGCGCCTGCCGTCGCCGGTGAACCGAGGCCGGGTGTATCGACGAAGACCACCCCCTCTCTCGGCCGGTGGCGCTGCGGAAGTCCCCGAAAGCATTGAGCAGCAAGATGGGTTTTCCGAAGACACCGCATGTCCACAAACGTTTGGCCGAACTCTACGCTCGGGAGGCGAATTATCGCTCCGCCTACGAGATGCTACAAAGGAGGCCGAGCTTGATCCGACCGCTGCTGAGGACCTCGGGGTGCGAGTCGCTCTGGCCCTTGGGACATTGCTTGGCGACGCCGATGATGCGGCGGAGCGGCTCCGAAAGGCGATCGAGGCCCGGCCAGAGCTGGATTTTCTCGGGAGAGGGCTACTCGCGTTATACTGGCCCGAGTTCGGGCGGTTGGGAACGCAAGGCTCAAAAGGAGTGGTCTTGCGGCACCATCACGCTCTACTATGATGCCCAGGCTGTGCCCGTTCGGATTGACGATGGGCTGCCAGGACCTTTCGCCTCATTCGTTGAGGATCTTGATCAGGAAACGTGATCGTTATTGTTGAACAGAGCTGTGATGCACGAGGGAATGCGCGCAACACGCCTTCTTCGGCGAGAATTCGACTGGATCAAGAAATGGCTTCGCGTCGAGCGCTGTCCTGCCGAATACGACGAGGTCCGACGTGTAGGGGCGCGGCTGTAATCCTGCGTAGAAAATTACGAGAACCGTACTTCGTCGAGAGAATTACAGCGATTGAGGAGGATGTGCTGGGAGCGTACTTCTTTCGTGTTCCCGAAGTGCGTTTGTACTGGATGGTGATTGGATTCCTATCAGGAGTGCTCGGAGTGTCGGTGGAGGCTCTCTGACCTTGGTAACCGCGGCGCACGAACTCGCCCACGCCTGCACGCATCTGGGCCGCGACATCGATGGCAAGAGATGGGAAACGGAGAGCTTTGCGGCTACCAATCCAGCGATCACGGAAGGCCTTGCGCAATTCTATCCCAAGGTGCTCTGGTGAATTTTTGCCGCGACCGCCAACGCAATTGAAATCCCAAGGCACGATGTTGCTCGCCCACCTTATTTGCCTTGCATTTCAGCTTAATGTCTTGAAGGATCGCTTCACGTAGCGGGTTGCTGGCGAGGTGAACACCTTGGAGAGCGTTCTCGAAAACGCCGACTAACTTCAGTGATCACCCAACACCGGCCGCTCATGATCACCTGAGGACCAGCCGACGGAGATGGCCTCCGGGATATTGACTCCGGCGCGAGGCCTTGTACCCTCGGTCGGCATGACCAATGTCTTGAGTGTCGAAGAGAAAGAGCACGTCTTAGCCTCCGGCTGGGCCGGTCGCTACGGCGGATTGCAGCCACCGGTGCCCGTCGCGACACTGCGAGGGCTTACATGAAGGCTGGAGTCCGTGATGGCGGCCCGCAAACACTCGTTTTTCGGGCACTTTCGTTTATTTTGAATCAGTCATCACTCGCCACTGCTCTTTGCAACCCCTATCGCTTGCCTTCTGTCGTCGTCCACCGGTAACCCTCGGGAATCTCCCACGGAGGCGCGCCCGGGTTCGCGCCTCGGGCAATCCGCGTTCGGAGCGATACTTCTATAAGTGTCCTGTTTTGTGACAGATTCCTGGTTCATTCGTATTTCAGGCAGCTTAGCGCCCCGTTTCAAGGTCAGCGGAATGCCCTCGGGCCAATCGTCGGAATCGGGCTCAATTCGCACCAGCGGCGACGTCCGTGGCGGGCGAACACGGTCACAGTCACCTTCCAGCCCGGACCGGGAATGGCGCTATGCCAGCAGCGCGGCACCGGGATCAGGCGCTTCGCCAGGAGCCGGCGTGTGTCCGGCGGCATCGTACACAGGTAGCGCTTGGCATACCGTCTCATCGACCAGACAGAGCCGGGTGGTCGCGCCCACCTGGTTCTGGCTCTGGCTCTGGTTCTGGTTCTGGTTCTGGCTCTCGCTGCCCGCTGACACCCAGCGCTCGATCGCATGGCGTAGGGCATGAAACTCTGCGAGTTCGCTATGAGAAAGGACGCGCGGCCAGAATGCGGGCGAAGCGCGCTTCCCGGTACGGAGGGCGTTAGCAGCGGAGCGCTGTTTGCCGAGCGCGCTACGGGGTCCGGTTGACTTTTGATCGTTGGCGCAATTGGCGGCGAAGAACGCCGCGGTCCGGAGGGGATCGGCCAAAAGACATAGGACAACCTCCAGTCACGCGGACGACAGGCGCCTGCCGGTAAATTGCCCCCCAGTTCCAGAGTGGCGCTGGGGCAGGTAATTGTCAAGTATATTATCAGATCATTAGACTTTCATACCCTGTAATCTTGGCGTGCTACATTCCGGCCCGCCGCGCGACGAAGGTGGACCCGATGGTGGCTTTAAGATACGAGTAGACATTGATATGGAGTATCCAGCGTGAAACGACATCTGGCGTTTCAAGGCACGGTGACCTATCAGGACGGTCCACCCTTCCCGTGAGACCAGCTAAACGAAAACGGCCGATCTTGCAAACGGTTGAAAGCCGCCTGCCCGATTGCGATGAGTGCGATCCGCCTGCGCTGTGGCGTTGTTTCGAACGGAAGCGTGGTGTATAGTGACTGCAGCAGCGTGTTGCAAGGAGGCCCATGGCAATCACCAGCAGTCTGAGCGCGAGTGCAACAAGAGTACTGGCGGCATTGAACGAGCGCGCCGGCGCAGGCTTTGATCTCGCCAAGCGCACCGGGCTCAGGGGGGGTGAACTCGAGGCGGCGATAAAGCCTCTCTTGGACGAGGGACTGGTCGGCGTCCAGGGCGAACCCTACGGAGAGGGTCTGTTGAATTCCTACTTCTTCGTATGTCCGGATGCCAAGGGAAGGGCAGCCTTGTACCTGCGTAACCCGAACGCGCTTTAACAGCGTTGCAACCGCGGTATGAACGGGATCGCTTCGCCTGATATTCCTGCTTACGTCTCCTACCTGATCGTGCTTGTCCTCAGTCTGCTCGTTGCCCGCTCGCAGGTGAATCGTGTGCTTTCTGACTTACCGCAGCGGTGGGGTTTCCTCAGCACCTGGTCGATCTTCTGGGCGCACACGGCAATCCCAGTGGTTCTCTTCTGGTTCCTTGACTACACCAACGCGTTGCGCGATACCTCGCTGTTTGCCGCTCTCATCGTGGCCTTCGGCTACCGCCAGATCTTCGTGGGCGGGGTTGACAGCATCCGGCTGCCGGGGCAAACACAGCGCCTCTGGCAGCCTTTCGAGCTCTGGGTGAACCGCGTGGTGGCACGGATCACACTGCGCTCAAAGCAGCACCTGGATCGCTTCAGCGAGCGCGTCAAGAGCTACTTGGCGGGTGATACGGCGCGTCTGCAGCAGTTGATGATCACCGCCTTTCTTTACACGACGGCCCGCGCTTCCCTCGAGCAGGCCCTAGCCGCGCTCTCCGCCGAGCAGCCTCCGGCGGGTATGAGTCAAGCAGTCTTCGACCCGATTCAGAACCGTAAGCGGGTTGGGGTGCTGCTTGACGATTTGAAAGTTTCCACCGGGAGCAATTACGGGTACTTGCTCTATCGCCAGCGAGTGATTCCGGGCGGCCGATATCTTCTTTGGTTCGGCAACGCGCGCTCGCAGCTCATCGCCTGGGGTGTAACCATCACTGTCGGACTGTTGCTGGCAGGCGGCTGCTACACCGCTTATCGTTCCGCGACTTTGAAGAGCACCTACTACCAGTGGCGGTTCACGAAAACCAACAACAGCGATTATGATCGCTTTCGCAGCAGCAACTACCTGGCGATCTACGCTCAAACGGACGCGCAGAAGGCGCTCGGTCCGGTGATCGAAAAGCTCCGCTACAAAGGCTGTCCTGTTTCCATGGCCGAAAGCATCCTGCGGCTGGTTGAAGACGTTCACCGGCCGGGTCTCGATCCGGGTTTGATTCCGGGGCTTATGGATGCGATGCGCACCGAGAACTACGAGGTTCGCCTGGCCGTACATACCACGCTTGCGGACATTATCCGCAAGGACTACCCAAAGCAAGCTGAGGCACTTAAAGACGAGCTCGCCTGGGTTCCCGCCAAGGAAGATTCCCCCGAGCTCGTCGACCTTCACCTCCAGGCATGGCTAACGTGGTGGGCTGGAAGATCGGAAGCTCCTGGCCGCAGCCCCGCCGCCAACAGCTCGACCTGAACGAGGATTTACAGAACATCGTGACAAGGGCTGCTGTAGCGCGCTTTATGAGTGCCGGTTGTCCTAAACAAACTACGCCGAAAGGCTGGCACTCATAGAGCCCGGCTACAAGAGCCATGTTCCACCAAAAGGTCGCACGAGCACCACGCTCGGAGTGCTGTAGCCGGCGGGACTCCACGTTGAAGAAGTGGCGCTCGAAACCTGGACGTCAATCCCTCATCCAAAGATAGAGAAGGAATATGCGAATTGGGAGCCCTGTGTCTGAAAGCGTGGGATTCAATCAAAACATGGACCTGATGTCGGCCGGAATGGGAGAGCTCCATGGCAACAACCCGGCGCATCTGGCCGGCGCGTTTGGACCTGCGCCTGACAATGACGCTGACCTGCTGGACGCCTACTCTCGCGCGGTGATCGCCGCCGCGGACAAAGTGAGCCCGTCTGTCGTTCACATCGTGGTGAGCGGCAGGACGAGCGCAGAAGCGAACTCATCCGATCCTCGCCGGCGGCCGGGGAACAACGCGCAAGGGAGCGGATCGGGATTCGTGTTCACGCCCGACGGATTCATCCTGACCAACAGCCACGTGGTGCACGGCGCCGAGAGCCTGGAAGTGGCGCTCGCCGACGGAGGCCGGTTCTCGGCCCAGCCGATCGGCGACGATCCTGACAGCGACCTCGCCGTGATCCGCATTCACGCGCCTGATCTTGTGCCGGCTGCGCTCGGCGACTCGGGCGCGGTCCGCGTGGGCCAGCTCGCCATCGCCATCGGCAATCCCTATGGATTCCAGACCAGCGTGACCGCGGGCGTGGTGAGCGCGCTCGGACGTTCGTTGCGTTCGCGATCCGGCCGCCTCATCGACAGCATCATCCAGACCGACGCGGCGCTTAACCCCGGCAACTCGGGCGGGCCGCTCGTCACCTCGCGCGGCGAAGTGATCGGCGTCAACACAGCCGTGATCCTGCCCGCGCAAGGCATCTGCTTCGCCATCGCTTCCAATACGGCGCGTTTCGTCGCCGGCAGGCTGATCCGCGACGGCCGCATTCTCCGCGGTTACCTCGGGCTTGGCGGTCAGAACGTCCCGCTGCCGCGGCGCGTAGTGCGATTCCACAATCTCGCCGCTGACACCGGGATCCTGGTGATCACCGTCGAGCGCGGCAGCCCGGCCGAGCAGGCGGGCGTCCGCGAAGGCGACATCGTGGTGGAATTCGCCGGCTGGGCGACGCCGGACATCGACAGCCTGCACCGGTTGCTGACCGAGAGCCAGATCGGCGTCCGCGCCAGCCTCGCTGTCCTACGCCAGACCGCGCGCGAAATGCTCAGCGTGACCCCGCAACTCCGCGTCTAACGAGCAGAAGAGCTATCATTGAATCCGGATCGTCGCGCCAGCCAGAGGCTGAAGAGACGATGGAAAAGATTTGCGACTCGAATGACGACTAGACATTGCGGTGACCATGGGCCGCTGTAGCGCCCGGCATCCTCACCGGCGATTCTCGCGCTGCGGACAGGGCCGCTACCGCCGCCGGGTCGCTATGTTTGTCGTCCTCAATAGTAGCGGTATGCTGAAAAATGCTGTGCTGCGCTCTGTGACGGGTGGAGCTCAAAGGCTCGCCCTTCGGAGGCCCTTAAATGGGTTTTCAGCATCCAGTTGGAGCTGGTGTTGAGTTGCTGCACACGAATCTATGTCCGACTACGCCATTCAGTCCAAGGGACTGAGTAAGAAGTATCTGATCTCGCACGAAGCCCGGGCCCGCTACGGCACCTTTCGCGATGCGGTGGCGCAATCGGTCAAGAGCCTCGGACGACGCGGTCTTCGAATTCTGAGGTCCTTACCCGAGGTTGACGGGAGACACGAAGAGCTCTGGGCGCTGAAGGACGTCTCCTTTGAGGTAAAAGAAGGCGAGCGGCTGGGTGTGATCGGTCGCAACGGCGCCGGCAAGTCGACTCTCCTGAAGATCCTAAGCCGGATCACCGATCCCACCAGCGGACGGGTCGCGATTCGGGGCCGCGTGGCGAGCTTATTGGAAGTGGGCACCGGTTTCCATCCGGAGCTCACCGGACGCGAAAACATCTTTCTCAATGGCGCCATCCTCGGAATGAGCAAGACCGAAATCAGGGCGAAGTTCGATGAGATCGTTGCTTTCTCCGAGGTCGAAAGGTTTCTGGACACGCCCCTGAAGCGCTATTCCAGTGGCATGCAGGTCCGGCTGGCATTCGCGGTGGCGGCTCATCTGGAACCCGAGATCCTGGTGGTGGATGAGGTCCTGGCGGTGGGCGATTTCGCTTTTCAAAGGAAGTCGTTGGGAAAGATGCGAGACGTCGCTCATGGAGGCCGGACCGTCCTGTTTGTCTCGCACGACATGGGGGCAATCAATACCCTCTGCGAAAAGGCGGTGCTGCTTCATAAAGGGTCACTCGTTTCCGCGGGAACGGCATCCGAAGTGGTAGCGCGCTATCTGGCAGGCGACGACCGGCTTTATACCCCGATTCGCAGCGTTGTTCGAGACTATGGCGAGTTTCGGTTCGTTGCTGCAGCTGCCATCCAGAATGGATCTCCCACCGGGGTAATCAACAGCCGGCGGCCCTTTACAATTGAAATTCGATATGAAGTCCTCCAGGTGGTGCCTGACTCGCGGCTCAGTGTGCTTTTCAGAAATGAGAAAGGCGAGGCGGTCTTCTCGACGTCGGACTATGACGATCCGAGCGAGGAGGCTCTCAGCCGTCAGACGGGCCGATTCATCAGTACGGTGACGATCCCTCCCAGATTTCTCAAGACCGGGCCGATCTATGGCACGGTTGTGTTCGATATTCGATATCAGAGGGTGGTTTTTGCCGAGCCGGATGTGCTGGGCCTGGACGTGTTCGACCCCGAATGCCCGCCCTACAGTGAGACACACGATCGCCCTGGCATTGTCGCTCCCATTCTCGGTTGGCGCATGCAACGTGTCGATGCTTTCACCAGTGCAGGGAAGGCCGATTATGAGGCTGATCTGGCGCCCTTACCAGGCACGGAGTGAACTTCAGGTCGGAGGTCTGCAGCTCCCGCCGGTGCCGGTCCGGCTTGCACCGTAGTTCCGGGACGGTTGAAGGCCACGCGTCGATGAGGGAAAGGAAGCAATGAAAGCCGAGGGTGTGAGGTACTTCCGGCCCCACAAGCCGCCCGTCGCGGCACGCGATCAAGTCGCGTGCTTTGTCTGCGGGCAGTCTTTCTTTCGCCGAGGCGACACCCTTGAGGCATTCTCTCTGCTGTTCAATGGCAAGATCGTTGAGAACCACGTGCTTGCTCGCTGTCAGCATTGCGGGATGGTTCAGGCGCTTCTCGTTGACGAGGAGGGTCTTCAGCCTCCGGCCCTGGCTGACTACTCCGAATACGGCGACTACCTGGTGGCCGAGACCGAAGAGGAAATCCGCAAACGAATCGACGATCATGCATATCGCTGGCGGCGGATGTTTGAACGGCTGGCGCAGCGCTTCGCACGCGCCGCGGTCCTGGACTTCGGCAGCGGGGCCGGCTACTTTCCGCAGGCGGCGGCGGAGTTCGGGTTCGAGACTTTCGGGGTCGAGGTCTCGTCGAAAATGCGCGAGTATTCGCGAGACAGAGTGGGATTCCCGAGCGTCTACCCTTCATTGGAAGCCCTTGGAGAAAGACAGTTTGACGCCGTTTTTGCGGCCGAAGTGATCGAGCACCTTCACCCTTCATGCTCCCGCAATCTGATGACGAGCTTGCTGGCCCACTTGCGGCCGGGGGGCCTGTTCGTGGGCAGCACGCCCAACATCGGATCTTTGAACGTCCGGCTCTTTCGCGACAAGGAGTACGTCATTTACCCTCCTTGGCACGTGTGCTACTTTTCGACCCGGACGCTCGACCATTACTTGCGCAGCCTCGGCTTGGAGCGCGACTCCGTCACCACGCGCGAATTGAATCCCTTGAGTTTCCTGCGGCCCTCCAAGTTTGAGTTGTCGTTCGTGGAGAAGCCGCCGAAGGGTTGGGAGTGGATCGTTCCGCCGGTGCATCTGGCCTTCCGACTGGCGGGCTTGCCGGTGCGTTGGTGCGGCTTGGGACACGAGATTTATTTCGCGTATTTGAAGCCGTCAAGGTCGAACGCCTCGCCAGCCAGGGATGAATGACCCCAGTTGTGCCGGCGGACAGCGTCGCTCCCATCTCACACTATTCGGCGGAGATCACATTTTAATCCTTGTCGTTTTACGAGATCGCCGGTTCTCCTGAAGGCGGCCGCTGGTTGGCCGTCTGGCCGTCACTTTGCTGTTGCGAATGCGAGTCGTAGCCAGAGCCAAGCCAGTGGCGCGACTTCAAAGAACGACGTTCGGCAGCGAGCACAACCGAGGCGTCTATCGCCGTGAATGCGGAGTGCAAAATCTGCGGTAATCGGGCCGGTAACCGGGAGTATACCGCGCGGGAGATGATGTTCGGACTGCGTCACACCTTTCCTTACTTCGAATGTTCCGAATGTGGCTGCCTTCAAATTGCCACGATTCCCACGGACATGACGCCTTATTACCCCTCCGCATACTACAGCTTTGAACCGGCGTCCACGCCGTCTCCGTCCGCGCCCACGATAAAAAACCATTTGAGGATTCTTCGTGATCGATTCGTCGTGACCAGGCGGGGAATTTTGGGGAAATTGCTCTTCGGGCTGTACCCGCGGGAGGAACTGCTGCCATTCCTCGTGCCGGTGCGCCTCCGTACGTCGGCCAGGATATTGGATGTCGGCTCAGGCAGTGGTCTGCTCTTGTTGCAATTGCGCGGTCTCGGATTCAAACGCTTGCTGGGCGTCGATCCGTTCATTGACCGCGATATTCATTACGATTCGGGAGTGACGGTCCGCAAGGCCACCCTGTCCGGTATCTCCGGCAAGTGGGACCTGATCATGTTTCACCACTCGTTCGAACACATCGGGGAGCCGCTAGAAACACTTCGGCACTGCGCGAGCTTGTTGGCTCCCGGGGGATGCTGCCTCCTGCGTATCCCGACGGTCTCGTCGTACGCCTGGCAGCACTATCGGACGAACTGGGTCCAGCTCGACGCGCCCCGGCATTTTTTCCTCTACTCAACCCGCGCGCTCGAACTGCTGGCCGGCCGCGCCGGCCTGAGGATCGCTGACGTGGTCTACGACTCGACGGCTTTCCAGTTTTGGGTCAGTGAGCAGTACATTCGCGATATCCCGCTCGTTTCCGGGCAATCGTGCCTGAATCGCGCCTCCAGTCCGATTTTTTCGGAGTCTGATATGCTGAAATTCGAGGAGCACGCGCGGCTCCTCAATGCCCGAAAAGAGGGTGACCAGGCGGCCTTTTACTTGAGGCTGGCGCAGGACGTGTGAGAGGGCGCGCCCACTGAGAGCGAAGTCGATGGATTTGTCCGTTTGCATCCTGACGCATAGTCAGCCCGTGCTCTTCCCGAAGTGCGTCGATTCGTGTGTCAGCGAGATCGAGCGCGCGGGCCTCACCGGCGAGATCATCGTCGTTGACAACGCCTCGAGCGACCGATACCCCGAAAAGCTGGCGGCGGCAACGCCCATGATCCGCGTCATCCGCAATGAAGAAAATATCGGCTTCGCGGTTGCGAACAACCTGGCCGTAAAGATGAGCCGGGGCGAGAAGGTTCTGCTTCTAAACGATGACGCGATTCTTCAAGAGGGATCGCTGAGGCTCATGATTTCGGAGCTTGGCTCGGATCCGAGGATAGGTGCGGTGGGGCCCACCCTGGTTTTCCCCGACGGCTCGCCGCAGCTTCTTTACATGAACAAACGGCTGCCGCACCTGAGGGGCATGTTCTGCGAATTCCTGGGTGCGGATCACCGCTTGCGGCGGACTCCCTGGACTCGCGATTGGCTCACCTTGTGGGGCTCTCCCGAAGAGGCTGCTGAACCCGAGCAGCTCTCGGGCGCCTGTTTCCTGGCGCGCCGGCAGGCTTGGGACCAGGTGGGCGGCTTCGACGATCAATTTTATTATGTTCTTGACGACGCGGACCTGTGCTTTCGCCTCAGAAAAGCTGGTTGGAGATTTCGTTGTGTGGAGGCCGCTCGCGTCACCCACTTTGGCGGGTCCACCTTTGCGCGATGGGACCGTCTCGATCAGGCGCGAACCTACTACGAGTGCGTATACGCCTACTTCAGGAAACACACGGGCCTGCCGAGATACGTGCTCATTCGGGCTTTCCTGGGGCTTGCGGTGGTTTTGGTATTCGCCGAGGCGACCTTCTTCGGAACGCTGGGGCTAGCGAGAAGCCGGCGATCCGTGACCTTCGGTGAGTTGGCGCGGAAGACTCGTGAAGGGCTCGCGTTGCTCTGGTCGATGCTTCGAGTGAGCGCGGCACGCGGTCCGCGCGCCCAGCCCTCAAAGAATTGAGCTTCCGTTCCAGGCTCAATGACAGCACCCGCGCCAGGAGCGGTCACGGGGCGCGTGCTGCGCGTCCCGGATTTGAGTCATGAGGATCGCAGTCTGGCACAACCTGCCCAGCGGCGGCGGCAAGCGGGCACTGTACGATCATGTTCGCGGCCTGACCGCTCGAGGTCACACCGTTGAATCCTGGTGTCCGCCAACCGCAGACAAGTCGTACCTGCCCCTTGCCCAACTGGTTCCTGAACACACGGTTCCTTTGAACTGGTCGCCGAAGGCCTTTCCCCTGACACGCGCCTACGGCGCCACGCTGCATCATCTCAAGGCGATTGAGGATCATTGCCGCTCCTGTGGGGAAGAGATTGGCCGCCGCAACTTCGATCTGCTTTTTGCGAATTCATCCTCCGTTGTCGCCGTGGCCCCGATCGCCCGATACCTGAAGATTCCGGCCGTCATCTATCTTGGCGAACCGTGCCGCATGCTCTATGAGGCCATGCCTCAACTGCCATGGGTTGCTCTCGATCGCCCGGATTCGTGGGGCTCGCCGGTTTACCTGAAGCGGCGTTTTGGAGACGCGCTGCGCGTTCGCGGCTTGCGAATCCAGGCGCGGGAAGAGGTGCGGAACGCACGGGCTTTTGCTTCCATCCTGGTGAATTCCTGCTTTTCCCGGGAGAGCGTGCTGCGCGCTTACGGGTTGGACGCCAGGGTTTGCTACCTTGGCATCAATCAACACCTTTTTGTTAACCGTCATGAGCGTCGCGAACGCCTGGTGGCGGGCGTTGGGACGTTTGCGCCCCATAAGAACATCGACTTTGTGATTCGAGCGGTCGCGGAACTCAAGGAACCCCGTCCAAGGCTGGTCTGGATCGGGAATGACGCCGACGCGGCGTACATGGACCGGTTGAAGATGCTGGCGGCTTCCACCGGAGTCGGCTTCGAGCCCAAAGTCAGAGTTTCGGACTCGGAGCTGGTCTCGATCCTGAACCGTGCCGCCACGATGGCTTACGCTCCGCGGCTCGAGCCGTTCGGATTTGCGCCGCTCGAAGCCAATGCCTGCGGGCTTCCGGTGATCGCGGTGGCTGAAGGCGGCGTTCGCGAAACGATCATTCACGGGGTGAACGGACTGCAGGTGGAGCACGACCCGAAAGCGATGGCAGAGGCCATTCAGTGTCTGCTGGATCGTCCCGATTATGCCAGGGAACTTGGCGCAAACGGCTGCAGGATGGTGGCGGAGCGCTGGACCGTGGACAGTGCAGCCGACCGTCTGGAATCGAGGCTGCTCGAAGCTGTCCATAAAGCTCCCCCAGAGTCGTGCGTAGTGAGCTAGTTTGAATTGTAGAAGAGCTCTCCCGAATTGCGACCCCGCGAAACGCGAGGGTCCCCCCCAATGGATTCCAGCTGATTGAATGACAGTTACGGATTCCTTTGCCTTCCCGAGAATGACGGGGACGGCGGCCACCCGGGAATCTCGGTGGCGGCCCACCGCCGGCGTTTCCCAGTGGATTCCCGCCTGCGCTGATTGACAGAAGACGGATTCCGGCCTTTGCGGGACCAGACGAAAAACGGGACGGGTCGTTTTCCAAGGGGCATTCCGGCTTGCGGAGAATGCCGAGGTCCCAGACGACCGCAAACTCCGCGACCGGCCTTGGCAGCATCCAATCATTCATGAACATTGGCACGAAGACGGCCGCCAATCCAGCCGAGTCGCGATCCTTCCTGAGCCAACGGATCAGCCGAGCGGTCGAACGTGGGTTGAAGCGTGCTTATGGACGCTTCGGCGTGAAGCCCGATCGCTATCTGAATGAGTTGCGCCGTGGGTATGGGTTGCCGATAGCCACTTTCGGTGACCTGTTCGACCTGCATCCGGCGGCCCTCGATAACGTGGCGGAGCGGGCAATTTCAGGCAGCCGGCGCATGGCGATTCTGGAAGGCGCCGGTTTTGGACTCGGAGGCGCATTCACGCTCCTGCCCGACGTCAGCATCCTTGGGATCATCACTCTGCGTTTGATCCAGAAGCTCAGCCTGGTCTACGGATTCGAGTACACAACCGAGGAAGAGCAGGTGGAGCTCTGGATGGCGGTGGCGAGCGCCGCCGGCGTCGATGTGGCGCGTGACTGGATCAAGAAGCAGGTGATCGAGCGGCTGATGACCCGCATTGCGCAAAAAGCCGGCACCGAACTGGCGGAAAAGATCACGACGGGGATGGTGCCGCTGCTGGGAGCGGGCCTGGGCGCTGTTCTGAACGCCTATTTCATCACTGGTTGGGGACGCCGCGCCCAGCACTATTTTCGCGATAAGCACTTCGAGCGGCGCAGCCAGGCTGTTCTGGGCCCCACCCCGGCTCACCCAAGGCTTCTTGCCGATTAATACATATAGCGATCAGCTCAACCTGAGGGAGATAGGGCAGGGCTGTATGTCGCGAAGGTTTCAGGAGAGTTGCGTTTTCCAGCGACCGGGGTTTCACCGTAATGATTAAGTATAAATCTAGCAGCGAGTTATGGGTGGTATAGCGACTTGACGTCAGCGCCGCCGCGAACAAGAATTAGTCCTAAGGGGGCAGCTTTGGGGGAGATCAAGGACGAAAGGTAATTACCCATGCCCAAACCCTGGCTAACCGTGGCATGTTGTATCGCGTTGGCCCTTGCAGGATCCGCTGCTTACGGTGACTCGATAGGGCCGGATTGCGGTTCTGGCAACTGCTTAGGGAACATTTATACGCTCACATACAACCAGAAGGTATGCAACAGGGAACTGACCAATACACGATCGCTCTAACCATCAACTCATCCGGCTTTGTCGACGGAAGCGACTCCGGCTTTCTGATGGCGGTGTCTCCCAACATCACCGGCTGGACGAACTCCGTTCTTACCGGTGCGCCCGGTGGCACGTCCGACTGGTCTGCAGTAATGGCCGGCGGACTCGATTCCAGCGGGTGCAACGGTCACGGCACACCCTTCTTCTGCAACGGTGCTCTGAGTCAGGGCACTTTCAACGAAGTAGGAAACTCCACTCCACTCGTCTTCACCTGGACGATAACCGACTCCAACCTGCCCACTGGAACCGACGCAGCGGCTATTAAGGCGCTGTTCGAAGACAGCAACGGCAACAACCTGGGCATCACTTCGGCCGACATAACGCTTCAGCCGGCCGTCCCCGAGCCGGCGTCTGTGCTCCTGCTTGGTTCAGGACTGATGGGTGCCCTTGGTCTTGGCTTGGTGAAGCGCCGCCTTGCGGCATAGCGGCTTGTTCACTCGTGAATTCCTCAGCGGCCCCGCTCATCTGGAGGTTATCGGGGCCGTTGGCTTTTCAAGCCCTGCGATCGCGATTGCCCGGCTGTACCGGCCTTCTCCTCGGTTGGCATCGCGGACAGTAGTGACTGCTTCTGCCGCCGAGGACGAGCCGACGGATCTTCGCTCCGCAGCGCGGGCACGGCTCGCCGGCGCGCTGATACACCTTCAATTTGATGCGGAACCCTCCCGGGCGTCCTTCGATATCGATGTAGTCGCGGAGGCTCGTGCCCTGCATGGCGATCGCGCTCCGGAGCACGCGTTCCACCGCTCGACGCAACTTGCGAGCCGCTTCAGGCTTGATGCTGCGCGCCAGGGTCAGCGGGTGAATGCCGGCCGCGAACAGCGCCTCATCGGCGTAAATATTGCCAACGCCCGCCAAGCGCCCCTGGTTCAACAGCCAACTCTTGATCGGAGTGCGTCGTCCGGCCAATGCCGCGATGAACTCCGCGTCGGTCATCGCCGGGGCGTCAGGGCCGAGACTGGAGAAGATTTCATCCAGTTGGGAGCGCGTGCAATAGCGTAAGCGTCCAAATCGGCGGATATCCCGATAACGAATTTCCTCGCCGTTTTCGAGAATCAGGCGCACGTGCGTGTGCGGCTCCAGCGGATATTCCTGCGGCACGACGGTGACTTGTCCGGTCATGCCCAGTCGAACCAGAAGATAACGCGGAGCGTCGCCGTTCGTCGAAAGCAGCTCAACCGCGATCGCTTTCCCCTTACGGTCCAGACGTCCGATTCGACCGCGGACACTTTGCTCGAAGAGATCCGCCGGACCGGCGATCACCTGCGGATGAAGGACCTCGACACCCACGATATGGCGTCCGGCCGCGCGCACCTCGAGCCCGCGGCGGACCGTTTCGACTTCAGGTAACTCTGGCATATCGACCTCGGCCTATAACCTATCTTACTGACCCGGATTATACCGGACTCATTGACGAATTCTTTTTGCTGTCCCTTCTGCTATAATGACGCTTTAGTGGTCAGGAACCCACTTGCCCCCCTCCTGTCCCATACTTAATCATCCTGAAACGACTGAGGACGTGTGGAATCTCCGACTTGCAAGAGAGAGCTGATCATTGAGGTACCCCCGGACGCGGTGGCGAAGGAAAGCGAACAAATCACTTCGCAATACGCGCGAGTGGCGAGGATTCCCGGCTTCCGTCCCGGCAAAGCGCCCCGGGCGCTCGTCGGGAAACGATATCGCGAGGAGATTCGCGGCGAGATCGTCCAGACCCTGATTCCCCGGTATTTCGAGGACCGGCTGCGCGAAGAAAAGCTGCATCTCGCGGGGGAACCGCATTTCGACGACCTGAAGTTCGACGAAGGGCAGCCGATCCGGGCCAAAGCCACTTTTGAGGTCTACCCTGAGTTTGAGTTGAAGGACTACAAGGGCCTGGAAGTAGAGATGCCACCTGCCACCGTCTCCGACGCCGACCTGGACCAGGCGATCGACCACCTGCGCGAGCGCAACGCCACCTTTGAAGTCGTCGACGACCGGCCTGCAGCCGAAGGCGATTACGTCCTGGTGAACTATCGCGGCCAGAATGTGCAGAATGCGGAAGCGGAGCCCATCGAGGCGAAAGAAGGCTTGATTCAATTGGGCGGCGAGCGGACCGTCCCGGGCTTCACCGAGAACCTGACGGGCGTCCGGACCGGCGAGACTCGTGAATTCGATGTGCAATACAAAGAAGATTTCCCCAGGAAGAGCCTTGCCGGACAGACGCTGCGGTACCGAGTGGAGGTCCAGGGCATCAAAAAGAAGGCGGTGCCGCCCGCCGATGACGAGTTTGCCAAGAGCGTGAGCGACTTCCCGACCTTGGGCGAGCTTCGCGATAAAGTGCGGGCGGACCTGGAGGCTCAAAAGCAGAAAAGTGCGGAGAACGCTGCCAGGCAAGCCCTGGTGGAGAAGCTGGCAGCAAGTTATAGCTTTCCGGTGCCGGAGGCGCTCGTCGATGACCGCTTGCGGCGCCGGCTTGAACGTTTCGCCCAGAGTCTGGCGGCGCAAGGCATCGATCCCGAAGCGGCGCAGATCGACTGGCGGGCGTTGCGCGATGAGATGCGGACCGATGCCGAGAAGGACGTGCGCGAAGCTCTGGTTCTCGACGCAGTCGCCACGGCGGAGGACATCACGGTCACACCCGACGAACTTGACGAAACGGTGCGCGAGCTCGCAGAGGGCCTGCGCGAGACGCCAGCCGCGCTCAAGAGCCGCTTGACACGCGATGGTGAGCTCGATAAACTAGAATCTAGTCGAAGGAACCTGAAGGCTCTGGATTTCATCTACCGGAACGCCAAAATCAATCAGCCAAGTACAGCAACGGAATCGGAACCGGGTGAGGGCGGAAACCCCGCGAAGGCGTGACGCGCTCGTGAACCCCGGAGCGGTGTCCCTCGGGGAAAGACGGAAACGATGAAACAGAGCGATGTGCAGATGACACTGGTTCCCATGGTGGTGGAGCAGACCAACCGTGGGGAGCGGGCTTACGACATTTACTCGCGCCTGCTGCGCGATAACATCATCTTCATCGGCACGCAAATCGACGACAACGTGGCCAATCTGGTCACGGCCCAACTCTTGTATCTGGCGGCCGAAGATCCCGAAAAGGATGTACAACTCTATATCAACTCGCCCGGCGGCAGCGTATCGGCCGGCATGGCCATCTACGACACGATGCAGTTCATCCGCCCGGACGTTTGCACCACGTGCATCGGCATGGCTGCCAGCATCGCGGCAGTGCTGCTATGCTCGGGAGCGCCGGGAAAGCGCTTCGCCCTGCCCAACGCCCGGGTCCTGATTCATCAGCCTTGGATCGGCGGGGTGTCCGGCCAGGCGACTGACATCGATATTCATGCCCGCGAGATTCTGCGGCTGCGCTCCAGCATCAATGAGATCCTGGCCCAGCACACCAAGCAGTCGGTGGGAAAGATCGAGCATGACGTGGAGCGCGACTTTTGGATGAGCGCGCAACAGGCGCTCGAGTACGGCATGGTCGATGAGATCGTCTACAAGCACAAGTAGATCGAGCCGAGATTCAGCTGGGAACAGCAAGTGGCCACTCGCTTGCCTGACCAACTCTGAAGGCTCTTTAGATTGCCGGGCATTCGCCCCCGTGGCGAATGCGCTCGGGCCCTGCCTGGAATCAAAAGATACACGGCGTCAGTGCAGGCGTGCCATTTCTATGAGTCGTCGGCCGGCCGCCGCGCGATAAAGGCCTTAGGGGAGAGGCTGGAGTGAAGAAGACAGGTCCGGAAGAACCCTTGCGCTGTTCATTCTGCCACAAGAGCCAGGAGAGCGTTCGCCGGCTGATCTCCTCGCCCGACGAGCGTCCGCGGGCGTACATTTGCGACGAGTGCGTCGCCGTGTGCAACAGTATCCTTGAAGAGGAGACGCCGGAACGGCCGGTGCCTCTTCAGAGCACGGCACTGCCGCGGCCTGCGGAAGTAAAGGTCTTCCTCGAGCAGTACGTTGTGGGCCAGGATAAGGCCAAGAAGAAGCTCGCGGTGGCCGTTTACAATCACTACAAGCGCATCCTGCTCAGCCGCCAACGGGCGGACGTGGAGCTCACCAAGTCCAACATCCTGCTGATCGGTCCCACGGGCACCGGCAAGACTCTGCTGGCACAGACCCTGGCGCGGATGCTCGACGTGCCCTTCGCCATCGTAGACGCGACCACGCTCACGGAAGCCGGTTATGTGGGCGAGGATGTGGAGAATATCATTCTCAAACTGCTGCAGGCCGCAAACTATGACGTGCAACGCGCGCAGCAGGGGATTATCTATATTGATGAGATTGATAAGATCTCCAAAAAAGACGAGAACCCCTCGATCACACGTGACGTCTCAGGAGAAGGGGTGCAACAGGCGCTCCTGAAGATCCTGGAAGGCACGGTCGCCAACGTGCCGCCGCAGGGCGGCCGCAAGCATCCGCACCAGGAGTTCACTCCCGTGGACACCACGAATATCCTCTTCATCTGCGGAGGTGCCTTTGTGGGTCTCGAGCGGATCATCGAACGCCGCATCGGCCGGCGCAGCGTGGGATTTCATACGGATGATCCGGCCGCTCCGGGGCCGAGCCGCCGGAATTACGAACTGCTCGATCAGACGCAGCCCACCGACCTGATCAAGTACGGGCTGATTCCGGAATTCGTGGGCCGCCTTCCCGTGCTGAGCGTGTTGAATGACCTCGATGAAGAGGCGCTGGTGGAGATCCTGACGCGGCCCAAGAACGCCCTGGTGCGTCAGTATCAACGGCTGTTCGAGTTTGAGAACGTAAGATTGCGGTTCAGCGATGGAGCCCTGAGGGCCATCGCACGAGAAGCCCTGGCGCGCAAGGTTGGAGCGCGGGGCTTGCGCATGATTCTGGAAGACCTCATGCTGGACCTGATGTACAACCTTCCCGGCCAGCGCAAGCTGCGAGAGTTCGTGATCACCGAGGAGATGGTTCGCAGCCGGGAGATCAGTTTCAGTTCGACGTTGCTGGAAAAGGCGGGATAGAAGTCGGAAGTATGAAGTCAGGAGTATGAAGTCAGAAAGCAGATGGCGAACTACAGTGAGGAATTGAACTCGCGGAAACAGCCGCGATGTACGTTGCGCGGATTCTGACTTCTGATTTCTGAATTCTGGTTTGGCACGAGGAACGGGATGAGTTCAACATTGTTCGCAGGACGAGAAAAAACGGACACACGCGCGTTGCCCATGATGCCGTTGCGCGATGTCGTCATCTTTCCTTACATGATGTCCGCGTTCGTGGTGGGGCGCGACAGTTCGATTCGAGCGCTCGAGGACGCACTGGCGGCCGACAAGAAGATCTTCCTCGCGACCCAGCACGACGCTTCCGTGGATGAGCCCAAGCCGAACGAGATCTATCAGGTCGGGACGATCGCCAACATCGTGCAGAGCGTAAAGCTGCCCGACGGCAACATCAAGGTGCTGGTGGAGGGCGCGGAACGCGGCAAGGTTCTGAAGGTGGCCAATGACGAGGGCTACTTCCGCGTGAGCGTGCGCACGACGGCCTACCGCCCGGTTTCCACTCCGAGCCTCGAACAGCTCCAGCAGCGCGTCACCTCGCTATTCGAGCAGTACGTGAAGCTCTCCCAGAGCTTGAATTACGAGACCATGATCGCGGCGGTGAAGTCGGACGATATCGGGAAATTCACCGACACGGTTTCGGCGAATCTCAACATCTCCATCGAAGAGAAGCAGGAACTGCTCGAGATCTTCGACCCCGTGGACCGCTTGACCCGCGTGGCGGACATCCTCGATATCGAGATCGAAAAGCTGAACGTGGACCGCACCATCCAGGGGCGCGTGAAGCGCCAGATGGAGCGGGCCCAGCGCGAGTACTACCTGAACGAGAAGATCAAGGCGATTCAGAAGGAACTGGGCCGTAACGAGAAAAACGAAATCGAGGAGCTGCGAAAGCGCATCGAAGCCTCGGGGATGACCAAGGATGCTCGCGAGAAGGCTGAGGCTGAACTGGGCCGCCTCGAGATGATGCCGCCCATGTCAGCCGAAACCACGGTCTCGCGCAACTACCTCGAATGGCTGCTCTCCGTACCCTGGAAGAAGAAGTCGAAGGAAGTGCGCGACATCCGCGCCGCCGAGAAGGTGCTCGAAGAAGACCACTATGGGTTGGAGAAGATCAAGGAGCGCATCCTCGAGTTTCTGGCGGTCCGCCAGCTCGTCAAGGTGCCCAAAGGCTCCATCCTGTGCTTTGTGGGTCCTCCGGGCGTCGGCAAGACCTCGCTGGGACGTTCGATCGCTCGCGCGACTGGCCGCAAGTTCGTGAGACTTTCGCTCGGCGGCGTTCGCGATGAGGCGGAAATCCGGGGCCATCGCCGGACTTACATCGGCGCGTTGCCCGGCCAGATCCTGCAGATGATGAAAAAGGCCGGCACGGTGAATCCCGTCTTTCTGCTGGACGAAGTCGACAAGATGAGCATGGACTTCCGCGGCGATCCTTCGGCGGCCCTGCTGGAGGTACTTGATCCCGAGCAGAACAGCACATTTATGGATCACTACCTCGACGTGGAGTACGATCTCTCGAAAGTGTTTTTCATCACTACGGCGAACGTAATCCATACCATTCCTCAGCCTTTGCAGGACCGCATGGAGATCCTGCGTCTTTCGGGTTACACCGAGCCGGAGAAGCTGGAGATTGCCAAGCGCTTCCTGGTACGCAAACAGCGCGAGGCATGCGGCCTGAAGCCCGAAAACCTGAACTTCACCGATGACGCTCTGCGGGGCGTGATTCGCAACTACACGCGCGAGGCCGGGGTCCGCAACCTTGAACGCGAGGTATCGAATATCAGCCGGAAGGTGGCCCGGAAAGTCGTCGCCGAAGGCTCCAAGCTTCAGGTTGAGGTCAAGCCCGAGGACGTAAAAGACTACCTGGGCGTTGTAAAGTTCCGCGACACACGCGCCGAAGAGAAGAATGAGGTAGGCTTGGCGGTCGGTCTGGCCTGGACCGAGGTCGGCGGCGAGATTCTGCACATCGAGGCCACCATCATGCCGGGCAAGGGCCGGCCGCTATTCACCGGAAAACTGGGTGAGGTCATGCAGGAATCCGGGCAGGCGGCCATGAGCTACGTCCGCTCACGCGCGGCGCGTCTGGGCCTCGATCCGGACTTCTACCGCCGCTACGACATTCACGTGCACATACCGGAAGGCGCTATCCCCAAGGATGGTCCTTCGGCGGGCATCACTCTGGCGACAGCCATCGTCAGCGCCCTCACCCGTATTCCGGCGCGCCGTGACGTAGCCATGACAGGCGAGATCACGCTGCGGGGTAAGGTGCTGCCGATCGGCGGAATCAAGGAGAAGGTGCTGGCGGCTCACCGGCTCGGTGTGGCGACGGTGCTGCTGCCGCGCGATAACGAAAAGGACTTGTCCGAGATTCCTGCCAATATTCAGCAGGAGATTTCACTCCGCTTTGTAGACACTATGGACGAGGTACTCGAACTCGCCTTGGAGCGCAAAATCGAAGATCAGTCTGTGCTGGCCCCCGAAGTCCTGCCGTCACCCGCCGAGACCCGGACGGAACTCGAAGGTCCGGGCGAGGCCGACCGGGGGCAATTGACGAATTAGCGTCATAAGTGTTGGCGTCCGAAGAGCCATCTTGTGCGACAAAAGGCACCTGCGCGGAATCCAGTCAGTATTGGCTTGCATCCAATGGTGCGAAGTGGTAAGCTGAACACTCAGCCGCATTGTTTCCCCGTCGGGTTTGGCCATACGAATGCCTTTCGCCAAAATTCCACGTTGAGGCTTGTTGAGACCACCCTGAAGACAATGATTGTGCGTCCAGCCAAGGCTTCGCTGGTGTAAAAAATCCCACTGTGCCACCCAATATGATCACTGAACCTGAGGAGAACGGCCACGGCCAGAGCGGCCGGGCGGGATCGCGGAGAGGTGCGCCCCCTCGCGACCGTCACCCCGCCAAGAAAAGAGAAACCGAAATGCCCGCCAAACATGCTGAAGAAGTCCAAGAGGAAAAGATCGCCGAGTTAAAGGAAGGCGAAGTCCTCGACATTGCCAAGCTCAAAGAGATGAATATTACGACCTTGGTTAACGTCGCCAAGGACCTGGCGGTGCCGGGCGCGAGTGCCTTGCGCAAACAGGAATTGATCTTCAAGATCCTGCAGGCGCAGACAGAGAAGAGCGGCTTGATCTTCTCCGAGGGTGTGCTCGAGTGTCTGCCCGACGGATTCGGGTTCTTGCGGGCGCCGGACTACAACTACCTGCCCGGACCGGACGACATTTACGTCTCGCCTTCGCAGATCCGCAAGTTCGACCTGCGCACTGGCGACACCGTCTCGGGCCAGATCCGTCCGCCCAAAGAAGGCGAGCGCTATTTCGCGCTGATCAAGGTTGAGGCCATCAATTTTGAGCCTCCCGAGGAAGCGCGCGACAAAATCTTCTTCGATAACCTCACGCCGCTCTATCCGCAGGAACGCATCCGTCTGGAGACGGTCAAGGACAACATCTCGGCCCGCGTGCTCGATTTGCTGACGCCCATCGGCAAGGGCCAGCGGGGCCTGATTGTGGCGCCGCCGCGCACCGGCAAGACCATGCTGCTGCAGACGATCGCCAATTCGGTCAGCACCAATCACCCTGAAGTCACTCTCATCGTGCTCCTGATCGACGAGCGTCCGGAAGAAGTCACCGACATGCAGCGCACGGTGAAGGGCGAAGTGATCAGCTCCACCTTCGACGAGCCTGCGGCGCGACACGTTCAGGTAGCCGAGATGGTGATTGAGAAGGCCAAGCGGCTGGTGGAACACAAGCGCGACGTGGTGATTCTGCTCGACTCGATTACGCGTCTGGCGCGCGCTTACAACACCGTGGTTCCGCCTTCCGGCAAGGTACTCTCCGGCGGCGTGGACTCCAACGCCCTGCAGCGTCCCAAGCGCTTCTTCGGAGCCGCCCGCAACATCGAAGAAGGCGGCAGCCTCACGATTATCGCCACGGCCCTCATCGATACGGGCAGCCGTATGGATGACGTGATCTTCGAAGAGTTCAAAGGCACGGGCAACATGGAAATCAACCTGGACCGCAAGCTTGTCGACAAGCGCGTGTTCCCCGCCATCGACATCAACCGGTCCGCCACCCGCAAGGAAGAGTTGCTGGTTCCGAAGGATGAACTGAACCGCATCTGGGTTCTGCGCAAGGTGCTGAGCCCGCTATCGCCCGTGGAGAGCATGGAACTGATCATCGACAAGCTCGCCAAGTCGAAAACCAACGGCGACTTTTTGGCGTCGATGAGCAACGGCGGGCGCTGACGGAATGATGAACTCGGAACGATGAATGATGAACAATCTGTTCATCCTCCCATTCATCGTTCATTATTCATCGTTCATCTTTCGGGATCAGCCCTCGTTCCCTCAGCAGGTCCAGGATCGTGCCCACAACCACATCGGCGCTGAGGTCAGTCGAATCAATGCGGACGGCGTCTGTCGCCGGGATCAGCGGCGACACTTTGCGCTCGGCGTCCAGCTGATCGCGCTGCCGGATCTCATCCGCCGTAGTGCTCAGACTGGGCCGGCGTCCATCGGCTTGCTCCTGATCCTGACGCCGCCGCGCGCGCTCCTCAGGTTGAGCTTCGAGGAAGATCTTCAGCGCCGCGTCAGGAAACACCACCGTTCCGATATCACGACCTTCCATCACCACCCCTGTGCCGCTCGCGGCTTCGCGCTGCAGGGCAACCAGCTTCCTTCGCACCTGAGGCACGCGCGACACCCACGCCGCGGCGCGGGTGACCTCGGGCGTGCGGATCTGGCCGGTTACATCGTGGCCGTCGAGCGTCACATGGCAATCGCCATCCAAGGCGACGAAAGCGATGCGGGACCCAATGACCAGATCGATGACCGCGGCAGTATCTTCGGGCGATACTCCGCTCTCGACCACCTTAAGAGCGGCGGCGCGGTACGTGGCTCCGCTGTCGACATAGGCGAGACCAAGACGCCGGGCCAGGGCTCGCGCGACTGTGCTTTTGCCGGCGCCGGCTGGGCCGTCGATAGCAATAATCAAGGGCTTCTGCATAGTTCAGTGCGAGCGACTGCATGGCGCGTGAGGCGGTCAGCCCGATCCGGCCGCCTCCACGTTCAGATCCGGCGGAACGCCCGCTCCAGATCTTTGATCGTGTAGCGTAGCATCACCGGACGTCCGTGCGGACATGCCATCGGCGACTCGGCTCGGCCGAGTTCGGTCAGCAACCATTCCATCTTGGTGCGATCGAGCGCCATGTGGACTTTGATCGCGGCGCGACAGGCCAGCGACGCGCTAATGCGCCCGCGCAGCACCTCCAGCGTGACGCCCGCAACCTCCTGGCCCAGTCCGTCCAGAATTTCAACCAGCAGCCGCTCCACATCCTCGGCGGCAAGCTCGGCGGGCGCTGTTTTGACCGCCACCGTGCGCTGCCCAAACGGTTCGACATCGAAACCGTTGGCCGCCAGTTCCTGAGCAATCTCCTCGAATACGGCCTGCTGGCCCGGCTTCAACTCGACGATGATCGGCAGCAGCAGCCGTTGAGCATCAACCGAGCGCTCGCGCACCTGGCGCAGGTGCTTCTCAAACAAAACACGTTCGTGGGCCGCGTGTTGGTCCACGATCCACAAACCCGCGGCATTCGTCGCCACAATATAGCTATCTTCCACCTGGCCCAGGGGCCGCAAATCAAGGGGAAACTCCGGGCCCGGTGTCGCGGATGGAGACTGCATGTTTCGAGGCAACATGGCCGGAGCATCACGCGGCGTACAGGACGACGGCGAGGACGCTGCGGCACCGTCGTTCGCGGGTGGCGCGGAAAATGGTTCCGCAGCGGGCGTCCAAGGCCTGCTCGCCGGCGCAAACGACGCTGCAATTTCGTCCCTTGACTGCCCTGCTGGCGACGCCGCCTCGAGCGGCAAACGACCCGTGATGGGTGCGGGTCTGGGCGCCGTGAGAGCGAATCCGCCGGCCGCATGCCATCGTGGTCCGGGGGAAACAGCGTAAGGGCTGGCACCTTCGGCAGGGCCCTCCTGACGCGACGCAACAGGAGCCGGAGAGGCGATCGGCCGTGCGGGGGCCCTCGGCCCCATTCCCCGGCCCGGAGTCTCATCCGCGAGGGTCTCCATCGCTTCGAGGTCCTCGATCGCGGGCTCCGCGGCGGCGCGTCGCAGCGGGAATGCGGCGACGGGGCGCGCTGCCACCAGCGCCTGACGAATCACGTCGCGCGTGAAGTCATGAATGAAGCTCGATCGCCGGAACCGCACCTCGGTTTTTGAGGGATGAACGTTCACATCCACTTCCTGCGGCGGCAGCTCGAGAAAGACGAGCGCGACGGGAAATATGCGCGGCGGCAGAATGTTGCGATACGCCTCAGTGATGGCATGCAGGATCAACCGGTCCCGCACCAGGCGCCGGTTCACGAAGAAGTAGACCTCGTTGCGGTTCAGGCGCTGCACTTCGGGTTTGGAGACGAAACCCGTCAGTCGCACGATTCCGGGCGGCTCCGGCCGTTCGTTTTCCTCGAGTTCGCCGAAAGTCGCGAGGGCCGGAAGACGGCGCTCTGCCGGCGTAATCTCGATCAACTGTTCCAGCGTCTGCCCGCCGAGCAACTGGTAAACCCGCGTGCGCGCGTCGGGCACGGGAGACGCGTTCACGAGGTCGTGCGACATCGAGGCGAGACGAAAGCTCTTTTCGGGATGCGCCAGCGCGTAGTGGGTTACGAGGCTCGCGATGTGGCCCAGCTCAGTCGATTCGGACTTGAGGAACTTGCGCCGCGCCGGCGTGTTGAAGAACAAGTCGCGAGCCTCGATGCGGGTGCCCTGGGGCCGGGCGATCTCCTTCACGTCGCGCAGCTTCCCGCCGGCAATTTCCACGCGCGTGCCCGAGGCTTCGTCCTTGGCGCGCGTCTCGAGCAGCAGGCGCGAAACCGCGGCAATCGAAGGCAGCGCCTCGCCTCGAAATCCCAGCGTCGCGATTTCGAGCAGGTCCTCGGCTTGTCGAATCTTGCTGGTGGCGTGCCGCTCGAACGCCAGCAGAGCGTCGTCGCGTCCCATGCCGCAACCGTCATCGGTCACGCGAATCAGTCGCTTCCCGCCCGCCTCAACCTCGACGTCCAGACGATGGGCTCCGGCGTCGAGTGAGTTTTCGAGCAGCTCTTTGACGATCGACGCCGGACGCTCCACCACCTCGCCCGCAGCGATCTGGTTGGCGACACGATCTGGCAGGATGTGGATTATAGACATTGAGCGATTGACTCATCGGGTCATTGATTCATTGAGTCAATGACTCGGTTGGCCGCTGGCTCTCGAAACCAGCGGATAACGTTCGGGATGCTCGATCGACTCAACCGCCAGGTCGACGTCGAGATCGGGCCAGTACAGGTGACCCGAATGCGGCTGCTCCACATTCAGGATTGCTTCAACTGCAGCCTTTCGAAACCATGGGAAGTCGGAAAAAGGGACGAATAATTCTCTCTCTTCGAGCAAGATCCAGAAGCCGTGTTTCGAGATATTGGTGACCTCAGTCGCTGAAGTGCTCAATCCAAGCCTCTCGGATTTCACGTTCGTGCTCCTCAACCAACCGTTGTGCAGCTTTCAGTTCTGCGTCTCCCAATCCGTAGTTCCGGGCCAGCTCGATGGCCGGCTCCAGCCAGAACTTGGCTTCACCATGCGGTGAACCAACGTGTACATGCATCCTTCTCTCCTCGCGAGAGAAGAAAAAGAACCGAAAGCGGCCCTCGCGAAAGACTGTGGGACTCATTCAATCCGCCAAACGGGCCGGGCAATCGCGCCAACCTCGGTACGCGGGCCGGTTTCGCGCACGCTTGTCATTCCGCTTTGTTCGATCGGCTCCGGATCGCCTCTATACTTTCGGCCGTCTTGAGCTCCAGTTGCAACTCATGAAGCTGCTCCGGGTCCACCCTGCCGGGCGCGTCGCACATCAGGTCCATGGCGCTCGCCGTTTTGGGAAACGCCATCACCTCGCGAATATTCGTCTCGCCGCACATCAGCGCGATGGTGCGGTCCCAGCCGAGCGCAATTCCGCCGTGGGGTGGAGCGCCGCTTTCGAGCGCGTCCAAAAAGAACCCGAAGCGCTCTCGGGCTTTCTCCTCGGTGATCCCGAGGGTGCGGAACACCCGCCGCTGAATGTCGGGCCGATGAATACGAATGGAGCCCCCGCCCAGCTCCGAGCCGTTCAGCACCAGGTCATAAGCGCGGGCCTTGCACGCCGAGGGATCGGATTCGATCGTGTTCATGTCTTCCTCGCGCGGCGAGGTGAACGGATGGTGCATGGCGGCGTAGCGCTTCTCCCCCTCGTCGTACTCGAACATGGGAAAGTCCACGACCCAGCAGAACGCCCAAGTGCCGGGCTTGATCAGTTCGAGCTTGCGGGCGAGGTCCAGCCGCACGTCGCCCGAGGCGGAGTCGAGGTGACGCAGCTTCTCGACGCTGAGGCCGGAGCCAGAAGTTGTGGGCCCCGACGGCGCGCCTGGAGCTGCTTCCGATTTCAGACCGAGCAGGACCACCAGATCGCCCTCGATTGCCTCGACGGCATTCGCCAAAGACAGCAGCGCCTCGTCGCCCACGATTTTGGCGAGTGAAGACTGCGCTCCGCCTGAGACTTTAATGGTACCGAACCAATCCGCACCCGCATTTTTGGCGACTTCGTGCAGCTTGTCGAGCTGGCTGCGCGAAAAACTGGCGCCGCCCGGCACGCGCAGAGCCTTGATGGGCTCGACCACGTGAATCTTGCCACGTGCACTCTCGGGCAGCGGCATGCGCTTCCATTCGAGATTGAAACCAAGATGCGGCTTGTCAGATCCGTACTTCTCCATGGCCTCGTCGTAAGGCAGGATGGGAAAGGGCAGCAGCACCTTGACGTCGACGAGCGCGAAGAGCTTCTCCATGAGACTCTCGATAATGCCGAAAAGCACTTCGCGCGCCGGGAAAGCCATCTCGATATCGATCTGCGTGAACTCCGGCTGGCGGTCGGCGCGCAGGTCCTCGTCGCGGAAGCAGCGCACGATCTGAAAGTACCGGTCGAAGCCCGCGATCATCAGAATCTGCTTGAAGAGCTGCGGCGACTGGGGCAGAGCGTAGAAGTGTCCGGGGTGGACGCGGCTCGGCACCAGGTAATCGCGCGCGCCTTCGGGCGTGCTGCGCGTCAGGAACGGTGTTTCGACGTCCACAAAGCCGTGTTCCGTCATGTGCTCGCGAACCACGAGCCCGGCCTGATGACGCAGCCGAAGATGATGCTGCATCCGGGCGCGCCGCAGGTCGATGTAGCGGTAGCGGAGTCGCGGCTCTTCGTTGGTCCGCCCCTCGTCGTCAAGGGGAAATGGCGGGGTGCGGGCTTCGTTCAAGACCAGGAGCTCACGGACAACCACTTCAACTTCGCCCGTCGCGAGATCCTTGTTCACGGTCTCAGGGGCCCGCAGTGCGACTTCGCCCTCGATTCCGAGCACGTACTCGCTCCGCACCTGCTCCGCTTTGGCATGCGCTTGAGCACTCAGTTCGGGACGGCAGACCACCTGGGTGATGCCCGTGTGGTCGCGCAAATCGATGAAAATCAAGTTGCCGAGGTCGCGGCGCCGCGCCACCCATCCCGCCAGAAACACCTTTTCGCCGGCGTGCTCACGCCGCAGTTCACCGCAATGATGGGTCCGTTGCCGGTTTCCGAGAAGATCGAGTTCCAATGGAGTCACCGCCTATCAGCCCGTGGCTAACCTTTAGATTGCTGAAAACAAGCCGCTTATCATAAAATCCCGGATGGAACAGCGGCGCCGAAGACCGGAAATGTAGTTGAACCAATAGCTTAACCGCAAGAGCCGCTCCAAGTCGAGGCCGCACCGGCCGGTGTGATTTGTCGCGTCTCCCGCAGGTTACCGTACTTCTGATGCGCACTCAAAGCGACGCTCCGGGCATCCAATTGCTTTGTGGCATTTCCGGCGCGCTCGGCGGTTAGTGCTCTTGAGGGTCGGGATGCGCCACCAGACATGGTGCTTCCGGCAACAACCTCAACGGAGATGAAGGATGCTCGCAACTGAAACGCATACTGAACTCAAGAATCGTTTGACCCACGCCCGCGTTGAGACGGACAAGCTCTTTGAGCTCGTGCGCCCGGATTCGCTTTATGAACGCCCCATACCCGAGCGCCACCGCATTGTCTTCTATCTCGGTCATCTTGAGGCGTTCGACTGGAATCTTCTCCGCGAACCTTTCGGCCTGAAGGTATTTCATCCCGAGCTTGACCGCCTTTTCGCCTTCGGGATCGACCCCGTGGACGGCGGACTGCCTTCGGATGAACCTTCGGACTGGCCTTCGATCGATCAGGTGCGCGGCTACGATCAGCAGGTGCGGAAAGCTCTGGACAGCGCGATCAATTCGGCAGGCCCGGGGCAGGGCGCTGAGGGTGAGAACCGCCGAGTGCTGCTGAATGTTGCCATCGAGCACCGGCTGATGCACGCGGAGACGCTCGCCTACATGATGCACCAACTCCCGCTCGACCGGAAGGTGAATCCTCCGTCGACGCCGCGAACGCACAGTGCGCCGGTGGCGGCGGGCATGGTTGACGTCCCTGCCGGCGCCGCCACGCTCGGAATCCCCAGGGACAACGGCCACTTCGGCTGGGACAACGAATTCGAGGAGAATACGGTCGAGGTCCCCGCCTTTGCAATCGACCGCTACAAGGTGACCAATCGCGAGTTCCTGAGATTTGTGGACGCGGGCGGTTACGAAGAGCGTGGCTTCTGGACCGATCCCGACTGGGCCTGGCGAACGGCGCAGAACCTCACCCACCCGGCATTCTGGCGGCGTTCCGGAGATCGCTGGCACCTTCGCACGATGTTCGATGAGATCGATCTGCCGCTCGACTGGCCCGTCTACGTCAGCCGTGCCGAAGCCAGCGCCTACGCGCGTTGGGCGGGAAAGGCGCTGCCCACTGAGGCACAGTGGCATCGTGTAGCCTATGGGACTCCGCGCGGCAAGGAAAGGCCGTATCCCTGGGGATCGAAGACTCCCCAGGGGCAGAAGCATGGCAACTTCGATTTCCACAGCTGGGATCCCGCCTGTGTCAACGCTTTTCCCGACGGCCGCAGCGCCTTCGGCGCGGAAGACCTGCTCGGCAATGGATGGGAATGGACATCGAGCGTGTTCCAACCGTTTCCGGGATTCGAACCCTTTGCCTTCTATCCCGGGTACTCCGCCAATTTTTTTGACGGACAGCACTTCGTGATGAAGGGCGGCTCGCCCCGCACGGCCGCCTGCATGCTGCGGCGATCCTTCCGCAACTGGTTCCAGCCACATTATCCCTACATCTACGCGGGGTTCCGCTGCGTCAGCAACTGACGACCGCGCCGGGAGCGACCCATGATTACTCATGCCATCACCGCGGAACAACTGACGGAGTTCGCGGCCGACGTCCGCGCCGGGCTGACAAGACCCGGCCAGAAAGAGCTGCCCTCGAAGTACCTCTACGATCGTGTCGGCTCGACGCTGTTCGAGGTGATCGGGCAGTTGCCGGAGTACGGGCTCACGCGCGCCGACGAGCGGCTCCTGCGGCGGCACGCGGGGGAGATCGCGGCCCGAGTGCCGCGGCCGGTAGCCGTAGCGGAACTGGGAAGCGGCAGCGGCAAGAAGACCCGCTGGATTCTGGAGGCGCTTTCGGGGCCGCAGCGCACCTTTTACTATCCCATCGAGATCTCGCCGGCCGCGCTCGCCGAGGTGCAGCGTGAGCTGGGCCGCATGGACTCCATCAGCATCGTGGGATTGGAACGCGAATATCTGGATGGACTGCTGGAGGCGGCTGCGCGACGCCAGCCGGGCGCGCATCTCATGGTCCTCTTCCTGGGCAGCACGATCGGCAACTTCGACCGCCCGCAGGGAGTGGAGTTCCTGCGCGAGGTCAGGCGCATTCTCGTTCCCGGAGACTCGCTGCTGCTCGGGACGGACCTGGAAAAACCGGTGCCGCAACTGCTCGACGCCTATGACGATCCCCTGGGCGTGACTGCAGCCTTCAACCTCAATCTTCTGGCCCGGGTGAATCGCGAACTCGACGCCGGATTCAACCTGCGCCGCTTCGCGCACAGCGCCCGCTTCAATCCCGAAGCACGCAGCGTGGAGATGCACCTTCGATCCATCGAGCGCCAGACGGTCGACATCGCCGGCGCCGGGATCTCGGTCGAGCTCGCCAAGGACGAAACGATCTGGACCGAGAGCAGTCACAAATACGTTCCCGGTGACGTCGACGCCATGGCCGAGCAGTCGGGCTTCCGCTGCGACGCGCAGTGGATCGATCGCGAATGGCCTTTCGCCGAGAGCCTGCTGATCGCGAACTGATACCCGCCATGCCCGCCGCCGGTGAGGACACCGGCGCTACAAGATCTGCGCGAAGCGATGCGCGTAGCCCGCAATAACATCCGCCTTGTCGAGCCCGTTGATGATCTTCCGCGCGTTCACGTAATCCGCAGTGTCACCATGGATGAAGTGCGCGAGGTTCACACCGGTGAACATGCCTTGCGTCATCCCAAGGCTGGCGATCCGATAGCTGGTCGCCGGATCAAGTGCGAGATGGGGCTGGCTGACCAGATCGACGCCGAGGCGATTGGCGAATGTCTGGTAATTGCCGAGCCACGTGATCTGGACGTATCCGCGGCCATAGTAGGTGTGGCCGGTGGCCGGATGCGGGGTGCCGTAGGGGCGCCCCGCGCCGTGGCCGATCTCCTCCACCGGCGTAAACGTGAATCCTGTTTCATGCCTGACCGTTGCCAGGATATAAGCTACCCAGCGCTGATCTCTAATTTCGGGATCGGCCGCTATGAAGGCCAGAAGCTGGCGGAAATTCGCCTCGTGGTCGAGCGGCGGCCATGGGTAGGCTGAGACGATCTCATCGATACTCTTGACAAGCATAGTTCTCTCCTTGACTGTCGCGTAAGCTCACGCCGCAAGACCTCGAAATGCCGCGCTGAAACCCAGCAGACTCCCGGTCCATTTCGATCGCATCTTTCGGCGCCGGGTTCCCGTTCGCCCTGGCGGGTCAGCCGAGGGTCAGGAACCGCCATTACAGCTGCCCTCGTGGCGTGAATCTGACGCGATGCATACCGGTCTTTAAAGAGTCCATTTCCACCATGAACCTTCTGTAAGCAGTAGAGATAGCTATGATGGGTTCGCTGAAGGGCGATTCTGCTATAGCCTGCCGAATCGGAAGAACTTAGCCTTATTGGCGTCGTTTTCGTCTCCAGCGGGCGGCCAAGGCGGCTTTCAGGTGCCGCCCAGGCGATCACCGGGACTGATTTCCAGGACAGCCGATTCAGCCCGGCAGTCCACATTCGATCCGCGAGGGTAGATGAAGTTATGGCGGGAAGATTAGGCGGGGTTGGCGGGCGCACGTGCGCGAACATAGCACGCCCTCCCCAGGGTCCTATTCCAAATTGACTCTAGCACGCTTCGGCGGGAATGTCAAGGATTTTTTAGAGGCGCAGGCTGTAGGCTACATTGCAAAAACCGCGGCGAGTGACGAGCGACGGACGCCAAGGTTGTCAATAAGTTGCCGGTTTGGACGGCGAGGTGCGTGCAGCCCGGCGGTCGGCATTCCAGCAATCCGCGAGCCAACAATCGCTCCTCGTTTTAAGTTGGAATCACGGGAAGGCTCTTCTTCCAGACGCTGATGATGGTCTGGCCGGCCACGCGCGCGAGATGTTCCGCGAACGTGCCCTGAAAGCGGAAGCGGGCGGTTTCGCACCCTTCCGATTCCCAGTCGATCCTGAGCTCCCAGACGGCGCTGCTGCGATGGCCGTTTGCGCCCGCAAGCCCGGTGGAGATCTGGCGCGTAGCGCCCAGGGGAATCTCGGCCAGCCTTTGGTGGGCGCGTGTCAGGACAACGAGGCGTTCCGTACCCACCGCGATGCTCACGTCGCTGTGCTGGTTGCCGTCACCAGAGAAGTCTCCACCGTTGACCACGACCAGCGCGTCCAGCTCGCGGGCCACGTCGTCCACAGTCTTCTTCTCGGGACGCGCGCGGACCACGACCCCCACGATCAGCAAAGCCAATCCAACGGCCAGCGAAGCGGGGCCACCCCCGAGGCGGGCGAATCTCCAGATCAGGGCGACACCCGCAGTGGCAACGACGATCCTGAGAACCAGCCAGGCTTTCGGATGCCGGCGCAGGCGGCGCAAGCGCGGAATCAGCAGAATAACGCTGAACAGAATAGCGATCGCGAGCCGGCGCGCGCGGGTCCTCGCGGATTCACGCGCCGGCGTAGGCTGAGATGTCTCGTCAGACATGGACCTCTCACTCCACGCGCTTGTAGCGGCGGGCCTTGAGATCGTAACGGGGCAGGCTGCCCACGGGCACTTGTCGCACGGCCACGCGGATATTCAAGCGCTGGTGAATCGTCCGCGCCACGTGATCCGGTTCGAAGTTGTCCGCCGCCTCGATTTTCAGCAGCAGCTCGTCGAGCCCGCCATCCCCGCGGATCTCCACCTCGTACTCGGCCGCGCCAATCTGGCTGCGCACAAGATCATCGATGGCGGCGGGATAGACGTTCACGCCGCGCACAATCAGCATGTCGTCCGCGCGGCCCAGCACGCCGCCGCGTGCCCGTACGAAGGTCCGTCCGCACGCGCACGCATCGCCATCCAAAAGCACCATGTCGCCGGTCCGATAACGGACCGCCGGCATTCCGATGCGGCCGAGCGCAGTGGCCACCAGTTCGCCGGGGTGGCCAGGCGCCGCCGGCCTGCCGGTTTCGTGATCGACGACTTCGAAGATAAACTCGGCCTCATTCAAGTGGATGGCTCCGGGGTGCGCTTCGCATTCAAATCCCCACGCGCCGAGCTCGGTGGCGCCGGCGTGGTCAAACGAGCTCGCGCCCCAGGCACCCTCAATGCAGCTTCGCACGTGCGGCACGCTCGCTCCTGGCTCGCCCGCATGAATCGTGACGCGCGCGGCGCTCGACGCGAGATCGAGACCGTTCTCGTGCGCCACCTCAGCGAGGCGAAGCGCGTAGGTGGGCGTCGCGAGCACCACCGTGGCGCGCTGATCGAGGATCGTCTGCACGCGCTGCAGCGAACTCATGCCGCCGCCCGGCAGGCAGCGCACGCCCAATCGCCGCGCGCCGTCGAGGGCAGCCCAATGGCTGACGTAGGGCCCGAACGAGAAGGCGAAGAAGGCCACATCGCGGTCCGTGACGCCGGCGGCGCGATAAACGTAGCCCCAGCATCGAATCCAGGTCTCCCAATCCTCGGCGGTGTCGAGCCAGAAGAGAGGATTGCCACTGACGCCCGAGGTCTGATGAATGTAGGGATAACGCGATTGCGGATAGGTGAGCAGCCGGCCGAACGGCGGAAAGGCCCGCTGGTCCGCGACGAGTTCCGCCTTGGTCGTGAACGGTGTTCTTGAAAGATCCTCGAGGCCGCGCCCGGCGAGGTCGAATCCGTTCACGGCAATTCTTTCGCGATAGAAGGCATTGTTCGCGATGGCGCGCGCCAGACGTCGCAACTTCTCGTCCTGGCGGCGCAGCAGGTCTTCGCGGCTGGCGGTCTCGAGGGCGCGATCGTAGAAGTGCCATTCGGGAGGCATCGTCATTGGTCAACAGTTGACAGTCGACAGTTGACAGTCCGCAGTTAGCAATACGCTCTCGACTGTTAACTGTTGACTGTCGACTGATTTCCTAACCTCGCCCCAATCCCGCATCCTCCGCCACCACGCGTCCGATGGCCGACCAGTCGATCTCGCCCATGCCCCGCGCAATTCCCGAGATCATATGGTCGCGAACCAAGCTCGCGAGCGGCATGGGGACGGCAGCCGTTTCGCCCGCTGCCAGCACCAGGCGGACGTCTTTCAGGCCCAGCAGCATCTTGAATCCAGGGGGTTCGAAGCGCTCTTCAGCAATAATGCGGCCATAGGTCTCGTAGACCGGAGACTGGTACAGCGTGTTCAGAATCTCCAGATACTTCAGAGGATCGATGCCGGACTTCCGAGCCAACGCGAACGCTTCGCTGAGCGCCTCCAACATGGATGCGATCAGGAAATTGCCGGCGAGCTTAAGTACGTTCGCTTGAGGCGCATCAGTTCCCAGGACAAATAGCTTACGCCCGATCGCCTCGAGCAGCGGACGCACCTTTTCGATTCCTTGGGCCGGTCCGGCTGCGACAACCACAAGCTGTGCGGACTCCGCGGCCTGGGGACGTCCGAAGACCGGCGCGGCCACGTACTGCTGTCCGTGCTTCGAGTGTTCTTCGGCGAGCCTGCGCGAAAGAGCCACGCTGATGGTGCTGAGCGAGACGTGCAGGCCGACGCGAGGCAGGCTGGCGAGAATGCCGTCGTCCCCGAAGACGCACTGCTCGAGGGCCTGATCGTCGGCGAGCATGGTGAAGACCGTGCCGGTCGCGGCGGCTTCCGAAACGGTCGCCACGAGCGCGCCCTCCCGAGACAAGTCCTGCGCTCGAGTCCTTGTGCGGTTATAGGCGTGCACCTCGTGACCCGCCTTGATCAGATTCCGCGCGATACCGCTGCCCATGTTCCCGAGCCCGACGAATCCGATCTTCATAGAGACCTCCGTGATCCTTTTTGATGAAAGTCGCCAGTTGATAGTTGACAGTCTACGTCGAAGGGTCACGCAATCGCCCAGTTTCGGGCACGTTCCACGGCACGCTGCCATCCGGCATAAAGATCTTCGCGGCGGCTCGCGTCCATCAACGGCGCAAAACGCGCGCCGATGCGGAGTTGTCCGGCCAATTCCGCAGGGCTTTTCCAGAAGCCGGTGGCGAGGCCGGCGAGATACGATGCGCCGAGCGCGGTTGTCTCCGTCGTAGCCGGACGTTCGACCGGCACGCCGAGGACATCCGCCTGGAACTGGCACATGAAATCGTTGCGGGCAGCGCCGCCGTCCACGCGCAGGACCTGCGGACGGATCGCGCAATCGGCGGCCATGCCGTCCACCACCGAACGAGTCTGGTAAGCCATGGCTTCGAGCGCGGCGCGGGCGAGATGATTCCGGTTCGTGCCCCGTGTGATCCCAACGATCGCTCCGCGGGCGTAAGCGTCCCAGTAAGGCGCGCCCAGCCCCACGAACGCCGGCACAAAGTAAACGCCGCCCGTGTCCGGCACGGCAGCGGCGAGAGCCGCGGTCTCTTCGGCGCTGCGAACCACTTGCAGTTCGTCGCGCAGCCATTGGATGGCCGCGCCCGCCACGAACACGCTGCCTTCAAGCGCGTACACGGCAGGCTTCGATCCTCCGAGCCGCCAGGCCACGGTCGAAAGCAGGCCATTCCGCGAATCCGGGGCCGCTCGGCCGGTGTTCATCAGCAGAAAGCAGCCTGTGCCGTAGGTATTCTTCACGCTGCCGGGCTCGAAGCACTGATGTCCAAACAGCGACGCCTGCTGGTCGCCGGCGATTCCGGCGAGCGGAATCCCGTGGCCCGGGGTGAACAGATCCGTTTCCGCCACGATCTCGCTCGACGACTTCACTTCAGGCAGGAGAGCGCGCGGGATGCGGAAGTAGCTGAGAATCTCGTCGTCCCACGCCAAGGTGTGAATGTTGAACAGCAGCGTGCGCGACGCATTGCTGACGTCGGTCACATGGACGCGTCCGCCGGTGAGGTTCCAGATCAGCCACGCATCGATGGTGCCGCAGGCGAGTTCGCCACGCTCGGCGCGCTCCCGCACGCCCGGGACGTTTTCGAGCAGCCAGGCGATTTTGGTGCCGGAGAAGTAGGCATCGGTCACCAGGCCGGTGCGCTCGCGGAGCACACGGTCGAAACCGTCCTGCCGGATGCGGTCACACACACCGGCCGTGCGGCGGCACTGCCAGACAATGGCGCGATAAACCGGCTCCGAAGTCCGGCGGTCCCACATGACCACCGTCTCGCGCTGATTGGTGATGCCAATGGCCGCGATCGTCGGGGGCGGTACAGTCGCGAGCGCCTGCTCCGCCACGCGTCGCTGAGACGCCCAGACCTCGCCGGCGTCGTGCTCCACCCAGCCTGGCTGCGGATAGTACTGTGGGAACTCCTCGCTGGCCGACGCGCGCACCTGGCCGTCGCGATCGAAGAGGATCGCCCGCGAGCTCGTGGTCCCCTGGTCGAGCGCGAGAATGTAGTCCAGCATCGCTGCTCCTCCTGTGATCTTTTCGAAACCAGTCATTCTACCTTCATTCATCTGCGACTCACCCTGGACCCCGCCGGCGGCGGGCCAGATCGAAAAAAAGCGGCGGCAGTGTCTCGGCTTGTGGTGCACGCTTCCGGCGTGCGTCTCGGCCCAAAGCGGGCAACATGCTTGCACCACAAACTGAGACTCTACCAAAGCGGCTCTGGTGTTGACGTCGGGCGGGCGCCGTCCCGAGACGCCGCCACAACCGGGCGCAACCGTTCAGGACATGAAGTAGGGGGCGGCCCTTGTGGCCGCCCATTTCGAGCCCGGTCTGTCAGTTGGGCCGAGTTGGACGGCCAGAAGGCCCCCTTTCGAGCCAGTTGGGCGGCCACAAGGGCCGCCCCTGCGTCAACTAACCTGCCACAAGGGAGTCTCGCCTGAGCCGTTTTTACGTTTTCCCTCTAGGTAGCTGAAAACATTAAGCAAATAAAGTTTCTCAATTTTCCCAGTTTTACCCACCGTCCCAAATTTCAAGAGGACAATATGGTGTCCGGTCATTGGACGGTGGGTTTTCGGATGGGAACGAGAGCGGGACTCCGACTTCTACCGAACGAAGCCTTCAAATCACTTAAAACAAAGCACTTCTGTTTTTCATAGTGTCAGAAAGCCGTCAGGTTATTGATAAAAATAGACTTATAGTTTGAAAACCCTCAGGCTACTGAACAAACTGAACAACAGGAGTTTAGGACGTTACCATTGATAAAAATACAACGGGCGCGATGGCTGTTGCCAATCGCTCGAACGCGCAAAAGTCCACTGGACCCACCTCGGGGCGAGGCAAAGACGCCTCCCGGCGAAATGCAGTGAAGCACTGGCCGGGCCGAAGTGGAAATCGACGAAAAATCGAGGGTCTCGCTGATTAATGAGGAACGGCTGGAAAGGCTATTCGACCGCAAATGGAAATTGTTGACCGCGTATGGGAAGAATCGCACCGCGGTGCCGGGGTCAGTCGCCGGCCGGCCGTGATCCTCGATCGGACTTGTAAGTCGCGGGCCGGTGAACTAAGGTTGAAACGAACCACGATGAACCGCCGGACACTCATCAAGACCCTGGCAGGCGCAGGCTTGGCTGCGGCTGCGGGAGGATTCGTCTATCACCGCGGGCGGGAATCCGCGCAGGAGAACACGCCCGCAACCGGGAAAAGTGCAGTCGCCGGAGGAATCCATCTACTGGACGTCACACGCCCGGCCGGAATCGACTTTCGTCACAACAGCGGCGCCTTCGGCAAGAAGTATCTTCCCGAGACTCTGGGACCCGGTTGCGCCTTTTTCGACTGCGACAACGACGGCTGGATCGATCTGCTGCTGCTGAACGGCTCCGACTGGCCCGGGCACGAGCGCGAGCGCACCACGATGAAGCTGTATCGCAACAATCGCAACGGCACGTTCACCGACGTGACGCGCGCGGCAGGGCTCGACCTCGAAATGTACGGCATCGGCGTAGCGGCCGCCGATTACGACAACGACGGCCACACCGACCTGCTCATCACCTGCTACGGCCAGTGCCGACTGTTCCACAACAACGGCAACGGAACCTTCACCGAGGCTACCAAGTCCGCGGGACTGCTAGGCTACAGCGGCCTGAGCACATCCGCCCTGTGGTTCGACTACAATCGCGACGGATTTCTTGACCTGCTGATCGCCAATTACGTGAAGTGGTCGCCCGAGGCGGACATCTACTGCAGCCTCGATGGACACTCGAAATCCTACTGCACGCCCGAGGCGTATCCGGGAGCGACTTGCTGGCTCTTTCGCAATCGCGGCGACGGGACTTTCGAAGATGTGACCGGCAAGGCCGGCCTCAACGATCCCACGTCGAAGTCTCTGGGGCTGACCCTGATCGACTACGACCAGGACGGCTGGCCCGACGTCTTCATCGCCAATGACACGCAGCCGAACAAACTGTATCACAACAATCGCGACGGCACGTTCACCGAGTCGGCGGTCGAGGCCGGGGTCGCCTTCAGTGAAGACGGCCTGGCGCGCGCCGGCATGGGCGCCGACGCCGCCGACTACGACAACTCCGGCCTGCCGAGTCTGGTGGTGACGAACTTCTCCAATCAGATGCTGGGACTCTATCGCAACGAGGGCCACGGGTTCTTCGTCGACCAGGCGCCGCAGTCGTCGCTGGGGCGATCGAGCCGGCAAACGCTCGGCTTCGGCTGCTTCTTCTTCGATGCGAACCTCGACGGGCTGCTCGATCTGTTCGTCGCCAACGGCCACATCGATGAAGCCATCACGCGCGTGGAATCGTCGATTCACTACGCCGAACCGCCGCATCTGTTCCTGAACGAAGACCAGGGGAAATTCCGGGAGATTACTTCTTCAGTCGGCGAATCCTTCGCCGCGCCCAAGGTGGCGCGCGGCGCGGCTTACGGTGATTACGACAACGACGGCGATCTCGACGTGGTTCTGACCACCAACAACGGACCTGCGTATCTCTACCGCAACGACTGCGTCGATTCGCTGCGCCGCCGCAGTATACGATTTCACCTGGTGGGCACACGCTCGAATCGCGATGCCATCGGCGCCAACGTGCGCATCGCGACGCCCCAAGGCCGCCGGTTGCTCACCGTAAAAAGCGGCTCCAGCTATTTGTCGGAATCCGATCGGCGGCTGACGTTCGGCCTCGGATCGCTTGATACGGTCGACGGGGTCGAGATTGAGTGGCCGAGCGGATCGAAGCAGAGTCTGGGGCGCCTGGAAGCGGGTCGCACTTATGTGGTCGAGGAAGGCAAAGGTGCAGTCAGCGACCTCACGTTCAACCGGTCGTAGCTACCCGGAAGTTGGGTAGTCCTCTAATTTTGTGTTGACGGCTGGAAGGCGCATTAAGTTGAGTCTCACCCGCAAAATGCTGGCACAAGCTCGTGTGGTTGCGCGAGGTAAACGGATTCGTAGCGTTGACCGGCTTGTGGCGAGGTATGGAGGAAGGCGGTCGCAATGGACAAAGAAGAGCAGCCCGGCGATCGAGATGGAAGGCGAACTGTTCGAGTATCATTGGTATGAGCATCCCGGCATCGGGAGAGTAGAAATGAAACGGAAGCAGGTGACGGGGCGATGATCGTAAAGCTGCGGCGCAAGAGTTCGCGTTACCCTGACCTTACTCCCGGGCAGTTGTACGTTGTGATTGGAATCGAAGCGAACGATTATCGAATTCTGAACGACGCGGGCCGGCCGTACCTTTATCCCCGCAGCCTGTTCCGGGTCCTGGACGCTCGCGAGCCACACGATTGGGTCACGGAATACGGTGAGGATGGTGAGCGTTACGCCTATCCCACCGCGCTGAACGGTCCCGGTTTTTTCGAGGATTTTTTCGACGACAAATCCAAAGCCGTACGGACGTTCTGGCGGGTTGTCAATGAGCGGCTTGCCTCGATGGCTGAGGTTGCCTAGCAAAAGAGACCTCCGATGCGCGAACTCAACGACTCTGATTGGAAAATTCTGCGAGAGCTGCACTCCCGGGCGCTTGATCGCTTATGCGACCGGATCCTTTCGGAAATCAAAGGTATCCTGGACTACACCGAAAAGGGCCCGCACCAGAAGTACATGAATGTTTGGGAGGTTCTACGTAAGCGCGACGAAGAGCTGGCGGGAATCTTCGATAATCCCCGTCGATCGACGGCCCTCATGACGCTCGCGTCTATGAAACGCGCGGGCTTGCTGACGGACGAGGAGTTCCTGCGTCTGTCTCCGGAGGCCCGGGAAGTGATCCATCACTTGTTGGGTTAGCGCATGGTCTCAGGATCAAGGTCGCACCGGCGCCCCATTTGGATTCTGCGCTGACTGTGAACCGTGGGCTGTGAACTGTCGACCAGCGAATGCACGGCGATCTACAACCCGCCCACCCCTCCGCCGATCCTCTTCGTCCCATCCCCTCTCCGACCTTTCGGCTCGGCCTCGGGCTTTGCGTGATTCTCTCCGCGTTCGTCATTTTCGCCGTCTACGCCACCCGCCAGGTGCGCTGGCTGGAGGATTTCCAGACCAACGTGGTGGCCCGCAACCGTCGCGCTTCGCTGCAACTGCTCCGTTTGCAGAATGACGCCTATCTGCTGGCGGTTTCGCTGCACGATCTGGCGCTCGAGTCGGGCGCCTATCCCGTCCGCGATTCGCAGCCCGAATTCACGCGCCTGGAATCCGACATGCAGGACGCCCTGGAGCGCGAGGGCAAAGTCGCGGTATCGACGCCCTTGTCCGACGAGAAGCGCGCCCGGCTGGCCATCGCCCTGCGGCAGTTTCGAGCGAGCTCCGATCAAGTGTTCAGCCTGGCCGCCGGCGGCGATGAGGCCCACGTGCGGCAGGCGGCGCGGGCCGAAATGGAACCGCGGCGCGTGGAAATTTCCGAAGACGTCTCCGAGCTGCTGCGGCTGAACGACCAGGCTCAGGACGAAGCGGCCCAGCGCATCAGCGCCGTTTATAGCGGCGTAAAGAGAGATGTCGTGGTGCTCACCGCGCTGCTGTTTCTGCTGGGGCTCGGCACCGGACTTTATACCTTCGGCGCCAATCGCCGCACCTTCGAGCGGCTCCAGCACCTCACCGATCAGCTCCGCGAGCAGTCCGCACAGCTTCGCAAGCTGTCCTGGAAACTCATCGACGTGCAGGAGGATACGCTGCGCCAGGTGTCGCGCGACCTTCACGACGAGTTCGGCCAGATCCTGACCGGCATCGGACTCATGCTGCGCCGCGCCGAGAAGCGCGCGTCCGCCGACCCCGTGCTCATCCAGCAGATCGAGGAGGTCAAGCAGGTGACCGCGGAAACCCTGCAGCGGATCCGCGAGCAATCCCAGATGTTCCGCCCGGCGGTGCTCGACGACTTTGGCCTGGAGCAGACTCTGGAATGGCTGGCCGGCGTGTTCGGAAAGCAATCCGGCATGCCGGTGCATTTCCGGTGGAACGGCGCCGAGAGCGCGCTCCCGCCCGAGGTCTCGATTCACGTTTACCGCGTGGTGCAAGAGGCGCTCAACAATATCATGCGTCACTCCGACGCCTGCGAGGCTATGGTCACGGTCGAGCGCCGCGACAACGAACTACATGTCGAGGTCCGCGACGACGGTCTGGGCTTCGATACCGACTCGTCCGCCCGCGACGGTCTCGGTCTGATGGGCATGCGGGAGCGCGCCCAACACCTGCATGGCGATCTGACGATCAGGTCTCAGTCAGTGGGACCGGAGCATGGAACCGTGGTCCGGTTGCGAGTCCCATTGACGGCCATGCCATTGAGCCCTTTACCTCCAAGCGCGGAGAAGGTAGTGTAAGACCATGACGAACACGCCAGCCGCCAAGCCGGTCCGGGTGATTCTTGCCGAGGACCATGCCCTGGTCCGCCAGGGATTCCGCCGCATGCTCCAGGACGACCCGCGCATCGAGGTGGTCGGCGAAGCCGGCACCGGGCTTGCCGCCGTTCAGCTATGCGCCAGTCTTAAACCTGACGTGGTGGTGATGGACATCTCCATGCCGGAGCTTGGGGGCCTGGAAGCCACCGCTGAGATCCTCAAGGCCGATCCCGAAATTCGCGTGCTTATCCTGAGCATGTACTCAAACCCCGCTTATGTGAAAAAGGCTTTTGACACCGGGGCGCGCGGTTACATCCTGAAGGACGCGCTGGAGGTCGATTTGGCGCAGGCGGTATTGGCGCTCGCCCGCGGCGAGGCTTACATGAGCGCCGCCATCTCAAATCTGATGATCGACAATTTGAAAACCGGGGCGCTGCAGGGGGGCGGCGATGCCTTCGACACTCTCACCTTGCGGGAAAAGGAAGTGCTGCAGTTGATCGCCGGCGGGAAATCCAACAAAGAAATCGCCACGCTGCTCGGCATCAGCCCGAACACCGTGGCCGTCCATCGCTCGCATGTCATGGATCGGCTGGGCATTCACCGCACCGCCGAACTGGTGCTGTATGCGGTGCAAAAAGGCCTGGTGCAGCCCAAATAGGATTCGCCATTCTGAGCGACGTCGCGAGACGAGCCACTAGGAGTGGTGCCGGATGTGGGCTGCCTTAGCGGCCGGAACCGGATGCCGCTCGCGCCGCGGATACTGGCCGGTCATCGCGCGCCAGCGTACGTCCGCAACCTCGCGGAAGCTCCGCACCGTATCGCGAAGAACGTTGAACTTCGTGGCCGGATCGTTGTCCCAGCGCACCGGTATCTCCAGAATCCGGCCGCCGAACCGCTCGATGAGAAACAGCAGCTCAGGATCAAAACCGAAGCGCTCCGCCTTCATGTGCTCGAAAGCGCGATGGGTCACTTCGCGACGGAAAAGCTTCAGTCCGCACTGAGTGTCACGCAGTTTGAGTCCGGTGAACAACCGTACCGCGAGGTTGAAACAAATGCCGCCCAACTCGCGGAACAAGGGCTGATGCACCCCAATGAGTTCGCGCTGAAGCGCCCGGGACCCGATGGCGGCGTCGGCGCCCGTGGACTCGAGTGCAGCAATCAGCATTCCCGTCTGATCAATCGGCGCCGAGAGGTCGGCGTCCGTGAACAGCACGAACTCGCCGCGGGCGGCCAGGACTCCGCGCCTCACGCTGTAACCCTTTCCTCGATTTCGGTCGTTGCGGATGAGCCGGAACGACGGCCAAGACTCAATGGTCGCTGAAACGACTTCGGCCGTGCCGTCGCTCGACCCGTCGTCCACCACGAACACCTCAGATGAGTAGTTTCTGGAGACCAGATACCAGTGAATGGCGCCAAGTGAGCGTCCGATACGCTGTGCCTCGTTATAAGCGGGTACGACAACGCTCAGGAAAGGCGTTCCCAGCTCACTGGTGGTGTTGGGGTGTGTCTGATCCATCGTTCGGTCCATCTCTCACTATCGACAGGTTCGCCGGACAGCTTGAACTCCGCAAATGGGCTTCCATTACTCGATGCTCGCCAGTCGTTCCACGCTCGTGGAATCCGGGAGACCCTACCAATTCTGATGTCGCCCGCGAGCAGGAAGTCGTCGCGCAGGTGAGCTCAGCCAAAAAACCGCGGCCATGGAGCCTGCGGCCAGCCTTGTTTGCCGACGAGCGGGACGAACTGGCAGGCCTCAAGAACGCTATCGGATAACTCCGCACCATGTTTGACCAGAAGATGAAGTTGCTGCACTTCGCGGCTACCGATCGGAATCACGAGCCGGCCCCCGTCGGCAAGCTGGCTGACGAACGCCTCCGGGACGCGCGGCGCGCCTGCCGTGACCAGGATGACGTTATAGGGCGCCGCGTCCGCATAACCGTCGGTTCCGTCACCGGTGATCACCTCGACTCTGCCGTGAAAGCCCGTCCGAGCGAGGTTCCGGCGAGCTTGCTCCGCCAGGGTGGCGTTCCGTTCGATCGTAGTAACCTCGGCGCCGAGCGCCGCCAGGACAGCGGCCTGGTAACCGAACCCGGTGCCGATCTCCAACGCGCGATCGCCCGGTCGCACCGCCGCCGTCTGCGTCATCAGGGCCACGATGTACGGTTGCGAGATCGTTTCCCATTGACCGATGGGCAGTGCCCGGTCTTCGTAGGCCGCCGGCGCCTGATCGATCGGCACAAACTCGTGACGGGGCACTTTCGCCATCGCTTCGAGCACTCGCTGGTCGCGAATGTCGCGAGCGCGAAGCTGGCCTTCGACCATCGCCTGGCGCTCAGATTCGCGGGCTGTGCCGATGTCGGCCAAGTGACTCCTAGGCGTAGGATAGCACCGATGCCGAGCTCTTGGATTGTGAAGAGGAAGGCCGAGGACTTGGTACGACCAGCCTTGCCAGCCGGCAATCGAGCCGCTCCCTTGGGAGTGATCTGGGCGGGATTTATGTCAGCAAGAGATCTTGTAACGGTGAGGCGGTCAGTGCCGCACACCAGGAGAATGCGCCGACTGCGCCCCTGGCTTCAATCGTCAATCGTCAATCATCCATCGTCAATTCTAAAACGCCAGCCGCTGCTCACCCGGATGCAGCGCGACTCGCCGCTCCTTCCAGACGAACCACCCTGACAGCCCAGGCGGCAGCGACACGTCGGCCGTCCAATGATCGCCCTGGCGCTCGTACGACACTCGGATCAGCCCGTGCAGATGCGGGACGGCGGCAGTCAGATGGTGAAGGTCGCCGAGATGAGGCGTTATCGTGACCTTGGCGAAGCCGGGCGCGGCGGATTCGATGCCGGTTACGGTCGCGAGCAGATCGAAATCGGGATGCGCGCTCCAGGCGTGGCAATCCGAGCGAGTCTCGCCCGGCGTCTCGGCGAAGGTTGTCAGGCCTTCGTTGAGCATGTCCTTCCAGGGAGCGAGCTCTGCGATATAGCGATCGGCGAGGCCGGTCTTATTCATGGCGCGGGCAAGATAGAAGCGAAAGTAGTAGGAGGCCTGAGTAAGACTCTTATCTTCGAGGACGCGTTCGATGACGCCGCGCTGTGCCGCGGCCGGGATCGCGTCCGCCAGTACGCCCAGAATGTTGCCTTGCTGGCTGAAGTGGGTTTTCGCCGGCGTGTCGGCCAGCAGGCCGCGTCCAGCGTCCCAGGAATCGCGGTAGGCGGCGCTCGCGATTTTGTCAGCAAGGGCGCGATCGCGTTGCGCCTGGTCCGAGTCGCCGAAAGCGGTCTCCAGGTCCGCCGCCTGGCGAAGGGCCATCGCAAACTGAAGGCCCAGGATCGCCGACTGGCCATCGGATTCCTGCGGCGCGACCCCATCGCGAAAATCGTCAGCCCAATCCACGAAGGGCCACCACGGCAGCCGGCCTAGCAATCCCGACGATGTCAGGTGCGATTGATACCAGGCCAGCACCTGGCGCGCGTTCGGCAGCCACGGCTTGAGGAACTCCTGCTCTCCCTGATACCACCACAGGTCGTGCATCATGCCGATCCAGTAGAGCGAGAACGGCGGAATGTACTGCGGCAGCGCTGAGGGATAACGACTTTGCGTCAGCCCTTCGGGTGTCTGCGAATCGCCGAGCAGATCGATGGCGTTCTTGACCAGACGATCGTCCCCGGCGACGTAAAGCGAGATGAGCGCCTGGATGCGCGTGTCGCCCACGTACTGGAGCTGCTCGTAGTAGGGACAGTCCATGTAGGTTTCGTGGGCGCAGAGCCGCGCGGTGCGCCAGCCGACCTCCCAAATCTTCTGTAGCGTCGGATCATCGCTTTCGAACGTCGCCTCGGGTTTGAAGGGATAAGCCGTGAAGTAGCCCCGGAAATCCTCGAGCGTCAGCGGATCGTCGCCAGTGCGCAGGTCGATCTGCACGTAGCGATACGCGCGCCACCAGAGCGGCGAGAAGACACGATGCGCGCCGCCATCGGGCAGGAACTCATCGTACACTCCGCGAATTTTCTTGCCCGTGGTATCGTTCCGATTGTCCTTATGGCCGCTCGCGTCAAACAGAGCTTCTGCGTACGTGATTCGGAGTTGCGAGCCGCGGCCGCCGCTCGTCACCAGCTCCGGATAAGCCGTGGTCTCGAAGCCCTGATCGAGCAGCAGCGAGGCTTCCCCATGCGCAGGCACCGAGAAAGACCCGTGTCCAGCGAAGAATTCTGACGGCATGTGCGCACCTTCGGACCGCACGACGCGAACCAGGCGCTGCAGAGTCTCTTCCTGCGCCGGCAGCGCATCGGCGACCAGCATCCAGCGCGACCGGGTGTCCTGGATAGCTCGCGGGCTTGCCGCTCCGAGAGGCAGGGCTTGCGTCCAGGAACTGTCGTCGTAGTCTGTGTCCTGCCAGCCCCACGGATAATCCGCCGCCGCGACGCGCTCGCCGTGACCCGCGGCGTAGTAGCCGCCGGCGTCCTGTTCGGATAGCACCAGAACGCCGTGCGAGTGATCCAGCAGAGTCTTCCAGGAACGGTCTGTGCTGACCGCCGGGTTGTCGCCGTCAAGGACGAATCCAGTCTGCGACGTGAACTGCGCCAGGGGCGCGTCATCCGCGTAGTTCCAGATCACGGCGGCGAGCACGTTCTTGCCCGCGCGAAGCTGCGGCGCCACGTCGACGGTTTCGAACCGCCAGTGATCGAGATCGCCGCGGGAGGGTCCGCGCGAAACGCGTGTTCCGTTGACGAAAAGTTCGTAGCGATTGTCGGCGCTGACGCGCACCAGGAATTGTTGCGGCGCCGAAGTCAGATCGAACGCCTTGCGAAGATAGCAGACTCCGATGTCGCGCGGCGGCGCCTTCGGGCAGGTGATCCACTCTGCTTTCCAAGGCCGGTCGAGGAGCGGCGAGCCGGTCTGTCCGGCAGCGCGCGATGGAGTTTGCAGCACGGTCTGTCCCAGGAAGAACAGGAGCAGCAACTCCACGGTTCGCAGTTTCTCGCGGATCCTGCCCGAGATAGCACGAATTGTCATGCAGGACATTCTAACGCCGACAGGCGCCGCTCAGGGCCGCCACCGGCGCGAATTGAGGTTGCGCGAAAGCATCAACTTGAGCGTTATTTTGTCGGACCCCGGCGTCAAACCGTATCCGATGCCCGCTTCAACGTTAATCCCGGCGAGTTTGGGACTTGCGTAATCCATAACAGCCCAGGTTTCGTGAAACTGCTGGCCCCAGGGGGCGAAGTGGTGCAGCGGGCCAAAGCCGTCGTACTCTTCAGCGGCGATGGCCCACCGGTCATTCAGGCCGTAAGCGATCCTCCCCGCCGGATTGAACTGAAGGTTGCCGGCCCCACCCGTATAGTCTGTATCGACGATCGGGTTGTAAACGAAATCCCACCGATGCAAATGCAGTCCGACGATCGGCCTGATCTCGGAAGTAATGCGCTTGTCCTCCCAGTAATTGGCATTGACGCTGAATTCAAAATTGAGCCCGTAGAGGAATCGACGGTCGTGAGCGTGGGGCCGGACGAAGAGTTCGCGAAGTTTGAAGCCATTGATGGTCGTGCCGTGGTCCGTCGAATAGAGCGTGTAAACGGGGAGGTAAAGCCCTTGTTCCATCCAGGAAGTGACACCATAGGCCCATTCGGCCGTTCCATTGAACGAGTGATCGGCAATGATGGCGCCGGGGAAGCTGGGGACCGTCCGCCCGTCGGGCGTGAAATTGCTGTGGACCATCAGATTGAAGATGCCGGGCGGCGCGATGACCGCATCGTAGACTTGGATCTCGTCGGTTTGCGCGAAAATCACCGGCGACGATGCAAGCAGACCGATGAAGACGCCTACGATGGCGCGCATAATTTCGGGGATATAGGAGAGCAGAAAAGGAAGACCCGGTGAGACCGCCGCACGCGCATGCACTGGATCGCTGCGATTCCTCCAGACCGCGCGCGGGTATCGGCTCGGCATCCGCTACCAGGCGATCCGGTCCGGAAAGAACTCAGCCACCAAGTCCTCGTAATACGGCTTCAATTCCCGGAAATTCGGCCGCTCGGTCCCCTTGGAGTAGAGGTCGTAAGGGTTAAACTTGCGCACCCAATCGAACATGCGCTCGTCGTGGCTGTTCATCAGGTGACGGTAGGCACCGTGCTTGTGCGCGGGATAGAAGGAGTGATAGCGCAACATGTACTGCGCCGGCTCCGGCAGGTAATCGCGGGTGACCGTATAGATGTACTCGTCGTGGCCCCAGGACAAGTGCACCTTGTTGAGCCCGCAATGGGTCTCGTAGATGCCGTACGGAGTCTGGTACTCGGGAACCTCGCTGTCAGGGTTCGCGGCGAAGAACTCCGGGAACACGATCTGATCGGACCAGGCGCAGCCCACAGGAAAAGTGTCGCCCACCACGGCCCACTGCGGTTCGCCCCAGAGGCACAGGACCTTGCCGAGATCGTGCACAAAGCCCGCGAGCACGAACCAGCGCGGATGCCCGTCGCGGCGGATCGCCTCGGACGTCTGCACAAAATGCTCGATTTGCGTCAGGTCGGTGTCGGGATCGCTCTCGTCCACCAGCGTGTTCAGAAACTCCGCCATTTCCCAGATGCTCTTCTTCTCGCGCGTGAGTCCGCAGAACTCCTTCTTCTTGGCGAGCACGAAGTCGAGCGTCTGATGGGAATGGTTCTGCCGGTAGAACTCCGTTACCGTCGGATTGGCGTCGGACTTGTAGTTCCGAAACTCGTTCTCGGACTTGCCGGGTCGATAGCGCTGTGCGACAAAATCGTCCCAGTCTTCCAGATTCTTCAATGGCGCGGCTTGAGTTTCCAGAGCTTGCATGGTTCGTGCCTCCGCTTCACCCGTCGAGGCCGGCGGGCAGTTTCCCCCTTGCACTCATTCTACACAAAGCCCGGCAGACTTGGCTGACTTCCCTGCTCTTCCCTGTACGCTCAATCCGTGTGGCCGTAGTTCTTCTTCAGAATCCCCCCGAGAATCAGCAGGTACGCAAACAGGCGCACGACGTAAATCCACGGGCTGCCCTCGTTCGGGTGGGCGAGGAAAAGCACCGCCACGCGATTGAGACCTTCAATGAGGAAGGCAACTCCAAAACAGAGAAACAGGGTATCTCGCGTGTGCTTCCAAAACCTGAAGAAGAACGCGCTCGCGATCACCGAGGCCGTGGCGACGACTCCCAGGAGAAATCCTTCAATCATCACTCACCTTCCCAGATCAGGCCGTAGAGGAGCAGAAGCATGGCAACGACCGCAGTGATGAGCCGCCAAAAATAGAGGTCAACGTTCGGGAATACGACGAGATCAAGGAATATCAGCAGGTTCGAGACCGTGAGGCCTATAAAGCAAAGGCCGCTCCAGAACAGAAGCCTTCGCCGGGTGCGCCCATAGGCCCTCATCAACAAAAGGCTGCAAGTCAGGCTGATCAGCGCCGCAAAAATGTAGACGGCTTCCGCCATGTTACTTTCGATCCTTCGTGAACCGGAAGGCGCGCGCGAACTCGCGCACCGCCGCGGGCGCCTTGGAATGAATCATGTTTGCCACACGCACAAGCTCCCGGCGATAGGTCGCCTCGACCTGCTCGAGCAGCTTGTCTTCTTCCTGTGATTCGGGTCGGTAGGCGTAACGGTCGGGAGTCCCGGGCAGCACGTCAACCAGTCCTCGTCGCGCGAGGTCCTGAAGGAGCTTCTCGGCGTTCGGAACAGGCACGTACAGCATCTGCGCCATCTCCTCCGCCAGCCAGGCGTTCGGCCGCCGCCTCCAGACTAAGAGCAGCGCTTCGAGATGCGGGACGCTATCAATTTCTTCAACGATGAAACGGTCGACCTCTTGCTTGTCTGGGTTCTCCATCAAGCGTTTTCCGCACTGGGTTGTTCCCCCTGCGCTGCCGTTTTGATCGCCAGCGGTCTTTCAGTTTATACCACTAGGCCGGCGGAGTGGCCGTTTTTCGCAGCGGATTGAAGAACGGCAACTCCGTAATAACCGCGGGGACCGTGTGCCGGACTGCCTCCACGGTCAATTCCATTTCCAGGCGCGTGCCGGGAACGGCGTGCTCGCGTCCGACGCTTGCCAGCGCGATCATTTTCTTGATCGTTGGCGACCACGTGGTCGACGTGGCTTTTCCCACCTGCGTGCGGCCTTTGTAGACGGGGACATGAACCCGGGAAGCGGTGGACGGCACTTGCGGCGCAAGCCCGGCATCGAGGTGGAGCTTCTCGATGCTGTCCCAGTCGAGGTCAAGGCCCATCAGGCGGCGCGCCGGTCCGCCGCGCTTCTGCTCTGCGGCCAGCGCTGCGCGGCCCACAAAGTTCTCCTTCTTAAGATCCACCAGTCGGCCGAGGCCGATCTCGAACGGCGAGTACTTCTGTGGTTCGATCAGCGCCTTTTTGCTCGAGGTGTAATCGACGTCGATCAGAATCAGGCCGGCCTCAATACGGGCGACGTCGAGGGCCAGCATGCCGCAAGGGCGCACGTCGAACTCGCGGCCGTTTTCAACCAGAGCGTCCCAGACGTGGACCGCGTCGCGCCAGGGAATCCAGACCTCATAACCCAGGTCGCCGGTGTAGCCGGTGCGCGAGATATCCACCGGAACGCCCGCGATCTCGCCTTGGGTCACGCGAAAATATCTGAGATTGTCGATCCCGGCCGCGGGCCGGGAAATCGCCGCGACTTTGCGCAAGAGTCGCGCCGAGGTGGGGCCCTGAACGGCGAGTGCGGCAACCCGCTCCGAGATGTCCTCGATTTGCACGTCCATGCCGAGCGCATTCTGATGGAACCATCGCAGATTGGGTTCGGCGGCGGTCCAGCGATAGGTGTTCTCGGCGAGCCGCGTGATGGTGCCGTCGTCAATCACCTTGCCGTGCTCGTCGCACCAGCAGCAGTAGATCACCTGGTCCACGGCCACTTTGCGGATGTCGCGGGCGATGACGCGGTTTACGAGGCGCGTGGCGTCGGGCCCGCTCAGTCGGTACTTGTAAAGCGGGGAGACGTCGATGAGGGCGGCGGCGTTGCGGATGGCGTTGTATTCGTGCTCGTGGTGTGTCTCATAGACGCCGACCGTGTAGAAGCCCGACCACTCGCGGTAGTTCAGACTCTCGCAGGCGGCAAAGGTACGCTCGTGAAGCGCGGTCCCGATCGGCAATGTGGTAGCCCCAGCAGTCTGCCCATGCTGTAGCGGCGCTTATGAGCGCTGGCTCTTCAAGGATAACGGCCAGCGCTCATAGAGCGCCCCTACAGCGTGGGTTTCAGTTGACGGTCAGCATCACGCTGACCGGACTCGTGAATGTGCCTGACCCCGCCGAAGCGCTGCCCGTAAGCAGCACGGTGTAAGTGCCGGCTGGTGTCTTGGAACTCCCCCCGGACGACGATCCGCCGCCGCCACCGCAGTCTGTCGCGGCCAGCGCGGCCACCAGCAGCGCGCCGACGATGAGACCGGCCAGCGCGGGCCGAGGGCGCTGTCTGGGTTGGGAACGCCTGGTCACCGCTCTCGCAAGCCAGCCAGCGCTCAGAATCGACAGGATTGCCGCCAGCCAGAAGGCGCCCAGCCAAAAAATCCAGCGCAGCGCCGGACCGGAGGGCGGCGAAAACCGTGTGCGGCCATCCGGCGCACTTCCCGATCCAGTAGTCGAGATCGTCAAAGTCGAGGTGATCGCGTTCAAGCCATCGGGGGTGACCGAGGCCGGTGAGAAGTTGCATCGCGCGCCGGTGGGGAGAGTGCCGCACGTGAGCGATACGGCCGCGTTGAATCCGCCCAGCGGCGTAACGCTGATGGTGTAGGTTGCACTCGAGCCCGCCGAAACACTGGCAGTTGTCGGCGATGCAGACAGCGAGAAAGCCTCGGCCGTGCCCTCCAAGGTGATCGCCTGCGCGATCGGAGCAGCGTTGTCCATGATCTCAATCAAACCCACCACCAACATATTGCTGCCGGCAATCGGGTTGAAGGTTATGCTGAACGTGCAGTTCGCTCCAGCAGCCAAGGAAGCCGAGCCGCTGGGGCAGGTGTTGGTTTGAGCGAACGAACCAACTAAAGTAATCCCGGCAAAGGTCAACGGCGCGTTGCCCGAATTTGTCAGCGTAACCGTCTGCGCGGCGCTGACGGTGTTGGCGAGTTGGGGACCGAAGGTCACCGTCGTCGCGGACAGTGTGACCGCGGGGGCGCCCTGTGCGGAGGCGCGCACGGCCGCCACAAGCCCAAGCGCCATAAGCGAGCTACTGAGAATGAACCGTCGAAACGTGCGATTGCCCTGCATTAAAGTGCGCTCCTGTCGATAACTCGCAATTATAGACCGGCATCTCGCGCCGTTGCTCCAATGTACGCGAGATGCTCCGCGCGTGCAAAGGGACCTTCACCCCAGTAGGGCCGCCGCTGGTGGTGCAGCATCGTGCCTGCGTTTCCAGTGCAGGCACCTTCCGTGCGGTACACCCAGAAACAGCTGGAAGCCTGCACCGTAACCTGCCAGACGGAAAAAGGCGACGACAAGAAACCGGGACAGAGGACATAATTCTTTCTTGGGCGGCCGCGAGCGGCGCCGGCCGATGCGTCGCTCCTGCGGCACTGTCACAAGTCGTCCCTGGATTTTATTATGATCCCTCGCTACACCCGTCCCGAGATGGGACGCATCTGGACCGATGAAAACAAGTTCCGCTGCTGGCTGGCTGTGGAGATCGCCACCGCCGAGGTCGAGGCCCAGGCCGGCATGATCCCGAAGTCCGCGGCTCGCGCCATCCGCAGCAAGGGCAAGTTTTCGGTCGAACGCATTCAGGAAATCGAACAGCGCGTGAAGCACGACGTGATCGCGTTCACGACCAACGTGGCCGAGAATATCGGCCCGGCCGGACGTTATCTTCACTACGGGCTCACGTCGAACGACGTCGTCGATACCGCTCAGGCTCTGCAAGTACGCGGGGCTTCAGAACTGCTCGAGGCAGGTCTGGAGCAGCTCGGCGAGGTGCTGAAGAAGCGGGCGCTGGAGTTCAAGCATACGCCGATGGTGGGTCGTACCCACGGCATCCACGCCGAGCCCATCACCTTCGGATGGAAGATCGCTATCTGGTACGCGGAAAATCGCCGCAACCTGGAGCGCTTCAGACTCGCGGCCGGGCAGATGCGCGTGGGCAAGATCTCGGGAGCCGTTGGCACCTACGCGCACCTGAGCCCGCAGCTTGAAGCCCGCATCTGCGCGCGACTGGGACTCGAGCCCGCGCCCATCGCCTCGCAAGTGATCCAGCGCGACCGGCACGCGTTCTATCTCGGCACGCTGGCGGTGATCGCGAGTTCGCTCGATAAGATCGCGCTCGAGATCCGCGGCCTGCAGCGCACCGAGGTCCGCGAAGCGGAGGAATACTTCAGCGCCGGCCAGAAAGGCTCCTCGGCCATGCCGCACAAGCGCAATCCGGTGACCGCCGAACAGATCTCAGGTCTGGCCCGCGTGGTGCGCGCGAACGCGCAGGCGGCGCTCGAGAATGTCGCCCTGTGGCACGAGCGTGACATCTCTCATTCCTCGGTCGAGCGTGTCATTCTGCCGGATTCCACCATCCTCGTCGATTATCTCCTGCACAAAACCGCGCTCCTCGTCGAGACGATGTTCGTGTATCCGGAGCGCATGCAGGAGAATCTTCATATGCTGCGCGGGTTGATCTTCTCCGGGCAGCTTCTGCTGGATCTCGTGGAAAAAGGCGCGCTGCGCGAGGATGCCTACGCCTGGGTGCAGCGGAACGCCATGCAGGTGTGGCAGACGCGCGAGGATTTTCGCACTCTGGTTGAGCGTGATCCTGACATCGCGCATCATCTCACAGCGCGCGAGATCGCGCGCGCGTTTTCGCTGGAACGGCAGCTTCGGCACGTCAACACCGTTTTCCGGCGGGTGTTCGGACGGTGAAGATGCGCTTAGCCCACCTCGATTGCTCTTCCGGCGTCAGCGGTGACATGTTCCTCGGGGCGTGCCTTGATGCGGGGCTGGACTCGCAGGCGCTGCAGAGAGAACTCGCGCGCCTGCCGCTCGGACCTTACGAGTTCAAGGTCGAGCGGGTCCGGCGCGGGGGATTGGCCGGGACGCAGGTCGAGATCACCGCGCCGGAAGCGCAGCCTCACCGGCACCTGATTCCGATCGAGCAGATGATCGAATCGAGCGCCTTGGCGGCGCGGGTCAAGAAACGCTCGCGCGCCATTTTCCGCCGCCTTGGTGAGGCTGAAGCCCTGCTGCACGATCAGCCGATCGAGCGGGTGCACTTTCATGAAGTCGGCGCGGTGGACGCCATTCTCGATATCGTGGGCGCCTGTGTGGCGTTGGAGTTGCTAAGCGTCGAGGAATTGATTGCGTCGCCACTGAACCTGGGTTCAGGGCGCGTCGCCGCGGCTCACGGATCATTGCCGGTACCGGCGCCGGCTACGGCCGAACTGCTGCGCGGTCTCCCGGTGTACTCCTCCGGCGTCGAAGCAGAACTCGTGACGCCGACGGGCGCAGCCATCATCTCGACGCTGGCGACCGGGTTCGGTCCGCTGCCGGCCATGAAGATCGAGCATATCGGCTACGGCGCGGGCTCGCGCGAGTTGCCCGGACATCCCAATCTGCTGCGCCTGATGATCGGCCAGCGGACCGCCAACTCCGAGTCCCGAGTCGTGAGTCCCGATGCGGAGTGCGTAGCGGTGATCGAAACGACCGTCGACGATATGAGTCCGGAGCTTTATGGGTATCTCGTCGAACGCGCTCTCGCTGCGGGCGCGCTGGACATCAGTTGCACGTCAGTCGGAATGAAGAAGAATCGCCCCGGGCTTGAGATTCGCCTGCTGGCGCGGCCGGAACAGGCCGAAGCGCTCGCCGATCTGGTGTTCGCGGAGACCACCACCCTGGGCTTGCGGATATCCACCGCCGAGCGTCGCGTGCTCGAGCGCGAACTCGTGAACGTGGAGACGCCCTATGGTCCGATTAGAATCAAGGTGGGGCGGCACCACGGCCAGGTGGTGAACGCCGCGCCGGAATTTGAGGACTGTCGGCGGGCGGCGCTGGATCGCGGCGTGGCCCTCAAGCAGGTGATGCTGGCGGCGCAGGCTGCCTGGCAAGCTCAGGCAGGCAATTCGGCGGACGGTCCCGATGAGTTCGATCGAAAAACAGAGCTGGAAAGTGCCACAGAATGAGAGAGTTGCGCTCGGCAGGTATCGACCGATTGCGGATTGCAACAAACAACGACCAATGAGTACTTTCTATCTCACCACGCCGCTCTACTATCCCAACGCCCGGCCGCACGTGGGCTCGGCCTACACCACCATCGTGTGCGATGTGCTGGCGCGCTATAAGCGCATGTGCGGCTACGACGTGGCCTTTCTGACGGGCACCGACGAACACGGCGAGAAGCTACAGCGCGCCGCGGATGCGGCCGCTAAATCGCCGAGCCAGTTTGTAGCGGAGAAGCGGCAACTCTTCGTTGACCTGTGGAAGAAGCTCGGCATCCAATACGATTATTTCGTCTACACGGACCAGCCCGATCACGTCACCAGCGTTCAGCGTCTGCTGCGTCTTGCGCAGCAGCACCAGCGCGACGGTCAGGACATCATCTACCAGAAGCGATACGAAGGCCGCTACTGCATTTCCGACGAGCGCTACGTCTCCGACAACACCGATCCGGTGAATTGCGACATCTGCGGGCGCCCGGCCGAACTGATAAGCGAAGAGAACTATTTCTTCAGGTTATCCGCGTTCGAGAAGCCTCTGCTGGAACTTTATGACCGTCATCTGAACGATCCCAGCGCACCGGCGTTCGTCCAGCCCGACTTCCGCCGCAACGAAGTGATCAGCTTCGTCAAGGGGGGCCTGCGCGACATTTCTGTAAGCCGCAAGCGCATCAAGTGGGGAATCCCCTGGCCCGACGATCCGGAGCAAGTCTTCTACGTCTGGTATGACGCGCTCACCGGCTACATGACGGGCATCGGATACGCCGACGGCGAGAACGGCAACGCCACGTTCCAGAAGTACTGGCGGAATACGCCAGGAAGTCAGAAGTCAGAAGTCAGAAGTCAGAACGTCCAGGCGGGAACCCCGAAATCCGAACCCCGAACTGCGAACTCTGGCGAGATCGTCCACATGATCGGCAAGGACATTCTGCGATTCCATGCGATCTACTGGCCAGCGTTCATCATGGCCGCCTATCCGAATCGTCCCGACATGCTGCCTACGACCGTCTTCGCTCACGGGTGGATCTATTACGAGCAGGACAAGATGAGTAAGTCAAAAGGCAACGTGGTGTATCCGGAGCCGATCGTGGACGCGCTGGAATCGTTTGGCGCTCCGGGCAACGACGCACTGCGGTATTACCTGCTGCGCGAGGCGCCGTTCGGGCATGACACCAGTTTTTCCTATGATGCGCTGATTCAGCGATACAACTCGGATTTAGCGAATGATTTGGGGAATCTGGCGAGCCGGACACTAACCCTGCTGCACTCAAGGTTCGGTGGAAAGGTACCGCAAGCCTCGCACTCGCGCATTAGGAGCGAAGCGGAGCGTGCTGCCCTTACGACGGGTGAGAGCTTGGGCGGAGAGGTTGACCGGCAGCTCAACCTGTTCAATTTCTCCGGCGCTCTCGATCTCATCTCGCGCGATGTCGCCAACGCGAATCGATACTTCACTGAGGCCCACCCGTGGGCTAACGATGATGCGGATCAGGTGGCAGACGTACTCCGCCATGCCGCGGTAACCTTGCGCAGGGTCGCGGTGCTGGCCCACCCGATCATGCCCGCAGCAACAACGAGATTATGGGCACAGCTCGGTGAGACCCGGTCCCTAGCAGAGATCAATCGCACCGAGCTAGGGCGATGGGAGCACTTCCCGGAGGGATCTGTGGCGGGTAAGTCCGAGCCGATCTTTCCTCGTCTCGAGAAAACCAAGACGCTGGCCAAACTGCACGAACTTGCGGAAGTCGATCGCGAAGGAGATCAACCCAAGGAGAAGAAGGTGGAAACCGAACACCGAGCCCCGAGCCCCGAACCGCGACTGGAGCAATTGGCAACCGACAATCGTCAATCGTCAATCCCGAATCCCGAGTCCTCAGCCCCGAGTCCCGCGAAAATTGCCATCGACGACTTCGCCAAGGTCGAACTTGTCGCCGGCCAGATCGTCTCCGCCGAGGCGATGCCCAATGCGAAAAAGTTGCTCAAGCTGCAAGTCGACATCGGCAGTGAGACGCGGCAGGTCTGCGCCGGGATTGCGGAGTATTACAAGCCGGAAGACCTGGTGGGCATGAAGATCGTCCTGGTGGCGAACCTGGAACCTCGGAAGCTGCGGGGCGTGGAATCGAACGGCATGGTGGTGGCGGCATCGGTGGGTCCGGAAGGCAGGCCGGTGCTGGCCACTTTCAAAGAGGATGTGCCCAACGGGACGAGGCTGAAGTAATCGCGTGATTGAGTGATTGAGTGCTTGAGAGATTGCCTGAGCTGTCGCTTGTAGGTCGCTGGTTCAATGACTCAATCGCCCGATCGTTCAATCACCCCGATCACTCAATCAGCAACCACTCAATCGCCCAATCACTCAGTCGCTCAATGACTCAATTCGTTGACTCCCACGCTCATCTCGACGCCACGGATTTCGACGCCGACCGCGAAGATGTGATTGCGCGCGCTCGGGAGGCGGGGGTACGGCACATCTTGCTTATCGCGGACCTGACGCGGCGGCAGAGCGTCGAGCGCATAGGCGATATCTCCGAGCGTCACGACGGGATCTACTGGGCGGCGGGCGTCGATCCGCACCAGTCCGAGCACGCTCAGGAGGAACATTTCGAGACCCTGAGTGCCATCGCACGGCATCCGAAATTCCTGGCCGTCGGCGAAATCGGGCTGGATTACTTTTACGATTATCCGCGGGATGTGCAGACGCGGGTCTTCGTAAGGCAGGTTGAGATGGGGCGCGAGTTAGGGCGGCCGATCATCATCCATTGCCGCGACGCCTGGCACGATCTGCGCACGGTCCTCCGCCAGCACCCCTCTCCGGGGTCAGACCGCTCGGGAATCCTGCACTGCTTCACGGGGACTGCAGAAGACGCGTTGGACCTGATCGGGCTCGGCTTCTACGTCTCATTTGCGGGCAACCTGACCTATAAGAAGTCTGCGGACCTGCGCGAGGTGGCGCGTTCGCTCCCCGCCGATCGCCTGCTCACCGAGACCGACAGCCCGTATCTCGCGCCGCTGCCATATCGCGGACGCCGGAATGAACCGGCATACGTGATCGAGACTTCGAAGCATCTCGCGGCGCTGCGGGGTTGGGACGAAGATGCCATGGGACGGCAATTGGAAGAGAATTTTGCACGTCTGTTCCGTCTGCCACGTTAGTCGCCACATTCCGATGCCGCATCAATGTATGATAGGTTGAAATGATGAATCGCGCTCGTGCGCAGAAACTGATTCCAAGGAGGCACTTGGTTGAACGCCGCACTGCTGTTGTTTCAGAATGAAATTGGGCAGTTGCTGGCCAATACAGGCTTGGTCGCGCAGATCGTCCTGCTGATTCTTCTCATTTTCTCAATCATTTCCTGGGCCGTCATCCTGCGAAAATATGGAAGCTTCAAGCGTGCCCGGCGCGCTACGGCGGAATTTCTGCGTGTCTTTCGAGAAAGCAAAAAGCTGTCGGAGATCAAATCGTCGGCGGACGCGCACAAAGAGAGTCCCCTGGTCGAGGTCTTCCTCAACGGCTATCGCGAGATTGAAGGGCAGGTGCATTACACCGAGAATCCCGGCAAGCCGCGAATCCGCAGCATCGATTCCGTGCAACGCGCGCTGCAAATCGCCTCCTCGGCGGAGTTGTCGCGCCGGGAGCAATGGCTGAGTTTTCTGGCGACCACCGGCGGCATCACTCCCTTCATTGGCCTTTTCGGAACGGTATGGGGCATTATCGACGCCTTCCATGGCCTGGCGAACGCAACCGCCGCTTCGCTGCACAGCGTGGCGCCCGGCATCTCCGAGGCTTTGATCACGACCGCGGCCGGCCTCTTTGCCGCCATCCCGGCGGTTATCGCCTACAACTATTTTTTGCAGCGCATCAGGGAGTTCGGGACTTTGATGGACGACTTCTCGTTGGAATTCCTGAATATGACGGAGAGGAATTTCACTTAGATCCGCAGATTACGCAGATTTCACAGATTCAACAGCTGCGGGAAGAGAGCGAGTTCCAAGGAAAGGGCGGTTCAGGCGCCGCTCGAGAGAGAGTACTTCAGGAAGAGCAGTTCAGGAAGACAGTTCAGGAAAGACAGTTGAGGAAAGCAGCTCAGGAAAAGCAGTCAGTGAGGAGCGCAGTCGGGAAAAAGTAACGGAACCGGAGCAGGATCCGACAATCCAAATCGTCTTTACCTGTGAAACTGCACCTGTGAAATCTGCGTAATCTGCGGATGTAACTATGGCATTCACCAGTCCTCAAGGCCGCACCCGAACGTCGCTCTCGGACATCAACGTGACGCCCTTCGTCGACGTCATGCTGGTGCTGCTCATCATCTTCATGGTTACCGCGCCCATTCTGGAGTCCGGCATCGAGGTGGATTTGCCGAAGACCCATACCGTGAAGGCGGTAGCCATCCAGAAGGTTGTGATTACGATCGACAAGAAGCAGACGCTTTACGTCGGCAACGATCCTGTGAATATCAACCTGCTGGGCAGCATCGTCATCGAGCGGCTCCAGGGAACCCGCGGGGCTCCGGTTTTCATCCGCGCTGACGAGGCCGTACCCTTCGGAACGATCGCGCGTGTTTTCGATGCTCTGGAGCAAGCCAACGTGACCAACATCAACGTGGTGACGCAACCGATTTCAACCAAGGGCAGTTGAGGGCTTCACCGGGAAGACGAAGGGAATGAGCACGCCGAGCTTCCAATATGCCCTGCCGACCGAGGGCCGCGAGAGCCTGCGGAAGCCGCTGCTGGCCTCGATCGGATTGCACGCTACCATGTCGGTGCTCATGCTGACTTGGGGCCTGCTCCGGTTCGGGCACGGGGAATGGGGCAATCCCTGGGAAAAGGGCTCCAGCGTGAACGTGCGTGCTGTGAGCCAGTTACCGGGCGTGCCGCTCCCCACTCCTCTGCAAGTGACGCCCAACACGGTGGCCAATGAAAGTCCCGGCCTCTACAAGAGCGAGCCCATTCCGCCTTTGCCTCCCGAGCAGGCGGTGGAGATTCCGAAGTTCAAAGATGAGATCAAGCCCGAGGAGTCCAAGCGCATCAACACCCGCATTCAGAAGCAGCAACTCACCCCGCCGCCGAACGCCGTGCCTTACGGCCAAAGCGGTCAGCCGGCGATGTCTTACAACCAGGCGCAGACGGCTGCGGGCGACGCCGGCATCTCCATTGGCCAGGGTGACTTTGGCAACCGGTACGGGTGGTACGTCGCCGCCGTGCGTAGCCGTGTCAGCAATAACTGGCTGCTCTCGACCATCAGCCCCACGCTGATGTCAGCTCCGCGCGCGTACGTGGAGTTCAGCATTCAGCGGGACGGGACGATCAGCGGCGTGCGTCTGGCGCAGTCCAGCGGTATTCCCGAGGTCGACAACTCCGCCCTGCGGGCCGTGGAAGCCTCGAATCCGCTGGGCGCGTTGCCCTCGGATTACTCGGGTAGCAGCGTTTCTGTCAGCTTTTATTTTGACTTCCATCGCTAGGCATTTCAGCCGGTCACTCGAACCGAAGAATCAATGCAAGGAGATATTCCGGAATCATGAAAAGTCGAATTCTTACAAAGGTCTATTCAACAAGGACCTCCAAACTGGTCATGGGCGCCCTGGTTGGGGTGACCTCGGTAGTGGTCGCGACACGCTTTCTGATCCCGTTCCCCGCAAGCGCTCAACAGATCACCGTGGGGACATCCACCGGCGCGCAGAGGATCAGAATCGCGGTGACGGAATTTCCCCCGCAATCGACCGACGGGAGACTGACCAATCTGACGCAGGAATTCAACTCCGTTCTCTGGAACGACCTCGACAACGCCGGAATTTTCGACCTGGTCAGCCGCAGCTACTACCCGGTGAAGACGCCCGTGGCGCCGGCCGACGTTGCCTTCGACCAGTGGGCGAATCCACCGGTTTCCACCCAGATGCTGGCCTACGGGAAGACCGAAATCTTGAATTCCAACCTGGTGGTCACGGCATATCTGTACGACGTGAAGAATCAGGGGAATCCAAGCGTGCTTGCCAAGCGCTATGTTGCCACGCTGGACGAGATCGCGACCCGCCAGGTGGCTCACACTTTCGCCAATGAAATCGTGCAGACGCTGGGCGGTGGCCTGCCGGGAATCGCGCTCACCAAGATCGCTTTCACCAGCAAGCGCACCGGGCATGACGAGATCTACGCGATGGACTACGACGGGTTCAATCAGCACCCCATCACCAGTTACGGATCCATAAGCCTGACCCCCCGATGGTCGCCTGACAACCAGAAGCTGGCCTTCACGAGCTACGTCAGCGGGAATCCGGAAATCCTGATCTATTCCATGATCAGCCACCATCTCCTCCCGTTTCCGAAATACTCCGGCCTCAATGTCACTCCGGCGTGGTCGCCCGACGGGAAGAAGATCGCGTTCTGTTCCAGCCTGAGCGGCGATCCGGAGATCTACGTTTCCAATGCGGACGGTTCGGGTCTGCAGAGACGCACCTTCAGCCCCAGTGTGGATATTTCGCCGGTCTGGAATCCCAAAACGGGCAACGAAATCGCGTTCGTTTCGGACCGCAGCGGTTCGCCGCAGATTTACATCATGAATGCGGATGGCTCCAATCTTCGCCGGTTGATCTCGGGCGCCGGCGATGCCAGCGAGCCTGCCTGGTCGCCCGATGCCCAGTTTATGGCGTTCGAATGGCGGGTTTCCGAGACCGGAACCTATGACGTCTACCTGATTGACATTGCTTCGGGCCAGATCACCCAGCTTACGCATGACGCCGGCCGCAACGAGCATCCCACATGGTCGCCCGACGGCCGCCACCTGGTGTTTGAATCCACGCGCGGCGGCTCTCGTCAGATCTGGATGATGCTGGCCAACGGCAGCAATCCCAAGCAACTCACGACTCAAGGAGAGAACTGGAACCCGAACTGGTCAAATTAGCGCCGTGACCCACCAAAAACCGGTATGGCAGTGAATTCCCACACGCTGCCTGAAGAATCAGATAGTTGTCACGACTGTGAGCTTGGTGTTAAGATATTTATCCTTGATGGTGGTTCGTCAGGCAGGCGGCCAGGCGATAGGCCGCCCCAAGGATTGTAAAGACTTGGAAGACCCACGGGATCGCGAGAATGTGGTTTACCGCTAAGGAGGATCATGATGCGAGAGAGGAAACGCAGTGTTGAGCTTCTCGTCAGCGTCCTGGGATTGCTTCTTCTCTTAGGCGCCTGTCATCAGCAAAAAAAAGTGGTAGCGCCGCCCCCCCCGCCGCCACCGCCGCCACCGCCAGCAGCACCGGTGTGCACGTTGACGGCCGAGCCGACAACGATTGAGAAGGGACAATCCGCGACCCTGAATTGGTCGTCGCAGAACGCCACGGACTTGGATCTCGAACCGGGTGGCGGGAAAGTTCAGGCTTCCGGAACGCAATCGGTAACTCCGGATGACTCTACGACCTACACCTTGACAGCCACCGGGCCTGGCGGGAACACGAGCTGCACCGCTCGCGTCACCGTAACCGCGCCACCGCCTCCGCCGCCTCCGCCGCCTCCGCCGCCGGGACCGAGCGAGGAGGAGCTGTTCAATCAGAACATGAAGACGGCGTACTTTGACTTCGACAAGTCCGACATCCGGCCTGATGCGCAGACCGCGCTGCAGTCTGATGCCGACTTCTTGAAGCAGCACCCGGACATCAAGTTCACGTTCGAAGGCAATTGCGACGAGCGTGGCAGCGAGGAGTACAACCTCGGTCTGGGTCAACGCCGTGCCGATGCTGCCAAGAAGTTCCTTGTGGATTCGGGAATCTCGGGTGACAACATCACCACGATTTCCTACGGCAAGGACAAGCCCGTTTGCACCGATCATAACGAGGCTTGCTGGCAGCAGAACAGGAGTGCCAAGCCGGTTTGGGGCACCGAAAGCCAGCCGGCCGCGCCCGCGCCTCAGCAGTAAACCACAACGGCCGGGAGCCCCGTGCTCCCGGCCCATGATCCCGCCAGCCGGACCACTCGTTGGGCGAGTGGTCCGGCTGGATCTTTACCCCCGCACGAGCGAACCGCCGACTCGTCCGTTGTGGTGCGACTGATCGCACATCAGTCTGGCCCGGGCCGAAGCCCCGGCTTCCCCGATATTCGAATCCGTAAAACCCAGCGTAAAGAGATATAATGTGCGCCGTGAAATCCTACAGGCCCCGGCTTGCGCGTCTGGTGTTGGCCCCGCCCTTGATTTCGGTCGGGCTACTTATCCCTTCGCTTTGGCGCGCCCGGCAGTTTGATTCCGGACATTCGGCTGCCATGGGCCGGCGCGTTCGCAACCACATCCGGACACGAATGAGGAGGGAATTCCGATGAGGACTGACCCGATTTCACGCCGCGACACTTTGCGGTTGCTCGGCGGCACGGCGCTGGCCGCGAATGCCTTGGGCGCCGGCACCCCATCTACGCTGTGGGCGCGTCCCCAGGACGAGCAGCCGCAGGAGTCTCCGGACGTCGTTGCGGATCGCGCGCGGCGTATGCAGTGGTGGCACGAGGCGACCTTCGGGATGTTCATCCATTGGGGGCTTTACAGCGTGATCGGCCACCACGAATGGGCCATGGAGAAGGAAGGCATTCCCGTGCCCGACTACATGCGCCTGGCCAAGGTCTTCAAGCCTCAGCCGCACGCGGCGCGCGCCTGGGCGAACCTCGCCAAGCAGGCTGGGCAGAAGTATATGGTGATGACGACCAAGCATCACGAAGGCTTTTGCCACTGGGACACCAAGCTGACAAACTACTGCTCGCCGAAGCAGGGCCCGGGCCGCGACCTGGTGGCCGAATTCGTGGACGCCGCGCGCGGCGAAGGATTGCGGGTCGGATTCTACTACTCGCTGATGGACTGGCATCATCCCGACGGCGCCCGATGCGCGACGGACGACGCGGCCCGCGAGCGCTTCGTGGAGTACACGCACGGCCTCGTCCGCGAGCTGATGACGAACTACGGCAAGATCGACGTGCTCTGGTATGACGTGGATTGGCCGCTGAATGCCGGGCAGTGGCGCTCGAAGGAAATGAACGCCATGGTTTTCAAGCTCCAACCCGACATCATTGTCAACGACCGCAACGGTCTGCCCGGCGACTTCTCCACGCCCGAGCAGGAGATCGTGGCCGCCAAGGCCGGTCGCGGATGGGAAACGTGCATGACGATGAACGACAGCTGGGGGTACAACCAGAACGACGATGCCTGGAAGAGCACGAAGACCATCGTGCGCAATCTCGGGGAATGCGCGCGCGGCGCCGGCAATTACCTGCTCAATATCGGGCCCAAGCCCGACGGATCGATTCCGGCAGAGTCCGTGCACATCCTCACGGAAACCGGACAGTGGATGAGTCGCAACGGCGCCAGCGTCTACGCGGCCGAGCGCTGCCACGCGGGCTGGCATCCCTACGCCAATTTCAGCCGCAAGGGCAACACGCTTTACATTCATGTTCACTTCTGGCCGGCACAGACGCTGGGAACCCAGACGCTGGAGTTCGAGCATCCGCCGACCGTCGTGGCGATCGGTGGGATGCGTTCAAAGATCACCTCAGCTCGCCTGCTGGCATCGGGCAAGCCTGTGAAGGTCGTGCAAGACGATATCGCCGCGCGTTTCGTCGACCTCCCTGCGGCCGCGCCCGACCATCCGGCGACCGTGATCGAAGCGCAATGCGAATCTGAGCCGGTGATCGACAGCGATTACGTCCGCATCAACCGGCCGCGCGATGGAGTCTGAAGATCAGGAGTCAGAATTCCAGAAGTCAGAACAAAGCTCGAAGGGACCTGTCTTCTGAATTTCTGTCTTCTGACTCCTGACTTCTGACGTCTGACTTGAGATGAGGTGCTGGGTTTTCAAGATCAATACGCGCCGCGGCTGGGAATTCGCCCAATATTTCCGCTCCCGCGCCCGCGGACCCTATCCGCTCGGCGACGAAGGCTGGATTCGCAGTGCTTCCAGCCTCCGCTATCTGAGGGAACAGGTGAAGCGCGGCGACGTCTTCGTCTGCTACGAGGTTGACCGCAAGCGACTGGTTGGCGTAGCGCGCGCGGCCTCTGACGGACGTGACACCGGACTCGGTTCGCTCCTGGACCTCGGTCCGCCGCACGAAGCCGTCTACCTGGATCATCCCCTGGAGCGGCGTCCGGACCTCGATCACATCCTGGCTTTCACGCCCACCCGCGGACGCGGAACCGTTCAGCCGATTGACGCCGACGAGTTCGAGCGCCTGCGCCGTGTTCTGCTTGCCAGGAACCCGCGACAGGCGCCGGCTCTCTCCCGGCTATTCCGGAGTTGGCGGGGCTGATCAGTCCTCGTATGAATGTCAGTTTGTGGTGCAGGCTTCCAGCCAGCGTCTGGCGTGGGCGGCGCTGGTCAAATCGTCAATCCAAGTCGATGTCGCGCAGTCCAGGAGGCTGGACCGGGGCGCCGCGCGACCGTTTCAGCGCTTCTTCGAATTTGCGTGCCAGCAGGTCTGACTTCGACTTTTCCTGCTCTTCGCTGTCGCGGAAATGCGCCTCGCGCTGCGCCGCCTGCTTCTGCAGCACGTCGCCGGCACGATCCAGATTGTCGCGGGACTTCTTCGGTTTCGCTGCCGCCTCATGCCAGATCACGCGGCTCAGTTGCGCGTCGATCTTCAATGTCGCGCCGCAGCACGGGCACCGGATCTCAACTTGTTTCGCTTCACCCGAATTCATCCCGCACCTCGTTGCAACCCCCTTTGGCATTGGAGCACAAAACAGCGGCAACGCAAAGGTTATTAGCAGCACGGCACAGCGCGCCTTAACCTTTACTTAACGAATCGTGTAATATAAATGCCTATAAATAAGCTCACGATCACATCGACTCCTGCCAGTCACGGTAATGCCTCGGTGCTGAAAATCTCCGGGCCCATGCTCCTGAGCAACCTGTTTGACTTCCAACCGGCGGTGCGGGCCGAGAACGCACCTCTCATCGTTCTGGACCTGACCGAAGTGCCCTATATGGATTCTGCCGCGCTCGGGACCCTGGTCCACGTCGAAGTCTCCTCAAAGCATCGCGGCCGGAAGCTGGTGCTGGCGGGCGTTAGTGAGCGGGTGGCCACGCTCCTGCAACTGACAAACGTCGACAACGTCTTCCAGATTTTCCCCTCCGCTGCAGACGCCCTCGCTTCGCCATAAGGCCCCAAAGCCGGCCGGACACCGGCGCTGCCGCGAATGTTCGCTTCCGAACAGCTCGGCGCCAAATCCATCAGGCGGCACCCGACGCGACAAGCTCGACGCACCCGTAACCCACTTTCAATTCAATGCTATGGGGCGATGCTCAGGCCAATTCCACGCCGCTCAATGGGGCTTGAATGTCTTCCCGGTCTAAAGCAGCGTCTTCAGGCGGGATAAGCATGCGCGACCATCCGTTGGCGCGGGCAGGGTAGGTGGGGTCGTCTTCGGCCCACCCGTCGTGCGTCACCGTCACCTTGGTGGCTTCGGTCTCCGGTTCCAGTTCGATGGTTGCGCGTGAGGTCTTGTCGTTCTGCCCCATCATGAAGGTGTACTGGCTTTTGGCGGCTCGAACCGCAGGACCTTCCCCCTGACGAACGTCATGGCCTTGCCGTCCGGGCCCGCGCCCACCCACGCGATCAGGCCACCGGGTTTGAAGTCCGTCTGAAGCTCAGCACCCAGAAAGATGATGCGGTTCGACTCCTGCGACACGAAGCCCTCCCACACCTTCTCCGGCGTCGCGGCGATGCAGAAGACGTATCTGAGCGGTACCTGTTGAGCCATGATTGCCCCCGACTCTCTTATATCCCACAGGCAAGACTCGACAACCCTGCGGCGGCCCAAGTCCCGGCGCGTCCGCTCCGCTTCAAAACAGGCCACGGCACCCGGCTAGAATAAGGGGTGGCGAGCGAAGTGGTCGTCAGGCGAGCGCAACCCATGTCAGCTCCCTGGAGCAGGCATGGCTGCCGGTCTCCCGATTTGCCATCAGGTGCACAGGCGTTTTTCAGAGTGAATCCGTCTGGGGCTGGGAAAGCCGAGAGTAAACCATATTCGACAAGGCAGGATGACGACTACGGCCGCTTCATCCTCCCTTGAGCAGCGGATTAGAACGACAACTTGAACGAGAACTGCATCTGGCGCGCAGGAAGCTGGTTGGTGATGCCGGCCAGCGGCTGTCCGAATCCGGGACCTGGACTCGGTCCGTTGCCGTAGGTGCCGCTGTAGCCCACGAAATTGGCATGATTGAAAACGTTGAAGGCCTCGGCGCGCAGGTCCAACCGCATGCGTTCCCTCAACGCGAATTCACGCGCCACAAAAGGTGAAAAGTCATAGATTGCACGGCCCCGGCCGGCGTTGCGGGCGATCACCACGCCATCGATCACCGGACGATCAGTCTCGCCGCCGTTGTCGCCGCCATTCGCGGTGCCGGTGGTGATGTTATAGGGCAGCCCAGACGCCAGAGTCGCCACGCCGCCGAGCCGGATCTGCCAGGGCGCGGTGTAGATACCACTCAGCACAAACCGGTGGCGCTGGTCGAAGATGGCGTTGCCGTTCTCCACCGCTCCGGTGAAGTTCGGATCGTTGGGGTTCTGGCCGGGGATATCGGGATCGACGTTATCAATCGCATGCGACCAGGTGTAGCTCGCCAGCATGGAGACGCCGCGGCTGAATCGGTGATTCAGATTTACGTCCAGCGCCTGGTAGTATGCATATCCGTCGTTCACGTCGCTCTGGATGAGGCCGTAGGCCGGCTGCGGGCTGGTGGCCGTCGTCGGATCGCAAGTCAGGCCATTTTGCTGATACCACCAGATCCAGTACGGCCTCGTGCAGTTCGCAGCCTGCGCGCTGCGAGTCTGGCCCGGCTGAGTGCGGATGAAGGGCGCGGGCGCGTTCACGTCCAGGGGACGGTTAATCTTCAACGTGTGCGAGCCGACGTAATCCACGCTCAGCACCCAGCCTTCTTTCAGCTTACGCTCCACGCCGAACGTCCACTGCTCCGTGTAGGGGCTCAGGAGCTGGTCCGGGTAACCGATGAGAGTTGACGTGGGGAAGAACTGGTCAAGAGAGGCGTTTTCGCCAGGCCGGATGTAAAGGCTCCGCACGGGCGCCGTGGCGTCGGGAGGGAAAGCGGGTAAGGGCGCCGCCGAAACGCTGGAGGGGAAGCCAATCTGACCCGGGCCTGCCGTGTAATTGAAGACTCCCGTGGGTCCCGAAAGGGCGTAGTTCGCGGCATTGTTGTCCACAATCTGGGAGTAGTAGATGCCGAACCCTCCCCGGACCACGGTGCGTCCGTCACCGCGCACAGTGTAGGCAAACCCGACCCTGGGCGCAAAGTTCTTCTCGGAGTCGGTAAACGTCTGCCGCTCATAGCGCAAACCGAAGTTCAGCGTCAGGTCAGGACGCACGCGGAAGTCGTCCTGCACAAAAAGCGCCCAGAGCGTGTCACCCACCGTGTAGCTGGCATTGCCGTAACTCTGGGTATAGCTCTTGACGTTGTCAATGTCGTCCAGGTAGGCCGGGCTCTCGCAGAACAACAGGCTCTCGGTGCAGGTGTTGTAGACGAATTGGCCAAGGAAAATGGGCCCGCCGAACTCCTTGCTGTCGCCGCCGTTGTGAGCGCGGATCACGTCCCCGCCGAAGGTCACACTATGGCGCGAGCGCGTGGTCGAAACCACGTCATTTATTTCGTATTGGCGATTGAGAAGCAGCGCGGACTGCGACGTCCCCGAGGTGAAGGTGCCACCGGTCGAGATCGGAACCGAGAACTGGGTACCGTAGATGACGGGATCGAACTCGGTGATGGGCGACGCCAGTTGGAACTGCAGACGAAGGTTATTGAGCAGGCTGGGGCTGAGAGTCGCGGTGTCACCGAACGCCGCGGTGTCGGTGCGCCGCCGGAAAATGCGATCGACACTCGGAAGGTTGTTTCCGCCCACCGTACCGTTGGGATTGGTGTCGTAGAAGCTGTCCGCGTTCAAGCGCAGAAACAGATTTTGCCGGTCGCCGATCTGATGGTCCACGCGAACCAGCGCCATCCAGTCGCGGTAGCGACCAATGTAGTTGCCCGGAGCAACGGGTGAGGTGACCGGCGAACTTCGATTCTGCCAGCTATATTCGCCCTGCGCGAAAAACTGGGTCTTTCCGTTACTGCCGATCGGTCCGGACAATCCACCAGCTGCCTGGGCCAGAGCGTCACTGGTCACGTCGTTGCCATTCGAAGCCGAGGTGGGCGTGAAGCCCGAAAGCTTGGCCTCCGTCCCCGCTGGCCGCCCGATACCCAACAGCTCACCGTGGAACTGGTTGCCGCCACTCTCGGTGACGACATTCACCACGCTGCCGGCGGTGAGCCCGTACTGAGCGGAGAACGAGTTCGTAAGCACCGTCATCTCCTGAACGGCGTCGAGCGGTACGTTGGTCATGATCGTCTGGCGCCCCCAGGCGTCCACGGCGTTCGCACCATCCACCTCAAACCATGTCTGGCGACGCCCGGTGCCGTTGGTGGTGAACAGGTTCTGATTCATGAAGACGTCACCTTGGTTTAGCGCGGGACGATTGGCCGCGTCGAGCAGCGGGAGATACGTGATCCTCCGGTTCAGCAGGGGCGTGTTCTCCATCTGCGGCGCGCTCAAGCGGTCGCCGAGTTGGGGCTCGTCGGCGCGCACCTCGCCAGGTACTCCGGTCACCGTAACCTTGGTTTGGCCACCTGCCACGTTGAGCTGAAGGTCCAGCTCGGCGCTGGTGCCGCCGGCAAGGGCGATGTCGCTCAGGTCCGCGCTGGTGAAGCCCTCCTTGTGCGCTGTCAGCGTGTAACTGCCGGCGACGGGAAGTCCGGCGAGCGAATAGACGCCTGAGGCGTCCGTTTGGGTGGATCGTTCGAGACCCGTCAACTGATTCTCTGCCGTTATTTCGACTCCGGCAACGGCGGCCGAACTCTGGTCTGTTACCCGTCCGGTGATGATGGCAGTGTCCGGAGTCTGAGCCCGCCCGATTGCGGCCACAAAAAGCAGCAGAGTCAGGGTCCGGCTTGCGATTCGGAGCATTAAGTCTCCTAAGCTTTTTTTGAAATCTCGAACAACCGCGAAGGGAGTGTGCGGGCGCTCGATACTGGTTAGACGGGACAAGGCGCAGATTTCTTCCATCCGCTCTTGAGCGACGGTCAGATTCTGGTGTGATTCCTCAGGGGGTACGCTGCAGAGAAACTACCTCCGCGTCATCCGCAGCTCGATCATCATCCGCTCTTCTCCTGTTTCATTGATCAGGAAATGACGATGGATGAGAAGGCGACCGTCGTCCTCAAGGTGCGCGCGGGCGACGGTCTTGCGCCCGGGATGCTCCGTATCGAGGGGTGTAGCCCACAGCACGATGTTCTTGCCATCGAACGTGCCGTCGCTTTGGCGAATCGACATCGTTGTCTGCCGCGAGTCGTACCACACCGTGGTGAAGCGATTCGTTTTCGGATCGAAGCCGGAGATTCCGGTGCCAGTGCTCTTGGTTCCGTCGGTGTTGAAGAAGACAAAATCCGACTGCAGAAACCTGCCGTCCTGGATCATGTACTGCTTGCATGTTCCCTTCGTGACGGCTGGCTTTCCGTTCATGGGGAAGAACGTCTTGACAACGTCCCAGTCGCCTACAAATTGCGCCAGCAGCTTCTGACCGGCGCCCGGCTCGTTCGCCGGCTCGTATTGATTGTGGGTTTGCTGCGCGAGTGCCGCACTGGCAATGAACAACGCCGCGATAATACATTTCTTCATCGTGCTACATATGATATGCGAAAATCGCAGGCGTTGAACGGTGATCGGTACGGCCGCTGGCCTCATCAGTCCGGATTGGAGTAACGATGAAATCGGAATTGCTGCGATTCAACGGTGCTCGGGAGCGCGATCCCGCCATCGATGCGTGGATGCGAGAGCATGCCGGTGAATTGGGAGCTATCGCGCATCGGTGGTTTGAGGTGATGCGAAAATGCGGGGACGAAGTCCGCGAAGTTCTGCATGACGGCTGTCCGGTCGCCTGCCTGGGAGATGCGCCTTTTGGCTACGTCAATGTGTTCACGTCGCACGTCAACGTGGGATTCTTTCACGGCGCAGCGCTGCCGGATCCGGCGCGCTTGCTGCAAGGCACGGGCAGGTTCATGCGCCATGTGAAGCTGAGACCTGGGAGGGCCACAAGCGCCGCAGCCCTGAGCAGGCTCATCGAGATGGCGTACGCCGACATAAAAGCGCGCGTCGAAAACGGCTAGGCCGAAGCAGCCTCTCGACGATCGACCGGTGCTTCCTGTTGCCCACCCGGCAAAGCTGAGAGCGTTGAAGTAAAGTGGACAATTGACGCTGGCGGGCGCCAAACTGATGTCTAAGGTATGGGTGGCCCTGAAGGAGGCCCTCCGGGAGGCAGAGATGAGACGATCGGGGCTGCTGCTGACAATTCTTCTGGTGGCCTGCGCCACAGGGAATCGAACGGCCAGCGTGCCGGCCAGGCCGGCGCCTCAGGACAGCCGCTCGTTGCCGGTCTGCGGGTCGCACTGGCCCATTACGGTCGACAGCTACGCCAACGTCACCTGCCAACGAAACGGCG
>Ga0335085_10000549_pt1 | contig 102928 bp, 97 predicted proteins | sample Lox_Sample_45_FD_206712 | JGI IMG/M metagenome (GOLD analysis project Ga0335085, IMG submission 206712) | Soil microbial communities from Loxahatchee National Wildlife Refuge, Florida, United States - Lox_Sample_4.5 | ecosystem: Environmental > Terrestrial > Soil > Wetlands | place: USA...
CGTTCCCGCCCGGAGGTCCGGCGGACGTGGTGACCCGCATCGTCTCGACCAAGCTCGCCGAGCGTACCGGACAGCCCAACGTGGTCGAGAACCGCGGGGGCGCCGGCGGCAACGTCGGGCACGAGGCCGCGGCCAAGTCGCCGGCCGACGGCTACACCCTGCTGTTCGTGGTCCCGGCGATCGTCACGAACCCTTTCTACCTCAAGGCGAGCATCGATCCTTTCAAGGAGCTCGCCCCGGTGATCCACCTCGACAGCGCGTGGATGCTGCTGCTCGCGAATCCAGCCTTTCCCGCGGGCACCGTGGCCGAGGTCATCGCGCAGGCGCGCGCGAAGCCCGGCGCGGTGAGCTGCGCGGCCTCCGGCGCGCTGCCGCAGGTCGGCTGCGAGATGCTGCGATCCTACGCGGGCGCCGACATGATCATGGTGCAGTACAAGGGCAACGCGCCCGCGCTCAACGCCGTCATGGCCGGCGAGGTGAACCTCCTGTTCGACCTCGTGAACACCGCGCAGGGCCAGGTGAAGGCTGGGCGCGTGCGCGCGATCGCCTCGACCAGCGCGAAGCGCGGCGCCGGCGCGTTCAGCGGCCTGCCCGCGGTCGCGGAGACGATCCCGGATTTCGAGCTCGTGACCTGGCACGGCGTGATGGTGCCCGCCGCGACGCCCAGGGACGTCGTGGAGAAGCTGAACCGCGAGATCCAGTGGGTACTCGAGCAGTCCGACATCCGCCAGCGCTTCGCCGACGGCGGCCTCGACATCACGGGCGGATCACCCGAGACCTTCGAGACCCTCCTCAGGCGCGACTACGCGAAATACGGAAGGATCCTGACGGCGGCCGGGGTCCGGCCGGAATAGGCTCAGCCGGCCGCCGCGGCGGAAGCGGCGGCGTTGTCGCGCAGCAGCTTCGAGAAGTCCTCAGCCGGCTGCGGCCGGCGGAAGAAATATCCCTGGAACTCGTGGCAGCCGTGCTCGGTCAGGAAATCGAGCTGCTCCTGGGTCTCCACGCCCTCGGCGATCACCTTGAGCCGCAGGCTGTGCGCCATCGCGATGATGGCCTGCGTGATCGCGACGTCGTCCGGGTCCTGCGGGATGTCCTTGATGAAGGAGCGGTCGATCTTGATGCAGTCGAAGGGAAAGCGCTTGATCGAGACGAGCGAGGAGTAGCCGGTGCCGAAATCGTCGATGGCGAGGCGTATCCCCATCGACTTGATGCCGTCGAGGATCTTCTTCGATCTCTGGATGTCCTGCATCACCGAGGTCTCGGTGACCTCGAGCTCGAGGCAGTTCGGCTTGAGTGCGCTCTCTGAGAGGGCCCGCTCGATCTCGCGCAGCAGATGCTTGTCCTCGAACTGGCGCGCGGACAGGTTCACCGAGACGGTGAGCGGCGAGGGCGCCCGGCCCTGTAGCGTCTGGTTCTGGACGCACGCAGTCCGCAGAACCCAGGCGCCGATCGGCACGATGAGCCCGGAATGCTCGGCGTGCCCGATGAACTCGACCGGCGGCAGGAGGCCCAGCTCGGGATGCTGCCAGCGGATGAGCGCCTCCATCCCGGTGATCCGCCCGGTGTTGATCTCGACCTTCGGCTCGTAGTGCAGGATGAACTCGTTCCGCTCGAGCGCGCCCTGCAGGCGGGTCTCCTTGGCGATTCGCGCCGACAGGTGGTTGTTCATCTCCTCCGAGTAGAAGAGGTAGTTGTTCTTGCCCTGCTCCTTCGCCCGGTAGATCGCGATGTCGGCGTTCTTGAGCAGCGCGGCGAGGTCCTCGCCGTCGTTCGGGTAGAGGCTGATGCCGATGCTCGCGCTCATGTGGCTCGTTTCGCCCTCGAGCATGAAAGGCCAGCGCAGCGCGTGCAGGATCTTCTGCGCCACGCTGACGATGTCGCCCGGCGCGGCGAACTCCTCGATCAGCGCGACGAACTCGTCGCCGCCGAAGCGCGCGATCGTGTCGCTCTCGCGCAGGCACAGCCGCAGCCGCCCCGCGACCTCCTGGAGCAGGCGGTCGCCGTAGGGATGCCCCAGGGTGTCGTTGATGAACTTGAATCGGTCCAGGTCGAGGAACAGCAGAGCCATGCTCTTGCGGTAGCGCTGTGCGTTCTGCAGCGCGTGCGCGAAGCGCTGGTTGAACATATAGCGGTTCGGCAGGCCCGTCAGCGTGTCGTGGGTCGCGACGTAGAGCAGGTTCTCCTCGGCCTGCTTGCGCGCCATGAACTGGCCGATCTGGCTGCCGATCACGCGCACCATCTGCAGCAGCGACGGGTCGGGGCTGCGGATCTCGCTCGAGAAGAACTCGAGCACGCCGAGCGTCACGTTTCCGGCAAGGATGGGAAAGGCGAACGCGCCGTGCAGCCCTGCCTGCGCCGCGAGCTGGGCGCGCTCGAAGCCCTCTTCGCGGCTCGCGTCCGGGATCCAGTGCGGGGCGCCGCTCACCCAGACGTGGCGCACGAGGCCCCGCTTGGTGGGCTGGAAGGAAAGCTTGCGGACCTCGGAGATGAACTGCGTCACCGCCTTGCTCGGGACGCTCCAGGTCTCGACGCAGGTGATCAACTTCTTGCGCTCGTCCATGCTCCAGCGCGCGCCGCAGTCCCAGTTGAGCGTCTCGCAGATGGTCTGGACGATCCTGGGGATCGCCTCGGACAGGGTCTCGGACTCGGCGAGCACGCGGGTCACGGCGTGCTCCATCTTCTCGCGCTGCTCGGCGCGCTTGCGCTCGGAGATGTCGCGCTCGACCACGACGACCTTGGTCACCTTGCCGCGCGCGTCGCGGATGACGCGCCCCTCCGACTCGACGTGGCGGGTGCCCCCGCCTTTGAGCTGGAAGCGGAACTCGATGCGCCGGCCGATTCCCGTCTTCACGGTCTCGTGAAACACCGCCTTCACCCGCTCGCGGTCCTCGGGGTGGATCTCCCTGAACGAGTCGCTGTCCGGCTTGATCTCGTCGTGGCTGAACAGGGTGCGGTACGAGGGGCTGTTGTAGATGCGCCGGCCCCGCGTGTCGACCAGGGCGACGAGATCGCCGACGTTCTCCGCGATGAGGCGGAAGCGCTCCTCGCTCTCGCGCAGCTGCTCCAGCGTGCGCCGGTGCTCGGTGACGTCGCGGAAGCTCCATACCCGGCCTATCGTCTGCCCCTCGACCAGCTGCGGCCTCGAGTAGCGCTCGAAGATGCGGCCGTCCTTGAATTCAATGGTGTCGAAGCTCTCCTGGTTGGGATGCGCGTAGAGCTCGGCCACTTTCTTCCGGAACTGCTCGGGGTCCTTGAGCTGGTCGAGCACGTGCCCTAGCGCGTCGTCGTCGTTTCCCGAGGACAGCACCTGCGCCGGGATGCGCCACATCTCGGCGAACTGCTGGTTGAACGTGGTGATCTTCCCGAGGTTGTCGACGACCAGCACGCCGTCGGCGGTGGACTCGAGCGTCGCGCTCAGCAGCGACAGGGACTTCCGGTGATCGACCTCGGCGGGCCCGAAGGTCTTGCTTTTTCTCATCGCTCCCTCTCCTGCTGGGCCTTGGATTGTAGCCGGATTCGCGGCGCGCAACGCTACAACATGCTTACGTCCGGATCTGCCTTGCACCGGGTGCGGATTCTGCCTACACTGCCCCGGATTCCGGTTGACAAGACACGCCAAGATGAGACTCCGCAGCGTTGAGCTGGAGGTGACCGATCGCGACTCGGCGGTGCGCTTCCTGCGGGACACCTGGGGCCTTCTGGACGCCGGCGAGCGCGGCGGCACCTCGTATCTTCGGGGAACCGAGGACCTGGCCTATGTCGTATCGGCGACGCAGGCGGACGCGAACGCGGTCGCGGCGGTGACCTTCTCGGGCTCCAAGCCGGAGCTCGAGAAGATCCGCAAGCGCGCGGCGGCGGCCGGCGCGCGTCTGGGGCCCACGCGCGGGTTCGACGAGCCCGGCGGCGGCTCGGGGTTTCTCGTCGAAGGGCCCGAGGGCCACGTGTTCCGATTCGTCACCGAGAGGAAGCGCGCGAAAAAGCTGCGTCCCGAGCGCGACCGTCCGCTCGCGGTGACCCACGTTGTGCTGAACGCGCGCGACCGCGAAGCGTGCACGCGCTTCGCCATCGACGTGCTCGGGTTCAAGCTCTCCGACCGCACCGGGTTCATGAATTTCGTCCGCTGCGACCGCGTCCACCACGCGATCGCCTACGCCAAGGCGGACAACTCGCTGCTCAACCACATCGCCTTCGAGATGCCCGACATCGACGCGGTGATGCGCGGCATCGGAAGGCTGAAGGACGCGGGGTACGAAACCTTCTGGGGGCCGGGGCGCCACGGTCCGGGCAACAACGTGTTCGCGTATTTCGTCGCGCCCTTCGGAGCCGCGGTCGAGTACACCGCGGAAGTCCAGCGCGTCGGGCCGAAGTACAAGGTGGGCGCGCCCGAGGACTGGAAGTGGCCGCCCAACCGCACCGACCATTGGGGCGTGTCGGTCAGGAACCACCCCGCGGGGTCCGAAATCCGCTTCCGTCCGCTCGCCGCCTGAAGCGGACATGCGGCCGACGCGGCGCGTGGTCACCGGCCACGACGCATCCGGGGCGGCGGTGGTGCTGATCGACGGCAACGCCCCCAACGCGAAGCTCAGGAAGGCGACCGGTCTCACTTCCACGCTCCTCTGGGTGACCGACGGGTCGCCCGCCGACAATTCCGGAAGCGCCGATGCCGCCGACCGCGACATCGGCGTCGCGCCTCCGCCGCGCGGCTCGATCTTCCGCGTGGTGGACTTTCCTCCCGCGGCGGAAGCCGGCGCGGTGGACAACGCGGCGATGCTGAAGGAAATGGGGCTCGCGGATGCGGCTCACTCAGACCCGCGCCACGCGACGATGCACCGCACGCGGAGCGTCGACTACGCGGTCGTGATTTCCGGCGAGATCGACATGCTGCTCGACGACACCGAGGTACACCTCAAGCCCGGTGACGTGCTGGTGCAGCGCGGCACCCGCCACGCCTGGGTGAACCGCGGAAGGGAGAGCTGCCGCGTCGCGTTCGTGCTGATCGACGCCGGGGAGCTCTAGCCTCGCGCCTCGCGCACGGGGCGCCGCACCGGAATGCTCCGGCGCGACACGTGGTCGGTGATCCACTTCGCGGACTGGCGCGCGCGCTGGGCGACGAGGGCGGGCGGCAGCTGGGTGTAGTCGTCGTTGAACACCTCGAAGCTGTAGTCACCCCGGTAGCCCTTGTCGTCCAGCCTCTGGACGAGCTCGGCCAGCTCGGCGCGGTGCAGCCCTTCCCCGGGAAACACGCGGAAATGCCTCGCGGTGTTGATCCGCTCCTCGATCGAGGGCAGCTCGCGCCACATGAAGTCCGAGAGCTGCACGAGGAAGAGCTTCTGCGCATCGATCAGGTCGAGCTGGTCGAGTTCGGTCCTGGTCGCCAGGATGTGGAACGCGTCGATCGCCAGGCCGAGGTTGGGGGAATTCGCGGCGCCGACGAGGTCCGAGGCCTGAGGGAAGTCCTTGATGCGCTTCCCCCACGAGAGCGCCTCGTAGGCGATGCGAATGTCCAGCGGCACCGCGAGCGTCGCGAGCTTGCGCAGGTCGCGCGCCAGGACCTCCGGGTCGCCGGTGGCGTGCGCCGAGGTCGAGGAGCACACCAGCAGCAGCTTCGAGCCCAGCGCGCGGCACATCGTCAGCATCGCCTTGGCGACGTCGAGCTTGTAGGCGTGCAGATCGCTCGGCAGCCCCTCGAAGTCGCGCAGCACCTGGAATCCGGTGACGCGAAGTCCGCTTCCGCGCACCACCGCGATCGCCGCGGCCTCGCCGGCCGGGTATTCGACCAGGTCGCGCGCCGACAGCATGATCTGGCCGAACCCCGCCTCGCGGACCGCGCGCAACCTCGCTTCGAGCGAGCCCGCGAGGCTCACGGTGTCCATGCCGAAGTTCTCGAGGTTCACGGCTTGCCCGGCTTCAGGTGGCTGACGACGAGCTCGAAGGTCACGTTGCCCAGGTAGACCTGCGTGAGCGCTCCCTTTTCGCTCGGCTGCACGGAGCCCCTGTCGATGAAGACCACCCCGCGCTCCTTGAGGATGCGCGTCGCGGCGCGCACGTCGGGGGCTCCCAGGCCGATGCGCACGAGGCCCTCCTCCCAGTGGATGTCCTCCGAGCCCGGCGGCGGCTCGACCAGCTGGAGGTAGAACTTCCGGCAGGGGCTCTCGAGCAGCGTGCCCTTGGGCATCACGCCGAAGTACTTGCCCTCGGGCAGGACCGTGAAGCCTAAGAGCTGCTCGTAGAACTGCAGCCAGTCGGCGGTGCGGTCCCCCAGGATGGACTGCACGATGCCGAAATAGTGCAGCCCCGCGAGCGCGAGCGGCCGGGCCTCGATGCCGGGCAGGGGCAGGAAGTCGACGTCGTAGATCGAGAAATCCCGGTAGCGGTCGACGAAGTAGATCAGGCTGTCGCCGACGCCGTGAATCCCGGGAATGTTCAGCTCCATGGCGGAGGCGCGCGTCGGCATCTCCCAGGCGCCGAGGTCGAGCGAGCGCCGCCAGGCGAATCCGGCGTCGCGCACGCGCAGCGCGATTGCCTTGAGCTCCGGTGCGGCCTTCGGCGCGCTCATGCCGGGGAGGGCGTCGGGGTGGGCATTCACGATGAGGTTCATCGTGCCCTGCCGGTACAGCGTGACCTCGCGCGACCGGTGGCGGGCGACCGGGACGAAGCCCAAGGACTGCAGAACCGACCCCAGGGCCTGAGGCTGCGAGGTCGCGTACTCGATGAACTCGATCCCGTCCATCCCCAGGGGGTTGTTGGGCTCCGGGGTGGGCTCTCGGGCGGTCATCGGCCTCGCGCCTACCTGGCCGCGCGCGACAGCGACACCGCCGCGCGGAGCCCGAGCAGGTAGCTGTCGACCCCGAATCCGCAGATCTGTCCCTTCGCGATCGCGGCGATCACCGAGTGGTGGCGGAATTCCTCGCGCGCGTGGATGTTCGACATGTGCACCTCGACGATGGGCGCCTTGAGGATCTGCAGCGCGTCGCGGATGCCGTAGCTGTAGTGCGTCCAGGCGCCGGCGTTGATCAGCACCGCGTCGACCTTCTCGGCGTGCGCTTTGTGGATGCGCTCGCACATCGCCGCTTCACTGTTCGTCTGGAAGGTCTCCAGCGCCGCGCCCAGCTCCTTGGCGAGGGCCTGGAGCTGCGCGTCGATCTCGGCGAGGGTGATGGTCCCGTACTGCGCCGGGTCCCGCTTGCCGAACATGTTCAGGTTGACGCCGTGGAGCACGAGGACGTTCATCGAGGTTCTTCCTCTTTCAGCGATCCTCCAAGTGTACAGCCCGGCCGGTCTTCGCGGCTGTGCTAGGGCATGCCCGCCGGGTCTCAGCCCTTGTAGCCCATGAGCCGGGGCAGGAAGAGCACGAGGTCCGGTATGAAGGCAATCAGCGCCAGCGCAGCGATCATGACGGCGATGAACGGCGCGGCGTCCACCACGATCGCCCGCAGGGGCACCTTCGTGATCCTGACCATGATGAACAGCAGCAGGCCGTAGGGGGGCGTGACCAGGCCGATCATGATGTTCACGACCGCGGTCACCCCGAAGTGCACCGGGTCGATGCCGAGCGCGACCGCGGTGGGGAGCAGCACCGGCAGGACGATCAGAATGATCGTCGTGCCTTCCAGGAGACAGCCGAGAATCAGCAACAGCACGTTGACGAACAGCATGTAGCCGAACGGCGAGAGCTTGGACGCCGTCAGAACGGCGCTGAGCGTCTTGGGGATGTTCTCGACCGTAATCACATAGTTGAAGACCATCGCGCCGGCGATGAGCATGCCGATGGAGGTCGAGATCTTGGCGGTGTTCAGGAGCGATCTGTAGACGTCGCGCCAGCCGAGGGCGCGGTAGTAGAACGCCGATACCAGCAGCGCATAGAGCGCAGCCAGGGCGGCGGCTTCCGTGGGCGTCGTGATCCCGCTGTAGAGGCTGCCGAGGAGGATCACGGGCATCATCAGAGCGGGGAAGGCCTCCAGGGTGATGCGCGGCAGCTCGCGCAGGGGGACGGCTCTCTCGAGCGGGAAGTTCCTCTTCTTCGCGATGTAGACGATCAGCGACATCTGCGCGATGCCGAGCATCAGGCCCGGCACGACGCCGCCGAGAAACAGGTAGCCGACGGAGGTGTCGGAGACCAGGGCGTAGATCACCAGCGGAATCGAGGGCGGAATGATGGGCCCGATGACCGCCGCGACCGCCTGCAGGGCCGCGGCGAAGCTCGGCCGGTACTTGCCGTCCTGCGTCATCATCGCCTGCATCAGCTTGCCGGTGGCCGCGGCGTCCGCCAGGGCCGAGCCCGACATGCTGGAGAGAATGACGTTCTGCACGACCACGACTAGGGCCAGGCCGCCGCGGTAGCGTCCGACGAAGGCGTTGCAGAAACGCACCAGCCGTTCCGTGATGCTGCCGGTGGTCATGAACTCCGCGGCCAGCATGAACAGCGGAATCGCCAGCAGCACGAAGCCGCTGTACATGCCGTTGGAGAGCTGCTCGGCGGCGGTCCCGACGTCGATACCGGCGAGGAAGAAATAGAGAATCGATCCGCCGATCATGGCATGCCCTATCGGCAGTCCGAACAGGGTGAGGCCGACGATCGCCATGATCGTCAGCGAGAAAGGACTGGCGAAATTCAAAGCCCGGGCCCTGCGGTGGTCGAGCCGGTCGCGTCGGGATCCTTGCCGCGCAGCAAGTGCCACAGAATCCAGACATAACGGACGACGACGGCGGCGACGTAGAACGCGAAGATCGAGAACAGGACGTCCATGCGGATGTGGAGGTACGAGCTCTTCTCGACCTTCATGAAGGCGATGTATTTGAGGGTTGCCGGGAGCGACGCGCTATACAGAATCACGATGGAGATCCCGACGATGATTCCCATGACCCGGGCCGCGCGGCGAGGCACCGCACCGGTGAGGAGGTCGATGCGGATTTCCTCGCCTTCCTTCGCGACGAAGCCGGCGCCCCAGAGCACCAGCCACAACCACGCGATCACCGAGAGCTCGGAGGTCCAGCCGATCGGGAAGTTGAAAAGGTACCGGAAAGCGATCTGTATTATGAAAGCGGCGAACAGGATGGCGAGCATGGCCGCGAGAATATTCTCCGCGCGGCGCCGCAGCCATGTCGCGGCCTTCGGAATGAACGGTGTCATCGATGAGCCCCGGGCTCCATAAGCATACCGCCGGTCGCGGGCGCGACCGGCGGATTTGCGAGAGCCGGGAATTACTTCAGGGCGTTGATCTTCTCGAGCATCCCCTTCGGCCATTCCTTCGCTTCATCCGAGCCCAGGTATACCTTCTGGGCGTACGCGCGGAAGGCGTTGACGTTCGGGGTGTACACCTCGAGGCCCATCTTCTTGAAGCTCTCCGCCAGCTCCGCTTCGCGCTTCAGATGCTCCGCCGTGCTCCAGGCGATCGCCTTGTCGGCGGCGGCCTGGAAGGTTTTCTGCCTGGCGGGCGACATGCCGTTCCAGGTCTTCAGGTTCACCGTCAGCAGATCGTAGCCGACGAGGTGCGAGGTGAGCACGATCTGCGACATCACTTCGTAGAACTTCATGTTCTGCACGTTCGGCAGTGGGTTGTCCTGACCGTCGATAGCGCCGGTCTGCAGACCGGTATAGACCTCGGCGTAGGCCATCGGCGTGGGATTCGCGCCGATCGAGCGGCCGAGGAGCTGCCACGCATCGCCGGGGGGCATGCGCAGCTTGATACCGGCCATGTCGGCGGGCGTCGAGATCTTCTTTTTCGGTTTCAGACCGACCTGACGAGTGCCGAAGAACGTCGGCCCGAGGATTCTCACCTTCACCTGATCTTCGACCATCTTCTTCATCTGCGCGCCGAGATCGCTGGCAAAGAATGCGTTCAGGTGGTTGGCGTCGCGGAACAGATACGCCGAGGTCAGGATCGACCACGCAGGAATCTGCTTGGAGATATCCTGCGGGGCGACGTTGCCCATCTCCAGGTTGTCGCGCTGCAGGGCCACGAGCTCCGTGCCTTGCTTGAACAAGGTGCCGGCGTAGTACGGCTCCAGCTTGAAGTCGCCTTCGATGTCCTTGGCGAACATGCGGATCATGTCCGCACGGATATCCTTGTCGGAGAACACCGCCGCGAAGCGTAGGGTGGGCTTACCCTGCGCCCTGGCCGGCAGGACCATCGAGGCTGCAAGCGCGGCGCCCGCCTTGAGCGCCGTGCGGCGGCTGAGTCGGAAGTGCATTGGGATTTCCTCCTAACGGGACAAGATTATGCTCCGGCCGGGCCGCGAGGGCAGGCTCGCGGCCCGCGTCTCGCGCAGGGCTCAGAACTTGTACACCATTCCGATCGCGCCCATCCGGATCGTCTGGCCGTTGACGTCGCCCGGAGCCGTGAAGGTCTTGGTCAGGCCGGCCGAGCCCGAAGGACGGAAGCCCGCGCCGGGATCGTTGGAGATAGAGTTCCCCAGGCCGTAGAACATCAGCTCCTTGGTGACGTCCCAGTACGCACCGAAGCCCCAGCCGTCGGCGTTCTTGAGGTCGTTGGTGGAGTCCTGGATCTTGCCGTAGAGCGCGCCGATCCTCAGGTTCGGGTAGAGCCGGAAGTCGACCGAGATCTGGGGAATGTTGTAGTACGTGTTCGCCCCGGCGTCCGTACCGGTCACGAGCGCCCCCGTTGTTCCGAGCGGGTTGCCGCCGTTATTGAGCGTCCCGCCGGTGCCCGCGGTGGTGCTCTGGTTGTTCGACCGGACGTAGGTGAGATAGACCTTGCCCCGGCCGTAGTCCCAGTTGCCGTAGAAGGCGTTGTAGGAAACGGTCTTGTCCACCACCGAACCCGCCGGGGGCTTGCCCGCGATTCCCGCGTACCCGACGCGGAAGGGCCCCATCTCGTAATCCAGCGCGCCTTGGTATACGGCCTGGTTGGTGCTGTGCTCCGGCTGGGAGCCCTGGATCGAGTAGTGGGCCTCGGCGAGGAACCCCGCCCAGCGCGGCGAGATATAGGCGATGTCGCTGTCGTAGCGCGAGGGCGTGCCGAAGTTGTTGACGACCGAACCCAGCGTGCGCGCCGTGAAGTCGATGTATCCTCCGCGGTAGAAGATCGCCGTGTTCTGTCGGCCGAAGCGGAATTCGCCCGCCGGGGTTGCGATTCCCGCCCAGAGCTGACGGTCGAACAGGCGCGTGGCGTCGGCCTGCGCGCCGTTGGTCTCGTTCAGTCCCTGCTCGAGGTTGAACGTGGCGGCGTAGCCGGGGGCGATCTCCTTGTTGCCCTTCACGCCCAGGCGCGTGCGCAGGTAGGCGCCGTCCTGGAGGGCGATCAGCGCGCTTCCCGAGCTGCTCTTCATGTAGCTGAGGTAGTAGTCGATGTCGCCGTAGATCTGGACGTTCGCTCCGTCCTTGCTGTAGCTCAGAACCCCCTGAGCAAAGGAACCTCCGGCGTAAGCCGTTGCCAGCGCGCCGAGCGCCAGCGCGAACCTGCTTCTTCTCATGATGCCCCTCCTTGGTTGGCTCGTTCGCGATCGCTACGAGCACAGCGGATGTTATGAAGAGGGGCAGCAGAACCAAATGGGCGGCAGCACGCTAGTGCGCGTTAATCGCCCAAGCGGGATCGATAAGCGCCCGCTTTCGTCGGCGGGACGCCGGGAGGGACGGCGCTAGAGCAGCGTGCGCAGCGAGTATTCGGCTTCCTGGAGAAGGGGCAGCGCTCGGCCGACCGCGCGCTCGGTGGTTTCCTTCTCCATCGCCAGGCTGATGCCTATCGCTCCGACGACGCCGGCGTTGCGCGTCCGGATCGGCACGGCGATCCCGCGCACCTTGCGCTCGAGCTGCTGCTCGAGCAGCGCGTACCCCTTGCGGCGCGCCGAGTTGATGAGGTCGCGCACCCCGTCGTGCGTCGTGACCGTATACGGCGTATACGGCATGAAGGTGCGGCCGGCGAGCCAGCGGTCCACCTCGCGGGCGCCGAGACAGGACAGGAGCGCGATTCCCGCCGACGAGATGTTCGCGGACACGCGCGCCCCTATGACGAAGCCGTTGTGCACCCGCGTGGACCCGTCGCGCGCGACGCAGACGACGTCGTCCTCGTCAAGGACGGCGAAATAGCTGGCGCCGTCGAGCTCGGCGCTGATCTGCTGGAGGAAGGGCTGCACGGCGCGGGGCACCTTCGCGGAATCGCAGTAGGACCATCCGAGCCTGAGCACGCGCGGGGTCAGCCAGAACATCTGGCCGTTGCTCTCCAGATAGCCGAGATGGTGGAGCGTGCGCAGGTAGCGGCGCGCGGCCGTGCGGGTGATCCCCGTCCGCCACGCCGCGGTCGAGGGCGTGAGCCGCGGATGCGTGTCGTTGAACGCTTCGATGATGCGCAGCCCTTTTTCCAGGCCGGCGATCCAGTCCCGCTTGTCGAGCGGCGGCTTCTTCCCCATGGCCCCTCCCACAAAGCGCGCGAAAGGCGCTCTCGCTTGGCCGATTATCGCGCACAAGCGTCTGGTCGCCAATGGACGCGGGCGACGCGCGCTTCTAGCATCCTGCAACGTGATCACCCAGCCTCTAACAGACGAGCAGCAGCGGGAGCTCGACGCCGCCTTCGCGCGCGCGGGGAAGGCGCTGGCGATCGCCGAGAAGTTCAGCCAGGAAGACGTCGACCGCCTGTGTCGGGCCGTCGCCTGGGCGGTCGCGAACAGGCGGACGTTCTCCCGGCTCGTCGAGATGGGGATCGCCGAAAGCGGGCTCGGCGACGCCGAGAGCCGCATGGGCAAGCGCATGAAGATACGCGGCGTGCTGCGCGACGCCCTGCGCCAGAAGAGCGTCGGCGTCATCGAGGAGCTGCCCGAGAAGGGAATCGTCAAGTACGGCAAGCCCGTCGGCGTCATCGCCTGCATCGTGCCGACCACGAATCCGGACCTGACGCCTGCCGGCAATGCGATCTACGCGATCAAGGCGCGCGACGCCGTCATCTTCTCGCCGCACCCGCGCTCGAAGAAGACCTCGTTCGAGACCGTGAGGCTGATGCGCGAGGCGCTCGAGCGCGCCGGCGCGCCGGCCGACCTCCTGCAGTGCCTGACCCGGGTCAACATCCCGATGTCGCAGGCGCTCATGGCGCGCGCCGACCTGGTCCTCGCCACGGGAGGGCAGGCGATGGTGCGCGCCGCCTACAGCTCGGGCACGCCGGCCTACGGCGTGGGCGCGGGCAACTCGACGATGATCATCGACGAGACCGCGGACATCGAGGAAGCGGCGCGCAACACGCGCCTCTCCAAGACTTCCGATTTCGGCTCGGGCTGCTCCGCCGACGGGAACCTGCTCGTCGAGGCGGGGATCTTCGACCGGTTCCTCGCGCAGCTGCAGCGCGAGGGCGGCTATCTCGCCTCCGAATCCGAGAAGGCCGCGCTGCGCCGCGTGATGTGGGACGACGAGGGCCATCGCCTTCCCGATACCGTGGCGATCGCCCCGCAGAAGCTCGCCGCGGCCGCGGGGTTCGCGATTCCTCCCGACCGCAGGTTCATCATCGTCCGCGCGGACGCGATCGGCAGGCAGCATCCGTTCTCGGGCGAGAAGCTCACCACGCTGCTCGCCGTATACAGGTACAGCGGCTTCGACCAGGCGCTCAACATGATGCGCGACATCTACGAGGTCGGTGGCAAGGGCCACTCCTGCGGCATCTACTCATTCGACCCGGAGCACGTCCACCGCCTTGCGCTGGCGGCTCCCGTGAGCCGCATCATGGTGCGCCAGCCGCAGTCCAAAGCGAATGCCGGTGCGTTCAACAACGGCATGCCGATGACCTCCAGCCTCGGCTGCGGCACCTGGGGCGGCAACATCGTCTCCGAGAACGTGCACCTCAAGCACTACCTCAACACGACCTGGGTGTCGGTGCCGGTCGCCGAGGACCGTCCTTCGGACGAAGAGCTCTTCGGCGAGTTCTACGATCCGGTGCTCGAGGCCGACACCGTGTCGGTGGCCGCATGAAGGAGCTCATTTCCCGTCAGCTGGTGCGTTACCTGGAAGCCCGCGGCGTCGATCACGTGTTCGGCCTGTGCGGCCACACCAATATCGCCGTGCTCGCCGAGATGGAGAAGAGCCGGGTCCGCTTCGTCGGGGTGCGCCACGAGCAGATCGCCGCCCACATGGCCGACGGCTACGCCAGGGCGAGGCGGCGGGCCGCGGTGGTGCTCTCGCACCTGGGGCCCGGGCTGACGAACGCCGCGACGGGCGTGGCGAACGCCTCGCTCGACTCGGTGCCCATGGTCGTCATCGCCGGAGACGTGCCGACGCACTACCACGGCAAGCATCCGCACCAGGAGGTGAACCTGCACTCCGACGCGTCGCAGTTCGAGATCTATCGCCCGTTCGTGAAGCGGGCTTGGCGCGTCGACCGCCCCGAACTCTTTCCGGAGATCGTCGAGAAGGCCTTCGCGCTCGCGGAGAGCGGGCGGCCGGGACCGGTCCTGGTCGACGTTCCCATGGACGTCTTCTCCAGGGAGGTCGACGTCGCGCTGTTCGAGCGCGCCCTCGCAAACACCAAGACCCTGCACAAGCCCGCGCTCGACGAGGACACAACCGCCGAGATCGTGCGCCGGCTCGCCGCCGCGACCCGCCCGCTGCTCTACGTCGGCGGCGGCGTGCTGCTCGCCGACGCGGCGGCCGAGCTCCGCCAGCTCGTCGATCACCTGCAGATACCCGTCGCGCACACGCTGATGGGCAAGGGTGCGCTGCCTGACGACCATCCTTTCGTTCTCGGGATGACCGGCTTCTGGGGCACGCGCTTCATCAACGAGCAGTGCCGCTCGGCCGACTGGGTCCTCGGCCTTGGAACGCGCTTCTCCGAGGCGGACTGCAGCTCCTGGGAGCCGGAGTACACATTCAGCTTCCCGCCGGCGCGGCTCATGCACATCGACATCGATCCAGCCGAGATCGGGCGCAACTTCCCGGTCGAGATCGGCGCCGTCGCCGACCTGAAGCAGGCGCTCGCGGCGCTCAACCGCGTCGCCCGGGCGCTGCTCCCGGAGGGCATCCGGCGCCCCGAGCGCCAGGGCGAGATCGCCGCGGCGCGCGCGCTCTTCCTCGCGGGCAACCGCGCGCACGCACAGAGCGCCGACTACCCGATGCGCCCGGAGCGGATCCTCGCCGACGTGCGCGGGGCGCTGCCGCGCAACGCGCTCATCACGACCGACGTCGGCTGGAACAAGAACGGCGTCGGGCAGCAGTTCCCGGTCTACGAGCCGGGCAGCATCCTCACGCCCGGCGGCTACGCCACGATGGGGTTCGGCGCGCCAGCGGCGCTGGGCGCGAAGCTCGCGCGCCCCGACCGCACCGTGGCCGCTCTCGTGGGCGACGGCGGCTTCGGCCAGAACCCGTCGCTGCTCGCGACCGCGTTCGAGGAGGACATCGCGGTCGTCTGGGTCATCATGAACAACTGCGCCTTCGGGACCATCGCGGGACTCGAGAAGGCACACTTCGGCACGACCTACGGCACGGTCTTCGAGAAGGGCGGCAAGCCGTATTCGCCCGACTACACTGCGATCGCGAAGGCGTACGGCGTTGAAGGGGTCAGAATCCAGTCCGCCGGCGAGTTCAGGCCGGCGCTGGAGCGCGCGATCCGGTCCGGCCGGCCGTGCGTGATCGACGTGGCCATGCAGAACGAGCCGGTCCCGACCGCGGGGCACTGGAACATCATGGACATCTACTCCCCCGGCAGGAAAGTGCACCACGTCGGCACGACGATCGCGACGGCGAAATGAAATACGAATTCTCCCTCGCGCACCTGAGCGCGCTGTCGCTGACTCCTCCGCGGCTCGTGGAAGTCGCCGCGCGAGCCGGCTACAAGTACGTCGGATTGCGGCTGAACCGGGTGACCCCGACCGAGCCGCTGTACGCGCTCGCCGACGACCGGGCGCTGATGACGGAGACGAAAGCGCGCCTCGCCGATACCGGCGTAAGGGTCCTCGACATCGAGCTCGCCCGGATGGGTCCGGACAACGACGCGCGCAGTTACCTGCCCATTCTCGAGGCCGGCGCGGAGCTCGGCGCCGCGCACGTCCTCACCCAGCTTCCCGATCCCGACCGCCGCCGCGCCCTCGAGCGCTTCGTGGCGCTGTGCGAGCTCGCCCTGCCCCTGGGACTGGGGATCGATCTCGAGTTCATATCGTGGACGGAGACCGCGGACCTCGCGGCCGCCGCGAAGGTGCTGCGCGAAGCCCGCCAGCCCAACGCGGGCGTGCTCGTCGACACGCTCCACTTCGCGCGCTCGGGCTCGAGCCTGGACGAGCTGAGAAAGCTGCCGCGCCAGTGGTTCCGCTACGCCCAGGTGTGCGATGCGCCTGCCCAGGCGCCGGCGACGAAGGAGGAGATCATCCACGCCGCGCGGTTCGCGCGCCTGTTTCCCGGGGAGGGCGGCCTCCCGGTCCGCGAGATCCTGGCGTGTCTCCCGCCGGCGATACCATGCGCGCTCGAGATCCCCCGGGCCTTTCTATCGAAGCTCCTGGGCGTCGAGGAATACGTCAAGCTGGCGCTCAGGGCGACTGACAATTTCCTGAACGCATCCGACGATCGCGAGCCGGCGCTGGGCGTGACCGGCACTTCGGCAGGGCTTACCATAGCCGCACCGCATCGTTCCTGATTCGAGCCGAAGAGCGAATGGCGCAAACGGAAGGCCAGAACGGAGACGTCAGCGCTCTGGCGCCGAGCCGCGCGGCCAAGGGCAAGTTCCTGATCGGCCTCATCGGCGAGGGTATCCAGGGGTCGCGCTCCCCGGCGCTGCACGAAGAGGAGGCCCGGCATCAGGGCCTCACGCTTCACTACGAGCTGATCGATCTCGCGCTGGCGGGCCAGACTGTCGCCGATCTCCCAAGGCTGATCGAATCGGCGCAGGCCATGGGATTCGCCGGACTGAACATCACCCACCCGTGCAAGCAGGCCGTGCTGCCGCTCCTCGACGAGCTCTCGGAGGAGGCCCGCGCCATCGACGCGGTCAACACCGTAGTGTTCCGCCAGGGCGCGCGCAAGGGGTTCAACACGGACCGCGCGGGATTCGCGATCCCGTTCCGCGAGAAGCTCGCGGACGCAGCGAGGCAGTCGGTGGCCCTGATCGGCGCCGGCGGCGCGGGCTCGGCGGTTGCGTACGCGCTGCTCGAATCGGGGACCGAGCGGCTCTTCATCGTCGACCGCGACGAGGCGCGCGCCAAGGCCCTCGCGAAGCGCATGGCGGCGCGGTTTCCGGACCGCGTTCTCGTTTCGTCCGACGAGGCGGCTTCCGTGGCCAAGAGGGCCGACGGAATCGTCCACGCGACGCCGACCGGAATGGCGAGCTATCCCGGCCTGCCGTTCGATCCCTCGCTGCTGCGTCCCGGGATGTGGGTGGTGGAGGTGGTCTACGTTCCGCTCGAGACGGAGCTGCTGCGCGTCGCGAGAAGTCGTGGCTGTCGCACGCTGGACGGCGGAGGAATGGCCGTGTGGCAGGCGGTCGAAGCCTTCGAGCTCTTCACCGGCGTCAAGCCCGACGCCGCCCGGATGGAGGCGCACTTCCGGCGGATGGTCTAGGCCTTGTGCACCACCGCGGCGTGGGTGTCTTTGTCGATCACGACGTCGACGACCGCCGGAAGGCCGCTCGCGAGCGCGCGCTTCACGGCGAGCAGGACCTTCGAGGGCTCGGTGACCCGTTCGCCGTGGCAGCCGAACACGCGCGCGAGCGCGGCGAAGTCGACGTCGCCGTAGTCGACCGCGAAAGTGCGCCCGCCGTAGAGCTCCTTCTGGAAGGCGCGCTCGTTGCCGAGGCCGAGATCGTTGAACACGACGCACACGACCGGGATGCGCTCGCGCACGGCGGTCTCGAGCTCGCCGAGGTTGCACATCATGCCCATGTCGCCGAGCGCCGCGACGACCGGCTGCCTCGGCCGCGCGAGCTTGGCGCCCATGGCGATGGGGAAGGCCGCCCCGACCGATCCCCAGTCGTCTGTATACATGTAGGTGTCGGGGTGGAAGGTGTCCATGAAGACGCGCATGTGCTTGCCCGCGTTGCCCGCGTCGACGATCACGATGCCGTCCTCGGGCAAAGCCTCGCGCACCGCCGCCGCCACGACCGGCGGCAGGACGGGCGTGCGCTTTGGATCGAGCAATTTCTTTCGCTCGGCGTCCCAGTCGGCGCGCAGCTTCGCGACGTCCGCCCATTGCCATTTCTTTCGGGCGAGCCCCGAGGCGAGACCGTCGATGAAGCTTGCCGTGGACCCCGCGACCGCCAGCGTCACCGGGAACACGACGCCGATGTCCGTTCCCACCGGGCTGTGGTGGATGAGCTTCGCCTCCTTGGCGATGATCCCGTACTTGAAGGTCGTCGAGAAGGTGTCGATGTGCGCGCCCAGCGCCACGACGACGTCGGCCTGCGGCATCGCGCGGTTCGCGCTCGAGTAGCCGTTGCGGCCAAGGGGCCCGAGGGAGAGCGGGTGGCTGGTCGGGAACGCGTCCGGGTGGTACTGGAGCGTGGCGACCGGTATCCCGGTCGCTTCCGCGAGTCTCTGCAGCGATGCGAGCGCGCCCTCGCGCAGGACGCCGCCGCCGGCGAGCAGGATGGGCCGCTCGGCGCGCGCGACGAGCGCGGCCGCGCGGCCGAGCTCGTCCGCCGCGCAGGCGGGCCGCGACGCGGGCCGGTACGCCGCGGGCGGGATCGCCTCGGGCTCGGTCTGCTGCACGAGAATGTCCCGCGACACGTCGATGTGCACCGGCCCCAGCGGCTCGGCGAGCGCGATGCGGAACGCGCGCCGCACCGCTTCCTGGATCTTGCCCACCGACGGGATGGAGTAGGCCCATTTCGTGATCGAGCGGTGCAGGGTCACCTGGTCGATGTCCTGGCTCGCGTCCTTCTCGCGCACGAACAGATCCTGCGCGCCGCTGATGCTGATGACCGGGACGTAGCCCTTGTACGCGGCGCCGATACCCGTCACCAGGTTCGTGACGCCGGGTCCTTCGGTTGCGGTGACGACGGCGGGCTTGTGGATCGAGCGGGCGTAGCCGTACGCCATGAAGGCAGCACCCTGCTCGTGGCGGGTGAGGACGAAGCGGATCTCGGGCGTCGCGCGCAGCACGTCGAGGATGGGGAGGTTCATCGTGCCGGGTATGCCGAATACGTGGTCGACGCCTTCCCGCTTGAGGCAGTCGACGATCGCTTGCGCGCCTGTGATCATTGGTTCTCCTGGGAAATCTCGGGCAGCAGGAGGTAGGCCTCGCGCCCGCCGCCGCTGTATACCGTATGCGTGCCGCCGAAGCTCGCGGCAGGCCGGTCGCGCGGGTCGTCGTGCAGGAACCAGCCCGAGCCCCGCTGCAGGCCGGGCGCGGCTGGACGCTCGAAGTCCCTGCCCTGGAGCGTGAGCGCGAGCCGGTAGCCTGTGGGCAACGACGCGCTTCCCGGCCAGATCTCGAGGTCGACCTCGACGATCTCGCCGGCCGCGAGCTTCCGCGTCTCGTCGTGCGAATGCCACGGCTGGTATTCGGTGGAGCGCTTCGGATCCAGCTTGCGCTGCGACACCCGCAGCCAGCCCTGCGACACCGGCGCCTTCGGCTCGACCGCGGAGAAGAACGTGACTTCCTTTCCGTCCGGGTCGAAGGCGCGCAGCGTGGCGAAGAGGTCCATGTCGTCCGTGCTCGAGGAGACGAAGAGCTTCGCCTTGATCGGTCCGGCGAATTCGAGCGGGCGGCCGAGCGGCGCGGTGCTGAAGGTGACGCCTTCGCCGTTCGCCGGGTAGCTCGCGCTCGCGGCGTTTGCCGGAGCGGCATCGACGAGCGTCTTGCTCGATGCGTCGAGATATAAGCGCCTCCACTTCGTGCCGGAGAGCGGCCATTGCGTGTCGCGCACGACCTTCGCCACCGTGTCGTCCGCCGCCCGCACCTCGACCTCGACCTTCAGCTCGTCCTCCCAGCCGTTGTCGATGCCCTTGAGATAGCGGTCGAAGAATTTCCGCTGCAGCGCCACGTTTTGCGGCAGGAGAAAGGTAAAGAAGTACGAGCCCGATTGGACCTTGAGCCATTTCTCCTTCGAAGCGATGCCGAGGTAGCCGAGGATCGTTCCGCGCAGGTGCAGCCCGAGCCCGCCCCAGTTGGCGACGACCAGGGCCGGTATCTGTATACGTTCCAGCTTCGCGCTGCGCTCCTCGTACCACGGGCCGTTCAGCGGCCGCGCGAGGAGGTTGCCGATGTAGTCCTCGCGGTTCGCAGCGAGCTCCCCCGGCGAAAGGGCCGCCGGCCCGGTGTTGCGCTCGCCGGTGTCGATGTCGAGGAGGGGCGTGTCGGGGTTGCCGTGCTGGTTCCTGAGCACGCTGCGGTTCCACCAGCGCGTGAGGAACCCGCTACCGAGGATCCCCCCCTGGCGCGTGCGGTCGCGGTAGAAGTCGTAGGTTCCCTGCCAGGGCAGCATGGCGGCGAGGTGCGGCGGGCGCTCGGCGGCGATCATCCACTGTCCAGCCGCGTAGTAGGAGATGCCGAGGAGGCCTATTTTCCCGCTCGACCACGGCTGGACTGCGGCCCATTCGATCGCGTCGTGGAAATCGCGGAACTCGGCGGGCGAATTCACGTCCAGGCGCCCGGGCGACTTGCCCGAGCCGCGCGAGTCGACCTTCACGACGACGTAGCCGTGCGGGGTCCACATCTCGGGATCGGGCGTCTCGAACACGAGGTACTTGCACGACGAGGCGGCCAGCACCTCCGGGTGGCGGCGCCTGAGCGCCTCCCACGCCTCGGGCATGAACTGGGAGAGATGCACGTCCTTGCCGTAGGGCCCGAGCGTCATCAGCACCGGATAGCTTCCGGGCGCCTCCGGGCGAAAGACGTTGCAGCAGAGGACGGCGCCGTCGCGCATGGGCACCGCGACATCCTTGTCGAGGATCATTGGGCGGGTTTCGCCGCGATCAGCACGAAAGCGATCACGCAGGGCTCGTCGGTGCGGTTGCTCCACGCATGGTTCGTCCCGCGCTGCACCAGGCAGTCGCCGGCGCGCAGCAGCACCTCGTTCTGGTCGAGTACCGCCCAGATCTCCCCCGACAGCACCACGCAGTAGTCGACGGTGTCCGTCTTGTGCATGCCGGGGTGCCGGCGCGCCGTCGCGTCCGCCGCGTGCGCGCCCATGGCGCGGAAGAAGCGGTCCGGGTCGAGCGTCCTGAGGCGCACGCGGTCGGGCGGATACTCGATGACGCGGAACACGGTGCCTCCTACGACGGGCTCGATGCGCCGCTCGTGATCCGCGGCGTCGCCGCTGCCGGTGTTGTCCGCGGGCGAGGAGCGCGTCTCCCAGATCTCGGTGAGCCGCAGGCCGCCGGCCTTCTCGAGGACGAAGGCGTGCGGCGCGTCGCCGTCGAACAGCACGACGGCGCGCCCCTGATCGTCGTGCCCGGTGACGACTCTTCTCATCGCCCGCCGCCGGCTGGACAGTCCGCGGGCGAAAGCCGCCCGGCCCATTCGCGGAAGCGCAGCATCTCGGGCGGGTTCATCACGCACGCGCTCCTTCCGTAGGGGTGCCCGAAGTCGAACAGCTGGTGGCCGATCTCGTGGACCAGCAGGGTGCCGGCGATCCTGGCGCTTTCGGCGTCGGAGTAGGTTTCGCCGCCGCGCAGGCTCCGCATCAGGCCGTCCTCGCCGATCAGGGGATAGGTGCTCACGATCGCCGTCATTCCGCGCGGCGCGGACGGGTTGTCCGTGGTGATGCCGGCGGTGATGCCCCCGCGGACGGCGGTGTGCACCGAGGACCCGACGTACTCCGCGCTTGCGATCAGCTGGTTGGTGATGACGACGTCGTACGGAAACGACAGCTTGCCGATGAAGACCCAGTAGAGCACTTCGTTGGCAGGCGAAGCGTCGATCAGCGCGCGCCCGTCAGGGAGCTTCTGGGACCTGAGCTCTTCCAGCCGCGCGAGGAGCGTCGCCGTGACGGCGTCGGCGAATCCGTCGTAGTTCCGCTCGCGGATCGGGGCGAGGAGGTAGGGCTGCGCGTACGCGATCAGGTCGCCGAGGCTGTTCTCGTCGCTGCGGAAAGCCGCGGCGTATCCCCTCGCGAGGCGCTTCCGGTCCCCCGTGCCTCCCTTGAAGTCGTAGCTCAGGCCGTTCCATTCGCGCGCTTCGCCCGGCGTGACGCGATCGAACAGATCCTTCAGCGATTGCTCCACGGGCTCGGTGAAGCTCACCTCCACGCCGAAATTCTCCTTCGCACCGCGCCGCGCCGTCGCGAGCACGTCCCTGAGCTGGGCCGCGTTCATGCTCGGGAGGCCCGGGTTGACCACGTGGGCGACCGTCAGTGTGACCGTTTCCGCTGGAAGCGGGGCCGGCGCGCGGTGCGCGCACGCCGCGCAGGCGAAAAGCAGCGCCGCCGCGAGAGCCGGCCTCACTCGGGCTGCAGGTTGATGTCCTTCACCAGCTTGGCCCAGCGCACGCGCTCGTCCTTGAAGAACTGCGCGAGCTGCTCGGGCGTGCCCGGGCCCTCGTTGATCGCCCCCAGCTCGAGCAGGCGCTTCTGGATGTCATCCCTGGCGAGCACCGCGTTCACGTCGGCGTTGACCTTGCGCACGATCGCCTCGGGCGTCCCCGCCGGCGCGACGAGCGCGAACCAGCCGACGTACTCGAAGCCCGGAAAGCTCTCGGCCATCGTCGGGACGCTCTCCAGGCCCGACACGCGCTTGGCCGAGGTGACCGCGATCGGGCGCAGGTCGCCGCGCTTGATGAACGGGCTCATCGCCGCCGAGCTCACCAGCACGACTTGGGTCCGCCCGGCGACCGTGTCCTGCAGCGCGGGCGCCACGCCGTTGTAGGGCACCTGCAGCAGCCGCATGCCGGTCGCGACGTTGAGCAGCTGGCTCATCATGCCGCCGAAGGTCTTGGTGCCCTCGTTCGCGGCGGCGAGCTTGCCCGGCTCCTTCTTGTCGAGCGCGACCAGCTCGGCGATCGACTTCGCCGGGACGGCGTTGTTCACCGCGATCACCATCGGCGATTTGCCGATCATCGCCACCGGAACGAAATCGTGCTCGGGGTTGTAGGGCAGCGACTTGAAGGTGAGGGGATTGCTGATGAGCGCGGCGGTAGTGGCGAAGTAGTACGTGTAGCCGTCGGGAGCCGACTTTGCCGCGGCCACCGCGCCGATCACGTTCTGGCCGCCGGGGCGGTTGTCGACCACGACCTGCTGAGTCCAGGCCTTCGACAGCCCGTCGGCGACGAGCCGCGCGCTGATGTCGGGCGAGGACCCCGCCGGCTGCGACAGGATCCAGTGCACCGGCTTGCTCGGAAAATCCTGGGCGGCGGAGTCGACCAGGGCGCCACAGGAAACGGCGAAGGCAAGGATGCGCGCAAATGTCCTCATCTACTATCCTCCTAGTTCGACGATCTTCTGCGGAAACTTGTGCAGCCGCTCCGCGACGCCCGTTTCCCCGATCAGGAAATTGTCGCAGCACCAGCTGTAGGTGCGCTCGGTGACGTACGTGGGATGGCACACCATGTTCATGTTCTTCTCTATCCTCATGGTCTCGTCGTGCCGCACCAGCGGCCGCTCCACCATGTCGTAGCCCTGTCCGTGCGAGTGCAGCCGCTTCTCCTCGGGGCGCCCGTTCTTCTTCATGAATGCGTTGTATTCGGCGAAGATCTCGCTCGCCTTCGCGCCGGGCACGAGGCGCTCGAGGGTGAACTTCTGAGCCTCGAGCACGAAGGCGAACTCGTCCTTCATCTCCTGCGACGCCCGGCCGAGCACGCAGGTGCGCCCGAGCTCGGTGTAGAAGCCGCCAGGCCCGTTGTTCTCGATGAGGATGGTGAACTGATCGCCCTCGCGCAGCACCCGGTTCTGCTGGTAGCGGTTGGCGAAGACCGCCGCTGTGCCGACGGGGCCGGAGCCGGTGAGGAACAGGCCCTGCTCGCTGCCGTGCCTGTGGCCGACGTGCTCGGCGATGGCGGCGACCTCGAGCTCGCGCATGCCCGGCTTGATGGCGGCGAAGGTCTCCTCCATTGCCTTGTCCTGGAGCATCGCGGTCCTTCTGATGCGCTCCAGCTCCTCCGGGCTCTTCACCGCCTTGACGCGGTCGACCATGTCCGAGGCGTCGGTGAGTTTCGCGCGCGCGAGCTTGCGCCGCAGGTGGTCGCCGAGCGCGAAGGACATCGCCGCGCGCCCGAGCAGCCCTATGGTTCCTCCCGCGTAGCGCGCGAGAGCTTTTTCCGCGAGCTCGGCGTCGTAGTCCGCCGTATACGGGCACGAGGCGTAGGAGGGCATGCCGATGAAGCGCGCGGTGCCGCGGCGCACGCCGTCGCCCTGCGGCCCGAACTCGCGCACCACGCCCATGGGCCCCTGGCCGATGACCGTCATGCGCTCGTCCTTGGGAAAGATCACCGTGACGGGGTAGCCGTTCGTCGCCGGCACGTCGGTGAACCACTTGACGTAGCCGCCCATCCAGTCGTTGTTCGATTGCATGACGAGGGCGTCGACGCGCTGCTCGGCCATACCGGCCCGCACCTCGGCCCAGCGGCGCTCCAGCTCGGGCGTGGAGATCGGGTGGTTGATGCGCTCGCCGGCCGTCATGTCGGACGCCTCACCACGTTGGCCATTCGGGACGTGTCTCCGGAAAGGAATTTTCTGAAATTCTCGACCAGCGTGGGAAGCGCCTCCTCGGCGTACTGGTCGTGGAAGCCGCCGAGGTGCGGGGTCACGATGACGTTGTCCATGCTCCAGAACGGGTGATCCTCGGGAAGCGGCTCGGTCGCGAACACGTCGAGCGCCGTGCCCGCGAGCCGCTTCTCGCGCAGCGCGGCGAGGAGCGCCTCCTCGTCCACGATCCCGCCGCGCGCGAGGTTGACGAGGAACGCCGACGGCTTCATCGCGCCTATGATCTTCCCGTTCACGATGCCGCGCGTCTCCTCGGTGTAGGGGGTGAGCAGCACCAGGAAGTCGAGGTCGCCGACGACGCTCTGGAGGTCGTCGCGGCGGACCATGCGGTCGAACCCCCCCACGCGGCGCACCGCCGAGGTGATTCCGATCACTTTCATCCCGAACGACCTGCACTTGGGCGCGAGCGATCCCGCGATCGCGCCGACGCCGAATATCCCCACGGTCTTGCCCTTCAGGAGCTGCGAGGGATAGCGCTCCCACTTGCGCGCGTTGCGGTTGCGCATGGCGCGCGGCAGGTCGCGCGCGAGGGCGAGCATCAGCATGATCGCCGCCTCCGGCACCGAGTCGCCGTGCAGGCCGTGCATGTTCGTGACCAGCACGCCGGGGCGCAGGGCGGCGCGGTCGACGATTCCGTCCACGCCTGTTCCCAGGGCCTGGATCCACCTGAGCTTCGCACCCTTCTCGAGGACGCGATCGGCCATATGCGCCCCGAAGGTCAGCAGGATGTCGGCCGATTCGATGTAGGGATCGACCTTGGAATGGTGGTCGACGAGGTCGATGGCGAGCTCCGGAAACTCGCTGCGCAGGCGCTGGTAATACTGCATTCCGACTTTCTCGGGCAGGGTGAGCAGTATGAGCAGCCTGGTCATGGCGGAACCGACCCGCATGGTACTGCATGCGGGCGCCGGTGAGGGCCGCCCGCGCAGGCGCCGCGCCGCTGCTAGCGGTACACCAGAGCCGGGATTCGCCTGTGCGTCGCCATTTTATCGGTATGGAGGCGGGGCCGCCGCGGCCATTGATCCGGATCAAACGGTGGGGGGATACAATGCGGCGACGATGAAGTACAAGGACTACTACGCCGTGATGGGCGTCGACCGCGGCGCGAGCCCCGATGAGATCAAGGCCGCTTACCGCAAGCTCGCGCGCAAGTATCACCCGGACGTCTCCAAGGAACCCGACGCCGAGGAGAAGTTCAAGGAAGTCGCCGAGGCCTACGAGACGCTGAAGGACCCGCAGAAGCGCGCCGCCTACGATCAGCTGGGGCGCCACCGTCCGGGGCAGGATTTCCGCCCGCCCCCCGGCTGGGAGAAGCAGTTCGGCGACGGAACGTTCTCGTTCGAGGACCTCGATCTCGGCGACCTGTTTTCCGCTTTCGGCGGGCGCGCCCAGGGCCGGAGCGCGCGCATGCCGGGGCAGGACTACGAGGTCACCGCGCACATCAGCCTGGAGGAGGCGTACCGGGGCACCGAGGTCACGCTCGATCTCGCCGTGCCCGACTACGACGAGCGCGGGTTCCCGCACCGCGTTCAGCGCTCGTTCAAGGCGCGCATACCCAGGGGCGCGACCGAGGGTCAACGCCTGCGCCTCGCGGGAAAGGGCGGCAAGGGCCTGAACGGCGGGCGGGACGGCGACCTCTACCTCAACATCGCGCTGCGGCCGCACCCGCTGTTCCGCGTGAGCGGCCACGACCTGTTCCTCGATCTGCCGCTCGCCCCGTGGGAGGCGGTGCTCGGCACGACGGTCGGGGTGCCGACGCTGGGAGGACCGGTGCAGCTCAAGGTTCCTTCCGGCACGCGCGCGGGGCAGCAGCTCCGTCTCGCCGGGCGCGGCCTCCCCAAGCCTCACTCGGGAGAAGGCGACCTGTTCGCGATCGTCCAGATCACGGTGCCGAGCGCGACAGGCGAGCGCGAGCGGGCTCTCTACCGGGAGCTCGCCGGCATCTCGACGTTCAATCCGCGCGGCCATTTCGGCGAGGAGGCGGTCAAATGAGCATCGAGCAGGGGCGGTGGCTGCACGAGCGCTATGAGCTTTCCCTTTCGGAGCTGTGCGAGCTGTCGGGGCTGTCGGAACCGGAGCTGCGAGTCCTGGTCGACTTCGGAGCGATCGCGCCTTCCGACCCCGATGCGGGCGAGTGGACCTTCAGCGCGGATCGCCTCGTGGTCGCGCGCAAGGCGTCCCGCCTGCGGCACGACTTCGACCTCGACCCCCAGGGACTCGCGCTCGCGGTCGCGTTGCTCGAGCGCGTGCGCGATCTCGAGGAGCAGCTGCGCGACCTGCGCGCGCGCATCCCGGGAGGCGGATCATGAAGCGAATTGCGTTCAACCAGAGGAGACCAAGATGTCGATGAAACCCGGCTTCGCCTTCGCCGCGCTGTCCCTTTCCGCCTGCTCGATGACGGGTCCGCCCTCGACCGGCGAGAACGTGTTCTCGCTCACCTCGCCCCAGTTCAAGGACGGGACGATGCTCGAGAAGAAGAACGCCGGCGACAATCCCAAGAATCCCAATTGCATCGGTCAGAATGTATCGCCGCCTCTCGCCTTCTCGAATCCACCTGCGGGCACGAAGAGCTACGCGCTCCTCATGGTCGATCCCGAGGGGCGCGCGGGGCTGGGCGTGATCCACTGGGTCGCGTACGGCATTCCCGTGAGCGTCACCGGGTTCGCCGAGGGCGAGGTGAGCAAGACGAGCGACAAGTACGTCGGCGGCAAGGGCACGAACGGGTTCTCGAACTACCAGGGGCCGTGCACGCCGCCCGCGACTGGCCTGCATCACTACACGTTCACGCTGATCGCGACCGACCTCGATCCCAAGGAGCTGCCGCCCGGCCTGACGCGCGACGAGCTCCTGTCGAAGCTGCAGGGACACGCCAAGCGCTCGGCGGGCCTCGTCGGGCTGTTCGGCAGGGCTCCGTAAGCTGCTGACGCCGGTCGCGCGCTGGCCTTCGCGCGCGACCGGATGGTGCCGTTCAGAACGTCGTGCAGCTAGCGCCTCCCAGACCGTTCGCGCCGATTCCCAGAATACCGATCGCGCTCGACTCGTTGTCGCTGCACAGAAGGCCGAACCCCGCGTTGCCCGTGACGCTGCCCGTCGGCGTCTGTGCGAGCAGCGTCGACCCCAGCTGCAGGTGCACGCCGTTGCCCGTTCCGGGAATGACCGCGAGGTTGTTCTGGATCGTGGTCGACGCGATCTGGGCGGAGGAGTTGAGCGAGAGGAGCACGCCCGTTCCGTTGTTGCCGCTGATCACCGCGTCGCGGATGGTCATGCTCGAGGACAGGAACCCCACGACGCCGCCCTGCGAGGTCGCGCTGCCGTTTCCGCTCACGGTGTTGACCGTCGTGAAGCCGAAAATCGAGTCGCCGAAAACCGCCGAGCTCCTCGACAGGTTGACGCCGGTCCCGGTGTTCCCGGAGATGGTGTTGCCGCCGATGATGTCGGCGCTGGCGCTCACCACGTTGATCCCGATCCTGATCGCGGTGGGATCGCTGCTCGTGCCGTTCCCGGTGATCTGGTTCATGGCGACGAGCGCGGTCGAGCCGAATACTATGTGGACGCCCGCGTTGCCGTTGGCGCTGATGACGTTGCCTGCCGGATTGTTGGCGTTGTCGACCCCGATGCGCGCGGAGCCGTTGGTGAAGACGCCCACCCCATGCCGCGTGTTCTGTGTTACCAGCGAATTGATCACGGTCGCGCTTGCCGCGTCGACCGCGATTCCATCGCGCGCGTTGCCTGCCACAGTTACCGTGTCCACGATCCCGCTCGCGCCGTGGGCGTAGGTGATGCCGTTGCGCCCGGTGGCCTGCACCAGCGCGTTCTGCACGATCAGCCCCGCCGCGCTGTCCGCGGTGATGCCGTTGCGCCCGCCGGTGATCGTGATGCCGTCGATGGTCACACGGCTGCCGGTCACGCGGATGACGTCGAGCGTGGCGTCGGAGCCGATGACGGTCGCATCCGGCGTACCGGCGGCCAGCTTGACGTCGCTGCGGTTGATGACGATGTTCTCGCTGCAGGCGCCGCTGACGAGGATCGTCAGCGACTTGCGGTCGTCGCCGCGGGTGAGCGCCTTCGTGATGGTGTCGCCCGAAGCGCAGTCGACGGTGACGGTCCTGTCCTTGCTGCGGTCCCGCTCGCGGTCGCGGTCGGAATCGGCGCGGGCGGCAACGTGAAAGGCAGCGAGCGAGAACGATGCAATGACGCAGGCGAACGCATACACACGACGTGCAGACATGAATCCCCCCTTTTGTTGAGGCCCTTTCCCTCCCCAGGGACATGGACCTATCCGGAGCAGGATGCCGCGCGCACGAGCCTCCGGTCAATACCCAGGTCCGGATACCGGGAAAGCCCGACGGCTCGTGTAGGGAAATCCTGATAGATTCCCTTGGCGTACAATCGCCGGGATCATGAACAAGCCCGAGCGCGTTCCCGAATCCGCCGCCGCGCAATTCCTCGTCGGCGGCGTCAAGCTGCCCCGCCCGTTCCGCATCCGGCGCCTCGGGCACTTCGGCGTCAACGTCGCCGACCCTGAGAAGACCAGGGATTTCTACTGCCGGCTGCTCGGCTTCCGCGTTTCCGACCCGCTCGATTTCGCCGAGCGCGTGCCGCCCGAGCAGCGCGCCAAGGTCGGTCCCACGGTGGGCTATTTCTCGCGCCACGGCACCGATCACCATTCCTTCGTCTTCTTCCCGCGGAAGCTGCTGGAGACGATCAACCCGCACGCGCGCACGCCAAGCGGGACGGTGAACCAGATCACCTGGCAGGTCGGCTCGCTGCAGGAAGTCTCGGACGCTTTCGACTGGTTCACGAGGCGGGGACGCCCGATCAGGCGCGCCGGGCGCGACCTCCCGGGGTCGAACTGGCATTTCTACCCGCCCGATCCCGACGGCCACACGAACGAGCTGTACTACGGCATCGAGCAGATCGGCTGGGACGGGTATTCCAAGCCGCGCGAGATGTACGGCGTGCGCTACTCCAAGCCGCCGCAGCTGCCGCACCAGTCCGAGTACGCGGAGGTCGAGAAGGCGACGCGCGAAGGCATTCCGATCGAAAAGGGCACGCGCGCTGAGGATCTCGGCGGGGAGGAGAAGTACGAAGTCGGGGGGATTCTGCTCGCGCGGCCGTTCAAGGTCGCGCGCATCGGCCCGGTGCGGCTGTTCGCCGCCGACATGGACGCGATGCTCGCGTTCTACCGCGACGACCTCGGCTTTGAGGTCACCGAGCAGGTGAAGTACAAGGGGCACCGCTGCACTTTCCTTCGCGCCAACACCGAGCACCACTCGATGGCGCTGTATCCGATCGCGCTGCGCGAAGAGCTGGGATTGAAGCCGGACTCGACGCTGTTCTCCTTCGGCCTGCAGCTCGGCAGCTACAAGCAGCTACGCGACGCGGTCGCCTTTCTCGTGGCGAACGGAATCACGATCAAGTATCTGCCGCCGGAGCTCTTTCCCGGTATCGACTACACCGTGCTCGCCATCGACCCGGACGGCTTCGCCGTCCAGCTCTACTGGTACATGGAGCAGGTCGGCTGGGACGGAAAGCCGCGTCCGGCCTCACAGCGCCCGAAGATCGACAACGCGAACTGGCCGGAAGCGGTGGAAGGGCGGAGCGATGCGTTTCTCGGCGAGCCGTTCCTCGGGCCGCTGGGGTGAGCCGCGACAGGTTTCCCTAAGGCTTCGGCAAGCCTGCTTCGTTGTCGGCTCGCAGCCCCAAGGGTAGAGTTACTTGCGTGAACGCAACCTGCAACCCGGCTGCCGGTTCGCTCATCTAGATGGATCAGGCTATCGAGCAGCGCGATCTTTCCGGCCGCCCGCTGGACGACGGCCTGCGCTTTGCGCGGCGCATGTACCGGCTGCGCGTGCTGGGGCCCGTGCTCGGCGCGGTGTGCATCGGCGCAGCGCTGTGGACGCAGGGCGCTCACCTGCTCACCTGGGCGATCCTCGCGCTGAACGCTCTCGCCTGGCCGCACGTCGCGTATCTCATCGCTTCGCGCAGCGCCAACAGCTACCGCACCGAGCGGCGCAATCTGCTATTCGACTCGGCTACTGGCGGCGCCTGGATGGCTGCGATCGGATTCAGCGCGGCGCCAAGCGCCGTGATTTTCGCGATGATGGCCATGGACAAGGTCAGCGTCGGCGGAATGCGCTTTCTCGCGCGATGTCTCGCGGCGCAGGCCGGGAGCGCGGCGCTCGTTGCGATGGCGCCGGGCTTCGAGCTTCACCTGCAGTCGTCGCTGGCGGAAAGGGTCGCGACCCTGCCGCTGCTCATCGGGTATCCGCTGGCGATCGGGTTCGCGACCTATCGCCTCGCGCGCCGCGTGAGGGCGCAGAATCAGACTCTCGTCGCTCTCTCCAGCATCGACGGGCTCTCGGGCCTGCTCAACCGCAGCCACTGGGAGGCCGTCGTCGCCGCTGAATTCCAGCGCTGCCGGCGGATCGGGCATCCGTCGTCGCTGGTCATGCTCGACATAGACCGCTTCAAGTCGGTCAACGACAGCCACGGCCACCTGGTGGGCGACACCGTGATCCGCGCGGTCGCCCGCATCCTGCGCGGCGTGCTGCGGCTCCAGGACGTGCCCGGGCGCTACGGCGGGGACGAGTTCGGCGTCGTGCTTCCCGGCACACCGATCGAGGGCGCCGAAGTGCTCGCCGAGCGCATCCGCGCGCGCGTCGAATCCATGGCGCTGGAGACCGGAGCGGCCGCGCGCGTCACCGCGAGTCTGGGCGTCGCCGCGTTCAAGTCGACCGACGCGGACCAGCTGGAGTGGATCGCGCGCGCGGACCGCGCGCTCTACCGGGCGAAGGAGTCCGGGCGCAACCGCGTCGGGTGCGATGCGGCCGCGGCCCCGGCGAGACCGTAGCGGCATGAAGAAGCTCCACCGGCCGGCCGACGATAAGAAGCTCGCGGGCGTCTGCGCGGGGTTGGGCGAGTATTTCGACATCGATCCGGTCTTCTTTCGCCTGTTCTTCCTCGCCTCGCTCTTCTTCGGCGGCCTCGGCGCGGTGATCTATGTGCTCCTGTGGATCATGGTTCCGGAAAAAGCGGGCGCGGGCGGGCGCGCTTCCGCTCCGGGGCTGCGCCTGTCGAGGACCGAGCGCAAGATCGCCGGGGTGTGCGGCGGCCTCGGGGAATGGCTCGACGTCGACCCGGTCTTCCTGCGCGTCGCGTTCATCCTGCTGGCGCTCGTGGGCGGGCTCGGGATCGCCGTATACGTCCTGCTGTGGCTGTTCCTGCCTCGCGCGCCCGCACCGGGCGTCTAGCGCGTGCTACGATACGCGCTCCCAATTTCGAAAGGAGGTGATCCCGTGAGAGACCATCTAGGCAGGACCGGCTTCAAGGCCTCGAACAGCGGATCAATCCGCAAGACAGGAATGACCGCCAGCCGATAGGCCGGCTTGCCTGAAGCGAAACGCCCCGGAGACCCCGGGGCGTTTTGTTTTCAGTGGGTCCGAGCTCTGAACTTGCTTGGCGATATTCCAAAGTGCTTCTTGAAGACGTTCGAAAATCCGGGCGCGCTCCTGAAACCCGAATCGAGCGCGATCCGCTCGAGCGACATGGTGCTGTGCCTCAGCGCGTCGACGGCACGCGCGAGGCGGCGCTCGACCAGATAGGCGTAAGGCGTCCGCTGAGTGGCGGCGCGAAAGCCGCGAATAAAGTGATTCTTGGAAATGCCGACAAGCTGCGCGAGATCGGCCAGTGCGATGTCGCGGCCGACATCGGCGTCGATGTAGGCGAGGACTCGCCTCAGGTGTCGCGGCGCCAAGGGACGCGGCGCGGCCGCCACCAGCCGTTTTCGGCTGCTCCGCGACACGTTCGAATGCCAGGAGACCAGATGTCGTATCAACAGCTCCATCGACTGCGTCAGGAGCAGCGCGTCCGGGTACTTGCCGCTTCCACCGAATGTTTCGAATTCGCTCTGCAGCATCATGAAATAGCCCTGCAGCCAGGGATCGTGGACGGCGAACATGGGATCGATCTCCGGCGCGGCCGAGCAGGCGAGATTCTCATCGGCGTACCTTTGCTTGAGCGACGGCGCGATGTAGACGTGCATGACCTCGCAGACGCCGTCCCGGACCCATTCACTGCGCTCGTCTCTCGGACTAACGGTCACGGAGCCGTGTTGCGTGCGCGTGCCGATGCAACGGCCGTCTACGAACTTCGCAGCGGAGGTCGACCCTCCGACGTGATACATCACCGTGTCTTGCGCCAATACGACTTGCTTTGCGGTGCGCGAGGCCGGGCGATGCCACTTGGCAGCGATCACGTCGCCACCGGGCCCGTGCACGACGTAATCGGGTTCCGCCGAATTATTTGTCGAGAGAAAATGACTGAACGCCGAAGGTTCCGTGAGCTGGCGATCCATATTGGCGACCTCCCATCGCCGCTGGCCATAACCGAAATCAACATGCATGGATTTCACTTATCGCTAATCTTTGCCGCGACGCCATCTACGTTTGCGTTTCCTGTTTATCATACGCTTGTTGTTCGGGCGATTCATTCCCATTCCCATTTCGCCAAGAGTCTGGAGGGGGCTATGCGAAAAGAGCGTGCGCGTCTGATTTCAATTCCTGTCCTGTTCGGTTTCGCTCTGATCGCGGCGCCAGCGTCGGCGCACACGTCGCCGCCGCCTGTCAGCTGCGCCGAGCTCGCCACCGACCCCGCTAACGGACTCGCCGGCAACCCGGACGTGAAGTCCGCGACCAGCAAGATCGTCAGCGCTTCGGGCGCGAACGTCGCCTTCTGCCAGGTCGACATCCTGTTCGGCACCAACCCCAACCAGAACATCAATATCCGCGTCGGCCTGCCGCTCAACGCGCGGGACGGCGGCACCGGCGGCGTGCAGGGCGCCTGGAACGGAAGGACCCAGGGCATCGGCGGCGGCGGCTGCGCCGGCGTCACCCTGACCCCGACCAACAACCCGCTCGCCGCGCAGGTGAACGCGGGCTATGTCGGCTCGGGCACGGACGCCGGACACACAGGCGGCGACTGCGAGCCGGGCGTGAACACGGACGGCACCTACAACCTGCAGTTCATCAACGACTTCATCCGCAACGGCATCAAGGAGCAGATCCTATTCTCCAAGGCGGTCGCGGCGCGGTATTATGGAACGAAGCCCGCGTACAACTACTGGAACGGCTGCTCGACCGGCGGACGCCAGGGCTATCTGCTCGCGCAGGAGCTTCCCAAGGAGCTCGACGGCATTCTCGCGAACGCTCCGGCGATCTACTGGACTCGCTTCCAGACGGCGCAGATGTGGGGCCAGATCGCGATGAAGGACCTCGTCGGGTCGGTGGTTTCTTCGGCCAAGATCGACCAGACGAACGCTTCGGCGGTCGCCGCCTGCGACGCGGCCGACGGAGTGACCGACGGCGTCATCGACGACCCGCGCACCTGCAAGTTCAGCGCGACCGCGAACATCTGCGGCGTACCGGGCGCACCTGCGACGAACTGCCTGACGCCACAGGAGGCGGCCGCGATCGACAAGATCTGGGATGGGCCGCGCAATGCCGACGGCCGCAAGATCTGGTTCGGCCTGGATCACGGGACGCCGCAAGACGGCTTTGGCCTGAACGGCACGCCGCCGTTCGCGCTCGGCGTTACTCAATTCCATTGGAACGAGCACGACCGCAATTTCGACTGGCATACGGTCACGATGGGCGGTTACGCGCAGGTGGCGCAGGACGGCTCGCGGAACATCGCCGACGTCACTGACACCTTCGGCAACCTCGACGCCTACCGGCGCTCGGGAGGCAAGCTGCTGACCTTCGTCGGCGGAAACGACCAGCTCATCTACCCGCGCGGCGTGATCAACTATTATCGCCTGCAGGCGGCGCACGTCGGGCACAGTGACGATCCCGACTTCGACAAGCTGCAGAAGTTCTACCGGTTGTTCCGCGCGCCCGGGGTCGGGCACTGCGGAGGCGGCGTCGGACCGCAGCCGCAGAACCTGTTCGGCGCGCTGGTCGACTGGGTCGAGAACGGCAAGGCGCCCAAGACCATCCTCGCGACGACTACAGGCGCGGGCGGCGCGGTCACGCGCAGCAGGCCGCTGTGCCCGTATCCGCAGACGGCGATCTACAACGGCACGGGCAGCACCGACGACGCGGCGAACTTCCACTGCGGCGGCAACCTCGAGAGGAAGAAGGTCGTCTGCGCCGACGTGCTGGTGAAGTACAAGCATGAGGTGGACGGGCGGCTGGACTTCGAGGGGAGCGGCCTGGACAAGTGCGAGCCGCGGCACGGCCACCACCACGACCGTGACGACGACGACCACGACCACGACTGAGACGATCACGGGCGGTGGTGATCGCCCAACCGACAAGCCCCGGGCGCACCCCGGGGCTTTTTTTCGGCCTCAGTTTCGTGATCAGTCGGCCTTGATGCCGTTTTCCTTCACGACTTTCGCCCAGCGCGCCTTCTCGCTCGCGATGAACTGGCCGAGCGCCTCCGGCGGCCCGGCGCGCACCTCGGTGCCCTGCTTCGCGAGGAACTCCTTCATCTCGGCCGAGTTCAGGACGCGCACGAGCTCGGCGTTCAGCTTCGCCACGATCTCGCGCGGCGTTCCGGCCGCGGCGAGCACGCCCTGCCACGAGCCCGTCTCGAAGCCGGGGAGGGTCTCTGCGATCGTCGGCAGCTCGGGCGCCGAGGCCACGCGCCGAGCGCTCGACACCGCGAGCCCCTTCAGGCGCCCGGACTTCACCGACGGGTACGTGGCGAGCATGCCGTTGAACAGCACGTTGGCGTTGCCGGCGATCACGTCCTGGACCGCCGCCGAGCCGCCCTTGTACGGGATGTAGGTCCACTGCACTCCGGTGCGCGCGGCGAACTCGACGCCCGCGAGGTGCGGCGCGCCGCCCGTCCCGGAGTTCGCGAAGTTGAGCTTGCCCGGGTTCGCCTTGGCGTAGGCGATCAGCTCCTTCACGTCCTTGACCGGAAGCGAGGGATGCACCGCCAGCACGTGCGGGGAGTACGAGACCATCACGATCGGGGAAAAGTCCTTAGCCGGGTCGAAGGGCATGTCCGGATAGACGCTGGGGTTGATCGCCAGCGCGCCGATGTCGGAGAGGAGCATGGTGTAGCCGTCGGGCGCGGACTTGGCGACGAAATCAGCGCCGACGTTGCCGTTCGCGCCGGCGCGGTTCTCGACCACCACTGGCTGGCCCCACGCTCCGGTGAGCTTCGGCCCGATGGCGCGGGCGAGGATGTCGGAGGTGCCGCCCGCGGCGAAGGGGACGACGATGCGGATCGGCTTGCTCGGATACTCGGCCTGCGCGAGGACGGGCAGGGCGATCGCGAGTGCCGCAACGAGTTGTTTCATGGTCTCTTCCTCCAAGCGAGCGGGTGTATCGAAGCGTATCATCCGGCGATCACGCGTACACGGGGCCGGAGGAGGAGATGTCTCGAAGAGCGTTGTGGCTGGTTGCGGCGGTCGTCCTGCTTATCCCGCCGCTCGCGGGCGCGCAGGCCTACCCGGCGAGGCCGGTACGGCTCGTCGTCCCCTTTCCTCCGGGTGGCAGCGTCGACGTGGTCGCGCGCGCGCTCACGCCCAGGCTCTCCGAGCGTCTGGGCCAGCAGGTCGTGATCGAGAACCGCAGCGGCGCGTCGGGCATCATCGGAACCGAGGCGGTCGCGCACGCCACACCCGACGGCTACACGCTGCTGATCAACACCATTCCCTTCGTCACGAATACCTATCTCTACAGCAAGGTTCCGTACGACCCGTTCTCCGACTTTCTTCCGGTCAGCTGGCTGTGCTCCTCGCCGGGAACGCTGGTGATCAACCCGTCGGTGCCGGCGCGCTCGGTGCGCGAGCTGCTGCAGCTCGCGAAATCGAAGCCCGGCGCGCTCAACTACTCGGCGGCGGGCGCGGGGACCAATCCCCACCTGACGGGGGAGCTGTTCAACTACCTGGGGAACGTCGACATCGTCGCCGTTCAGTACAAGGGAGGAGGCCCGTCGCTGCTCGCCGCCCTCGGCGGCGAGGTCGGGATCTCGTTCCCGAACATCTCAGAGGCGATTCCCCACGCCAAGACCGGGAAACTCATCGTGCTAGGGGTGACGGGCAGCAAGCGCTCAGCGGCGCTTCCCGACGTGCCGACGATCGCCGAAGCGGGATTGCCTGGGTACGAGTTCTATACTTGGCACGGCGTGCTCGCGCCCAAGGGCACGCCCGCCGCGATCGTGACGCTCGTCAACGCCCGCATCAGGGAGACGCTGACCGCGCCGGAGCAGCGGCGGTTCTTCGAGCAGATGGGCTTCGAGATCGTCGCGAGCACCCCCGAGGAATTCGCCGCGCACCTCAGGCGCGAATCGGAAAAATGGGGCAAGGTCATCCGGGAGCGGCACATCCGCGTAGAATGAGCGCGGTATCGTCACCTCTGGGAGGAGGAAAATGAAGCGCGTGTCTTTGCTCGCCGCCGGGCTGCTCGCCCTTGCGCTCGGCGCCTGCTCGTCGATGTCATCCGGCCCGGGCTGGGTCGTGCTCTTCGACGGCTCCAACCTGGACAACTGGAACGCGATCGGGAACGCCAACTGGAGGATCGCGGATGGCGTGGTCTTGGCCGATAGCGGCGCGAAGCGCCAGGGCTACTTGGTCTCCAAGGCCTCCTACACTGACTTCCAGCTCCACGCGGAATTCTGGGTCGACGACGACGCGAATAGCGGCGTCTTCCTGCGCTGCGGCGATCCCACGAGCGTCGGAGCGAAGAACGCGTACGAGGTCAATATCTTCGACAAGCGCCCCGATCCCAGCTACGGCACCGGCGCGATCGTGTACGTCGCAAAGGCTTCGACCGTGCTCAAGGCGGGCGGCAAGTGGAACACCTACGACATCACCGCCAAGGGGCCGCATCTCACCATCGTGCTGAACGGCGTGAAGACCGCCGAAATCGACGACAGCCAGCACGCGAGCGGGCCGATCGCGCTCCAGTACGGTGCGGGCGTGGTGAAGTTCCGCAGGGTCGAGATCAGGCCCCTGTAGGCCCATGTCGCGGACCGCGCTCCTTCTCGCCGCCGCGCTCGTCGCCGCGTGCTCATCGGCGCCGCCCAGGCCCTCGCCCGAGGTGGTCTCCCAGCTCGCGCCGACGGGCAAGCTGCGGGCAGCGATCAACTTCGGCAACCCGGTCCTCGCCTCGAGGGACCCGGCGAGCGGCGAGCCGCGCGGCGTCTCGGTCGATCTCTCGCGCGAGCTGGCGGCGCGGCTGGGCGTGCCGCTCGAGATCGTCCCCTACGCCGCGGCCGGGCGCGTCGTGGAAGCGGTGAAGACCGGCGCCTGGGACGTCGCCTACGTGGCGCGCGATCCCCTGCGCAGCGCGGACATGTACCAGTCGCCGCCGTACGTGATGATCGAGGGCTCGTATCTTGTCCCGGCGGAGTCGACGATCCGCAGCAACGCGGAGGTCGACCGCGACGGCATCAGGATCGCCGTGGGCAAGGGCAGCGCCTACGACCTCTTTCTCACCCGCGAGATCAGGCGCGCGATGCTGGTGCGGGCGCCGACGTCGCCCGAGGTCGTGAGCACCATGATCCGGCAGAACCTCGAAGTCGCCGCGGGCGTCAGGCAGCAGCTCGAGGCCGACGCCAGGCGCACCGCCGGCGTGCGCCTGCTTCCCGGCCGCTTCATGGTCATCAACCAGGCGATGGCCGTGCCCAAGGGGCGCGACGCCGGCGCGGCGTACGTGCACGACTTCATCGAGGAAATGAAAGCGAGCGGCTTCGTCGCGCAGTCGCTCCTGCGCAACAAGGTTGAGGGCGCCGCGGTCGCGGGCCCGGACGACCCGAAAGAGCGCTAGCCCCGCGCCGGCGCGAGCCGCCGCATGCGCGCGAGCAGCGCGGCGAGGGCGATGCCCAGCAGGCAGATCGCGCCGGTCGCGATGAAGCCCAGCCTGAACGCGCCCGAGACGTCCTTCACCACTCCCAGCGCGTACGCGAAGGTCAGCGCGCCCAGGTTCGCGAACATGTTGGAGAAGCCCGCGGACATGCCGGCGACGCGCGACCCCAGCACTTCCACCGGCACCGAGAACAGCGGCCCGAAGTAGAACTGGAGGAAGACCGAGTTCACCGCGATCACGAGCACCAGCATCGGGACCGAGTCGACCATGACCAGCAGGCCCGACGTCAGGGCGAGCATGGCGAGCGACGCGCCGATCACGAGCGGCGGATTCCTCAGGCGGTCCGAGACGTAGCCGCCCAGCGGATTGGCGACGGCGGTCAGCACCGCGCCCATCGCGGTGATGAGGCCGGCGGCCTCGAGCGACAGGCCCCGGTCCGACACGAGCAGCGACGGCAGCCAGAAATTGAAAGAGGTCGTGACGGCGAAGCGGATGAACTGGATGCCCGCGCAGACCCACATGATCGGATAGCTGAACAGCTGGAAGACGTCCGTGATCCCCACCGGATGCCGGGAGCCGGCCGGCCGCTCCTTGCCGAGGAGGAGGTAGATGAACGCCATAGACACGCCGAGCAGCGCGAATCCCATGAAGGTCGGACGCCAGCCGTGGCGGATCGCGAGGAACGGGCCGACGAGCGAAAGCAGGATGTTTCCGGATACGCCGCCGATCACGTAGACGCCCATCGCCGTCGCCCTGCGGTTCGGAGGAAACCAGGACGCGACGAGCGTCAGGCCGGGCGCGAAGATCAGGGCGCGGAATGCGCCGGAGGCGATCTGGTTGGCGATCGCGCCCGGGTAGGTCCGCAGCGTGCCGAAATTGAACGCGAGCAGCGTCGACCCGAGGATGCCGAGGAAGAACAGGCGCTTCGGCCCGAAGCGGTCGGCGAGGGCGCCGGCGGGTATCTGGCCGAGCGCGTAGGTGAACGTCGACACCGCCGACAGCAGTCCGGCCTGCGCGAAGCTCATGCCGAGGTCCTCGCGGATGAGTGGCAGGAAGAGCGCGATGCCGCCGACCGTGAGCATGTTGAATCCCTGGCAAACGACGACCAGGGTGACGGTGAGGGCGCCGCCGCGCGCCGGCTCGCTCATACCTGGAGCGGCTCCTCCTGCATCAGGGCGACCTGCTCCTTCAATTCCAGGATCCGGTCCTGCCAGTAGCGCTGCGTGTTGAACCAGGGAAACGCCGCGGGAAACGCGGGGTCGTCCCAGCGCCGCGCGAGCCACGCCGAGTAGTGGATGAGGCGCAGCGTGCGCAGCGCCTCCAGCAGTTGCAGCTCGCGCGGATCGAAGTCGTAGAAGTCCTCGTAGCCGGCGAGCACGTCGGACAGCTGGCGCGTCATCGAGGCGCGGTCGCCCGACAGCAGCATCCACAGGTCCTGGATCGCCGGGCCCATGCGGCAGTCGTCGAAGTCGACGAAGTGCGGCCCGTCGTCGGTCCACAGCACGTTGCCCGCGTGGCAGTCGCCGTGCAGCCGCAGCGCGCGCACGCGGCCCGCGGCCTCGTAGCTGCGCTCGACACCGGCGAGCGCGAGGTCGACCACGCTTCGCCAGGCCTCGAGCAGATCGCTCGGAACGAAGCCGCTCGCGAGCAGCGAGCCGCGCGGCTCGCGCCCGAAGGTCTCGATGTCCAGCGCCGGGCGCTCCGCGAAGGGCCGCGTCGCGCCGACCGCGTGGATGCGGCCGATGAACCGCCCCATCCACTCGAGCGTCTCGGGGTCCTCGAGCTCGGGAGTGCGGCCGCCGCGGCGCGGATAGACGGCGAACAGGAAACCGCCCCACCGGTGCAGCGTCTTGCCGCCGGAGCGAAGCGGGGCGACCACCGGTATCTCCCTCTCGGCGAGCTCCGCGGTGAAGGCGTGCTCCTCGAGGATCTGCGCCTCGCTCCATCGCCCGGGGCGGTAGAACTTCGCGACCACCGATCCGGCCGAGGCGTCATCCAGCCAGACCTGGTAGACGCGGTTCTCGTAGCTGTTCAGCGCGAGCAGCCGGCCGTCGCCGGAGAAGCCCGTGCTCGCCAGCGCGTCGAGCACGGCGTCGGGCGTAAGGCCCGCGTACGGCGGTTCGGACGGCATCGCGCCATTGTACGGGCGCAAAAAGAAAGTCCGCCCGGAGGCGGACTTTCCCGATGCCGAGCTCGGACGATTCAGCGCGCCAAGCCGTTGCCGACGACCGCGCCGATCACGGTCCCGGCCGCGATCGCGCCCGGTCTGCCGTGGCCCGCGATGGCTCCGATCGCCGCGCCGGCGATCGCGCCGCCGACGGTCGCGGCGGCGGCCGGCGCCGGATACACGGGCTCGGCGTAGACGACCGGCGCGGGCGCGTAGTAGACCGGGGCAGGGTAGACGACGACGGGCCGCGGCGCGAAAACCGGAGGCCGCACGACCACGACGCGGTGTCCCGGATAGACGAAATGCGGGCGCCCGTACCAGCCTTCGTGCGCGAGGGCAGGCGTGGCGGCGGCGAGCGCCGAGGCAAGGCCCGCGATGCTCAAGAGTGCGGTGGTCTTTTTCATGGTCCGCTCCTTTTCTGGGGGTACGACCCGAAAACGGCCCGGCCTCGCCGCCTGTTGACCCCGGCGGTGTAACAGCTTGTAATCCCTGTATCCTCGCTTACACGCACACGAACCCAGGGAGGCGTCGCGATGAACCCAGCCGGCTTCGAGCTCTTCCTCGTCGGTCTGTCGTACCTGATTGCCGTGTACGGCACCTACACGGCGCTGCAATTCGCCTTCGCTATCCCGCACGGACTCAGCTGGGCCGAGATCATCGGGTCGGTCACCGGGGCGGCGCTGGCGCTGGGCGGAGCGGCGTGGGCAATGCACTTCATCGGCATGAATTCGGTCGATCTGGGCGTCCCGGTCGGCTTCGACCCGGCGCTCGTCCTGGCCTCGCTCGCGCTGGCCCTCCTCGCCGCGTGCGCCGGATTCTTCATCGTGGGACGTAGCGGCGGCGGGCCGCTGAACCTCCCTCTGGGCGCTCTGGCCGCCGGGCTGGGCTTCGCGCTGATGCAGTACACGGGAATGGAGGCGATGATCGTGCCCGGCGGAAAGGTGAGCTATGACCCGACCTTGCTCGGGGCTTCCGTAGCGATCGCGATCGTCGCTGCGGCCGGCGCGCTGTGGCTGGCGTTTCGTCTTAACGGCAACCTGATGCGCCTCGTCAGCGCGCTGTTCATCGGCGTCGCGCTGTGCGCGATGCACTACACCGCGGTGTACGGGCTGAATCTGCAGGCGGCCAAGACCGCGGCGGCCGACGCGGCGCTCATGTCGCCGGCGACCGCGGCATACGCGGTGTTCGGCATCACGGCCGCGGTCCTCACGCTGCTGCTGGTCTACAGCTCGTGGAAGTCGGCGCGGACCCTGACGAGCAACCTGTAGCTAGGCTTTTCCCGTCTTGGGAATGAACCGCAGCGCGACGCCGTTGTTGCAGTAGCGCAGCCCGGTCGGCTCCGGGCCGTCGTCGAACACGTGGCCGTGGTGCCCGCCGCAGCGCACGCAGTGGTACTCGGTGCGCTCCATGAACAGCTTGCGGTCGGACGAGGTTCCGAACACGCCCGGGATGGTCGTGAAGAAGCTGGGCCAGCCCGTGCCGCTGTCGAACTTCATCGCCGAGGTGAAAAGCGGCAGGCCACAGCCCGCGCACGCGAACACGCCGGGACGCTTCTCGCGGTCGAGCGGGCTGGTGCCCGCGCGCTCGGTGCCCTCGTGCCGCAGCACGTCGTAGGCGGCCGGCGAAAGCTTCTTCTTCCACTCGGCGTCCGACAGCTTGAGCGGCTCGGTGGTGGTCGCCACGTCCGCGCCGTCGGCGAGCAGCATCTTCCAGTTTTTCTGCAGGTCTTCCACTTTCACGGCTCCTTTTGCGGGCTTCTGCGCCAGGCCGGCGCGGGCGAAGCCCGCGAGGGACAGGGCGGTCAAACCTCTCAACCAGTTGCGGCGGTCCATGTTCACAGTCCTCCGTGGGGCGTCCAGTATAACGGGGGCACGACTTGGTCGGCGAAACCTCGCAGGCCTTACAATCGCGGCTTGAGCTCCGACCCCGACCTCTGGCTCGCCGCCGGCCTGCGCACGCCCTTCGCGCGCGTCGACGGGCCCCTCGCGGGTCTCGGCGCGATCGGAATGTCGGTGCCGGTCATGCAGGCCATGACGCACGAGGGCATCCGGCCCGACCTTCTGGTCTGGGGCACGGTGATCCCGAACCTGCGCTACTCGAACATCGCGCGCGAGATCCAGATCGAGGCGGGACTCGACCAGACGATTCCGGCGTTCTCCACGGTGCTCGCGTGCTCGACCAGCATGGTGGCGGCGTTCGAGGCGGCCGGGCTGCTCGGGCGCGGCGGCAAGGAGCTGGCGCTGGTCGGGGGCGTCGAGGCCATGAGCCGCGTGCAGGTCGGCCTCTCGCAGAATCTCTCCGACTGGCTGCGGCGCGTCGGCCAGGCGCGGTCGGCCTCGCAGCGGCTTTCGGCGCTCGCGAGCCTCAGGCCACGCGACGTCCACCTGCACGTGCTCGAAGTGAAGAACCGCGCGACGGGCAAGAGCATGGGCGAACACTGCGAGGAGATGGCCAAGACCTGGAACATCGCCCGCGAGGCCCAGGACAGGATCGCGCTCGCGAGCCACGAGAAAGCGGTCGCGGGACAGAAGTCCGGGTTCTTCGACGACCTGATCGTGCCGGCCGGCGACGCGAAGCGCGACGGCTTTCCGCGCGCCGACACGAGCCTCGAGCGCCTCGCGAAGCTGCAGCCGGCGTTCGACCGGAAGAGCGGCAAGGGCACGATCACCGCGGGAAACTCCTCGCCGCTGACCGACGGCGCCGCCGGCTTGTGGGTCGCGACCGCCGATGGCCTGAAGCGGCTCCCCGGCTCGGTTCCGCGCGTCCGTCTGGCCGACTGGGAAATCGCCGCGGTCGACATCTTCCACGAAGGCCTGCTGATGGCGCCCGCCTACGCGATTCCGCGCATGCTCGCGCGCAACAGGCTCGCCTACGCCGATGTCGCGCTGTGGGAGATCCACGAGGCGTTCGCGGCGCAGGTACTGTGCAACGTCGCTGCGCTCGAGAGCCCGGGCTTCCGGCGCGAGAAGGCGGGCGTCGATTTCGATCCGGGCAAGGTGCCGGTGGAGAGACTGAACCCGCACGGCGGCTCGGTCGCGCTCGGCCATCCGTTCGGCGCGACCGGCGCCCGCATCCTGTCGCAGGCCGTGAAGGAGCTGGCGGCGATGCCGAAGGGAAGCCGCGCGGTGGTGAGCATCTGCGCCGACGGCGGCCTCGGCACGGTGGCGCTGCTCCAGAGAGACTAGCGCCGTGCCTGCGAGCGGAAACCTCGTCGAGATCTCGGACCTGGAGTTTTCCTACGGGCCGCGCAAGCTGCTGAAGGGCCTGAGCCTCATGATCCCGCGCGGCAAGGTCGTGGCGATTCTCGGCGCGAGCGGCTCGGGAAAATCGACCCTGCTGCGCCTCATCGGCGGGCAGGCGACGCCCGAGCGCGGCACGGTCAGGGTCGACGGCCAGGTGGTCCACGAGCTCGGCACGCGCGCTCTCTACGCGCTGCGCCGCAAGATGGGGATGATGTTCCAGGCGGGCGGGCTCTTCACCGACATGAGCGTGTACGAGAACATCGCCTTTCCCATACGCGAGCACCATACCCGGCTCCCGGAGAGCGTGCTGCGCCGCATCGTGCTGATGAAGCTCCAGGCCGTGGGGTTGCGCGGTGCGCACGCGCTCGCGCCCAACGAGCTCTCGGGCGGCATGTCGCGGCGTGTGGCGCTCGCCCGCGCGATCGCCGCCGATCCGATGCTCGCGATGTACGACGAGCCCTTCGGCGGCCTCGACCCGATCTCGATCAACGTCATCGCCAGCCTCATCCGGCAGCTGAACGACGCGCTGGGCGCGACCTCGATCGTGGTGAGCTACGACGTGAGCGAGGCGGTGAAGCTGGTCGACTACCTGTACGTGATCGCCGACGGGGTGGTGGCGGGCGAGGGCACGCCAGACGAAGTGCTCGCCTCGAAGGATCCCTACGTCTACCAGTTCATGCACGCGAAGCCCGAGGGGCCGATCGCCTTCCACTATCCGGGCAAGCCGATCGGCGAGGACTTCGGGCTCGCGAGGCGCGCTTAGATCACTCCGCGCGGATTCCCTTGTCGCGGATGATCTTGCCCCATTTCGCCGATTCGGACTTGATGAACTCGCCGAACTCCTCCGGGGTGCTCGCCACGATCTCGGCGCTCTGCGCGTCGAACCTCGCCTTGATGTCGGGCTCGGCGAGGATCTTAGCGAGGGCCCCGTTCAGCCTGTCGATGATCGCGGCCGGGGTGCCCGCCGGCGCGACGGCGCCGACCCACGACGTCGTTTCGAATCCCGGATAGAAATCGCCTATCGTCGGCAGGTCGGGAAAGTGCGGCGAGCGCGCCCGGCCGCTCGTGGCGAGGCCGATGAGCTTGCCCGCTCTCACGTTCTGTCCGATCGCGCCGCCCGCCTGGACGAGCATCACCTGGACCGTGCCGGCGACGAGATCGCTGATCGCCGGCCCGCCGCCCTTGTAGTTGACGGCGACGGCCTGGATGCCCGCGGCGTCCTTGAACAGCTCGAACGCGAGTCGGCTGGAGGATGCAGGTCCGGCCGAGCCGTAGTTCAGCTTCCCGGGGTTGTTCTTGGCGTACGCGACGAACTCCGGCACCGTCTTCACGCCCAGGCTCGGGTGCACCACGAGGATTTGCGGGTAGCGCACGACCAGCATGATCGGAGCGAAGTCCTTCACCACGTCGTAGGGCAGCTCCTTGTAGAGATGGGGGTTGGAAGCGAAAGTGTCGAAGGTCACCATGATGGCGTAGCCGTCGGCGGGCGCCTTGGCGAGCTGCGCGGTGCCGACGATGCCGCCGGAGGCGACGCGGTTCTCCACGACGAAAGGCTGGCCCAGCTCCTCGGCGAGCTTGGGGCTCAAGAGCCGCGCCGCGATGTCGGAGGCGCCCCCCGCGCTCGAGGGCACGTAGACGTGCACCGGCTTCGAGGGGTAGTCCTCCGCCCGCAGGGGCAGCGACAGCGCGGCGAGCAGGGCGATGAATGCGATTCTCACGGCCGTGCCATGATACCGCGGTTCGAATGGAAAACATCGTGAAGGCGGGCATAGGAGCGCCGGTGCCGCGCAAGGAGGACGCTCGGCTGCTCGCGGGCAGGGGCTCCTTCAGCGACGACCTCGATCTCCCGGGGCAGGCCTACGCGGTCGTGGCGCGCTCGCCGCACGCGCACGCGCGAATCGTCGCGATCGACGCGCTGGAAGCGCTCGCGTCGCCGGGCGTGCTCGCGGTGCTCACGGGCGCAGACTGGCTCGACGACGGCCTGAAGCCGATCCCCCACCGGCCGTTCTCGGCGAGCCCGCCCGACGTCGGCCTCTCGAACCGCGACGGCTCCGCGATCTTCATCGCGCCCCACTATCCGCTGCCCGCGGACAAGGCGCGCTTCGTCGGCGAGGCGGTCGCCATGATCGTCGCCGAATCGTTGCAGGACGCGCGCGACGCCGCCGAGCGCCTCCGTGTCGAGTACGAGCCGCTGCCCGCGGTCGTGCGGGCGGCCGACGCGGCGGCGCCCGGCGCGCCGCTCCTGTGGGAGGAGCGCGGATCCAACGTGACGATCGACGCGGACCTGGGCGACCCCGCGGCGAGCGGCGCGGCGTTCGCGCGCGCGGACCACGTCGTGCGCCTCTCGACCCGGGTGCAGCGGGTGACCGGCGTGCCGATGGAGCCGCGCGCCGCGCTCGGCGCCTACGACGCCGCGACGCGGCGCACCACGCTCTACGCCGGGTCGGGCGGCGTCGTGCGCCAGAAGCGCGAGCTCGCGGCGATGCTCGGCGTGGACGAGGGCTCGGTGCGCGTGGTCGCCCGCGACACCGGCGGCAACTTCGGGACGAAGAACAGCTTCTTTCCCGAGTTCGCGCTCGTCGCCTGGGCGTCGCGGCGCCTGGGCCGCCCGGTGAAATGGACCTGCGAGCGCGGGGAGGCGTTCCTGTCGGACTACCAGGGCCGCGACCTGGCGGTCGAGGCGGAGCTCGCGCTCGACGCCCGCGGCAACTTCCTCGCGCTGCGCGCCTCGAACCTGAGCAACGTGGGGGCGCACACCGCCTCGCACGTGCCGCTGTCCAAGGGCGCGTCGATCATCACCAGCGTCTACCGCTTCCCGTCGGCGCACGTGCGCGCGCGCGCGGTGCTCTCCAACACGCCGCCGACGACGCCCTACCGCAGTGCCGGGCGGCCCGAGGCGATCTTCGTCGTCGAGCGCCTGATCGACCTCGCCGCGCGCAAGCTGGGGATCGACCGCGTCGAGTTGCGCCGGCGCAACCTCGTTCCCGAGGCGGCGATGCCGCACCGCAACCCCTTCGGCCTCGTCTACGACAGCGGCGCGTACGCAAGGGCGATGGACGCGGCGCTCGCGCTCGGCGACTGGAACGGATTCGAGGCGCGCCGCGCCGAGGCGCGGCGGCGCGGGAAGCTGCGCGGAATCGGCGTCGCGAACTACGTGGAGGTGACCTCCGGGTTCCCGACCGAGCGCGCCGAGCTCGCGGTGCGGCCCGAGGGACGCGTCGACGCCGTGATCGGGACGCTCTCCAGCGGGCAGGGGCACGAGACGAGCTTCGCCCAGCTGCTCGTCGAATGGCTGGGCGTGCCCTTCGAGAGCGTCAACCTCATCCAGGGCGACACCGATGTCGTGACGGAGGGCGGCGGGTCGCACTCCGGGCGCTCGATGCGCTTCGCGAGCGTCGTGCTCGGAAAGGCGTCGGAGGCGATCGTCGCGAAAGGCAGGGCGGTCGCCGCGGGCCTGCTCGAGGTCGCGGCAGCCGACATCGAGTTCCGCGAGGGGCGCTTCTGCGTCAAAGGCACCGACCGCTCGATCGGCCTCTTCGACGTCGCCGAGGCCGGGCCGCTCGCCGCGGCGCACACCGAGACGCTGCGCGTCGCGGGGTTTCCCTACGGCAGCCAGGTGTGCGAGGTCGAGGTCGATCCCGAGACGGGCGAGGTCGCGATCGCGCGCCTCGCCGCCGTCGACGACGTGGGCCGCGCGGTCAACCCGCTGATCCTTCACGGGCAGACGCACGGCGGGTTCGCGCAGGGGGCGGGCCAGGCGCTCCTCGAGGAATGCCGCTACGACCCCGACACCGGGCAGCTGCTCTCGGCCTCCTTCATGGACTACGCGATGCCGCGCGCCGACCACTTTCCCGATCTCGCGACCGAGCTGAGCGAGGTCCCGTCGCCGACCAACCCGCTGGGAATCCGCGCGGGCGGCGAGGGCGGCACCACGCCCGCGCTCGCCGCGGTCGCGAACGCGATCGTCGACGCGCTCGCGGAACTCGGGGTCGACCATATCGAGCTTCCCGCCACGCCCGAGCGGGTGTGGCGCGCCATCCGCGCGGCGCGCCGAGTTATCATGCGGCGCCAAGGAGAAATCCAGCCATGAAGTGTCTCTTCGCCGCGCTGCTAAGCGTCTCCATCTCCGCCGGGGCGGCCGAGCGCGCCGATACGATCCTGCTCAACGGCAGGGTCGTGACCGTCGACCAGCGCTTCAGCATCGCCCAGGGCGTGGCGATCCGCGGGGAGCGCATCCTCGCCGTCGGCAACAACGCCGACGTGCTCGAGCACCAGGGGCCGGGAACGAAGATCATCGATCTCAAGGCGCGCACGGTGATCCCGGGGCTGATCGACAACCACGCCCATTTCATCCGCGCGCCCGAGCACGACGAGCTGCGCCTGGACGGCGTGACCTCGCGCGCCAGGGCGCTGGCGATGCTCGCCGAGCGGGTACGCGCGGCCAGGCCCGGGGAATGGATCGCGACGCTGGGCGGCTGGTCGGAGGACCAGTTCACCGACGACCCGCGCGGGTTCCCGCTCGAGGAGCTCGACCGCGTCGCGCCCGACAACCCCGTGGTGCTCCAGGCCGTCTACATCCGAAGCTATCTGAACAGCGCCGCGCTCAAGGCGGCGGGAATCGACGCGGCCACGCCCGACCCGCGCGGCGGCGCGATCGAGAAGGACGCGGCCGGCCGGCCCACGGGCCTGGTGAGCGGCGCGGGCGGCGTCGCCTTCGTCGCCGCGAAGATCCCGCCTCCGGACAAGGAGCAGTGGGTCGCGAACGTGCGCAAGTTCGTAGCGGGCCTCAACGCGATGGGCATCACCGCGTGGTACGACGCGGGAGGGCGCGGCATCGACGAGCGCCATTACGCCGCCTACCGCGAGCTGGCGCAGCGCGGCGAGCTGAACGCGCGCGCTTTCTGGACCACGAGCCGCCACCCCTCGACGCCCGCCGAGGTCGACAAGGTGATCGCCGAGATCCAGCAGGCGACGCCGTTCCAGGGCGACGACTGGTTCGACAACATCGGCTGGGGCGAGTCGGTCTACCTGCCCGCGACGACGCAGCTCCTGCGCGCCGATTTCGCGGTCAGGCCCGAGGACATGCGCCAAGTGCAGCGCATCCTGCACGCGGTGGCCGAGAGCGGGATGTTCCTGAACGCCCACGTCGAGATGGAGAACGCGATCGACGCCTATCTGGATCAGATGGAGGCGGTGAACAAGGTCGAGCCGATCAAGGGGCTGCGCTGGGTGCTGTCGCACCTCGACCAGGTCACCGACGCGCAGCTCGAGCGCATGAAGCGGCTGGGCCTGTACGCCGGGCTGCACAGCCGTCCGCTGATACAGGGCGCGCTCATGCACGCGGTGCACGGCGATCGCGCCTGGGACATGCCGCCTTTCAAGCGCGTGCAGGACAGCGGCATCGTCTGGGGCCTGGGGTCGGACGCGACCGCGGTGACGACCTCGAATCCATTCTACACGCTGTCCTTCGCCGTGACCGGGCGCATGATCGGCGGGCGCAAGGTGAACCGCCAGAGCGTGAGCCGCGAGCAGGCGCTGATCGCGCACACCCGCAGCAACGCCCTGTTCGTCTTCCAGGAGAACAACCTGGGATCGCTCCAGCCCGGCAAGTACGCCGACCTGGTCGTGCTCGACCGCAACTACCTCGCCGTGCCGGCGGCGCAGATCAAGGACATCAGGCCGGTGATGACGATGGTGGGCGGCCGGATCGTGTACCAGGCGAAATAGCGTCCTAGGCCGCGGCGCGGATCGAGGCGCGCAGCTTCTCGACCATCACTTCGATCTCCGCCTTCGTGGCGATGAACGGCGGCGCGACCGCGATGGTCTCGCCGGTGAAGCGGTAGAGCATCCCGTTGTCCAGGCCGTGCTCGAACACCTTCAGCGCGCGCGCGCCGGGCTTGCCCTGCATCGGCTCCAGCTCCACCGCGGCAGCGAGGCCGATGTTGCGGATGTCGGCGATTCCGGGCTCGCCCTTGAGCGAGTGGATTCCCTGCTCGAGCACGGGCTCGAGCTCGCGTGCGCGCGCGAACGCGTCCTCCGCGGCGAGCGCGTCGAGCGTCGCGTGCGCCGCGGCGGCGGCGACCGGGTGCCCCGAGTAGGTGTAGCCGTGGAACAGCTCGACCGCGGACTCCGGGCCGGTCATGAACGCGTCGTAGATCGCGGGCTTAACGATCACACCGCCCATGGGGATGACGCCGTTGGTGACGATCTTGGCGAAGCAGATCATGTCGGGTACCACGCCGAAGCGCTGCGCCCCGAAGGCCTGTCCGAGGCGCCCGAAGCCGGTGATGACTTCGTCGAAGATCAGCAGAATGCCGTGCCTGTCGCAGATCGCGCGCAGGCGCTCGAGATATCCGAGCGGCGGCACGAGCACCCCCGCCGAGCCCTGCATCGGCTCGACGATCACCGCGGCGATGGTCGAGGCGTCGTGCAGCGCGACCAGGCGCTCGAGCTCGTCGGCGAGCTGCGCGCCCCATTTCGGCTGTCCGCGCGAGAAGCCCATCTGCGCCGCATCGTAGGTGTGCGGCAGGTGGTCGACGCCCTGGAGGATGAGCGGCGCGAACATCTTGCGGTTCGCCGCCATGCCGCCGACCGAGATGCCGCCCATGCCCACGCCGTGGTAGCCGCGCTCGCGGCCGATCAGGCGCGTGCGCGACGCCTCGCCTTTCGCGCGGTGGTAGGCGACGGCGATCTTGAGCGCGGTGTCCACGGCCTCCGAGCCCGAGTTGCCGAAGAACACCTGGCCCATTCCCTGCGGGGCCAGCCCGACCAGGCGCTCGGCGAGGGAGAAGATCTTCGGATGCCCCATCTGGAACGCGGGGCTGTAGTCGAGCTCTTTCACCTGCTTTGCCACGGCCTCGGCGATCTTCGGATGGCCGTGGCCGAGCGGGCAGCACCACAGTCCCGAGAAGCAGTCGAACAGGCGCCTGCCCTCGACGGTGGTGTAGTAGGCGCCCTGCGCGCTCGCGAGAATCCGCGAGCGCGGATTGCGCTTCAGGTACCGGTTCGAGGTGAACGGCATCCAGTACGCTCCGGTCCGCAGGCCGGGGCCCTGCGCGAGCGCGGCGGGTTCGTTCTTCATGGGATCGCTCCTTGCATTTACACCGGAGAAACAGACAGCTTACACTGGCGCCCGGAAGTTGCAGGGAGGGCGGAAACACAAGAACAGGGGGCCAAGCCCGTGTATTCGAACCTGGTCGTGATCTTCAATTTCATCATCAGCCAGTGGAGCCTGTCGCCGCAGGCGTTCAAGGACGCGGTGCTGCTCGCGGCCCTCGTCAAGTCGGTTCTCGCGGTCCTGTGGTGGACCATGCGCGTGCTGGTCGCCAAGTTCCCGGCGAGCGCCGGGGTCTCGAAGCTCCGCACCGTGCTCAACAACCGGCCGGCGAAGATGGTGATCCTCCTGCTGGACGTCACGCTGATCGACGTGTTCCTGTTCTTCGCCTGCGTGGCGCTGCTCGACCTGAGCCGCGGCTTCTCGATATTCTCGCTGTGGACGGCGGCGCTGTTCTCGTTCCTGCTCGCCTACATGGTGCTGGTCGCGCACGCCGACATCAAGCGGTACTAGACTCGGTGCTACACTGACGCCATGCCGCTCTCCCACATCGAGCACTATCTCGTCGCCGCCGACGACATGGAGCGCACGCGCGACTGGTACCGCGACGTCCTGGGCATGCAGGAAGGCTGGCACCCGGACTTCGGCTTTCCCGTGTACTGGATGTACCTCGACGGAAAGGACGTCGTGCACATCGGCAGGAGCGCGAGGCACGCGAGCGACAACCAGAGGACTTACCTGGGGAGGCTTGCGCAGGATGCGGGCGCGGGAACCGGCGCAATCGACCACATCGCATTCCGCGCGAGGGGCCTCGCGCAGACCATGGCTCACCTGCGCAAGCACAGGATCGAGTTCAGCGAGCGGCGCGCCAATGGCCAGGCGCTCTACCAGCTGTTCATGTACGACCCCAACGGCATCAAGGTCGAGCTGAATTTCGACGCCGCCGAGGCGGTGGGGATCGAGCCCGAGATCACCGCGGAGAAGCTGGCGGCCCGGAAGTAGCGGCGGCGGCCATGCGCCTGCTCACGTTCAGGATACGGGGGGTGGACGCCCCGCGGATCGGCGCGCGTGTATCGCGCCAGGTGCTCGATCTCGCCGCGGCCGCCGGCGTCGCTGGGGAGGCGACGCCCCCTTCGCGGATGCGCGACCTGCTCGCCGCGGGCAAGCCCGCCATGAAGCAGGCGAGGAAGCTCTACGAGCAGGCGAAGGCCGACCGCGACGGCTTCGCCGCGGCGCTGCTCGACGAACGCGAGATCCGCTTCCTGCCGCCCGTTCCCGACGCGGACAAGTTCCTGTGCGTCGGCAAGAACTACCGCACCCACCTCGAGGAGCTGAGGAGGAACGACCTGCTCACCGAGACTCCCCGGGAGCCGACCGCATTCGTCAAGCTCAACTCCTGCCTCGCCGGGCACAACGCGAAGGTGGCGCGCCCCGACGGCGTCGTCGCGCTCGACTACGAGCCGGAGCTCGTGTTCGTCATCGGCAAGCGCGCGCTCGGCGCGAAGAAGAAGGACGCGTTCGACCACGTCGCCGGCGTAACCATACTGAACGACCTTACCGACCGCGATGCGCAGAAGCGCGAGGTCGCTTCAGGCTCGCGCTTCTGGACCGGCAAGAACATCCCGGGCTTCGGGCCTCTGGGCCCGGAGATCGTCACGATGGACGAGATCCCCGACCCCTACGACCTGTGGATGGTGTGCAGGGTGAACGGGCAGGAGCGCATGCGCGTCAACACGCGCGACCAGATCTGGAAGCTGCCCGAGATCCTCGAGCACTTCTCGCGCCATATCCCGATCGAGCCCGGAGACATGTTCTCGACCGGCGCGCCCGGCGGAGTCGCGGTGGGCAAGGCGAACGCGGCCGAGCTGTTCCTCAAGCCCGGGGACGTGGTGGAGTGCTCGATCGAGGGCGTGGCGACGCTGCGCACCTACATCGTCTCGCCCGACGCCGTGCACTAGCCGGGAGCCTTGTGCGCGACGCCCTTGTGGCAGTCGATGCAGGTCGCCTTGCCCTCGAGCACCTGCTGGTGCATCGGCTGCACGAAGTCCTTCTGCTTCGCCAGCGTCGCGCGCGTGAACTCGTGGCAGTTGCGGCAGTTGCGCGAGCCGTTGGCCTTGTACTCGTCCCAGACCGCCTGCGCAAGGCGGGCGCGCTCCTTCTCGAACAGCTCCTGGGTGGCGATCACGCCGCGCAGCTCGCCGATGATGTCCTTGGTCCCGGCCTTCGCCTTGTACCAGAGCAGCTCCGGGTACCCCTTGGGGATGTGGCAGTCGTGGCAGCCGGCGTGCACGCCGGTGCGGTTGGCGCCGTGGATGCTCTCGGCGTACTCCTTCGCCACCGATTGCATCGAGTGGCAGGCGCCGCCGCAGAACGCGTTGGTGCCGGTCAGCTCGACCATGACCTGCGTGCCGGCGGTCGCCACGAAGCCGACGACGATGCCGGCGCCCAGCAGCAGGAGGATAGACCGGCGGTCGGCCGCCATCGGGTCTTACTTCTGCGACAGCACGTAGTCGACCGCCGCCTTGATCTCGGCCTCGGAGGCGTTGACCTTGGGGTGGCCCTTCGCGGTCTTGAGCTGCTCGACCAGGGCGGCGGACTTGCCCTGGAACTTGGCGGCGATGTCCTTGAACGACGGCCCGACCTTCTTCGTGTCGACCGCGTGGCAGTTCAGGCAGCCCTTGGACTTCACCACCTCGGCGCCGGACTGGGCGAGAGCCGACCCGGCCGCGATCGCAAGGGTGACAGCAAAGACAGTTCGCAGTGCCTTCATGGTGCTCCTCGTTCGGAAGTTGGAAGACGCAGGAATTCTAGCGCATGGCCTCAGGGTTGCCGACCTGTTGCTGGAACTGTAATTTATCGGTCGGGGCGATTCCATTGGACCAAGGTCCAATGCCCCGCACGGGGGAGCGCATGAGCGAGGGGTCTGCGGCAAGTCGATCGAAGCTCGGCCTTTGGGTCGGGGCCTTCGCCGGGTTCTACCGTCCGGGCGTCGAGGAAGTCCGGCGCCTCGACGCCGCGTCCAAGTTCCTCTATTCGGCGCGCAGCGTCATCCTCGTCATCTCCGCCCAGGCGGCGATCATCGCCGGGCTGCTCGCGCTCGGCGCGCGCCGGTTCGATCCGCTCGACTTCGTTCTCGTGCTCGCTGGCTTCGTCGCCGCGCACATGATCAGCAACCTCAGCAACGACTACTTCGGCTACAAGCGCGGCCACGACACGCCGGACTCGCCGCGGATGCGCTACACGGTGCACCCGCTCGCGAGCGGCGTGCTCGACTCGCGCACGCTCCTCACCGGGCTCGCGATCGTCTCCGCGATCGGCCTTTCCATCATGGCATTCTTCATCGTCGAGCGCGGCTGGACCGCGGCGGCGTTCGCCGCCGCGGGCATCGCGCTGCTCTTCCTCTACGACGCGGCGCCGGTGCCGCTGAAGAGCATCGGCCTGGGCGAGCCGGCCGTGTTCCTGGTGTGGGGACCGCTCATGATCGGCGGCGGCTACGCCGTGATCGCCGGAGAGGTCTCGCCCGCGGCGTTCCTCGCATCGGTGCCCTACGGGCTCGGCGTGATGTCCATCCTCGTCGGCAAGCACATCGATCAGATGGACTTCGACGGGGGCCGGCGCATCCGGACGCTCCCGGTGCTCCTCGGCGAGCGCGCCGCCCGGGCGCTCAACGTGGCGACGGTCGCGCTCATCTACGCGGTCACCGTGGTGCTGATCGCGCTCGGCCAGCTCACCCCCTTCGCCGCGGTCATCGCCGTCGCGTTTCCGCGCGCGTGGCAAGCGATGAGGCTCATGAGCCGGCCTCGCCCCGCCAGGGCCCCGGAGGGCTACGTCGGCTGGCCGCTCTGGTACCACCGCGCCTGCCTCACGCACAACCGGCTGTTCGGCTGGCTCTACATCCTCGGGCTCGCCGGCGGCGCCGCTTGGCCCGGGCTGCGTTTCTAGCGGACCGCGATCCGGTCTTCCTGTATTCTTGATCCGCCGTCCAATGCACCACACTTCATGAGGGGGAGGCCGTGAGAGGAATCCTGAGACCGTTCTTGGCCGCGGCGCTCGCCGCGTCCGCGCACGCTTCCGCGCAGGTGACGCTCAACGCGAGCTCGTGGGTATCGCCCGCGCACCCGCTCACGGCGAACATGCTCGTGCCGCTGTGCGACGACATCGCGAAGGTCACCTCCGGGCGAGTGAGGTGCAACGTGCTTCCCAAGGCGCCGGTCGCGCCGCCGCAGACCTTCGACGCCGTCGCGGACGGCCTCATCGATCTCTCGTTCACCTCGCACGGCTACACGCCGGGGCGCTTCTCGCTCACCGAGGCGCCGGAATTCCCGTTCATGGGCGACACCGCCGAGGTCACGGCGGTCGCGTACCAGCGCATCTACGAGCGCATGCTCGCCAAGGCCGACGAGCACAAGGGCGTGGTGGTGCTCTCGGTGTTCACCCACGGCCCCGGCCAGATCTACAACGTGAAGCACGCGATCAATTCGCTGAAGGACTTCGACGGACTGAAGATCCGCCTCGGCGGCGGGGTGGTGACCGACGTCGCCAAGGCGCTCGGCGCGGTGCCCATCCTCAAGCCCGCGCCCGAGTCCTACGAGCTGCTCTCTTCGGGCGTGATCGACGGCGTGTTCTTCCCCAAGGAGTCGCCGCTCTCGTTCAAGTTCATCCCGCTGATCAAGTACGTGACGCTCGTGCCGGGGGGGCTGTACAACACCAGCTTCGTGTGGATGGCGAACCCGGCGAAGTGGAATTCGATCTCCGAGTCCGATCGCAGGCTGATCGCCCCGCTGCTCGGCGAGGCGCTCGCGCGGCGGTCGGGCCGGGCCTGGGACGCCGCGGACGCCAAGGGCCTCGCCGCGATGCAGGAAGCGAAGCTCTCCGTGGCTACCGCGAGCCCCGCGCTCGTCGCCCAGATCCGCGCCAAGACCTCGGAGCTCGAGCACGAGTGGATCGAGAGGAAGGCGAAGCCGAAGGGCGTCGACGGCGCCGCAGTCCTCAAGGCCCTGCGCGCCGAGATCGCGTCGCTGCAGAAGAAATAGCCGCCGTATGCCGCGCTTCGACCGCGCGGTCGCGCCCGCGCTCGGGCTGGTCGCGGCCGCGCTGATGCTCTGCCTGATGCTGCTCACCTGCGTCGACGTCGTCGGGCGCTATTTCTTCAACACACCGGTGACGGGCGGATTCGAGATGACCGAGCTGCTGCTCGCGGCGCTCATCTTCGCCGGGCTCCCGCTGGTGACGCTGCGCAGCGAGCACATCGTCGTCGACCTGCTCGACCCGGTGACCCCGCACTGGCTGTTCCGCGCCCAGCACGTGCTCGCCACGCTGATCGGGATCGCCTGCACGGGCTATCTCGCGTGGCGGCTGGGCCTGCGCGCGGAGGAGCTCGCGCTGCGCGGCGAGACCACGTCGCAGCTCGGGTTCAGGCTTTCCTGGCTCACCTGGGCGATGAGCCTGCTCATGGCGCTCACCGCGGCGGCGCTCGTCGCGACCCTGTTCCGCCCGCCGCAGCGCCATTTTCCGGGCGAGAGCGAGGGCCCGGGCGCGTGATCGAGGGGCTCGCCGGCCTCGCGGCCTTCCTGCTCCTCGCCCTGCTGCGCGTGCCGATGGCGTTCGCCATGGGCATCGTGGGCTTCTTCGGGTTCGCCTACAAGGTGAACTTCGCCGCGGCGGCGGCAATGATCGGGCAGACCACGTACGAGACCGGGCTCGCGTATACGCTCTCGGTCATTCCGCTCTTCATCCTCATGGGGAATTTCGTCGTGCGCGCGCGCATGTCGGAGGAGCTGTACCACGCCGCCTACACCTTCCTCGGGCACCGGCGCGGGGGCCTCGCGATGTCGACCATCGTCGCGTGCGCGGGCTTTGGCGCGATCTGCGGCTCGTCGATCGCCACCGCGGCGACGTTCAGCAAGGTCGCCTACCCGCCGATGCGCAAGTACGGCTACAAGGACGTGCTTGCCGCGGGGTCGATCGCCGCGGGCGGAACGCTCGGCATCCTGATCCCGCCATCGACCATCATGGTGATCTACGGGATCATGACCGAGACCAACATCGGCAGGCTCTTCATCGGGGGCATCCTGCCGGGGATCGTCGCGACGGCGCTCTTGTGCCTCGCCGTGGTGTGGATGACCTGGCGCGACCCGGACGCGGGGCCGCCGGGCGAGCGCAGCCCCTGGGCGGCGCGCGTCGAGGCGCTGAAGCGCGTGTGGGCCGTCATCGCGCTCTTCGTGCTGGTCATAGGCGGCATCTACGCGGGCCTGTTCACCGCGACCGAGGGCGCGGGCATCGGCGCGGGCGGGGCGTTCGCGTTCGCGCTCGCGCGGCGCGCGCTGACGTGGAAGGCGCTCCTCGAGGTGCTCGTCGAGAGCGTGCGCACCACCTCCATGCTCTTCATGATCCTCATCGGCGCGCTGATCTTCGCGAACTTCGTCAATTACACCACGATGCCCGCGGACCTCAAGGACTTCGCGCTGCGCTTCAAGGACACGCCGTGGATGGCGGTCGCGGCGATCTGCGTGATCTACGTGGTGCTCGGCACCGCGATGGAAGAGCTGTCGATGATCCTGCTGACCGTGCCGCTGTTCTTCCCGGTCGTGACCGCGCTCGGCTACGACCCCGTGTGGTTCGGCATCGTCATCGTCATCGTCGTCCAGATCGGGCTCATCTCGCCGCCCGTGGGCATGAACATCTTCGTCGTGAAGAACCTGCTGCGCAGCCTCTCGATCGGCACCGTGTTCCGCGGCGTCATCCCGTTCAACGTCGCCCTTATCGCGCTGCTCGCGATCGTGGTCGCGTGGCCGCAGCTGGCGACGTTCCTGCCGGGGTTCATGAAGTGAGACCGGACCTCGTTCGCCGGAGCTATTGAGAGCGCAGGCCGGCGCGAAGCGCGAGCCGCTCATAGAGCTCGTACTGCTCGCGCACGAACTCCTCGGTCTCCGCCGGCGAGCGGATCGCGGGAATTCCGCCGAGCTTCTCGTTGCGGGCGACCCAATCCGGGTCGCGCGCCAGCTTCGCGAGCACGCCGGTCCAGCGCTGCACGACTTCCTTCGGCAGCCGCGGCGGCCCCGCCAGGGCCGACCACGCGGCGAGCCTTTCCATCGCGGGCCAGCCCAGGGCGCGCGCGGTCGGCGCCTCGGGCAGCTCGGGAAGGCGCTCGCGCGTCGTCGTCATCAGGGCCCGCAACGCCCCGGATTTGAAGTGCGGCAGGAGCGCACCGAGATTGCTGCAGGCAAATTGCACGTGCCCGCCGAGCAAGGCGGCCGTGAGGTCGCCCGAGCCCTTGTACGGCACGCCGACGGCGGCGTCCTTCGGCAGCCCGAGGATCGAGAACAGGTATTGCGGCCCGAAGCTCTGTATCGTGCCCGCGCCGACCGTGGCGAAATTCAGCTTGCCGGGGTGCGTCGCGATGCTCTCGATCAGGTCCTTCATCGACTTGTAGGGCGCGTCGGCCTTCACGGCGCACACATAGGGATTCACCTCAAGCACCGAGAGCAGCGTGAAGTCGCTCCACCGGTACGGTGTCTTCGCGTCCATCGCCGGCAGGATCACCTGTGAGGCGATACGCGCGAGCAGCAGCATGTAGCCATCCGCCGGCGCATTGCGTACCGTCATCGTGCCGATCGCGCCCGACGCCCCCGGCTGATTCACGACCACGACCGTCTGGTCCAGATACTTCGACGCGTGCTCGGAGAGATTGCGGCCCGCGAGATCCGCGTCGCTGCCCGCGCTGAACGGCACGACGAGCGAGATCGGCTTCGAAGGGTATTGAGCGTGAAGCGCGCCGGAGGCGGCGAGCAGCGCCGCCGAGGCGATCACGCGGGTGGAGACGTTGCCCTGGAGTCTCATGACGGGTCCCACGGAACTTGTTGAAGAACCACGCGATAGTGATCGTGGTCCTCGAAGGTCCTGCCGCGCTGCTCCCAATATGGGTTGAACGACGAGACTTCAACGAACCCGGCTTGAAGCATCGACGCGCACGCCTGCTGCCACTGAACCGGGTCGGGCAGGTAGAAGACTAGCAGGTCCTCCGCTGTTGGAGAGGGGAGCTGAGGGGCCTCGAACTCGTAGGCTACGCAAGCTGAACAGAGTCGCCCTCCGAGACGACCCCGGGCTGGACGACCTGGGTCCACATCCCGGCTTCGCCGCCATGGGTTCGATGCAGGGTCTTGTAGATGTTCACATCCCGTTCCAGCCCCGGCTGGGCTCGGTTGACCATCGTGCAGCGTATGCATCGCCGGCGCGGAACCAGCTGCGCCGAGCCGACGCTCAGCAGACGTTCTGCCCAGGCGTCCTCGAGCCATCCCTCGCCATCAACATGGATCAAGACATTCGGGCGGAAGCGACGCACGTCCCAGGTGCCGGCGGAATGGGCGGCAGCACCGCCGCGCAAGCCGGCGGTGGTCATGACCAGCACTGGGAATGCATCGACAAAGCGCCCCTTCGGCATGGTCCACTCAATGGCTCGGCTCGAGTCGTCAGTGGCATCCGCAAAATATTCGGCGCGTGCCGCGTCACTCTCCGCGGCGGCCACCAATGCGACCGGCTTGGCCAGCCATGTCGAGAGTGCGGCATCCGTGGCTGGGCCGGGTCCTTTGAGCTCCTGACCGTCGGGCAGGGTGATGACGGGAAGGTCACCATCCTGCGCGACACGCGACGACGCAAATAGCAAGCGTGGTTCGCGCCGTGCGGTGAGTATTCGACCGTCGCTGCGATCCTGAATGCCCCACATGCGGTCCCCGTCGACCCCATCGCCGACCACGCGAAGCATGGGTAGCCGTTCGCCCAGGAGAGACTTCACCGGATAGCGCCATAGCTGCGCAATGCGCAAGCCCAGTGCAGCGGAACTCGGCCGATCTGAAGTTGGTGCTCGCAAGTCGCTGTCGCGCATGGTTCCTCCTCGGGGCAGCGTCATCGGTCTCCGCGGGCTTCGCGCATAGCCTCAGCATGTTAAGCGCCTTGGGTGAGGGCGTAGATCATGCGGCTTAACGTTGAATACACGGGCCGCGCAAGGTTACACCATAGAGGATCAGCTCCGGAACTCTTTCAGTCTTCTTTACCGGCAATCCTCGGGGAAGGGGCGCCGCTTGTATTGGCCGCCGCCGTCCGACAGCGTGCCAAGGAATGCGACGAGGTCGGCGACCTCGCTGTCGCTGAGGTGCAGCGGCTTGAGGATCGCCTCGCCGTCGGAGTGCAGCCGGTCCGGGCTGATCTCCGAATAGTGCTTCACGACGTCGCGCAGGGTCGCGAGGCTGCCGTTGTGCATGTAGGGCATGCTCGATTCGAGGTTCCTGAGGGACGGCACCTTGAACTCGCCGAAGTTGCGCTGCTCGAGCGACACGTGGCGCGTGCCGACCGCGGTCGAGCGCTTGGGGTCGTCGTTGTAGGGCCCGAGCAGGTTCATGCGGTCGGCGAGCACCTTCTTGATGCCGCCGTAGCGACCGGGATCGACCTCTCCCGGACGCACGAAGAACGGGATCCCGGTGTCGTGAAACTCGCCGTTGGTGAACGCGGGGCCCGAGTGGCAGGTATCGCAGGCACCCTTGCCGACGAAGAGCTTGAGGCCCCGCTGCGCGGCTTCCGGGTAGCGCGCCATCACGGCTTGGTCGCCGCGCGCGAGCGCGTCTCGGAAGTCGTCGAACGCCGTGCGCCCGGAGACGAGCGTCTCCTGGAAGGCGGCGAGCGCCTTGGCTGCGTCGACGAGGACCTTCTCGTCGTCCGGCGCGGGCGCCGAGCCGTAGGTCCTGCGAAAGCGGCACGACAGGTCCTTGTCCTGGCGCAGCAGCTTCGCGACGCTCGCGGCGCTCATTCCCAGCTCGCGCGGGTCGAGGATCGGGTTGATGCTCTGCGCCCACAGGCTGTCGTGCGCGCCGTCCCAGCCGAACCAGTGGTGGTAGCGCACGTTGACGACGCTCGGCGCGTTGCGGTCGACTTCCTTCAGGCCGACCGCGCGCGGCAGGCCGTCCGTCCAGTTGCGCTCGGGCAGATGGCAGCTCGAGCAGGAGAGGCGGCCGTTGACCGAGAGCCGCCGCTCGAAGAACAGGCGCTCGCCGAGGTCGATCGCATGGGGGTTTCCGGAGACGCGGTTGCTGGGATCGCGCGACCAGGGCGCTGGCCACGGCCCGTGCGTGGCGATCTTCCTCGCGTCCTCGTCGCTGAAAGTCGCCGCGCTCGCCGCGCTCGCGGCAAGAAGGAGGAGTGCGAGGACGGCTTTCACTCGAGACGGATCGACTGCGCGACGCGCTCGGTCTTGCCGCCCGAGCGCAGCTCGAACACGAGCTCCCATCTCCCCGCCATGTGAAACATCAGGCCGTCGGCACGGTAGGGGCCTTCGCCCGAGCCCGTGATCGTGGGCCGGTAGTTCATTCCGTGCCGGTGCTCGGGCATGGTCGCGTCGACGCGCACGGATTCCGGCGCGGGGCACACGGCGAACTCGAGCGCGAAGTGCTGCCCGACCTTGAGCGGGGAGGGCTGGGTGCGGTAGAGCACGAGATATTTTCCGGACTGCACCTTCTGCGCGGAGGCGCCCGGCAGCTCGCAGGCCTGCGCCGCAGTGGCGGTCGAAAGGAACGCGAGGAGCAGCGCGCGCATCACTTCTTCGACGCGAACAGCGCCTCGCCGTTCCTGAACGCGATCCGCTCGGCGATCCCGGACGGCAGGTCGGCGAGCCAGCCGCGCGCCCACGCCGCGTGCTCCGGGACGTAGTACCAGCGCTCGGGCGTGTAGGTGTCGGTCCCCAGGAGAAAGCGGTCGGGGAATTCGAGGAAGGCCGCACGCCATTCGGGGTCGACCTTGCCCCCTTGCGCCTCGTCGGTTCGGAACGCGAGATCGGCCCACAGGTTCCTGTGCTTGCGCAGCATCGCCCGCACGCCCTCGGGCCGCTCGAAGCCCGAGTGCGCCCACAGGATCCTGGCCTGCGGCCATTGCCTGAACAGCCGCTCGACCGCGTCGGCGTCGGAATGCGCGTGGAGGAAGAGGTTGCGCTCTTTCGCGAGCTGCACCAGGCGGCGGGGAACTGGAAGATCCGCGTCGGGACCGTAAAGATGGAACTCGCCGATCCCCGCGTATCTGAATTTCTTGAGGCGATCCTCGAGGTACGTGATCACGGTCTCGTCGCGGAACCAGGTGCCGGTGTCGGCGCGTGAGCGGTAGGGCCTCAGCTCGGGGATGACGAGGTCGGGAGCGAGCGCGGCCATGCGCTGCTGCCCGTCGTCGCCCGAGCTCGACACGAGCGCGCCTTTCACGCCCGCACGGCGCAATATCGCGACCGCCTGCTCAGGGCGAAGCGATTCCCAGGCGTCGCTGCTGTAGTGCAGGTGCGCGTCGAAGATGGGCAGCTCGGCCGCCAGGCCCGCGAGCGGCACGAGCGCCACCGCCAACACGACTTCCCTGAGCATCGTCGGCCTCCTAGACAGCGCCGATTCTACCCTCCATGATGCGCGGCATGGACGCGCCGCGCGACACCGCCGGTTTCGAGCAGGACTGCGCGCGCTATTCCCGCTACTGGGGGTCGGCCGCCGCCCGCCTCGCGAAGCTGCCCGCGAAACCTGCGCGCAGCGCCGCGGAGTCCGAGGCCGCGGAAACCGTCAAGCGCGAGGCCCGCGAGGCGCGCCGGCGCTTTCTCGCGGCGCACGCCGACGCCGTCTACGACCGGCTCACGCACGACCGCTCGCGCTTCGTCAGGGTGGAGAAGCTCGTCTACGACGCCGCTGGCGCCGTTCCCGGCCTCGTCCCGACGCGCGCGCAGGTCGAGGCGGAATCCGCGCTCGCGCAGCGCGACAAGGACGGCGTCGAGATCGACCAGGGGATATTCGTGTCGGCGGTGCTGGCGAGCCCGTCCTCGGGCCGCCACCTGTGCCACGCCATGCTGCTGCCGCGCGCCGAGTCGCTCGAGCGGCTTGCCGAGCTGGAGAGGACCGGACGCGTGGATCTCGGCGCCGCCGAGGTCTTCCGCGCGGGCAGGGCCTCGCACGTCGTGCAGAAGAATCCGCGCCACCTGAACGCCGAGGACGACACGACGCTCGACGCGGCCGAGATCGCCGTCGACCTCGCCCTGCTCGACCCGCGGACCGCGATCTGCGTGCTGCGCGGGGGCGCCGTGCACGGCGGCAAGCTCGCCGGGCGGCGCGTGCTCGGCAGCGGCATCAACCTGACGCACCTGTACCTGGGCAAGGTGCCCTTCATCTGGTACCTCGAGCGTGACCTCGGCGTCGTCAACAAGATCTACCGCGGGCTCGCGGGCGAGGACGCGCTTCCCGACGACGTCGCGGGAAAGACGCGGGAGAAGCCCTGGATCGCCGCGGTCGAGGGCTTCGCGATCGGCGGGCACTGCCAGTACCTGCTGGTGATGGACTACGTGATCGCGGCGAAGGACGCCTACCTGACGCTGCCCGCGCGCAAGGAGGGCATCGTCCCCGGCGCCGCCAACCTGCGGCTGCCGCGCTTCGTCGGCGACCGCATCGCGCGCCAGGCGGTGATGGCCGAGCTGCGCATCGAGTGCGACAGCCCCGAGGGCCGGCTCGTCTGCGACGAGGTCGTGCCCCAGCCGGACATGGACGCCGCGATCGCGCGCGCAGTCGACAAGCTCACCGGCTCGGGCGTGGTCAGCGCGGCCTCGAACCGGCGCGCGTTCCGCGTCGCGCAGGAGCCGCTCGACCTCTTCCGGACCTACTTCTCCGTGTACGCGCTCGAGCAGGCGTACTGCCACTTCAGCCCGGCGCTGATCGCCAACCTCGAGCGCAACTGGGACGCGAAGAACCGCAAGCTCGCCTAGCTGTCGTCGGACCCGTTGTCGGACCAGCGCCGGCGCGGCCCCGAGTAGCGCAGGTCCTCCTCGTCGTCCGGGTCCTCTTCCTCCAGCTCGTCGTAGCGCTCCAGCTCCCGCAGCAGCGACTGCAGCCGCCGTTCGGCGGCGGAGTCCCGGTCCGCCTGGCTGGCCAGCCGCCGCGCGACGGCGGACGCGTTCTCGTAATCGCGCTGCGTGATGACCGGCCGCGCGAACCCGTTGGCTTTCGATCGTTTGGGCATCGGCACCCCCCTCGAGAGCAAGTTTAGACCAGGCGGCGGCGCAAAGGCGAGGAGCAGGGGTGTTGACAAGGAATTTCCCCGCGTCGAGCATAGGTGCGGAATGCAGCGCTCGCTCTCCGCGGCCGTTCTCCTTTTCGCCTGGGCGACGGTGGCCGCACAGACTTTCCCGTCGAAGCCGGTGCGCATCGTCGTGCCGTTTCCGCCCGGCGGCGGCGCCGACACGCTCGCGCGCATCATGGAGCCGAGGCTCGCGGCGATCTGGGGTCAGCCCGTGATCGTCGAGAACCGGCCCGGCGCGAGCGGCCATATCGGCGCCGATTTCGTGGCGAAGTCCGCGCCCGACGGCGCGACGCTCCTCATGAGCTCGACCGCGTCCCTCACCGAGAAGAACGTCGGCCAGTTCGCTCCGGTGTCGCTCGTCTCGGCCTCGCCCTACGTCGTCACCGCGAGCCCGAAGGTCGCCGCGTCCAATATCCGCGAGCTGATCGCGCTCGCGAAATCGAAACCGGGCAAGCTCAGCTTCGCTTCCTCCGGAACCGGCGCCGCCTCGCATCTCTCGGCGGAGCTGTTCAGGTCGATGGCCGGCGTCGATCTGCTGCACGTGCCCTACAAGGGCACCGGGCAGGCGGTGACCGACCTCCTGGCGGGCCACGTCGACCTGATGTTCGCGCCCGCGCAGACCGTCATGCCGTACGTTCGGGAAGGCAGGCTCAAGGCGCTCGCGCTCACCGGCTCGAAGCGCTCGGAGACCCTCGCCGATCTGCCGACCGTCGCCGAATCGGGCGTGCCCGGCTACGCGGCGGTCGGCTGGTTCGGGCTGCTCGCGCCGGCCGCGACGCCGCGGCCGGTCGTCGCGAAGATCTCGGCCGACGCGAACCGCGTGCTCGCCGAGCGCGAGGTGCGCGAGAAGATGGTGGGCCTCGGCGCCGACCCCTCGGGCGACACGCCCGAGGAGTTCGCGCGCTTCATCCGCGAGGACCAGGCGAAGTGGGGGAAGCTCATGAAGGAAGCCGGCATCGCGGCGCCGCAATGACGCGCGTCGTCGAGCGCTTCGCCGCATTCGCGCAGGGACAGCGCGCGCGGCCCGTCGACGCTCAGGTCCTGCATCACGCGAAGCGCGCCGTAATCGACTGGCACGCGGCGCTCTACCCGGGCTCGATCGTTGCTCCCGCGAAGCCGCTCGAGCGCGCGCTCGCCGAGGAGATCGGAACAGGGACAGCCCGGCTCGCGGACGGGAGGGGTGCGACCGTGCGCGCCGCGGCGCTGATCAACGGCGCGGCCGCGCACACGGCCGAGGTCGACGACATCTTCCGCGAGGGCATCTACCATCCCGGCGCCCCGACGATAGCGGCCGCGCTCGCGCTCGCGCAGGCGAAAGGCGTCTCGGGCGAGCAGTTCCTGCGAGCGGTCGTCGTCGGCTACGAGATCTCGACGCGCATCGCGCAGGCGATGGGGCGCGCGCACTACCAGTACTGGCACAACACCGGCACGATCGGATCGTTCGGCGCAGCCGGCGCCGCGGCCGAGCTGCTCGGCCTGGATCGTCCGCGCTTCGCCCACGCGCTCGCGACCGCAGCGACGTTCGCCGCTGGCCTGCAGCAGGCTTTCCGCTCCGACTCCATGTCCAAGCCCATGCACGCGGGACACGCCGCCGAGGCGGGCGTCACGGCCGCGCTCGCCGCCGCGGAAGGTGTGAGCGGGGCTCTCGACATCCTGGAAGGCGACGCGGGCTTCGGGCGCGCGATGGGAGGAGGGCCGAACTGGGAAGATGCGCTCGCCGGGCTCGGCGACGAGTTCAACATCTGCAAGATGACCTTCAAGAACCACGCCTGCTGCGGCCACGCCTTCGCCGCGATCGACGGCGCGCTCGCTCTGAAGGAGAAGATGGGCGTCGCCGCCGGCGACATTGCGAAAATTCGCGTCGGCGGCTACCGCGCGACGCTGGAGGTCGCCGGGATCGCCGATCCCGCGACCGCGGCCGAGGCGCGCTTCTCCACGCCCTACCTCGTCGCCACCGCGCTCACCCACGGCAGCGTGCGCCTCGCCGCGTTCGAGCCTCCGAGGCTCGAGAACGCGCAGACGCGCTCGCTCATGCGCCGCGTCGAGCTCGCGCTCGACCCCGCGGTGGACGCCGCCTTTCCCGCGCGGCGCTCGGCGCGCGTCGCCATCGAGTCGCGCGACGGCCGCCGCGATGAGCACTTCCAGGCGACGCGCAAGGGCGATCCCGATCTGCCGTTCTCGGACGCGGAGCTCGAGGGCAAGTACCTCGAGCTCGCGGTTCCTGTGACCGGAGGGCGGAAGGCGCGCGAGCTGCTCGCGAAGCTGTGGAAGCTGGAACGCGAGCCGCGCCTGTGACGCTGGCGCAGGCGCTGTTCGCGCCGCGCGCAGTCGCGCTGGTCGGCGCCTCCGGCGACGCGGGCAAGAACAGCGCGCGCCCCTTGCGGTTCCTGAGGAAGCACGGCTATGCGGGCCGCATCGTTCCCGTCAACGCGGCGCGGGCCGAGGTGCTCGGCGAGCGCGCTTGGCCGAGCCTCGCCGATGCGCCCGGCGAGATCGACCACGCGTTCATCATGACGGCGGGCGATTCCGTCGAGCGCGCGATCGAGGAGTGCGGATCGCGCGGCATTCCTGTCGCGACGATCTTCAGCGACGGATTCGCCGACTCGGGCGCCGAGGGCGCGGCGCGGGAGCGGCGGCTGGTCGCGCGTGCGAGAGCGCTCGGCGTGCGCGTGCTCGGCCCGAACAGCATGGGCGTCATCGACGTGCCGGGGCGGCTCGCTCTCACGGTGAACGCGGTGCTCGAGGCTGAGGGCCTGCCCGCGGGAACGACGAGCATGGTATCGCAGAGCGGCACCATGCTCGGCACGGTGCTCTCGCGCGGCGCCGCGCGCGGCCTGGGGTTCTCCAAGCTCGTCTCGGTCGGCAACGAATCCGACCTCGGGGTCGCGGAGCTGCTCGAGCTGCTCGCCGCGGATGCCGCGACGAAAGTCATCCTCCTCTTCCTCGAGACGGTGCGCGACGGCAAGGCGCTCGCAACGGCGGCGCGCAAGGCCCACGCCGCGGGAAAGCCGGTCGCTGCATACAAGCTGGGGCGTTCCAGCCTCGGCGCGGCGCTCGCGCGTTCGCACACCGGCGCGCTAGCCGGCGAGGACGCCGCGCTCGACGCCTACTTCCGCGACTGCGGCATGGTGCGCGTCGACCAGCTCGAGACCCTGGTCGAGATCGCGCCGCTCCTCGCCGGGCGAAGGCCCCCGGGTCTCACGCGCACCCCGCGCGTTGCCGTGGTGACGACGACCGGCGGCGGGGCCGCGAGCGTGGTCGACCGGCTTGGACTTTCGGGAATCGAGACCTGCGCGCCGGGCTCGGAGTCTCCGATCGTCGACCTGACGATGAAGGCGACGCCAGAGCAGTACACCGCCGAGCTCGACCGCCTGCTCGCGTCGCCCGAGTGCGACGGCGTGCTCGCGGTGGTCGGATCGTCGGCGCAGTTCCATCCGCGGCTCGCGGTCGACCCGATCGTGCGCTCGAAGAAGACGGCGAAGCCGCTCGCGGCGTTTTTGACGCCGCATGCGGAAGCGTCGCTCGCCGTTCTCGCAAAGCACGAGGTCGCCGCGTTCCGCACCCCGGAGTCCTGCGCCGACGCGCTCGCCGCGTTCTTCGCCTGGCGAGCGCCGCGGAAGGCCATGACCGGCTCGGTGGACTGGCCGCGAGAGCTGCCAAAGCGCGGGCGCCTCGACGAGGCGCAAGCGCTCGGCTTGTTCGCTTCGCTCGGCGTTCCCGTCGTCGAGCACGAGATCGCCAAGGCTCCCGGCTATTCGCACGGCATCGCGTATCCGGTAGCGGCGAAGGCGCTCTCGGCCGATATCCTCCACAAGACCGAGGCCGGAGCCGTTCGCCTGAACGTAGCGGACCGCACCGCGTTCGACCGCGAGGTGAAGGCGATGCTCGAGCGCGTCTCCGCGAAATCGATTCTCGTTCAGAAGATGGAACCGGGGCTCGCCGAGGCGATCGTCGGCTACCGCGACGATCCGCTCGTCGGCCCGGTGGTGCTCGTCGGAGCAGGCGGGACGCTCGCCGAGATCTACCGCGACTTCGCGCTGTCGCTCGCGCCGGTGAGCGAGGACGAGGCAACGGCGATGATCGAAAAGGTGAAGGGACTCGCGATCGTGCGTGGCTACCGCAACCTGCCCCGCGGCGACCTGCGCGCGCTCGCCAGGGCCGTGGCCGCGGTCTCGCGGCTCGCGCTCGTTCCGGGGTGGCCGGTCGCCGACGCGGAGATCAATCCGCTGATCGTGAAGGGCGACGGCGTGGTCGCGGTCGATGCCCTCGTCGCGCTGAAGGAGTAAGCATGGATTTCCGCCTCGCGCCCGAGCAGGAGGAGTTCCGCGAATCGGTGCTGCGCTTCGCCCACAAGCACCTTGCGAAGGGCGCGCGCGAGCGCGCGCATTCGCCCGACTATCCCTTCGACGTCGCGAAGCTCATGGCGAAGCAGGGGCTGCTCGGCATCACGATCGCCGAAGCCGATGGCGGCCAGGGCGGGACGCTGATCGACGCCGTGATCGCGATCGAAACCGTAGCGTCGGTCTGCCCGCGGAGCGCCGACGTCGTCCAGGCGGGAAACTTCGGCCCGATCCGCGTGCTCGCCGAGTACGGCTCGAAGGAGCAGAAGCAGAAGTATCTGAAACGCCTTCTGGCAGGAGACGCCGTCATCAGCGTCGGCATGACCGAGCCCGATGCGGGCTCGGCGGTCACAGATCTGCAGACGACTGCGACGCCGGACGGCAAGGGCTGGCGCATAAACGGCTCGAAGATCTTCACGACGCATTCGAAGTACGCCGAGCTGATGCTGGTGTACGTGCGCTTCGGCCCCGGCGTCGACGGCATCGGCTCGGTGCTCGTCGACACGAAAGGGCAGGGCGTGCGCTTCGGCAAGCCGTCGAAGTTCATGTCGGACGAGGAATGGGTGCAGACATATTTCGAGAACGCGTTCGTTCCGGCCGAGATGGTCGTGCTGGGAGAAGGCGGCTTCAAGAAGCAGATCGCCGGCTTCAACGTCGAGCGCATCGGCAACACCGCGAGATCGCTCGCGCTCGGGCGTTACGCCTACGAGCGCGCGCGGGAGTGGGCGACGCAGCGCAGGCAGTTCGGCAGGCTGCTGTGCGAGTTCCAGGGGCTGCAGTGGAAATTCGCCGAGATGAAGATCAAGCTCGACGCCGGGCAGCTCCTTCTCTACCGCGCCGCGGCGAACGCGGACAAGGGATTCCCTTCGGCCGAGGAAACCGCGATCGCCAAGGCGTACTGCAACCAGGCGGGATTTGACGTCGCGAACGAGGCGCTGCAGGTGATGGGCGGGCTCGGCTACACGCAGGAGGAGCTGGTCGAGTACTGTTCGCGGCGCTGCCGCGGGTGGATGATCGCCGGCGGATCGATCGAGATACTCAAGAACCGCATCGCCGAGTCCGTGTTCGAACGGACTTTTTCCCAACGCCCCCGGGGAGGGGAAAAGTAGAACCACATTACATATTCATCAGGGAGGGTGGATCGTGGGGCGCCGCGGTTTGATGCTGGCCTCTACATCAAGGCCTGATGAAGCAGCCAGGCCGTGCGGCCGCTACTCGGCGCGCGCGCCCGAGGTCTTCACGACCTCGGCCCAGCGCGAGACTTCCTCTTTCAGCATCGCCTGGAATTCCTCCGGCGTGTTGCCGACGGGCTCGGCGCCCTGGTCGAGCAGCTTCTTCTGCATGTCGGGCGAATGCGCGCCTTTTTCGACGGCCCCGGCGAGCGCGTGGACGATCTCGCCCGGCGTCCCGGCGGGGGCGAGCAGCCCGAACCACAGCGGCACCTCGACGCCTGCGACGCCGGCCTCCTTCATCGTCGGCACGTCCGGCAGGAACGTCGTGCGCTTCGCGCCGGCGACGGCGAGAGCGCGCAGGCGTCCGGACTTGACGTGCTGGCCGATCGCAATGGGGTTGACGAACGAGAGCTGGACGTCTCCCGCGATGAGCGCGGTGAGCGAGGGCGCGCTGCCCTTGTAGGGCACGTGCACGATCTGCGTTCCGGTGCGCAGCTTGAACAGCTCGCCGGCGAGGTGCTGGGTGGTGCCGGGACCGGCCGAGGAATAGTTGAGCGCGCCGGGTTTCGCCTTCGCGAGCGCAATCAGGTCCTGCACGGATTTCACCGGCAGCGACGCGGGCACGACCAGGATGTTGGTGCTCTCGGAGAATATCGAAACCGCGACCAGGTCGTGCAGCAGGTCGTAGCCCGGGTTCCTGTACAGCGACATGTTGATCGCCACCGCGGGGCTGTTGAACAGCAGCGTGTAGCCGTCAGGCGCCGCCTTCGCGACGGCCTCGTTCGCGATATTCGTCCCCGCGCCGGGGCGGTTCTCCACGATGAACTGCTGGCCGAGGTACTCGCTCAGCTTGGACGCGGCGAGGCGCGCGTTGATGTCGACCCCGCCTCCCGGGGTAAATCCAACGAGCACGCGCGCGGGGCGGCTGGGATAGCCGGCCGGCTGGGCGAACGCCGCTTGCGCGAGGCAGGCGAGGCAGAGGAGGCAGGCGCCGGCTCGCGTCACGGCTGCTTCAGCGCTTCGAGCCGCGCGCGGCTGATATCGAACGCGGCGTTGATGAACGCCATGAGGCCGCGGCCGCGGTCGCCCATGGCGAGGATGTCGTCGCCGGTCGCCACCGCGCCGAAGAAGCCTTCGGTATGCCAGTGTCCGGGGGACGGAGCGGCGGGAAGCTTCTCGCCGTCGAAGCGCGGCCAGGGGCTGATGTAGACATAAGGCTGGGTATAGTACTCGTCGCCGGGCGACACGCCCACCCCGATCGTGCGGGCGCTCGCCGGTTTGCCGTTCTCCAGGCTGACGAGCGTCGCGATGTCGAAATGATGGGGCCAGCACAGGACCGGCCCCGCGCGCGGGCCGGCGAGCCTCGAGACGAATTCCTGGAGCGCGTCGGCCGCGCCGCCGAACCAGCGCGCGAGCTCTCCCAGCTCCCTGCCCAGCATGTGGAGGTCGTGGGGACCGCCCGCGGCCGGGTGCGGCGGAAGCTCGTAGGGGAGATCCACGTCTCTCGCGAGGTTGAGGCCGAGGATCCGCAGCTTGGAATCGAGCCAGGTGCCCGCCTGCGCGTCGGTCTTGCCGCCGAGCTGGAACGCGTCGAGCACGTTGTCGCCGCGCGTGATGATGAGCTCCAGGCGCGGTATGCGGACGCCGGTGCGCACGTCACCGCCTTTCGCGTGGAGCCCCTGCGTCATCAGCGCGGCGTGCGAAGCCTCCCAGGTAAACGCCGAGTGGCTGTCGTCCGGCGCCGCTTTCAGATTCGCGCGGGCGGCCCGGGTCGGCCATTGCGCCGCATGGTGCGCGATAACGCGGGCACCGGCGAGCGCGGCCGGCGGGGTCCGTCCCAGCTTCGACCAGTCGAATCGCATGCATCTCCCTCGGCGAGGGCAACCATACCAGATTGCGCGCCTGGCAGGCCACGGAACGCGGGAGTATTATCTTCTCGGGAGGAGAGCTGCGAGGGGGAGAACCATGCAAGTCAGCGAAATCCTCAAGGTGAAGGGCAATGCCCTCTTCACGATCGCGCCCGACGGCAGGTTGAGCGAGGCAGTGTCGGTGATGGCGGAGCACAACATGGGGTCGCTCGTGGTGATGGACAGGGGCCGCATGGTCGGCATGCTCACGTTCAAGGAGATCCTCCGCGCTCTCGAAAAGGGCAGGGGCGCGCTGGGCGAGTCGAAGGTCGGGGAAATCATGGAGCGCGATCCGGTCACGGCCAGCCCCGGAATGGAGGTGAACGACCTGCGCCGCACCATGATCGATTCCGGGGCGCGCTACCTTCCCGTGATGGAGCGCGACCGGCTCATCGGCGTCGTCTCCTTCCGCGACGTCGCGAAGGCGGTGCTCGAAGAGCAGGATTTCGAGAACCGGATGCTCAAGGGCTACATCAAGAACTGGCCCGAGTAGGGCGAGCTTCTTCCCGTGATGACGCTGCCGCGCGGCTACGGCCGTCTCGTGCTCATTGCTGCCGTTCTCCTGGCGATCGCCGCGGTCGTCTTCGCCTCCTGGTTCATGACGGCGACGCCCGGCGCGAGCCACCGCGGGCCGCTGCCGCCGCTCGACCCGGAAGGGCGCAGGCTCGCCGAGAATCTCAGGAAGCACGTCGTAGGCGTGGCGAGCGAGGAGCACAACGTCGCCCACCCCGCGGCGCTCGAGCGCTCGGCGCGCTACATCGAGGCGACGCTGAAGGGGCTGGGCTACGCCGTCTCGCGCCAGGAATTCGAGACCAAAGGCGTGAAGGTGCGCAACCTCGAGGTGCGCAAAGGCGCCGGAGAGAAGGTCGTCGTGATCGGGGCGCACTACGACTCGGCGCAGGACGCGGTCGGCGCCGACGACAACGGCTCGGGCGTGGCGGCGCTGATCGAGCTCGCGAGGTTCCTGAAGACCGTGCAGCCCGCGGAAGGTCTGGAAGTGCGGCTGGTGTTCTACGTCAACGAGGAGCTGCCGTGGTTCGGCACGGACAACATGGGGAGCTTCGTGCACTCGATGAGCCTCGTCCGCGAGGGGCGGGAGGTCGTCGCGATGCTCTCGCTCGAGACCATCGGCTGGTACAGCGAGAACTTCGACAGTCAGCGCTACCCGTTTCCGTTCAGCCTGTTCTACCCGTCGAAGGGCAACTTCGTCGGCTTCGTCGCGAACCTGAGCTCGCGCAGCCTGATGCGCCGCGTCGTCGGCGCGTTCAGGCGCGCCGTCGAGTTCCCTTCCGAGGGCGTGGCGGCGCCGGAGTCCATCCCGGGAATCGGCTGGTCAGACCAGTGGGCGTACTGGAAATTCGGCTGGCCCGCGGTGATGGTGACCGACACCGCCGTGTTCCGCTATCCGCATTACCACACGCTGCGCGATACGCCGGACAAGGTGAGCTACGAGCGGCTGGCGCGCGTCGTGAAGGGGCTGGAGAGCGTGCTGCGGGACCTGGCCGGGCCGGGCTAGATCCCGATGTCCGAAAACGGCGAGACGGCGCAGGCCGCCGCGCCCATAATGCGCGCATGACGCTCGATTCCGGCATCTGCTACAGGGCACTCAAGGCGCGCGACGCGAGGTTCGACGGGCGCTTCTTCGTCGCGGTCTCCTCGACGCGCATCTATTGCCGGCCGGTCTGCACGGTCAGGCCGCCGAAGCGCGAGAACTGCCGCTTCTTCGCGAGCGCCGCCGCCGCGGAAGCTGGCGGCTACCGGCCGTGCCTGCGCTGCCGCCCCGAGCTCGCGCCGGGCAACGCGAGCGTGGACGCGACGACGCGACTCGCGCAGGCGGCGGCGACGATGCTCGAGGACCGGGCGGGCGACGAGGAAGGGCTGGAGTCCGTCGCCGCGCGGCTCGGCGTCACCGACCGCCACCTGCGCCGCGCGTTCGGCGCGGAATTCGGCGTGTCGCCGGTGGAATTCGCGCAGACGCAGCGGCTGCTGCTCGCGAAGCGCCTTCTCACCGACACCGCGCTGCCGGTGACCGAGGTCGCGTTCGCGAGCGGCTTTCGCAGCGTGCGGCGCTTCAACGCGCTGTTCAGGGAGCGCTATCGCCTGAAGCCGGGCAGCCTGCGCGTCCACCGCGTCGAGACCGGCCCCGATGCGCTGAACTTCGAGCTCAGTTTCAGGCCACCGTTCGACTGGCCCGCGGTGAGCGCATTCCTCGGCGCGCGCGCGATCGCCGGCGTCGAGGCGCTCGAGGACGGCCGCTACCGGCGCACGGCACGCATCGAGAGCGACGGCAAGGAGCACGCCGGATGGGTCTCGGTCGGGCTGTCCCCGGAGAAGCCGACGCTGCGCATCGCGGTGTCCGCATCGCTCGTGAAGGTGCTGCCGCCGGTGCTGTCGCGCGTCAAGGCGCTCATGGACCTCGCGTGCAACCCGGCCGAGGTCGGCGAGGCGCTCGGCGCGCTCGCGAGGCCGCATCCCGGCCTGCGCGTGCCGGGCGCGTTCGACGGCTTCGAGATCGCGGTGCGCGCGATCCTCGGCCAGCAGGTGAGCGTCGCCGGGGCGCGCACGCTCGCGGGACGGTTCGCCGCGCAGTTCGGCGATCCCGTCACGACCCCGTTCGATTCGCTCACGACGCTGTTTCCGGCCGCGCAGCGCGTTGCCGGCATCCCGGCCGGGCGCATCGCGCGGATCGGCATGCCGCTCGCGCGCGCCCGCACGATCGTCGCGCTCGCGCGAGCGGTCGCCGACGGCCGCCTCGCGCTCGTGCCGAACGCCGACGTCGAGGCGACGCTCGAAACCCTTCGCGCGCTGACGGGAATCGGAGAATGGACCGCGCAGTACATCGCGATGCGCGCGCTGTCGTGGCCGGACGCGTTCCCGCACACCGATCTCGGCGTCATGAAGGCGCTCGGCGAGAGCGGCGCGAAGCGCGTGCTGGAAGCGGGCGAGGCCTGGCGGCCGTGGCGGGCGTACGCGGTCATGCACTTGTGGCAATCATTGGCAAAGGAGCAACGATGAAGCACTACGATTTCTACGACAGCCCACAAGGACGCATGCTGCTGGTCGCGAACGGCGGCGGACTGTGCGGCGTCTATTTCGATGGGCAGAAATATCTTCCCGGCATCGATCCGGGGTGGCGGCGCGATTCGAGCGCCATTGTGCGGCAGGCGAAGCGCGAGCTCGCCGAATACTTCGGCGGAGAGCGCAAGCGCTTCGAGGCCGCGCTCGCGCCCGAGGGCACTCCGTTCCAGCGGCAGGTGTGGACCGCGATCTCGACCGTCGCGTTCGGCGAGACGATCACGTACGGCGAACTCGCGCGCAGGGCGGGACGCCCGGGAAGCGCGCGCGCCGCGGGCGCCGCGACCGGCCGCAACCCGATCGGCGTCATCGTTCCCTGCCACCGCATCGTCGGCTCGGACGGGAGCCTCACCGGCTACGCAGGTGGGATCGAGCGGAAGCGAGCGCTGCTCGCGCTGGAATCGGGAATCCGCAAGCTCCAGCTGGCTGCCTGAGCCCGCGTTCTAGCCGCGTTTCCGATCCCACACGTAGCGCACGAACCTCTGCCAGCGGTTCGGCTTCTGCGCGAGCTGGTTCTTCATCTTGTGCGCTTCGCGGTCGCGCTCGACCGATTTGCGCACCTGTTCGTGCACCTGGCGCAGCGTCAGGCCGCCGGGTCCTTTGAGCTTGTCGGGATCGTTTTCTGCCATGGCATCAAGGGGTTCGCAATGACCCCTATGCTAAACTCCAAGGGAATTTCTGGCGAGGGAATCGATGTCGGGCAACACGTTCGGGCTTCTGTACTGCGTGACCTCGTTCGGCGAGAGCCACGGGCCCGCCTACGGCGGCGTCGTCGACGGCTGCCCGCCGGGGCTCGCGCTCGCCGAGGCTGACATACAAAAGGAATTGGACCGCAGGAAGCCGGGCACGTCCCGCCACGTGACGCAGCGCCAGGAATCGGACCGGATCGAGATCCTCTCCGGCGTGCTCGACGGGAAGACCACAGGCACGGCGATCGGCTTCTTGATCCGCAACGAGGACCAACGCTCGAAGGACTACTCCGCGCTCGCCGACACGTTCCGCCCCGGGCACGCGGACTACACGTACTGGCAGAAATACAGCATCCGCGACTACCGCGGCGGCGGCCGCGCTTCGGCGCGCGAGACGACGATACGCGTCGCGGCGGGCGCGATCGCGAAGAAATGGCTGGGCGAGCGCTACGGCGTCGCCGTGCGCGGGCACCTCGCGCAGCTCGGGCCGAACAAGATCGCGTTCAAGTCCTGGGACGAGGTCGACCGCAATCCCTTCTTCTCGCCCGATCCCGCGATCGTGGCGAAGCTCGAAGCCTTCATGGACGGGCTGCGCGCCTCGGGCGATTCGTGCGGCGCGCGCGTCAACGTGGTCGCGAGCGGCGTCCCGGTCGGCTGGGGCGAGCCCGTCTACGGCAGGCTCGACTCGGACATCGCTTCCGCGATGATGGGCATCAACGCGGTGAAGGGCGTGGAGATCGGCGCGGGATTCGCGGCGATCGAGCAGAAAGGATCGGAGCACGGCGATGAGCTGACGCCGCAAGGCTTCCTCTCGAACAACGCGGGCGGGATGCTCGGCGGCATCTCGACGGGGCAGGACATCCTCGTTTCCATCGCGCTCAAGCCCACCTCCAGCATCCGCCTGCCGCGGCGCTCGATCGACCGGCAGGGCAACGCGACGACGGTGCAGACGACCGGCCGCCACGATCCCTGCGTGGGAATCCGCGCCACGCCGATCGCCGAGGCGATGCTTGCCTGCGTTCTGATGGACCACGCGCTGCGCCACCGTGCGCAGTGCGCAGACGTTACTGCTCCGCTGCCGCCGATTCCTGGGAAGGCGCGCTAGAACTCGCCGGGAAGGCGTTCGCGTAGAGCAGGCGCAGGCCCACGTCCCCGGTCCGGTCGGTGTCCTCCGGATACCGGTTCCACAGCGCCGCGGCTTCCGCGCGCTCCCCTTGCGCGAGATACCCTGCCATGCCGGCCGCGATCAGGTATTGCCGGTGCCCCATGGGAAGATCGCTGTCCTTCGCGAGCAGCGTCTCGGCGATGCGCGCCATGTCCTTGCCCGAGCGCTCTCCCACCGCGCGGAACAGGCCGATCCACTGCCGCTCGGCCGCGGTGAGCTGCGCGCTGCACGGCGCTTGCCCGATGCGGTCCCACACCGCTTTCGCCTCGTCGGCGGACAGCATCGGGTTCAGCGTGCGCGACAGCTCGTAGAGCGAATGAAACCAGATGTCCGAGCGCCCCACGTCGCGGCACTCGATGAGGCGCGTGCGCACCAGCTCGAGGTCCTTCTGGTAGGGGCGCGGAATCGCGACCGGCTCGGGCGGCTTCGGCAGCAGCAGGTAGTCCTTCGCGTACTGCGCGCGGCGCGCCTGCTCGAGCGCGTCGAGGTATTCCTGCCCGCCGCCTTTCGGATCGGCGGTGCTCGTTTTCCTCCCCTCGAGCAGCGCCACGACCGGAACGCTGTAAGACAGCAGGCCGGTCAGCTCGTCGGCGGTCTGATGCAGGAAGCGGTACTTGGCCGCGTGCAGGTCCAGGTAGGGGTAGTAGTCGGAATTCGCCGGCACGCCGTAGCCGAGGAACATCGGGGCGAGCGAGCGCTTGCCCCCGATGCGCCGGGCCTCGATGTCCCGGATCGAGGTGACGTGGACGCGCCGCAGCTCGCGCGCGGCGCCGGGCATCGAAGCGAAGACGTCGGCGAGCGGGCGGTTCAGCGTGGACGTCTCGCCCGCGACGATCAGGAGGTCGCTGCCGGTGGCGGCGAAAACCGCGTAGTCCGGGAAGTTCTCGCCGAGCGCGCGCAGCACCGATGCGATGAGGCTCGAGTCGATCTCGTACATCTGGAACCACTGCACGAGGATCCCGTCCGGGTTGAGGTGGCGGCGCACCAGCCGGTAGAACTCGGAGGTGAACAGGCTAGACACCCCGCTCACCCAGGGATTCGAGGGCTCCGAGACGATGATGTCGTACTTGCGGTTGTGCGTGGAGAAGAAGGTCTTGGCGTCGTCGAAGACGATGTGGCTGCGCGGATCGGCGAAGGCGTTGGAATTGCGCGGGGCGAAGAGCCGGGAGGCCTCGGCCATCGCCGGTTCGATCTCGACTGTCTCGACCGAGCGCAGAACTGGCGAGCCGAGCAGCGTATGCGTCGTGAGCCCGGTGCCGATCCCGATCACTGCGGCGCTCGTCGCGTCGGGCCGGTGGGCGAGCGGAACCACCGCCGTGAGCGTCATCGTGACCTCGTCCGAGACGCGCGGGCCGTCCGGGTCCATGTTGATGGCGCCGTCCGACTTCCCGTTGGTGCGCAGGCTGCGGTCGGTGCCGAAATCCATGAGGCTCACCGTGGTCGTCTTGCCGTCGCGGTACGAGATCATGCTCGCTTCGCTCGTCGTGTAAAGGTCGCCGTGGCGGAACACGCCCGACGCCATCTTGTAGGGATCGAGCTGAACCAGGCCGAGGACGACGCCGAAGCAGACCAGGCACAGCGCCGCGGCGCCCAGCCGCAGCGAGCGCTCTCCCGCCGCCCGCCACAGCAGCACGAGGCCGAGGCCGGCGTCGAGCGCCGCGCCGCAGGCGATCAGGCTCTTCAGTCCCAGCCAGGGCAGGCCGATGTGGGCCGCGAAGAACACGCCCGCGATCGAGCCCAGGGTGTTCGCCGAGTACACCGCGCCGATCGCCTCTTCGCCCTGGCCCCCGCGCAGCAGCGCGTAGGTGATGAGGGGCAGCGTCATGCCCGCGCAGAACGTGGCGGGGAACATGACGGCGAGCGCGATGCCGTCGCTGGCGACGAGAAAGAGCGCGTAGCCCGCGTCGGTTCTCGCCAGCGCCTCGATCACCAGCCGCATCAGTCCGAACATCTGGCCGTAGAGCGGCAGCGTGGCGAGCGCGAGCAGCCCCATCATCGTGAGCACCACGCCCAGGAAGCGCGCCGGATCGGCGATGGCGTCGATGCGCCGGCGCACCCAGTAGCCGCCGCAAGCGATGCCGAGGATGAAGGCCGACAGCATCAGCTCGAACGAGTGCGTGGAGGATCCGAGGACGAGCGAGAGCATCCGGATCCAGCCGATCTCGAATACGAACGACGCCACGCCCGTGAGCAGCGCGACGGCCAGAAGGACGCGCTCGGTCCGGCCGTCTCCGCGATCGCCCGCGGCGACGCGCGCCTCGGGAGCCGGCTCGGCGCCTCCGGCCAGGGTCCACACGACCGCGGCGAGGGCGAGGTTCAGGACGCCGGCGACCCGCACCGTTCCGGGCAGCCCCAGGGCCTCGATCAGCACGAAGCCGCTCGCCAGGACGCCGACGGCCGCGCCGAAGCTGTTCGTGAAGTAGAGCATCGCGAGCGCCTCGCCGGGCGCCGCCGGATAGCGCCGGATCAGCCCCGCGCTCATGAGCGGGAAGGTCATGCCGAGGAGCACCGACTGCGGCAGGATCAGGGCGCCGGCGAGGGTCCATTTGAAGAGCGTCGCCGACGCCTCTCCGCCGAGCGCCGGGAGCACGCTCGTGTATGCGGCGTCGGTCGTCGCGACGAAGACGGGATGGAACGCGAGCGCCGCGAGCCCGATCAGCGCCTCGGCGAGCGCGTAGCCCCGCAGAAGATTCCGCCAGCGCGCAGACCACAGGCTGCACAGCCAGGCGCCGACCGCCATCCCGCCCATGAAAAGCGCGAGCACCAGCGTCTGCGCGTAGGCCGCGTGCCCGAGGAACAGCTTGAGATAGTGGCTCCAGATCGACTCGTAGATCAGCCCCGCGAAACCGGACACGGTGAAGAGGAAGAAGAACGCGCTGCGGGGTACGCGGCTCATGTCGTCGGTTCGGCGCAGGGACGCGGCATTATACTTAGCGACATGAGAGCGTTGCCGAGAATCACGAAGCGCGCCGCCTCGACCCTGGCGCTTACGGCGTTGTGCGCCTGCCAGAGCGTGCAGACCACCCAGAGCGGCGTGGTCGGCGTCGATCGCAAGCAGAGCATGTCGTTTCTGGTTTCCGAAGCCGATATGGAACGGAGCGCCGCGCAGGCCTACGCCCAGGTCCTCGCCGACGCGCGAAAGAAGAACCAGCTCGACCAGGACGCGGCCCAGCTTGCACGGGTGCGCGCCATTGCCAACCGCCTCATTCCGAGCACGGCGGCGTTCCGCGGCGATGCGCCGGGGTGGAAATGGGAGGTGCACGTCGTCACCACGAACGAGGTGAACGCGTGGTGCATGCCGGGCGGCAAGATCGCGGTGTACACGGGCCTGATCACCAGCCTGAAAATCACCGACGACGAGCTCGCCGCCGTGATGGGGCACGAGATCGGGCACGCTCTGCGCGAGCACGGTCGCGAGCGCGCGAGCGAGCAGATGGTCCAGAACCTGGGAGCGCAGGCAGTGGGCATCGCGCTGGGTATCGGCGACATCGGAACGCAGCTGACCCAGACCGTGCTCGACGTCACGCTGGCGCTGCCCCATTCGCGCACGCAGGAGACCGAGGCCGACCGCATCGGCGTGGAGCTCGCCGCGCGCTCCGGCTACGATCCGCGCGCCGCCGTGTCGCTGTGGCAGAAAATGGGCAAGCTGGGCGGCGGCAAGCCGCCCGAGTGGCTGTCGACGCACCCTTCGGATCAGACCCGGACTCGCGACGTGCAGAGCTACGCCGAGCGCGTCATGCCGCTGTACGAGGCCGCGCACTCGCGCTAGCGCGCCGTTCCGGCGGGCGTTTCGGGTCTTCGTGGAGGGCAATCCGGTATAATTTCCGTTTGCCGCTGTCGAAATCGCAATGACCCCGCGCACGCTGTACGACAAGCTCTGGGATTCTCACGCCGTCCACGCCGAGGAAGACGGCACGACCCTCCTGTACATCGACCGGCACCTGGTCCACGAGGTCACGAGCCCGCAGGCCTTCGAGGGCATGAAGCTCGCGGGCCGCAAGCTGTGGCGAGTCTCGGCCAACCTCGCGGTAGCCGACCACAATGTCCCGACGACCGGCCGCGCGGCCGGGATCAGCGATCCCGTTTCGCGCCTGCAGGTCGACACGCTCGATGCGAACTGCGCCGAGCACGGCATCGTCGAATTCAGGATGGACGACGTGCGCCAGGGCATCGTGCACGTCATCGGCCCGGAGCAGGGCGCGACGCTCCCCGGGATGACCGTGGTGTGCGGAGACTCGCACACCAGCACGCACGGCGCTTTCGCCTGCCTCGCGTTCGGCATCGGCACTTCCGAGGTCGAGCACGTGCTCTCGACGCAGTGCCTGCTCGCGAAGAAGATGAAGAACATGCTGGTGCGGATCGAGGGTCCGCTGCCGCGCGGCGTGTCCGCGAAGGACGTGATACTGGCCGTGATCGGCAAAATCGGCATCGCCGGAGGAACCGGCTGCACCATAGAGTACGCGGGCAGCACGGTGCGCTCGCTCTCGATGGAAGGGCGCATGACTCTGTGCAACATGTCGATCGAGGCCGGGGCGCGCGCGGGCCTGATCGCCGTCGACGAGACGACCATCGGCTACCTGAAGGGCAGGCCGTTCGCGCCGCGCGGAGAGTTGTGGGACCGGGCCGTCGCCCATTGGCAGACGCTCAGGAGCGACCCGGGCGCGGAGTTCGACAGGGAAGTGACAATCGACGCGCGCGAGATCAAGCCGCAGGTCACCTGGGGCACTTCCCCGGAAATGGTGGTGACCGTGGACGGCCGCGTTCCCGACCCCGACCGCGAGAAGGACTCGATCCGGCGCGAGGGCATGGAGAGGGCGCTGACCTACATGGGCCTGGAGCCGAATACCCCGATGACGGAGATCCGCCTCGACAAGGTGTTCATCGGCTCGTGCACGAACTCCCGGATCGAGGACCTGCGTGCGGCTGCTGCGATCGTGCGCGGACGGCACATCGCATCGAACATCAGGCTCGCGATGGTCGTGCCGGGATCCGGGCTGGTCAAGGCGCAGGCGGAGAAGGAGGGCCTGGACCGCGTATTTCGCGACGCCGGATTCGAGTGGCGCGAGCCGGGCTGCTCGATGTGCCTCGCGATGAACGCAGACCGGCTCGAGGCGGGCGAGCGCTCCGCGTCGACCTCGAACCGGAACTTCGAAGGCAGGCAGGGCGCGGGCGGGCGCACGCACCTGGTGAGCCCGGAGATGGCGGCGGCGGCGGCGATCGCGGGCCACTTCGTCGATGTGCGCCAATGGAGATAGGAAGGCGCTGATGGAAAAATTCACCGTGCTGAACGGGCTGGTTGCCCCGATGGACCGCGCCGACGTCGACACCGATGTCATCATCCCGAAGCAATTCCTGAAATCGATCAAGCGCACCGGGTTCGGTCCCAACCTGTTCGACGGGTGGCGCTATCTCGACGAAGGCCGGCCGGGCAAGCCCCAGTCGGAGCGCCGGCTCAACCCGGATTTCGTTCTCAACCAGCCGCGCTACCGGGGCGCGAGCATCCTGCTCGCGCGCAGGAACTTCGGCTGCGGCAGCTCCCGGGAGCACGCGCCCTGGGCACTGGCCGAGTACGGCTTTCGCGCCGTCATCGCGCCCTCGTACGCCGATATCTTCTTCAGCAACTCCGTGAAGAACGGCCTGCTGCCGGTTGTGCTCACCGAGAGCGAAGTCGATCGCCTATTCCACGAGGTCGCGGCGTTTCCCGGGTTCCGTCTCGTCGTCGACCTCGAGAAACAGACCGTCGCGACGCCCGATGGCGCCACGGCGATGCGTTTCGAGATCGCCGCGTTCTTCAAGTACTGCCTGACGAACGGCCTCGACGACATCGGGCTGACCCTGCGCCACGCCGACAAGGTCCGCGCCTTCGAGGAGAGGCGCCGTCTCGAGCAGCCCTGGCTGTTCGGCTAGGCGACCATGAGCATCGCGGTGCTCCCCGGCGACGGCGTCGGACCGGAGGTCGTCGCCGAGGCGGTGAAGGTCCTCGAGGCTCTGGGGCTTGGGCTCGAGATCGAAAGCGCGCCGGTCGGCGGAGCGGCCTATGACGCGGCGGGGGACCCGATCCCCGGCGCCACCCTCGCGCTCGCGAAAAGGGCCGACGCGGTCCTGTTCGGCGCCGTCGGCGGTCCGCGCTACGACGCGCTGCCGCGCGGGAAGCGCCCCGAGCAGGCCATCCTCGTGCTCAGGAAGGAGCTGGACCTCTTCGCCAATCTGCGGCCCGCATCGGTCTTCCCCGAGCTCGCGGACGCGTCGACGCTGCGGTCCGAGGTCGTGGCGGGGCTCGACCTGCTCATTCTGCGCGAACTGACCGGGGACATTTACTTCGGCCAGCCGCGCGGGATCCGCACCGACGCGAAAGGAACGCGCGAAGGCTTCGACACCATGCGCTACTCAGAGCCGGAGATCCGGCGCATCGCGCACGCGGGGTTCCGCGCGGCGCTCAGGCGCAGGAAGAAGGTTTGCTCGGTCGACAAGGCGAACGTGCTCGAGACCTCGCAGCTGTGGCGCGAGGTCGTGAGCGCGGTCGGCACGGAATACCCCGGCGTAGAGCTCACGCACATGTACGTCGACAACGCCGCGATGCAGCTACTCAAGAACCCAAAGCAATTCGACGTCATCGTGACCGGGAACATGTTCGGGGACATCCTCTCCGACGAAGCGTCGATGCTGACCGGCTCGATCGGGATGCTGCCCTCGGCCTCGCTCGACGAAAAGGGCAAGGGCCTGTACGAGCCGATCCACGGGTCCGCGCCCGACATCGCCGGAAAGAACCTCGCCAATCCGCTGGCGACGATACTCTCGGCCGCGATGATGCTGCGCTACAGCCTCGACCACGATGCCGCCGCCGCGCGGATCGAGGCGGCGGTGAGGAAGGTTCTCTCGCAGGGCTACCGCACCGCCGACATCTTCCAGCCAGGAACGCGCAGGGTCGGCACCCGCGAGATGGGCGATTCCGTCGTCGCCGCGCTGTAGGCCATCGGCGGCGCGGTGCGTTAGCATACGGGTACGGGTGAACCAGGAATGGCCATGATACGAGTCGGATTCGTTGGCTGGCGCGGGATGGTCGGGTCGGTGCTGATGCAGCGCATGCACGCCGAACGCGACTTCTCGCTCGTCGAGCCGGTGTTCTTCTCGACTTCCCGCGTGGGGCAGATGGGGCCGTTCATCGGGAAGGAGACGGCGCCGCTCAAGGACGCGAAGAGCGTCAAGGAGCTCGCCGCGATGGACGTCGTCGTGTCCTGCCAGGGAGGCGACTACACGAACGAGGTCTACCCGCAGCTGCGGGCCTCTGGATGGAAGGGCTACTGGATCGACGCGGCGTCGGCGCTGCGCATGCGCGACGATGCGGTGATCATCCTCGATCCGGTCAACGGCGACCTGATCGAGCGCGCGCTGTCCCGGGGCGTTCGCAACTACATAGGCGGAAACTGCACCGTGAGCCTTATGCTCATGAGCATGCACGGCCTGTTCAAGGCCGATCTGGTCGAATGGGTCACCGCGATGACCTACCAGGCCGCCTCGGGCGCGGGCGCCGAGCACATGCGCGAGCTCGTGCGGCAAATGGGGTTCGTGCACCAGGTCGCGAGGGTCGCGCTGGACAACCCCGCGGCGGCCATCCTAGAGGTCGATCAGTCCGTAAGCTCCGCGCTCCGGGACGACTCGCTTCCGCACGCCCAGTTTGGCCAGTCGCTCGCGGGAAGCCTGCTTCCCTGGATCGACAAGGATCTCGGCAACGGCCAGAGCCGCGAGGAATGGAAGGGGCAGGCCGAGGGAAACAAGATCCTGGGACTCGAGGATCGGCCGGTTCCGATCGACGGCGTGTGCGTGCGCATCGGCGCGATGCGCTGCCACAGCCAGGCGCTCACGGTGAAGCTGCGGCGCGACGTTCCGCTCGACGAGATCGAGCAGATGCTCGCCGAGGCGAACGACTGGGTGAGGGTCGTTCCGAACCAGCGCGAAGCGAGCCTTCGCGATCTCACGCCCGCCGCGGTGAGCGGCACCCTTCAGGTGCCGATCGGGCGGATTCGCAAGCTCGCGCTCGAGCGAAATGGCTCATATCTGGCTGCGTTTACGGTCGGAGATCAATTGCTCTGGGGCGCCGCCGAGCCGCTCAGGAGAATGTTGCGCATTCTCCTCGACGCAAGCTCCTAGCCCTCACGAGGGCGCTCTGGCTGGGCCCCGGTCTCCGGGTGAAAACACGCAAACCCCCTGTAAAAATAAAGGCTTGAGGCAATTTCCGACGTGAAAGTTTAGCTTGCAAGGCTAAGGCCATGATGGTATTTTAGTTTGTTTCCACGTAGGTTTAGGGTGGCAAGTGGGGAGCTTCGCCTCTAAAACTTCTTTGGCGGTACTCGCGAGCCTGGCCGCGCCCACGCTCGCCCTGGCCGCCGGCCTAGGCAAACTGTCGGTGCTGTCCTCGCTCGGGCAGCCGCTCAAGGCTGAAATCGAGATCGTTTCCCTGCAGCGGGGAGAAGGCGACTCGCTGGGCGCGCGTCTTGCGCCCTCCGACGTGTTCCGCCAGGCGAACGTCGACATGAATCCCGCGCTGTCGTCGATCAAGTTCGGGGTTCAGCGCAAGGAGAGCGGCCAGTACGTAATGACCCTCGCCTCCACGCAGCCCATCAACGAGCCTTTTGTGGACATGCTCGTTGAGCTCAACTGGGCGAACGGGCGCCTCGTGCGCGAATACACGTTCCTGCTCGATCCCCCTGAATACGCCGGCCCGAAGAGGGCGGCCTCGACCCAGGCTGCCGCCCCTGCTGCCGCGGCTCCTGCAGCGGTCGTCCCGGCGCTGGCGCCCGCCGAGCAAGCGGCGCCCCAAGGGACGCCACCCGGGGCGGCCGAGGCCCCTGCGGCGGCGCCCGCGGAGCCCACACCCGTGGTGGCAGCCGTGCCCCTTGGGCCGAACGTTCCCGGGCAGCCTGCCCCGGCCGTAGCTGCCGCCAACGCGGCCTCCGCGCCCAACGCCTCCGCGGCCGTAGAGCCCGTACCCTTGCCCGCAGGACAGGTCGAGGTTCTGCCGGTCGAGCAAACACGCGCCGAGCCCGAAACCGCGCAGGTCGAAGCCGCGCCCGCGCCGGCTGCGCCCACCGAACTCGCCCAAGAGCCCGGCGTCAAGAGCAGCTACGAAGTGGTGCGCGGTGACACGCTCTCGAAAATCGCGATGCGCAACAAGGTCGAGGGGGTCAGCCTGCAGCAGATGCTCGTGGCCCTGTTCCGCGCCAACCCGGACGCGTTCGTCGCCGACAACATGAACCGGCTGCGCGCCGGCAAGATCATCAACATTCCTGACCCGGATGCTTCCGAGAACATCGCGCCCGCGGACGCAAGGCGCATCGTCTCGGCGCAATACGCCGACTTCAACGACTACCGGCGCAGCCTGGGGATCGCGGTGGCGTCGGCGTCCGCGCCCCAGGCGACCCGGCAAGCGTCGGGCCAGATCAGCCCGCCGAGGGAAGAGAAGCCGGCCGCATCCAAGGAACCTCCCAAGGACGAGCTGCGCCTCTCCCGCGGCGACGACGCAAAGCGTGGAGCGAAGGGGCCCGGCCCCTCTGTCGCGGATGATCTGGCGGCGAAGGACAACGCGCTGAAGGAGGCGAACGAGCGCATTGCAATCCTGCAGAAGAACGTGCAGGACCTGCAGAACCTCGTCGAGATGAAGAACAAGGCGGCGGCCCAGCTGCAGCAGCAGGCGGAAGCGGCCAAGGCGACGGCTGCCAAGGCCGAAGCCGCGAAGGCCGCGCCCGTCCCCAAGGTCGAGCCCGCTCCCGCCGTGACCAAGGCACCGGAGCCTGCCAAGGCCCCGCCCGCCGCGAAAGCTCCCGAAGCGGCGAAAGCCCCTGAAGCGGCGAAGGCCCCCGAAGTGGCGAAGGCGCCGGAAGCCGTCGCCGCCAAGGCACCTGAAGCGCCGAAAGCTCCGGAGGCGGCCAAAGCCCCCGAGCCTGCGAAAGCGCCAGCACCTGCGAAAACCGAAGCGGCCAAGGCCGCGCCCAAGAAACCCGCGCCGGCGCCCCAGGTCGAAACAAGCTTCATCGACGACCTGATCGGCGACCCCCTGTACCTGGGCGGCGCCGGCGGCGTCGTTGTACTGCTCGCCGGCTACGCGGCCTATGCCTGGCGCAGGAAGCGCAGTTCGCAGTTCGAGAACAGCATCATGAGCGTCGTGCCTTCGGATGCGGACTCCGTGCTGGGAAGCGTCGGCGGGCGCAATGTCGACACGAGCTCGAGCTCGATCCAGAGCGATTTCGGCCAGGGCTCGAGCAAGGCGAGCGCCGAGGAGATCGATCCCATTGCCGAGGCCGACGTCTACATGGCCTATGGACGCGATGCCCAGGCGGAGGAGATTCTCAAGGAGGCCCTCTCCAAGGACTCCAGCCGACAGGCAATTCGCGTCAAGCTGCTCGAGATCTACGCCAACCGGAAAGACACCCGGGCGTTCGAGAGCGCGGCGAACGAGCTGCATTCGGCAACCGGAGGGCGCGGGGCGGAGTGGGAGAAGATCGCCGCACTGGGATTGTCCATCGACCCGAGCAATCCTCTCTACGGAGGCAAGCCGGGCGGCACTCCGCCGCCCGCGCCGCCGTCCCAGCTCCCGCCGGGGTTCAACGAGACGGCGCAGATGCCGTCCTTCAATCCGCCGACCACCGCCGCGCCCTCGGCGCCGGAAACGGAGGTTCCGCTCAACATCGATTTCGACATCGGCACGTCGACTGCGGGAGCAGCGGCGCTGCCGGATCTCGACATTGGCGTGGCCTCGTCCTCGTCGTCCCAGCCCGCGGCAGGCTTGGATTTCGACCTCGGCCTCGGAGGAGGCGACAAGGCTGCCGCGGCGGCACTTGCACCTGCGCCCGCGGCCCCCGCTGCGGCGGAACCCGCTCTCAGCATCGACTTCGATCTGCCCATGGGCGTCAAGGCGGTGCCCGCGGCGGCTGCGGCTCCGGCGCCAGCACCGGCGCCCTCGCTCGAGCTGGGCGCCATCGATTTTGATCTCGGCACGAAGACCGATGCAGCCGAGCCCAGGGCGGAAGCGGCAGCTGCCGCCTCGGCGCTGGATCTATCCAGCATCAGTCTCGACCTGGGAGCGCCTGCAGCGGGTGGGAACGGGTCTGGGGGCGTCCCGGAGGCGCGATGGCAGGAGGTCGCCACCAAGCTCGACCTCGCGAAGGCGTACGAGGAGATGGGCGACAAGGATGGCGCCCGCGAACTGCTCAAGGAGGTCGTCAAGGAAGGCGACATCGCTCAGCAGCAGCAGGCCCAGACGATGCTCCAGGCGCTCGGCTGATCCCCACCGGAATTCCCGGCAAGCAATCGGCGCCTTGTGCGCCGATTGCCTTTTTTGAGAACGCAAGACATGAAACTGGCCATCGGAGTGAGCTACTGCGGCGCCGGACTCGAAGGCTGGCAGTCGCAGCCCTCCGGGAACACCGTTCAGGACCGCCTCGAGCGGGCGCTCTCCGAGATCGCCGGAGAGCGCATCGCGCTGACCGCGGCCGGGCGGACCGATGCGGGCGTGCACGCGAGCGCCCAGGTGGCTCATTTCGAGACGAACGCCGCCCGGCCGGAGTCAGCGTGGGTGCGGGGTGTGAACGCGCTTCTGCCCGACGCGATTGCGGTGCAATGGGCCGTGCCCGTGGCCGGGGACTTTCACGCGCGCTACTCTGCGGTATCGCGAACCTACCGCTACGTCCTGTACAACCATGCCGTGCGGCCGGCGCTGCTCGCCGGACGCGTGGGATGGTTTCATACGTCGCTGGATCTTGAAAAGATGCGCGAGGCCGCAACCTACCTGGTCGGCGAGCGCGATTTTTCGAGCTTCCGTTCGGCCGAGTGCCAGGCCAAGACCCCGGTGCGAGTCATGAAGGACCTAGCCATGCGCGCGAGCGGCGCGTACATCGTCTTCGATTTCACCGCGAACGCATTCCTCCACCACATGGTGCGCAACATCGTCGGGTGCCTCGTCTACGTCGGCAAGGGCAAGCACCCTGCGGCCTGGATGGCGGAGCTGATAGCGGCGCGCGACCGCCGGCGCGCCGCGCCGACTTTTTCCCCCGACGGCCTGTATCTCTCCCAGGTGCGCTACGAGGGGCGCTGGAGTCTTCCGGCCTTCGCGGCGATGCTGCCTTTCGATCCGGATTTCTCTTCATGAGAACGCGAGTGAAGGTCTGCGGCATCACGCGGATCGAGGACGCGCAGGCGGCGGCCGCGCATGGCGCCGACGCGATCGGGCTCATCTTCTATCGGCCGAGCCCGCGCTACGTGACGCCGGAGCAGGCCGGGGCCATCGTCGCCGCGATCCCGCCCTTCGTGGCGAGCGTCGCCGTGTTCGTGAATCCCTCGCGGGAGGACGTGGAGACCGTCATCCGCGAGAGCGGGGCGACGCTCCTGCAGTTTCACGGCGACGAGCCCCCGGAATTCTGCTCGGTGTTCTCGCGTCCGTACATCAAGGCTGCCCGGATTCGGCCGGGACTGGATTTGATAAAATATCTTTCTCCTCATGCAGGCGCGCGCGGCTGGATGCTCGACGCGTTTCACGAGGACTTGTGGGGCGGCACCGGAGGCGCGTTCGACTGGCGCTTGGTGCCGCAGGACGCAGCGAAGCCGATCATCCTGTCGGGCGGACTGACGAGCGAGAACGTCGCGGGCGCGGTAAAGCGCGTCAGGCCCTACGCCGTCGACGTGTCGACCGGCGTCGAGGCTTCCAAGGGAATCAAGGACGCCGCGAAGATCGCGGCATTCATCGGAGCGGTGAGACATGAAGATAGCTGATCTTCCGGACGAGCAAGGTCACTTCGGCCCCTACGGCGGCGTGTTCGTCGCCGAGACGCTGGTGCACGCCCTCGACGAGCTCAAGCGCGCCTACGAGCGCTGCCGCGACGATTCGAAGTTCGTCGCCGAATTCGAGTACGAGCTCAAGCACTACGTCGGGCGGCCGAGCCCGATCTACCATGCCAAGCGCTTGTCGCAGTTGCTGGGCGGCGCGCAGATCTACATCAAGCGCGAGGACCTCAACCATACCGGCGCCCACAAGATCAACAACACCATCGGACAGGCTCTGATTGCGCGCAGCATGGGCAAACCGCGCGTGATCGCCGAGACGGGAGCGGGCATGCATGGAGTCGCGACCGCGACCGTGGCCGCGCGCTACGGCCTGGAGTGCGTCGTCTATATGGGGACGGAGGACGTGAGACGCCAGGCGCAGAACGTCTATCGCATGAAGCTGCTCGGTGCGACCGTCGTGCCCGTCGACTCCGGGTCGAAAACGCTCAAGGACGCGCTGAACGAGGCGATGCGCGACTGGGTTACCAACGTGAACAACACCTTCTACATCATCGGCACCGTGGCGGGTCCGCATCCCTATCCAATGATGGTGCGCGATTTCCAGTCGGTGATCGGCCGCGAGTGCGTGACACAGATGCCGGAAATGTGCGGCCGCCAGCCCGACGCGGTGATCGCCTGCGTGGGCGGCGGGTCGAACGCGATGGGGATCTTCTACCCGTATATCCCGCACAAGGACGTCAGGCTGATCGGCGTCGAGGCGGGCGGCTTCGGCATCGCCAGCGGCAAGCACGCCGCGTCGCTCACTGCGGGGAAGCCTGGCGTCCTGCACGGCAATCGCACCTACCTGCTTCAGGACGAGCACGGCCAGATCCTCGACACGCACTCGATCTCCGCGGGGCTCGACTACCCGGGCGTGGGCCCTGAGCACGCCTGGCTGAAGGACACCGGCCGCGCCGAATACGTCACCATAGACGACGGGGAGGCGCTCGCGGCTTTCCGCGATCTGTGCCACTACGAGGGGATCATTCCCGCACTCGAGTCCGCCCATGCTGTGGCCTACGCGGAAAAGCTCGCGCCGACGCTCGCGGCAGACAAGATCCTGCTCGTGAACCTCTCCGGGCGCGGCGACAAGGATATGCACACGGTCGCCGAGAAATCGGGGATCAAGCTTTGAGCGCGCTTTTTGGTACAGGTCGTGCGAACCTGCTCAACGTGGATTTCTTCGAAGGGATCGCTCGCGTCGCCGACGCGAGCGTGGACCTCGTCGTCGCCGATCCGCCCTACGGCCTCGGGAAGGACTACGGAAACGATTCGGACCGGCTGAACGGAGAGGCGTATCTCGAGTTCAGCCGACGCTGGATCGAGGCGCTTCTTCCCAAGCTTAAACCCGCTGGAAGCCTGTACGTCTTCCTCACCTGGCAGTACAGCCCCGAAGTGTTCGGCTATCTGAAGACGCGCCTGCTCATGGTCAACGAGATCATCTGGGACCGCAAGGTGCCGAGCATGGGCGGGAGCACCCGCAAGTTCTCCTCGGTGCACGACACGATCGGCCTGTTCGCGAAATCGCGCGACTACTATTTCGACGTCGACAGCGTGCGCATCCCCTACGATCCAGAGACGAAGAAGGCGAGAACGCGGTCGATCTTCGTGGGGAAGAAATGGCTCGAGGTCGGCTGCAACCCGAAGGATCTTTGGAGCGTCACGCGCCTGCATCGCCAGGACCCCGAGCGCGCCGATCATCCGACGCAGAAGCCGCTCGAGATCATCGAGCGCATGGTGCTGGCCAGCTCGCCGCGGGAAGGCAGGGTGCTCGATCCTTTCATGGGGAGCGGCACCACCGCGGTCGCTGCGTTGAAGCACGATCGCCGTTTCACCGGCTTCGAGATCAACCCCGAATACTTCGCCACCGCAAAACAGAGGGTGAAGTCCCTCGACGCGGAGCCGGCGCGCGCGAAGGTCGCGGTTGCCCGCTAGCGTCGTGTCCAGGATCCAGGCCACCTTCGAGCGTCTCGCGCGCGAGCGCAGGAAGGCGCTCATCCCTTACATCACGGCCGGCGACCCCGAGCCCGCAGTCACGGTCACGCTGATGCACGCGCTTGCCAAGGCCGGCGCGGACGTGATCGAGTTGGGTGTGCCGTTCTCCGATCCCATGGCCGACGGCCCGGTGATCCAGCGCTCCGGGGAGCGCGCCCTCAAGCACCACGTGGGGCTAGACCAGGTGGTGGGCTTCGTCGCGGAATTCCGCAAGACCAATACCGCGACTCCCGTCGTGCTGATGGGGTACGCGAACCCGATCGAAGCCATGGGGCTCAAGGATTTCGTCGAGGCTGCGGGCCGCGCGGGGGTGGACGGTGCGCTCGTCGTCGACTACCCGCCGGAGGAAAGCGCCGAGCTCGCGGCCATGTTGCGCGCGCACGGCATGGACATGATCTTCCTCCTCGCGCCCACCTCGACCGACGCGCGCATTGCCCAGGTTGCGCGGCTTGCTAGCGGCTACGTCTACTATGTATCCTTGCGCGGGGTCACCGGCGCGAAGCACCTCGATCTGGACGACGTTTCGGCCAAGGTGCCGGCGATCCGGAGCAAGACCCGGCTGCCGATCGGCGTGGGATTCGGCGTCCGGGACGGCGAAACCGCGCGCGCTGTTGCGAAGGTCGCCGACGCGGTCGTGATCGGCAGCAGAATCATCCAGGAGATGGAGCAGGCCACGCCGGAAACCTGCGTCGAACGAGGCGCCGCATTTCTCAGGGAAATTCGGGGAGCGATGGACGCATGAGCTGGCTGCAGAAGCTTCTCCCGCCCAAGATCAACCGAACCGGCACCGGAACGAAGAAGAACGTTCCCGAGGGTCTGTGGAGCAAATGTCCCTCCTGCGCGGCGGTGCTGTACGCGACCGATCTCGAGAAAAACGCCAACGTGTGCCCGAAATGCGGCTACCACAACCGCATCTCGGCGCGCGAGAGGCTCGACCTCCTGCTGGATCCGGAAGGCCGGTTCGAGATCGGTGTGGAAGTCACTCCGGTGGACAGCCTCAAGTTCAAGGACGACAAGCGCTATCCCGATCGCCTCGAGGAGGCCGAAAGGACGACCGGAGAGACCGATGCCCTCGTCGTCATGCAGGGTGCGATCAAGAGCGTGGCGGTCGTTGCGGCCGCCTTCGAATTCGAGTTCATGGGCGGCTCGATGGGTTCGGCGGTGGGAGAGCGCTTCGTGCGCGGAGTGCACGCCTGCCTCGACCAGAACCTGCCCCTGGTCGTCGTGACCGCCACCGGCGGCGCGCGCATGCAGGAGGGGTTGTTCTCCCTCATGCAGATGGCGAAGACTACCGCCGCGCTGACGCTGCTTGCTTCCCACAAGCTGCCATTCATTTCGGTGCTCACCGATCCGACCATGGGCGGCGTCTCGGCCAGCTTCGCCATGATCGGGGACCTCGTCGTCGCGGAGCCGCGCGCCCTAATCGGCTTCGCCGGCCCGCGGGTGATCGAGCAGACCGTCCGGGAAAAGCTTCCCGAAGGCTTCCAGCGATCCGAGTTCCTGCTCGAAAAGGGCGCGGTCGACATGATCATCGACCGGCGGCAGATGCGCGACAAGCTCGCCAACGTTATCACGCTCCTGCAGCGGCAGGCTCCGACGCCGGTCTGATCCGGCACCCGCGCTCGATGCCCGGCCGCAGCCTCGCCGAGTGGCTCGATTACATCGAGCGGATACATCCGAAGTCCATCGAGCTGGGACTGGAGCGCGTGGCGAAGGTGCGCAGCGCCCTGGGACGATCGACCCCGGCCGTCCTCTTCTCCGTTGCGGGCACCAACGGCAAGGGGTCGACCTGCGCGATGCTCGAATCCATCCTGCTCGCGGGCGGCTACAGGGTGGGTTTGTATACTTCTCCCCATCTGCTGAGCTACAACGAGCGGGTCCGTCTAGACGGCGTTCCCGCGAGCGACGAGCGCCTGTGCGCAGCGTTCGAGGCCGTGGAGCGCGCACGGGGAGACGTGACGCTGACCTACTTCGAGTTCGGGACGATCGCCGCGTGGGAAATCTTCGCCTCGGAAGCGATGGACGCGGTGATACTCGAGGTGGGTCTGGGCGGACGGCTCGACGCAGTGAACATCTTCGACGCCGACTGCGCGCTGCTCACTTCCGTCGACCTCGATCACATGGACTACCTCGGCGACACGCGCGAGCTCATCGGCGCGGAGAAGGCCGGGATATTCCGTCCCGGCAAGCCTGCGGTCGTGGCGGATTCCGATCCGCCGCGCAGCGTCCTCGACCGCGCGGATGCGATCGGCGCCGGGCTGCGTCTGATCGGCCGCGATTTCGGCTTCGTTCCGCAGGGAAAGCAATGGATGTACTGGGGCCCGAGAGGACGCCGCGGCGGCCTCGCCGTTCCGGCGCTGAGAGGGGAGCGCCAGCTCGCCAACGCCGCTGCGGCGCTCACCGCGCTGGACGAGCTTCGCGAGCGGCTCCCCGTCGCCATGCAGGATGTGCGCATGGGCCTCGCGCGGGTGGAGCTTCCCGCGCGCTTCCAGGTGCTTCCCGGTCGCCCGGCGGTGGTCCTGGACGTGGCCCACAATCCGCAGGCGGCGCGCGTGCTCTCTGAGAATCTCGGCTCCATGGGCTTCTACCCCGAGACCTACGCCGTGTTCGGTATGCTGGGCGACAAGGACATCGTGGGCGTGTGCAGGGCGCTGAAGGACAGGTTCTCGGCGTGGTTCGTGACGAGCCTTTCGGTGCCGCGAGGAGCCGGCGCGAGCCGGCTTGCCGCGGCCCTGAAGAGCGTGGGCGCGAGCGGAGAGGTGGCGTGCTTCGAGAATCCGCGCGACGCCTACGCGGCGGCGCGGATTCGCGCAGGCGAAAATGATAGAATCGTCGTCTTTGGCTCGTTCCATACCGTAGCCGAAGTGATGCAGGGGACCGAGGTCCGCTGACGTGTCAGACGACGCAAACCTGCTGAGGCGCCGCGCGCGCCGGCGGCTGGTCGGCGCGATCGCGCTGGTGGTGCTGGTGGTCGTGGTCCTGCCCATCATCCTCGACCAGAAGCCCAGGCCCCCGCAGGAGCTGACCGTGCAGATCCCAAGCCAGGAGGGCGGACCGTTCAAGACCCGGGTTCTTCCCCCGCTTCAGCCGGCGCCGGTGGCCTCACCGGCGCCAAAGGACGAGCCGGCTCCGGCGAAAGAAGCGCCGGACAAGCCCGCGCCCGCCGAGGCCGTGCCTTCGAAGAAGGAGAGCGCGAAGGCCCCGGACAAGGCGCGCGCGAAGCACAAGGCGGCCGAGGCGTACGTGTTTCAGCTCGGCGTCTTCGCCAATCCCGACAACGCGAAGCAGGTGCGCGAGCGGGCGACCGCGGCCGGCGTCAGGAGCTACACTGAGCAGGTCAAGGGACAGCAGGGCGAGCAGACCCGCGTGCGTGCCGGACCCTTCCCGAGCCGGGGTGCGGCGGAAAAGGCGCGCGACAAGCTCAAGCTGCTCGGGATGGACGTGGGGCAGGTGGCGCAAAGATGACCTTCTTCGACCTCGGCGTGCTGGGGATCGTGGCCGTGTCGATCGCGATCAGTCTCCTTCGCGGACTGTCGCGCGAGATGATCTCGCTCGGCGTGTGGGTCGGCGGCTTCGTCCTCGCGACCTATTTCGGAAGCTACGTGGCCGGGTACCTGCCGCAGGGCCTGCAGCCGCTGTGGAGCGCGCTGATAGGATTCTTGGTCGTTTTCGGCCTGGTGCTCGTGGCGGGCTGGATCGTGAGCATGGCGCTGGCTTCGGCGGTCCGCGCTTCGGGCCTGGCGCCCGCGGACCGGGCGCTTGGGTCGCTGTTCGGCCTGGTCAGGGGACTGCTGGTGGTGCTCGTGATCGTGCTGCTCGCGGGACTTACGCCGCTCCCGCGCGAGCCTTTCTGGCGCGACGCCTTTCTCTCGGGCCCGTTCGAGACGGCGGCTCTGGCGCTGCGGCCCTATCTGCCCTCGCGCCTGGGGCAGCATCTGAAGTATCGTTGAGCTAGGAGGACGAGCGGAAATGTGCGGGATTCTCGGAGTGGTGGCAAAGACGCCGGTCAACCAGCTGCTCTACGACGGCCTTCTGCTGCTGCAGCACCGGGGGCAGGACGCGGCCGGAATCGTCACGTCCGAGCACAAGACTTTCCACATGCACAAGGGTCCCGGGATGGTGCGCGACGTGTTCCGCACCCGGAACATGCGCTCGCTCCCGGGGGCGACCGGGATCGCGCACTGCCGCTATCCCACCGCGGGTTCGGCGTTCAACGCCGGAGAGGCCCAGCCCTTCTACGTCAATTCTCCGTTCGGAATCGTGCTGGGCCACAACGGGAACCTCACGAACTCCGAGCAGCTCAAGCAGGAGATGTTCCGGCAGGACCTGCGGCACATCAACACGAACTCCGATTCGGAAGTCCTGCTGAACATCCTCGCGCACGAGCTCGAGCTGGCCGCCAAGGGCCAGAAGCTCGACGCGGAGACCATCTTCACCGCGGTCGCGAACGTGCACCGCCGCTGCCGCGGGGCGTACGCCGTCGTCGCGATGATCGCCGGCCACGGGCTCCTCGCTTTTCGCGACCCCTTCGGAATCCGTCCCCTGGTGATCGGGCGCAACCAGACCGATGAGGGTCCGGAGTATCTGGTCTCCTCCGAAAGCGTGGCGCTCGCCGCTTTCGGCTTCGAGCTGATGCGCGACGTGATGCCCGGCGAGGCGGTGTTCATCGACGAAAGCGGCAAGTTCAACAGCCGCCAGTGCGCGGCAAAGCCGGTTCTTGCTCCCTGCATCTTCGAGTACGTCTATCTCGCCCGCCCGGACTCGGTCATCGACGGCGTCTCGGTCTACGAAAGCAGGCTGCACATGGGGCGGTCTCTCGCGGAGAAGATCAAGCGCACGCTGCCCGAACTCCAGGTCGACGTCGTCATTCCCGTCCCTGACACGAGCCGGCCGAGCGCGCTCGAGCTCGCGCACGGCCTCGGCGTCTCGTACCGCGAAGGCTTCATCCGCAACCGCTACATCGGGCGCACCTTCATCATGCCCGGCCAGACGATCCGCAAGAAATCCGTGCGCCGGAAGCTCAGCGTGGTCGGCCTCGAGTTCAAAGGCAAGAACGTCCTGATCGTCGACGACTCCATCGTCAGGGGAACGACCAGCCGGGAAATCGTGCAGATGGCGCGTGAGGCGGGCGCCAACAAGGTATTCTTCGCGTCGGCCGCGCCACCGGTGAGGTTTCCAAACGTATACGGGATCGACATGCCGACGCGCGCCGAACTGATCGCGACCGGGCGCAACGACGAGCAGGTCGCGCGCGAGATAGGGGCCGACGCCGTCGTCTATCAGGACCTGGAGGCGCTCAAGGCCGCGGTGCGCGCCGTCAATCCGAAGCTCACGCAGTTCGAAACCTCGTGCTTCGATGGCGTGTACATCACCGGCGACGTGACCAGCGAATACCTTGCCTCGGTGGAGCGTCAGCGCGACGCGGGGCGCCAGGAAGGCGAAGAGGAGAACGAGAGCAACAATCAGCTGGATCTCAACGCCGCCTGAGATTTGACATCCCCTGTCCGGGGTAGTAGTGTGCGGCTTGCGCCGATTTGATCGACAGCTTGCGGGCGCCTAACAAATACGGCTAAAGCGCGGCAGAGACCCGTCTTAGCGAAAGCTGGATGGGTTTTTCATTTTCGGGACGACGAATGCAGAACTACGACATTGAGACATTGGCAGTCCGCGCTGGAATCGCCCGCAGCCAGTTCAACGAGCACTCCGAGGCGCTGTATCTCACCTCGAGCTTCGTTTTCGACAACGCAGCCCAGGCGGCCGCCCGGTTCCAGGGCGGCGAGCCCGGCAACATCTATTCGCGCTTCACGAATCCCACGGTCACGGCCTTCCAGGACAGGCTCGCGGCGCTCGAGGGCGCGGAGGCCTGCGTTGCGACCGCCTCGGGGATGTCCGCCATCCTCGCGACCGCGATGGCGCTGCTCAAGTCCGGCGACCACATCGTGTCGTCGTCCGGCGTCTTCGGCGCGACGTTGCAGCTGTTCAGCAACGTGCTGGGGAGGTTCGGCGTGGAGACGAGCTATGTCGACGAGTCCGCACCCGGCGCTTGGAAGGCCGCGCTGCGGCTGAACACGAAGCTGCTCTACGTCGAGACGCCCTCGAATCCCCTGACAGAGGTGTTCGACATCGGCGCGCTCGCGGAAATCGCGCACCGCGCGGGCGCCGTGCTGGTCGTCGACAACTGCTTCTGCAGTCCGGCGTTGCAGCGGCCTATCGAGCTGGGAGCGGACCTCGTAGTCCACTCGGCTACGAAATACATCGACGGTCAGGGCAGAGTATTGGGCGGCGCGGTCCTTGGAAAGCGTGAGCTCGTGATGGACGGGGTATACGGATTCCTGCGCACCGCGGGCCCCAGCCTCTCGCCGTTCAACGCCTGGGTGCTGCTGAAGGGACTGGAAACCCTGAGGATACGGATGGAAGCACAATCGCAAGGTGCGCTCGAGCTCGCGCGCTGGCTGGAATCGCACCCGCGCGTGAAGAAGGTGTACTACCCGGGGCTGCCGTCGCATCCGCAGCACAAGCTCGCCGCCAGGCAGCAGCGTTCGGGCGGCGCGGTCGTGTCGTTCGAGATCCGGGGCGGCCGGGAAGCGGCCTGGAAAGTCATCGATTCGACGCGGCTGATCTCGATCACCGCGAACCTCGGCGACACCAAGACCACCATCACCCATCCTGCGACCACCACTCACGGCCGGATCTCCGCGGAAGCGCGCTCGCGCGCCGGGATCACCGACGGCCTGCTCCGCGTCGCGGTGGGCCTGGAGTCGCCGAAGGATCTCCGGGAGGACCTGGAGCGCGGCCTGGGCGGCTAGCTCTCAGGGGAGCTGCACGGGCGCGCAGCCGCGCTCGTCGCAGCGAAGATAGCTTCCGCTGCGGTACCAGTCGGCAAGAACCCAGCGCTCGCAGCTTCTCCCGTCGACGCGGTGGATGTGCTTGGCCGGACGATGCGTGTGCCCGTGGATGAGCCGCGGGTACGCGTGCGCGCGCAAGGCCGATTCCACGGCGCCCTGGTTAACGTCCATGATCTCCGGCGCCTTGCGAGTCTTCTCGGATTCGCTGGTCTGCCGCACGGCCTCGATCTGGCGCTTGCGCGCTTCCAGAGGTAGCGCGAGAAAGCCGTTCTGCCACGCCGGGTCGCGCACCTGGGCGCGGAACCTCTGATAATCGGTATCGTCGGTGCACAGCGTGTCGCCGTGCATCAGTACCGTCGGCGTGCCGAACAGGTCCAGCGCGTAGGGATCGCCGAGCAGGGTGATGCCGCAGGCCCTAGCGAATTCCCCGTCGAGCAGAAAGTCGCGGTTTCCGTGCATGAGTCTCAGGGAGATGCCGGCGCGCGAATATTCCGCGAGTGCTGCGGCGACAGAGCGGTTGAACGGGTCGGCCAGGTCGTCGTCGCCGGCCCAGTACTCGAACAGGTCGCCCAGGATGTACAGCGCCTCGGCCTCGCGGGCCGGTCCCCGGAGAAACTCGAAGAAGACGCGGTTGATGTCCGGCCTGGAATCACACAGATGCAGGTCGGAGATGAAGAAGACCGCCATCCCCGAGGCTGCGTGCCTAGACGACCTCGGCCCGCTCGATGATCACGTCCTCGACGGGCACGTCCGCATGGGAGCCGCGCTTGCCGGTCTTCACGCCCTTGATCTTGTCGACGACGCTCTGACCCTCGACGACCTTCCCGAAGACGCAGTACCCCCAGCCGTTCGCACTCGGTGCGGTGTGGTTGAGGAAACCGTTGTCCTTGACGTTGATGAAGAACTGGCTGGACGCGGAGTGGGGGTCGGAGGTCCGCGCCATCGCGATCGTGTAGCGGTCGTTCTTCAGGCCGTTTTCCGCCTCGTTCTTTATGGACGCGCGGGCGGGTTTCTGCCGCATTCCGGGCTCGAAGCCGCCCCCCTGGATCATGAAACCGTCGATGACCCGATGGAACACCGTATTCGAGTAGAACCCGGCTTCGACATACGCCAGGAAATTCTTCGCCGTCTCCGGCGCGCGCGCGGCGTCGAGCTCGATCCCGATGACGCCGTGATTCGTATGCAGTTTGATCATTGAGCCTACTTTCCCGCCTTGACGGTGACCGACTCGATCACGATCGGCCTTTGCGGCACATTCTGGTAGGGGCCGACAGTGGTCGTGTCCGCCCGGGAGATCCGAAGCACCGTGTTCATGCCGTCGATGACCCGCCCGAAGACCGCATAGCCGATTCCCTGCGGCGAGGGATCGCGGAAGTCGAGAAAGCCGTTGTCCTTTACGTTGATGAAAAACTGGGCCGTCGCGGAGTTCGGAACGGAGGTACGCGCCATCGCGACCGTGCCCACCTCGTTCCTCAGCCCGCCCTTCAGGGCCAGCCCCGCTTCGTTCTCGATGGGCGCGCGAGTCTCCTTCTGCTTCATGTCGGGACTGAAGCCGCCTCCCTGGATCATGAAGCCGTCGATCACGCGGTGGAAGACCGTTCCCTTGTAGAAGCCGCTGCTCGCGTACTGGAGAAAGTTGTCGACGGTCTTCGGGGCCTTGTCCGGATAGAGCTCGAGAGTGAAGCTGCCCAAGGTCGTCTTGAACTCCACGCGCGGATTCTGCGCCTGCGCGTAGGAAAACGCGGCGAACAGGACGGCGAACCCCAGGAAATTGCGGCAGAGGGTAGAGGTCATTGTGCTATATTTTGCCCGGGTGGTACGTCCCATTCTACCAAGAACCTGGCAGGGTCTCGCGGAATTCACCATCCCTCGCATGCTGAAAATCTACGACACCCTGCGGCGGGATAAACGCCCATTCGTCCCGCTCGATCCTTCGCGGGTAAGAATGTACGTGTGCGGCATGACGGTGTACGACTATTGCCATCTCGGGCACGCCCGGGTCATGGTGGTGTTCGACGTGGTGCAGCGCTGGCTGCGCGCGAGCGGATACCCGCTGACCTACGTGCGCAACATCACCGACATCGACGACAAGATCATCCGCAGGGCGGCAGAGTCCGGCGAGTCGGTAGCGAGCCTGACGGGGCGCTTCATCAGCTACATGGAGGAGGACGCGGCTTCGCTGGGAGTGCAGAAGCCCGATCTCGAGCCGCGAGCGACGGAATACGTCGGCGAGATGCTAGGCATGATAGGCAAGCTCGAGGAGCGCGGGGCCGCCTACGCGTCGACGAGCGGCGACGTGAATTTCTCGGTCAGGAATTTTCCCGGGTACGGCAAACTGTCGGGCAAGTCCCTCGAAGACTTGCGCGCCGGGGAGCGGGTGGAGGTGGACGCGACCAAGCGCGATCCGCTCGACTTCGTGTTGTGGAAGAGCGCAAAGCCGGGAGAGCCCTCGTGGCCTTCGCGGTGGGGCGCTGGGCGGCCGGGGTGGCACATCGAGTGCTCGGCCATGAGCACGAAGCTGCTCGGGCCGCATTTCGATATCCACGGCGGCGGGCAGGACCTCCAGTTCCCGCATCACGAGAACGAGATCGCGCAGTCGGAGGCGGCTTCGGGCGACGACAAGCCGTTCGTAGGCTACTGGATGCACAACGGCTTCGTCCGCCTGCAGGATCAGAAGATGTCGAAATCCACCGGCAACGTCGCGACCATCCGGGAGCTGCTCAAGAATCACGACGCGGAGGTCCTGCGCTTCTTCATCGCGCGCGCGCACTACCGCAGCCCGCTCAACTACTCCGACGACCAGCTGCAGGATGCCCGGCACGCCCTGTCGAGGCTCTACACCGCGCTCAAGGGCGTCCCTGTGGACGTCCCGCGTCCCGACTGGGCTGAAGCAAGCGCCAGCCGTTTCCGTGATGCGATGGACGACGATTTCAACACGCCCGAAGCCGTGGCGGTTCTCTTCGATCTGGCAAACGAAGTCAACCGCTCGCGCTCCTCGGCGGCTGCGGCGCAGTTGCGCGCGCTCGGCGGGGTGCTGGGCCTGCTCGGGCGCGAGAGCGACGAATTCCTGTGCTCGGGAGCGGCCGGCGGGGCGTCGGGCTCGGAGATCGCGACGCTTATCGCCAGGCGCGATGCGGCGCGCGCCGCGAAGAACTACCGGCTCTCCGACGAGATTCGAGCGGAAGCCCTGGCGAAGGGCATCGTCCTTGAAGACGGACCCCGTGGCACGACGTGGCGCAGGGCCTAGCTAGTAAGCGAACCTTCCAGCCTTGCTGATCGCGGTCAGTTCCACGAATCTCGACCCGTTGTGGTTCGTGGTACTGAAGTCGACCACGTACCCGCCGACGTTATAGCCATGCATCGAGTCGAGCGCTTTCATCAGGCCTTCGCGGGTCGGATTGGCGCCCGCCCGGCGCACGGCCTCGACGAGGACCTTCGCTCCGATGTAGGCCTCCAGCGAGGTAAAGGAGAAGTCCTTCTTTCCCAGCGAATTCTCGATCGCCGCCTGATATTCCCTGACGATGGCGACAGAGTTTCTGGAGTAGGGCGGCACGACCTGAGCCACGACCACCCCGGTCCCCTGGTCGCCGAGCTCGCTGGCCAGCGCGGTTGCCCCGACGAAAGACGTGCTGGCGAACTGGGCGCTGGATCCCGCTTTCTTCGCCCCCTTGATGAAATCCGCGGTCGTCTTGTACAGCGTTGTGGCGATCACGACGTCGGGGGAGGCCTTGATCACATCCGAGACCGCGGCACCGAGGTCGGTCTGGTTGCGCTTCAGCGTGCCGATGGAGGCAGGCTTCAGCCCGCGACGGGTCAGCGCGGTCTCCACAGCGGCGAGGTTCTCCTTGCCGATCGCATCATCGTAGTGGATGATCGAGAACTTCTTCATTCCCGTCGTGGTGTAGAAGTCGACGATCTTCTCGAGCTCGTCCGCGTAGCTCGCGCGTATGTTGTATACGTTGCGGCGGAACGCACGCATCGGCTCGGCACCGGTAAACGGGCCGACGAAAGCGAGCTTGCCTTTCTCGACGTAAGGAAGAGCGGGGAGACTGAGGGTGGCGCTAGCGTAACCGATCAGCGCCAGCACGCCTCTTTGCTCGATCAGGATTCTAGCGTTTTCTCCGGCGCGCTTGGCGTCGTTCGCGTCGTCAAGCGCGATCAGCTCGAACTTGCGCCCGTGGACTCCTCCGGAGTCGTTGACCTGCTTGAAATAGGCCTGGATTCCCTCGCGGATGTCGTCGCCCAGCTCCTTGTTGCTGCCGGAGAACGGCGACGACTGGCCGATGAGCACCGTTGTCTTTGTCACGCCCTGGGCGTGCGCGCCGCCTGCCGAAAGCAGGCAGGCCATCACCCAGGCAACCAGTGCAACCGCGCGGATGAACCTCATCTTGCCCTCCTCGTTGTGAAAGAACCCGCCGCTTCACCGCGGCTTTTGTCTGGTCTATTTTACAAACTTGCCCCCTCGCCCGATCATTGTCAAATCGACGAACTTCGAGCCGCTGTGGTTGGTGGGCGAGAAGCTCACTACGAAATCGCCCAGGTCAACGTTGTTCATGCTCTCGAGCGCGGCGATCAGCTTCTCCCGGGTGAGGTTCTTGCCGGCGCGCCTCATCCCCTCGACCATGACCTTGCCGACGATGAATCCCTCGAGGCTGGAGAAGTTGTAGTCGGTGTTGCCGACCTTGGAGAGGGTCTCCTGGTATTCCTTGACGATGCGAACCTCTGGTCCCCAGGGGAACGGCACGACCTGGGAGATCGCGACCCCATAGCCCTCGTCCTTCAGGGCGTCGGCGAGCGCCGTGCTGCCGACGAACGAGACGTTGTGGAACTGCGTCGTGCTTCCGGCCGACTTCATCTCCCGCACGAACTCGGCGATGGAGGTATAGGCGGAGATCATGACCACGCCGTCGGGCTGCACGGCGTTGATCGTCTTGACCGCGTCCTGCACCTTGACGGTGTTGCGCTCGACCTTGCCCAGCGCGACGATCTTCATGTTGCGCTTGTCCATCG
>Ga0335085_10000550_pt1 | contig 102840 bp, 97 predicted proteins | sample Lox_Sample_45_FD_206712 | JGI IMG/M metagenome (GOLD analysis project Ga0335085, IMG submission 206712) | Soil microbial communities from Loxahatchee National Wildlife Refuge, Florida, United States - Lox_Sample_4.5 | ecosystem: Environmental > Terrestrial > Soil > Wetlands | place: USA...
CTTCCGCCGTGTTGATGGTACGAATCGACGAGACAGCAGACGACTCGTTGGCCGCCATACGGGCGCGCAGCAAGTTCGGAATTGCGATAGCTGCGATGATCAGGATGATGGCCACCACGATCAGCAGTTCGATCAGTGAAAAGCCTTTCTGTTTCCGAAGCATGGGTATTTCCTCCAAAGTGTGCTCGAACTAGAAGCCCCATGCTTAACCGAGCAGATTGACGCTATCTTGTATCGCTAACGGACTCAGGACAAGTTACGGAGGACATGGGAAGGATATGACTTCGGTGTGAGTCCGATGGGCGCGCGAGGATTGGACGAAATCGGAATGGTCTGCAACGCCGAAAAAAACAAAAGAGCAGCGAACTTGCGTTCGCTGCTCCTGGCTTGTACCCTCCCCCAGGTACTTCGCCAAACTGTTGCTTACTGGTTGAGCGGGTTGAAGGTCAGGACACCCGCTTCGGTGTTGGAGCAAACGCCAGCCGGATCGACGCGAACCACTGCATCTTCCTCAGCGCAGAAGGCACGGATACCGGTCTGGTTGATCGTGATCGGAACCGCCACCACCGTGTAGCCAACGTTTACGCCGCCAGCCACTGTGCCAGCGCCAGTCGTGAACAGGTAGCCGCTCTTTCCGCTGCCAGCGGGGTTGCCATTGTTCGCCAGAACCGCGTCAATCAAGCAAGCATTGGCCACTGCGGGAACGCAGGCCGCGCCGATGGGGCCACCCAACGACACCAGGTTGGCCGCAAAGCCGGTGGTCGGATAGGTGGAGTTGTAGGTGACTTCCGCCGTGTTGATGGTACGAATCGACGAGACAGCAGACGACTCGTTGGCCGCCATACGGGCGCGCAGCAAGTTCGGAATTGCGATAGCTGCGATGATCAGGATGATGGCCACCACGATCAGCAGCTCGATAAGTGAAAAACCCTTCTGTTTCCGCATCTCGAAATTTCCCCTCGTAAGTTCTGATTTTGAAGTCTCTGCGAACATCGCAGCCGTCTCCGATGGTTGCACCTCCCTCGCCAAAGCCGGTAGTTACCTTCGTTCTGGGCACCCCCTGTTGAAAGGCTTTGTTTTCACGAGGCAGGCAAACTTTGGTCGTATGGGGCCGTGCCTGGGAAGACAATCTTCTGGCAAATTCCGTCCAGGGTGCTGACAATTCGTGTCAACCCGGAACTTGGGCAAGTTCTAATTCGGAACGCTCCGGGATGCGATTTCTCCGATTGCCGTAGAATGTTCCGTCGCAGTCGCCCGGGCCATCGCAATGGAAATCACAGCGGATCTGTTTCAAGTAGAAGTGGAAATTGCGAATGCCTGGACGCTCGCAGCTCCTCTTTACACCAATCCAGAAGTCTTCGCGCTTGAGGAGGAGAGGATTTTCCGTCGTGTGTGGCAGGTGGTGGGACACGCCAATCAAGTCAGCAGGCCCGGTGACTACTTCACAACGGAACTAGCAGGGGAGCCTTTACTTTTGGTGCGAGGGGCCGACGGAAAGCTGAGAGGCTTCTACAACGTCTGCCGACATCGCGCGGGTCCGCCTGCGGAAGGATGCGGTTCGCGCAAGCTATTTCGCTGCGGCTATCACGGATGGACCTACGATCTGGATGGCACGCTGATCAGCGCGACCGAGATTGAAGGCGTGCACGGTTTTCGTCCGGAGGATTTTGCGCTGGCTCCCGTGCGGACCGAAGAATGGTTCAACCTCGTGTTCGTGAATCTCAATTCTCAGGCGTCGCCGCTGCGGCAAATCCTGGGCGAGTTGCCCGTGCAAGCCGAGAAGTTTCCGTTCGCGAGCATGAAGCTATTCGAGCGGCGCACGTATGACATGAAGTGCAACTGGAAGACATACGTCGATAATTACCTCGAGGGCTACCATCTGCCAAGTGTTCATCCGGGATTGAATCGTGAGCTCGACTTTAACGCCTACGTCGTCGAGCCGCACGCGCAGTACGTGCGGCAATTCAGCCCTATTCGCGGAACGCAGCCTGGGGATGCAACACCCCGCAGGTATCAGGAAGCGCGAGAAGATCTCACCACCGACTATTTCTGGATTTTTCCCAACTGGATGTTGAACTGCTACCCCGACAATGCCTCTCTGAATATCATCCTGCCGCTGGAACCGGAGCGAACGCTGGCGATTTTCGAGTGGTATCTACTGGAGAAGGATCACGTGACACCCGCGGCCAAGGCGTCGGTGGAATTCAGCGATCAGATTCAAATTGAAGATGTCGCGATCTGTGAAACGGTTCAGAAGAATCTGCGGTCGCGCAGTTACTCGCGCGGGCGATACAGCGTGAGACAAGAGAAGGGAGTCCATGCCTTTCATCGTATGTATTGCGACATCATGCAGCGGGCGTAGTGGCCGAAAACCACCACAATTGGCCGAGGTCTACCAACATGCGTGATGCTCAGGGTTTTGACCGTGTGATCATGCGCCTTTCCGATTGAAACTAAACAACTTGTCGGCGACCGGGAGCCTCGGCTTTGGCATTGTAGTTGCCCATACCTCGAGCAGAGGATTTGGCACTTATGCGAGGGAAAGTGGTGGGCCGGGAGGTCGTTATGAAAGGCAGACTTGCTGGCAAATTCGCAATCCTGATTTTGGCGTTATCGGGTTGGGCGTGCGTCGCTGCAGTCGCCCAGACGACAGAAGAAGGGCCTGGACCATCGGAGCAACCGAGTGCTCCGATGGAGATCGGTCAGGGACAACCGCAAGACCGGGGGCCTGACCGCGAGGCGCAGCCCACGGATGCGCAGCCTGGCGGACCCTCTGGTGAAGGGCCTGCCACGACAGATCAGGGCGTCGCGCGCATCAGCTTGATTCACGGAAACGTTTCAACGCAACGTGGCGACTCGGGCGACTGGTCAGCAGCGGCATTGAATCAGCCGTTAATGACAGGGGACAAGGTCTCGACCGACGATGATGGCCGCGCCGAAGTTCAGTTGGATTTTGCCAACACCCTGCGGCTCGGCAGGGGCGCCAAAGCCAACATCGCGAACCTGACGAAAAAGAATATTCAGATTCAGCTGGGCGAGGGGCTTGCCACCTACACAGTCTCGAAAGACAGCGAGGCAGAACCCGAAATCGATACTCCGAATGTCTCGATTCACCCATCGCATCACGACGGTGTGTTCCGCATTGAAGTGCATCCCGATGGCGACACGATCGTAATCGTACGCAAGGGCGAGGCACAGATCGCAACGCCGCAGGGCAGCACCGAAATTCGTGAGGGCGACATGGCGACGGTTCGTGGCACGTCGGACTCTGCTCAATACAAGATCCAGTCTGCCCCGGGTCGTGATGATTGGGACCGCTGGAACAGCGATCGTGATCACATCATCCGTGACGCCAACTCGTGGCGACACACGAATCGTTACTACACCGGTTCGCAGGATCTCGATGCTTATGGGCACTGGCGGCACGTCGATGACTACGGTGACGTGTGGTATCCAGATGAGGCCTCGGATTGGGCTCCCTATCGTAACGGAAACTGGGTCTGGCAGCCCTACTACGGGTGGACGTGGGTCGGCTATGAGCCTTGGGGTTGGGCGCCGTATCACTATGGCCGCTGGTTGTGGTACGGGGGCGCCTGGGGTTGGTGGCCTGGACCGGTATACCCCTACTATCGTCCGTTCTGGGCTCCTGCCTACGTCTCATTCTGGGGATGGGGCGCCGGTTGGGGTTTCGGCGTTGGCTTTGGCGGTTGGGGCGGCTTTGGCTGGCTTCCGCTGGGTCCGTGTGACTGGTACCACCCGTGGTGGGGTGGATACGGTGGCCGCTTTGGCGTGGTGAATGTCGCGAACGTCCACGTCACCAACATTCACGTCAACAACTACGGCGGGATTCGGCCCTTGCACAATGGGATGCGATTCTCGAACCTCGCGAATCTGCACGATGTGCATGTCAGCCGCGCGATGTCGACCGTCGACGCTGGTCGTTTCGGCGCGGGACGCGTAAACGCGATGGCAGCCCGATCTGATCAGTTGCGCGGAGCCAGGATGATGGCCGGCAACCTGCCGGTAGTGCCCAGCCGAGCCAGCCTGTCAGCGAGTGGACGCGCTGCTTCGCCGGGGACAATTCACCAAGGAGGCAACCAGCGCTTCTTCGGATCGCATAGCAACATCGCTCGGCCGGCCTCATTCCAGCAGCAGACGGCAAGCTTGCGGCAAACGATGCAACGGAGCCGAGTTGGAGCGATTCCTGCTGGAGGACACTCGAACGTAGCTTTCGCGGGAAGCAGTCCCAGTGCAGTCGGGACCATGCAGCGTCCAAGCGCGGGAACTGCAAGTCGTGAGGCTGGCAATTTCGGCAACCGCAATGTACCGAATCAGAGCACACAGAGCGGTGGCTACAGACCATTCGGGGGTAACAGCACGTCGCGTGAGCCTCAGCACGGCACGCTGCAGCAGGCTCCTGCCCAGAATCACGACAGCTTTCGGCCCTTTACGCCGCCGAACGCGAATAGCCGTTCGATGCGCGACAGCAATGGTACGTCGCGAGCGAACCAGGAACGTGGTACGAGTCAGACCGCCCCAGCCGACAATCGAAGTGGCTTCCGGCCGTTCAATCCCCCTTCGCGCAATGAGGTTTCGCGTGGTGGATCAAACAGCACTAGTGGGTATTGGAATCGCACCGCACCAAGTTCGAGCCCGCAACGAAGCTACTCCGATGGCTACGGCCGGGGAGCGTCGCGGCCGCAACTCGACATGCGTCAACCGATTGTCCGTAGCCCTTCTTACGGTGCAAGCGGATATCCCAGGGGCGGATACAGCGGTCCAAGTTATGGCGGATCGCGCAGTACGCCGAGCTATTCCCGGCCGAGTTACGGTGGCGGTGGTGCGAGACCGTTGCCTAGCTACGGAGGAGGTGGAGGAGGTCACGCCCCGAGCGTTGGAAGCGGTGGAGGACATTCCAGCGGTGGAGGTGGCGGCCATACCAGTGGAGGAGGTGGAGGTCATTCCGGAGGTGGTGGGCACAGCGGACATCGCTAGAACTCGATTGGCAAGTTGAGGTGAACGAAGAGAACGATAGAGGCGAAGGGCGTGCCGAAAGCACGCCCTTCTTATTGGAGACGAACATTTTGAGATTGGAAGACACATGAAGGCGGATTCCAGTTGCGACATCGAAACGTGGGAACCACCACTCTGATCTCCTTTAAGGCCGAGCGTACGCCGGACTATCCGGCTGCGGCCGGTCATAATCATGCCCATACTTATTCTTATGTGCGACGCTGACATCGGACTCGGCCAGAGTGAATGCGCCGAGATTGGCCTGTCCGGGGGCGATGGTGATCTCTCGAGCCATGGCGCGGAGTGCGTCTGGTGCTACCCCGGCATGGAATATCTGCAACTGATATCGTCCCGGCGGGACGTCAGGAATGGCTACATCCCCACGCGCATCGGAAATCCCGTAGTAGGGCGTGGCCAAAGCGATGACCACCGCGCTCATCTCCGCATGAATGTTGCAGAAGATGAATGAGATTCCTGGCTTATCGAACTGAACGAAGCGCGTAGTCCCACTCTCGTAAAGCCCGAGATCGAACCGCTTGCCCTCAAAGAGCGAGAACACGTTGTGGAAGAAAGGATCGTGGTTGGGAAACGCCACCTTGCCGCCGGCAGGTATGACGATCAAGGAAGGTTGAAAACTCTTGTTCTTCTGAACCAATTGCGGCACCCGCATTTGTTGCGGCGGTTGTAGCGTGACGCCGACTGGATTCAGCCACACGACAGCGTTCGAGGAATCTTTTGAATGGTGACCAGCCTTCGTCAGGTCGACGTGTGCATGCAGAGTATCCTGCGCGTACACGCAGGCGGTGACCAAAAGGAGAAGACAAGAAAGCGTCCTTCGGAATTGTGTGGGTCGCAGCATTAAAAGAGCATTCCTATGGCGAGATTGACCTGGTTCGTCGAACTGCTACTGCTGTAGACGGGGTAAGTGCGCAGGCGTCTGAATTCCGCGGATAGCACGAGGTCAGAACGAGGGCGGAATACGATATTCCCCAAGGCTCCCCGATTCCTGCCGAGAATCAATCCGCCATTGTTTTGATCGGTCGCAAAATCACGGATGTCACTGGTGAAGGCGTCGTCCTGCGATACTACGCCGTTCAATTCGACCTTCGGCGTCAGTTGAAGTTTCAGTTGCGACCAGCCTCCGGCCGTATTAAGGCCGCGCAGCGGACTGTAAGGCGCGCTGCCGCTGTATGCGACGGATGTCCCGATGCCGCCACCGAGGCCCCCGATTCCACGTCCCCGATAGAACTCTCCCGAAAGCTGGAGACGTGCGAGGATGGGGATCTGCCAGTCGGCCATCCCGGCCCACGCATCGACGATTCGGTTCCACGTCCAATTTTGCCGCCCGTAATATCCTGCTGCGCCTAAGCTGAGCGGATGCTGATGCACCGGGAGTGACCATGCCGTGCGGAGGCCGTATGCGGGTTGGCCAGACATCTCCCCGGCCTGTGGTGTGCGCTCAAACGATCCAAGATTAAATTCCCAATCGAGATTGTCGAGGACTCCGGCCTGCATCGTAACGGTCTGGCGGTCGGAAACCGAGAAGCGGTGTTCGACCCGAAGTTGAGGGGTCCAGCCCCATAAATTCCCAGCGAACGCGAACGCCGGAATCGCCAGGGTGGCGAAGGAGGTGGGCGAGAGCGGCGAAATGAACAACGAATCTTGCCCGGCCACAACCGAAGTATGCTCCCAGTCCAAATGCACATTCGCGGTCTGGAGCCGAGCCACCCCGAAATTCACCCCGTTTCCGGTCGCCGGAAACCCTCCCGCAAAATCGAACTGCACATCGGCCGAGGTTCTCGCGTCGGCAAAGTTAGGGCCGAAGATCTCCAGCCCGATCTGCGACTGCCGCAATGTCGCCCCGACCGTAGCAGTGGAAACGTATGGCGAAAGGGGCAAAGAGTAGTCGGGAAAATCGATATTGTCTGATCCTCCGACCGTCCGGAAAGCATTCATCAGTACGATGCCGTGCAAGCGGGCGCGGTACTTCGACGCGGTCTCGACCTTCGTCTGATATTGTTCATCGACCTTGGAACCGATTAGCGACGTCGATTCCTCCAGCTTTTGCACGCGCTCTTCGAGCGGCGTTCTGTTTTCGGCCATCGCGGAAGAGGTTTCGTGGCTCTCTTGGGCAACCTGCGGCGTTCCTTCGGAGCTTCGGACGCCTGCAGGTTGTTCCAACAAAGCGCGTGTGGCCTGCAAGTCCACGCGCAACTGTCGCATCTCATCGCGCGATTGGAGATTTTCCGCGCGCATCTGCTCAAGCATGGCCTGGAGCTGTCGCACCTGATCCTGTAACTCGCGAATCGCGGCGTCGCCCGAGCCGGCAGCCGTTGCCGGGGCCTGTTGAGCCAGGCCGTGTGCGAGAAGAAAGAGAATGGCGGCCGCCGCCAGAGCGGCTCCGCGAAGGGTAGAAGTTCCAGGGGTCTTCACACCGTCCTCCTGCGCTGATCCGGGGCTAAGGCTCAAAAACGAAAACGAGCTCGCTTCAAACCCCAGGATGCGAAACCGAATTTTGACTGGTATTCTCCCCTCGCACGGAGGGCAAGGAAGAGACTGCTACACCGAGATCGTTAGCCCGCATCGCCTCGTGGGCCCGACCGTGCAACACGATGCGAAAAACGGTCGTGGCTTCTACCGTCCGTTCTACAAAAATCTCGCCACCGTGATCCTGAACAATCTTCTGCACTACTGCCAATCCTAAGCCGGTGCCATTCTCCTTGCCGTAGCTGACGAACGGATGGAACAGCTTGTCCTTGATAGAGTCGGGAATCCCCGGGCCGTTGTCCGCCACCGCGACCGTGATCGCACCAGAAATCTCGCCAGCAGTTACTTCCACCTTTCCCCCCACAGGAGGAGCTGCTTCGCAGGCGTTAAGCAGGAGATTGTAGAGAGCCCGCTCGAGTTTGCGCTGATCAAACCAGCCCGACACATGCGATCCACAGAGCACGTCAATGCTGCGCGCGTGGTGGCGCGGATGCAGGCGGGCTGCCTGAACCGCGCGTTGTATCGTTTCCGCGACATTCCCGTACGACGGGGTCAGAGATTCGCGCGTGCGCGCGAACTCGAGGAGTGAATCGATCAGGTCGGTCATGAGATTCACGCCCGTGCGGACTTCCTGATAGAGTTCCTCACGCTGTGGGGCAGTTAGGTGGCTGTCAACCAGAAACTCCGAGTTGGCGACAATCGCGGCCAGCGAGTGACGCAGATCATGAGAGATAGAACTGGCCATGCGGCCAATAGTCGCCAGTTGCTCGGATTCCAGCAAGTCCTGCTGGCTCTTGAGCAAGCTGGTGCGCATGCGGTCGAAAGCCCGAGTCAGTTCCGCCACTTCATCCCGTCCGCGGGGATCCAGCGGATGGTGGAAGTCGCCTCCTTCTAGAGCACGAACGCCGGCGACCAGGCTTCCCAACGGTTTCGTGAAGGTGTGCGAGACAAAGAAAACCAGTCCGCTTCCCACCAGAATTGCCGCGACCCCGAGGAGGAGCAGATAGCGGTTCAGTTGATCCAGAAATTTCGTTGCCTGGTCGTAAGACTCAAGCACGCTCAACCGAACCGGAGTTGTCTTGGAGCCCGACAAATCCAAGGACGTGGCCAGGAACCGCTCCTTGCCGATCTCCACATCGTGGGGTGCTTCCTGAGGCGATCCAGTAATAAACGTCCGCAGGTTTCCGCCTTGCATCTGGGAGTCTGGGAGCGTGCTGGCGATGATTTCGTCGCCGCAGGAAAATGCCACATGCGTTCCGGCGACCTTACTGACCGCTTTTGCCAATGTCTCGTTGATCTCGTATCCGATTACCAGATAGCCCAGGAAGGTTCCTTCGGTCCGCGAACCGCGATATACCGGCGCTATAAACGTCTGGTACAGGTGGTGTTCCCCCAGCCACCAGTGACTTGCTTGGCCGCGGTCTTCGTCCATCGATTGTTGGAAATACTTTTCCGCCGCTTCGCGAGTGAAACCGGGAGTGTTGGTATGGAGAGCCACGACCTTGCCGCTCTCATTCACCAGCGCAAAGAGGTCGAAGGCGGCGATTTGCCAGATGTGGCGGGACGCATCCTCGATCGTTACCGGGTCGGAATTACTCATCACAGCGCGGGTAATCGGCAAGTCCGCGAGCAACGCGACATCGTTGGTCAGCATTGTCTCGCGCTCGTGCCGGAAGTCCTGAAACGCGGCAACCGAATTGTGTAAATTCACCGCAATGTTCTGCCGAGCATGGGTCTGAACGCTGCGCTGCACGAGCAGGAAGCTGGTCGTCGTCAGGCCGGCCGTGATCACGAGCATCGAGATCAGGAACCGGGTGCGAAGGCGCACCCGTGGCAATAGTGCCCCGCCTGTGGCACTCGCTGAATCGGCAGACGAATGTGGCACGAGTTCGGAGGGATGGCTCACACGCTTCAACGAACGAACTTATACCCCATTCCGTGTACCGTGCGGAAATGTACCGGGCTTGATGGGTCTTTCTCCAATTTCTGGCGGAGTTTCAAAATGTGGTTGTCCACAGTACGCGTCGATGGATAATTCTGGTATCCCCAGACCTCATTCAGCAGTTCGTCGCGGCTGATGACGCGCTCGGCGTTGTGCACCAGGAACTGAAATGTCTTGAACTCCTGGGCGGTCAATACGACTAGCCTGCCGTCGCGCTTTATTTCCATCTTCTTAAAGTCGGCCGTGATGTCGTCAAAGCTGACGACCTGCGCTTCTGGCGCGCGTGTATTGTGTCGCAATGCAGCGCGGACTCGGGCGAGCAGTTCCCGAGGGCTGAACGGTTTTGTGACATAGTCATCGGCCCCGAGTTCGAGCAGTAATACTTTGTCGGAAACATCGCTCGCTGCACTTAACACGACGATCGGCAGCGTCGGAGAAATGGCCTTGATTTCCTTGCACACGTCGCGGCCTGAAAGTCTGGGCAAACGCAGGTCCAGCACCACAGCCGACGGCGGCGAAGTGTGGAAGCTGTCGACGGCGGACTTTCCATCCGACTGCGTCTCCACCGTGTAGCCTTCGGTTTCAAATAGCCGGCGCAGGGCCTTCTGAACTGCGGGATCATCCTCCACCACCAGGATTCGCCCGCTGGGCTTGGCCGCCGGTACTGGAGTCATGGTTCTGCCGATACCGAATGGAGTTGCGAGATTCCCCATAAGCACCTTTCCAATCTTCCCAGTCTTTTCGAGGGGAAATCTTCCGGAGCGGGTTATTCGTCCAGAAACTTCGATCGTGGGAAGCTTACACGTTTGACGAGGTGCGGCCCGATAAAGCTTCGGCTTTTGACATTCTTTTTACAAAATCAAAACGGTGTCAAAACGGAGTAGGGAACCATGGTTGCTAACACGTCCTGCTACGGCCATTTCCAGGCGAGGAATCAACTTGGTTATACCGATTACACCGTATGGCTATTGAGGCACAGGTAACATAATCTCCCTACGTTAGCGCACGCGCCGTAATCTTGGCTTGAACCGCCCGCTGACGTACCGCAAGGGAGTTCCTCCGATGAAAGCCACAAGCCTAGGCGTTGCAGCTACTCTTCTCGCCTTCAGCTTCATGTTCACGAATTCAGCAACGGCTATGAACACAGTTGATTTCAGTGATAGTGGGGGTACCCTCGCGGGAACGACCGCTGGTCTGACTCTTTCGGGGTCCACGTTAGTCACGGTAATTGGCTTCAACAGTGGAGGCATCGTAACCGGTGATCTGGGCAGTGTATCGTTCAGCACCGGCGTTCTGGCCAGCGGTTCCTTGGCGACAGGAGGCACTTTCCAGGCTGGCGGAAGGTTCACTGTCGCCGGAAACGGCACTAACGGGATTCCAAATGATGTCCTGTTTTTCGGCACATTTTCAGGACCGGTAAGCTGGACTCTGACAACCTTGGCTAACGGGACTCACAACTACATGTTGACTGGAGTGCTGGTTGGTTCGATGGCGGGTAAGGTTGTGAACGCGGCGACTGTCCAGTTGACCGTCAACACCGGCAAAGGGTTCTTTCATAATTCGACCTTACTGGGGGGTGGAGACACAACCACTGTTTCATCTGTCCCCGAGCCATCGACGCTTTCTCTCCTTTTGACTGGAACCCTCGGCACATTGGGCATAATCCGCCGGAAGATCTTAGCCAGATCGAACTGAAGGAGCCAGGGCGAATGGGGCACGTGGATGCCGATCCGCTTTGCGTCGCTGCCTGTCGTAGAATGTCGGCTTGCCTGCCCGAATTTCAGAACTAGAGCAGTTGACAGTTGTCTTGGTGCGACCCCGCAACCCGCTCAACATCGGGGCAGCAGCGCGAGCCATGAGCAATTTCGGGGCGGAGCAGCTCCGTCTGGTCAATCCTTATGCGGTCGCTTTTCGTGAGGCACGCTCGGCGGTAGGAGCCTCTGCAGTCCTAAAGAACGCCCACGAATTCAATTCAGTCGCCGATGCCGTAGCCGATTGCTTCCTCGTTGTTGGAACCACTGCGGTACGCAATCGTGCGCTGCAACATCCACTGCGCCGTCTCAACGCCGATTCCGCTAGCGCGATTCGTACCGCGATGAAGACAGGACGTGTTGCCTTGCTGTTCGGCTCCGAGAAGATCGGATTGACGAACGATGATTTCACGCACTGTCACTGGTTGCTGAATGTTCCGACTCACCAGCAACATGTATCCATGAATCTGGGACAGGCCGTCGCCGTCTGCCTTTTTGGAATATCGGACGGGGTTGCCGATGAAGAAGTCGGCACTGAGGACCGGCCAGCCGCTTCCGGCGAAATCGAGAAGATTACGCAAGGCCTGTACGAAGCTCTTAAAATCAGTGGATATTTGAAACCCGGAAATGATGCGGTGAGCGAAAAAAAAATCCGCCGACTCATGCTGCGACTCAAGCTGCAGGCCATGGACGCGAAAGTGCTACTAGGGATGGTACGGCAGCTCGCATGGAAACTGCGGCAAGTGAGTGAAGATTAACCTTTGATACGCTGCGGTGAAGCTTCAATCGATTTGCGTTTGAAGCGGAACTGCAAAAGCCATGTGCTGGCGGTGGGTTGTCCATCCGCCTGTGGCGCAGAAAATTCCCACTGTTGAGCCGCATTGAGGGCCCGTTTTGCGAAGTACGAACTCGACCCCCGCGTTTTGAAGGTCGCTGAGGTGACCTTTCCCGAGGGGTCCACCTGCACTCGCACGACCACCTTGATGGTCCCCCGAATCGTATTTTGTGCGCTGCGAGGGACATCGGGCATGACCTTACGAACAACCTCACCTGTCGATGCTTGATGCCTCGTTGTTGTTTCCGCCAGCTTTGCGGGGGCGGGAGTCGCCGGCGCTGGAGTGGGTTCCGTTGCCTCTGCTTTTGGTGATTCCGTAGCTTCAGTATTTTTGTTTGAACGGGGATAGAGCACCGCCCAGAGGATTCCAATCACCACAACAGCCAAAGCCGCCGCCACGAACAGCGGCTTGCGATTCTTGGATTCCGGCCCAGGCTGGGCCGGAGACTCAACCGCAGGCTCAATTGAAGACTTAGGTGTCGGGCGCGGATCCGGAGACGCAGGAACAGAGAGAGAGCCTGAGCGAAGCCGCACTTCGATTTCCCTTACCGATCCTCGACGGTTTGGATCGAGTTGCAAGCACTCCCGTACGATGGCGCGAAAAGGCTCCGGGATCGACTCGGGCAAGTCGCGATTATTCGGCGAAGCCGCTTCGGCAACCGTTACGTTTTGCGTCAAGGCAGCAACCAGCGTCACGCCCACGGACCATATATCTCCTTCCGGAGACACGATGCCGGCGGCGGTTTCCGGAGCATCGTACACATCCCGCCGCCGGTGCTGCCCGTTTTGTTGCGCGACGGGTGCCGCTTGGTCTGAGGACAGCTTCAATTGATCGCCAACTGCGAGCACGTTGGAGGGTTTTACCCTGCCGTGAACAAATCTGTTCGAGTGCAGATAACTGAGAGCGTCAAGAACAGGAGGCAGCAGATCCGAAACTTCCTTGGGCTCCAAGGCTCGATCGGGAAGAATCTGGGAAAGATCGTCATCGGCGCACTCCATCAACACATAGATGACCGTCGAGTTCTCGACTCGCGAGAGCCCGCATTCAAACGTGCGAATCAGGTGAGGATGCGACAGCTTCTTGGTGGCCCTTAGATGGGATAGGTAAAACTCGGCTTTGGCTGCTTCGACCGGAATTAACTTGATCGCGATTTTCTGGGAAGGCAGATCTGCCGATTCGCTCAGAAAAACCGCGCTGTGGTCGGAGGCGCCCAGCCATTGCCGAAGCGGGTATTTTCCTTCGATCACCCGGCCTTCCCACGATTTCCATGTCTCGGGTTTACTCATTTGCTGCTAACCTGCGATCCAACATTCTATGCCATGAGTCAAAATTCGTAGTCAGAACATTGAATCGCAGGTGCAGGCTGAATCAGGTTCTTAACGGCTTTTGTAACTGAAAGTGACCTTGGTTTCCTCATCCAGCACCAGTGGCCGGACGAAGCTGAACGACGTTCCCGCTCGCGGGACATCGATCGGCACCGGAAGAACGCCGGCAACTTTCTTCTGCAGATTCACCACGTTCGTCGAAGCGCTCTGGCTCACCGCCCCCGGGGCTAGCGGAGCGACTCTGCTGAAATTCCTGCCCTCTAGCGTGACTAAGCTGGTGGAAGTATTGACCATGGGAGATTCCGCGGTCACCTCGACGGTCTCCGTTGCCACGCCCACGCTAAGTATGCCCCCGTACACGGAAGGCTGAGTTGCGTCATAACGAACATTGTTCTCGCTGGTCTTGAAGCCTCTGCTCTCGAGCTTGACCTTGTAGTTTCCCGAGGGAAGTCCAAGAATCGTCCAATGCCCGTTCGCGTCGGTGGTCGTGCTGCGGCTCATTCCGGTGTCGGAGGATACGATTGTGACTTGCGCACCCGCCACAACCGCGCCCGTCTGATCCGTCACATATCCGCCCATTTGGCCCGCCGGAGACTGCATTAGTGCGGTTCCTTGACTCGAACTGCGGGAAAACTCGTTATCCCGCGGAAACTGACCTTGTCTCGAAACCTCTTCGCGCATTGGCTCGGGAACCCGGTTTGCCGCGATCACGTCTCCTCCAAAATCTTTCACCTTGTATCGCTCCGGCAGAAACACCTCCCAGCTCAACAGGGCGATGGGAATGTCCATGCTTGGAATGGTCAAGTCCGCGCCCCCTTTCTTCTCGAATGGCGTTCCCGAGTGCATGAAAACGAACGAAACCGAATAGGGACCGTTCGGACGGAATCCAGGTTTTAGGAGCGGGACGCGGTTGCCGTCGGCGCCCTGGACAGGTTTGACGCGTTCCCCCGCGACTTCGGCCGACAGAATTGTTGCCCCGACCGGGAGAGAGACCTTCAAAAACGGCTGCGCCTGATTTTTGACGGTCAATTTCACCTCGGTCAGCGACTTGCCTTCGGACGTGACCATCGTCGTCACGTCAGCAGTCTCGGCCACGGCGGCGAGCACACTGCCATCGGGAAAGCGCACCCAGTTCAAGGCCAGAGTTGGTGTTTCGCTTGGTTGACGGTGATAGCGAAACGCGGCTTGTGGCGGAAAATGCGCCAGAACGCGCAGGTAAGGATTCGCCTCTTTCACATCCATGCGTTTCAGGCCGCCGCCTTCGGTGGCTGTGATCTCCATGGTGCCAGCGCCCTCCACAAGAACCTCACCCGTTTCCCGCTGCGCTCCTTTGAAGCTGATGAAGGGCGCATCGGCTTGGGTGCCCTGGGTCGACCGCTCCATCGAGATCAGAAACTGGTGGCTGCGCAGAGCGGGATTCAGGACGTGCAATGAGATGTATCGGCGCGCAGTTTCTGTCGTGCCAGACGGCTTGACACTTACGACTTTGGGCTGAGTCTCGGCCGAACCCAAGGTCGGCCCAGTAACCCCAGTGACTTCGAATCCTTCAGGAATCTGTACCTCGAATGCGCTCGTCTCGCCCGTCACCATGGTGACGTCGGCGAGCACTGCGATGTGCATGTCCGCCTCACTGATAGACACAAGCGTTTTCGTGTCCGCAAGGAAACGAATTTCGCGTGGAATCACAGGAGCGAGCACCTCGCGCGTCGCCCACCACACGTTTGCCGGTTGCCCGGGAACAAGCGTGGCATCAATGGTCGTGTGTCCGTTCTCCGACTTGCGGCTGGTGATCACTCCCGGGTTGATGTACGCGAGTGTGTGTTCTCCAGGAATGATTAAGCTCATTTGCACGCTGCCCGCCACTGGAGCCGGTAAGGTGAACGAAGCCCGCCCGGCATCAATCCTCAACGGCAAGCCCGTATCGAGTGCGATCGAGAAGTCTCCTGTCGGCAGAAGGGCTACATGCGTACCACCTTCTTGAATTAACGGCACGCCTTTTCCATTCTGGCGGGCTTCCAGGATCGTCATGCCGGTCGTGATCGGCACTTTGCTGATGCCTTTGTGGAAGACTTCTCCGTCGAGTTCCACCGAACCGACTACGCCGTTACCTTCCACGCGCAGCTCTGCATCAGCATGCTGGATGGAATAGGGAAGAGGTGCCACGTCAGGGTTCTTCGGGGGCTTTCCGGCGAGCGCGACCAGGCGGTTGTACTCGTCGAGCGTTAGCGTGACGTTGCCAGGATCCGGCAAAGGTAGCGTCTTGTCCTCCGCCCGGCACACTGACATCATGAACAAACATCCGAGGAATAGTGACCGAAAGAGTCTGCTGTTCATCGCGCACCTCCCTTTTTGTCGCGCTGGAAGTTGAATGCTGCAGAGGGGGACTGGTTCTCACTGGTGAGTTCTGAGACCAGGTAGATCGAAGGACCAAACGCCGGGAAATCGACGTTGACCGGCAAAATGCCAGTTACCCGGCCTCCGAGCGACTTCGACCGGAAGCTGTCGAGCAGCGCCTGCGTGGCATCTTTCTTTTCCTTTTCATCATTGCTTTGCAGCTTAGGCGCCTGTTTGGTAGCGTCGAACTCTTGGCCGGGCGGAGCTGCAGGTCCATTTGGCAATGGGCGATTGATCACTACGCCCGCTGCGAATCCTTCTCTGCCACCTTCCCCCACAGTTGGTGCCAAAGCGGCTGAAACAGGAGCTTGGTACTCCGCGGTGCGGAATGTGCCCGACTCGGCGCTCACCCGGAATAGCGGCGGGTAATAGAGCAGCATCCCGGTGCGCGAAATCGGAAGATCCAGCGCCGGGAGCGTCACTGTTTCTCTCCCTTTGTCCTCCCATCGGCTGGCTTTCGTGACATACATGAGTTCGACGACGAACGCCGGTGCGTCTTCTCCGCCGCGGGATTTCTCCAGGGGAAGCAGCAGGCTGCCGTCGGGCGACTGCCCGGGACGCGCCGGCCGTCCGCCCAGGGTTGCGCTCCATACCGAGGCTCCCGCCGGCAGCGTGATCTTCACGAAGTTTCTTTGGTTGTTGCGCACCGCGTATCGCGCCTGCACCAGTTCCTTGCCATCGGCGCTCATCAGAATGTCGTAGCGGGCTTCCTCAATGTTGGCCATCAGCACTGCCTGCTGGTCGTATCGCGCGACATTCACGGTCAAGCTGCGGGTTGCTCCAGCCTCACCCGCACGGGCGCGGAATGCCGCCAGCGCTGGCGACTGTCGGCTGGCGATCATCTCGCCCAGATCGCTGGCGTCAGCGTCCTCCAAACCTTGCGCTTTCTGTTCTTTGATCTCACCGGCTCCGAGAATTTCCACGGCAATTCCGCCGCTGTCGCGCTCCGTGTTGAGAAGCCTGAGCAAAGGAATGTCAATGACACCGTCGCGGGGCAGCCGGGCCTCCCCGTTGATCACAAACCGAGCACTGTGCTCAACGGGCTCAAGGAATGTGATAGCCAGTTCTCTGCTCTTCATTTCCCAGTCGGCGACCATTGCGCCGGAAACCTGGTTGATGGTGATTTTCTCCGGCAGTTGCATGCGTACTTCGTGCGCCGCGCCCTGCACGATCTCCAGACTTGCCTCCGCATAGACCGATGTTGCATCCTCTCCGAGGCTGGTGAGCTGCGTGAGCGATCCCCGCATTCTCAATGGCAGTTCGACATGATGGTCTTCCGTTTTCTTGCGCCAAGTGAGCGTGAGCGGGTCGTTGCCGTGTCCGTAGGCCAACCACTTGGTTTCGCCGGACGCCTCGGATTTTTCGGAAAGGAAACCGCCATCGACTTTCAGATCAATTCCTTGGCGCGGCAATCCCACCGATGCGCGCGTAATACCGGACTCGGTTGAGGGAAGGGAAATGCTCTCATTCCCGCTGGAAGTCGTTACTGGTACGTCGACGTCGAGCACCAGCACGGCGCGCCCGGGGCGAGAGAGCAGAGCACAAAGGTGGCCAGCACCTTTCCCTTGGGGACCCGGCACAAGCGGCACTTGCTTGCCGTCGAGTCGCGCCTCGCGGACCAAAAGCCCTGTGGGAACAGGTACGCGCACCCATCCATCTTTCAATACGTCGACGGTCAGGTTTGCATGGCCCTGAGCCAGTTCGCCGCTGATGTGCAGGTCGTAGTCGACCCGGGTCAAAGTGGCGTCCAGCGGCGGCGGTTCCGGATCGTGCTCCACGGGATATGCCTTCGCGCGCAACACGCGATATTCCTCCACCGGAATCACGACCCATCCTGCTGCGTGGGAAGCCTCTGCGGACTTGTCCTGAGCAAGTGCGCCGACCGAGAACAATAAGGGAACTGCAAGCAGGCAAGGAAATAACCGTTGTAGACCAATGTGTCTGAAATCAAGAACCACGCCGAGAATCGACAGTTTCATAGTTCAACCCTCACTTCAACAATTAACCTGAAACGCGCTGGATTAGGGGGATACGTAGCGGCTCCGGCCGCTCACAGTAAGAATGAGGGGAAGGTCAAAAATTGCATGGGAATTTCGGCTGGTTACTTCCGGATGCAAGCAGCGCACAGCGGTAATCAGGGCGGCTCTGCGGTACCATAGCAAGTCGCAAAGTCCGCGCGTGCTTTCACTTGCCAGATTGTGTCGGCAGTTTTCTCGGCGGCCCCAGCGGTATTTCTCGGCGTACTCCGCGGTAAAAGATCAAACCGCAGAGAACGCCGAGAACTTCCGCTGAGCCCGCTGAGTCGAGCGTCACCCTTAAGGAATGCGCGGAGTAGGAGAGGTCTTGAGGTTCAGCACTGAAAAATCGCGTCAGATGTACCAACGCACGCTTGGTGTATTGATAGAGGCAAGCAGTTCCTCATCTCGCGGTCCGGCTACCTTTGGGCAGTGCCCGATCTTTATGGAGAAGGGCAAAGGCTCGCGAATTTATGACGTCGATGGCAACGAGTACATCGATTGGATGATGGCGTTTGGTGCTTTGCCGCTGGGTCATTCCCACCCGGAGGTGGTCGAGGCCATCGCCGAGGCTGCGGCCACCGGTGCCCATTTTGCCACGGCGACGCCGGTCGAGATCGAACTCGCCGAAATCATTCAGAAAATTGTTCCCAATGCCGAGAGGGTTCGCTTCGCGAATACAGGCACTGAAGCCATGATGGCGGCCATACGCTTGGCGCGCGGCGTAACGGGACGCCCGAAGATTCTCAAGTTTGAAGGACATTATCACGGCTGGTACGACGACGTGCTTGTCAGTTCCAATGTGCTTCCTCCAGCAGCCCTCGGCCTGCGCAGCGACCCGGTGAAGATTCCGGACAGCTCCGGGCTGAATCGCACTGCGCTCGATGACACCATTGTGGTTCCTTGGAACGACCTGCCCGCGCTCGAGCGCGCAACTGAAAATCATCGAGGTCAGATTGCAGCGATCATTACTGAAGGCGTCATGGCCAACGTGGGCGTGATTCCTCCTGCTGAGGGATACCTGCAGGGCCTGGAGAAACTCGCCAAGGCAAACGGCATCGTCTTCATCCTCGACGAAACAGTGACGGGATTTCGCATTGCTCCCGGAGGCTGCCAGGAATACTACAAGTTGTCGCCTGACTTGGTGACGTTCGGTAAAGCGCTCGGTTGCGGACTGCCGGTCGCTGCGCTCGTCGGCCGCGCCGCGATCATGGGCGCTCTCCAATGGGGCGGCGTGCTGCACTACGGCACCCACAACGGATCGCGCATCGGCATGTTTGCCGCTCGTGCCAACTTGCGCGCTCTCACTCGCGACAACAACGCACCATTCGCCGACACATGGAGGCTTGCCGATCGGCTATGCACGGGACTGCGCGAGATATTTCGAGAGAGAGGCGTGCCGGCGATCGTGCAAAATGTCGGACCGATGTTTCAAATCATATTCACCAGCCAGCCCGCGATCCGCGATTATCGCGAGTTCTGCCAGTTCGTCGACCGGACAGCATTTCAGAAGTTTGTGCTGTCGTTGTTTCCATTGGGAATCTATGCTTCACCCTCGGCCGCTTTGCACTCGATTGTTACGCTGGCGCACACGGAGGAAGACGTTGACAAGACGCTAAACGCAGCGACCCGGGCTTTAGAGCCGTCGGTTGGAACTTCCGCATGAAGAGTGCCCGCATCGCCGACCGCGCCGCGAGCCTTCTTTCTGTGGAAGGAAAAGTTGCTATCGTGACCGGCGCCGCATCCGGCATCGGACGCGGCATCGCGCTGCGCCTGGCCGAAATGGGAGCTTTGGTCGCCGTTCTCGACATCGACGAGACTAATGGACGTCGAACCGCAGCTGAAGTCGAAAACGACGGCGGGGGCGCAATTTTTGCGGGCTGTGATGTTCGCCGTGCCGCCGACTGCCGCCGCGTGGTTGAAACGGTGATCGGCAAATGGGGCCATATCGATGTCCTCTGCAACTGCGCCGGGATTGCCATCCGCAAAGACGTAGTCGAGCTAACCGAAGAGGAATGGGACCGCACGTTAGACGTAACCTTGAAGGGAATCTACTTGCTGTCCCATGAAGTCATCCCACTCATGATCCGCGGAGGCGGAGGCAGCATCATCAACATCGGTTCCGGCTGGTCCCTGAAAGGGGGCCCTCGCGCCGCGTCCTACTGCGCCGCTAAGGGAGGCACGGTAAACCTCACTCGCGCCATGGCGATCGATCAGGGCAAGCACAACATCCGAGTGAACTGCGTCTGCCCGGGCGATATCGATACGCCCATGCTGCGTAGTGAGTGCGCCCAATTAGGTGACGACGTTCAGACATTCATGCGGGAAGCCGCGAATCGCCCCCTCGCCCGTGTGGGCACGCCCGATGACATCGCAAACGCGGCATTGTTCCTCGCGAGCCCGATGTCGAGTTGGGTCACCGGGGCGGCTCTGGTGGTCGATGGTGGCGGGCTGGCATAGCTATCATCCGGCGAAGATTCATCGCAATACCTCCGGCGGAGAATCCTTCTTACGGAGGCAGACCAATGGAGGCGGCCGAGTGTGATTTAGGAGCGTTCTCGGGGTTAGTGGTCCTGGTGCGTCGGGGTGGCGATAAAGCCGTGCAGCGGCGCCCCATTTTTGGCTCGATAAATTCCCACTACTGTTCCGTGATTATTGATCTTGCGGGCTGCACATATTGCGGCACCCGGAAACACCATGGTGGTAAATCTCGATCCCGAACGAATAAATGCCAAGCTGCCGCCGCGACCGCCGAAATAGCGGCCAGCGATCTGGCCCTGATTGTTGATGCCTTCGGCTTCGCCGCCAGACGTTGTTCCAGGAAATTCAACCGGCAACAAATCGCTATTTTGCCGCAAGAAGCCGTGAACATTGCCGTCGATGTCGACATAGACACCGACAATCTGCCCCCGATCGTTCAGGGCGTCTGCCTGCGAGGCTCCGGGAGGAGCCACGGGATCTTCAAAAGAAGTGTAGGAGCCGCGATGGTCAAGAAAAGCAATGACAGTGTTTTGGTCAGTGAAGTCAAATCCGCCGACCACGTCGCCGAAATCATTCACATCCCAGGCAACAGTGTCGAGAGCACCGGGAAAAGAAACATTGTGGTACACCGAGCCCGCCAGCACGAAACCGTGGTAGCGCTGATCAGTGCCAATGTAGTATCCGGCTATGTGCTCGTCATTGTTGATTCCCAGAAAGCCGTTTTCCACCGAGTCGGAGTGATCGATGGTCTGGTAGCTACCGGCGCGGTAAACGAAGGCATGTACCGCACCTTGCGTGTCGGTGTAGTTGCCCACGATGGTTCCGTAATCATTGAAGCCGAAGACCTGCGTCTGGGAGGCTCCGGGAAAGTCGATTTTACTGTAATCGTACGCATGGGGCAGGATGATGGCGCGCAGACGGGTGTTATCGGAATCCGGACTTCCATCAAGCCCGAACCCGACGGCGAAGTCAACCCTATCGCCAGCGTGGAGAGACAACGTCAAGGCGAAAACCTGCGCGTCAGCATTATTTACGTTGCGCGAGAACAGGCAGCGCTCGTTGCTGAGGACGTGCACGTCACTGGAAGTCGAGCCTTGGCCATCGAACTCTCCGGATACGTCCCACAGTCCAGCAGAAGGAGCAGTCCAGCGCACAACGCTGTATTCACCTCCCGGTCCGGGCAGCATATCTAAATTCTTTGGTTGACCGGACTGGCTGACGACGACCAAGGGAAATCCGGGTGCATCAGCAGAGGCTGGAAGCGGGCCAAACCAGCCGATTTCGTTGGATGATGTAGTGGTACCACTGGTCGTATAGGCGAAGAAGGGGCTACCGAGATGGCTGGTATAGCCATAGGTCCAAGTTCCGGCGGGGTTCATCGTCGTCGAGAAGTCGTCGAAGGCGAAGTAAATTGGGTCGACTCTCGTGGAAGGCGCGGATGGCGAGCCATCGCTGGAATTGGCGAACGTATTCAGAAGCAGGCACAGGGACACGATCTTGAGCACACCATGGGTACGCATGGGTTCATCCTTTCAAGCGCGCTTTTCGGAGTAAGCCGGCCCGTATGAGGTAGACTGATTGGCCCAGATCCAGCCCTGAAACGGCGGCAATGATATCTCAGTATGTCAACAGTCGCAAAGCCCTGGTAAATCCGTTCTCCTCTGGATGGGTCTTGTCCCGGCGTCGATTTAGGGATAAGCGATCTGAAGTTCGACTAATCGCCACACTGGTATAAGCCGCCTACAGTCGCGCACGCCACACTCCGAAAGCCGTTGGCGAGCCTGGCTCACTGTTCTCGTCGCTGCCGGGCCGCCTCATATAGCACAATGCTTCCCGCCACACCCGCGTTCAGCGATTCCACCTGCGCCGCATGCGGAATGGCGATCAATTCATCGACCTGCGTCATCAAGCTCCGCGGAAGCCCCGACCCCTCACTTCCGATGAAAATCGCCGAAGGGCCCGTCAAGTGAGCCTGATCGAGCGGAGTCCCCTTGTGCGAAGACGTGGCAAACAGCCGCACGCTTTGTGAACGAAGTTTAGCAATCACTGATTCCAACTCCCTATCCGCTTTCGCCAGTACCAAGGGCAAGCGAAAAATCGATCCCGCCGACGCCCGGATCACCTTCGAATTGAACGGGCTCACGGTTCCTTCCCCCAGCACCACGCCTGCACTCCCAAAGGCCTCGGCCGATCGCAAAATGGTGCCCAGATTTCCCGGATCCTGCACTCCGGCAAGGACCATCACCGGCCCAGCCTGAAGCCGCTCCAAAATGTCGTCGAGAGAGAATCCGCGGAGCCGCACCAGCGCCGCGATGCCCTGCGGTGTCTCGCTCGGCACCGCGCCATCGAAAATACTGTCCGGAACCAGCAGAGTTTCCACGTGCGAGTCAATTTGCGGCAAAAGTCGTTCGGCGAGGTTCTGCGCTGACTCCCGGAAGAATACTGCTCGAAATTTCAATCCGCTCCGGATCGCTTCCTCCGCGATCCGAACGCCTTCGATGGCGCATTCGCCACTCTCGTTACACTCAGCGCGGGCGAATGTCCGTCGAAGTTCTTTCACCAGTGCGTTATGGCGGCCCTCAATTCGGCGCAGCTTAGATCGATGACTGGGCTTTAATTCCGATACTCGGGGCATAGCCCATTCTCGCCCACACGCTAGCACATTGGCGAGACCTGTCCTTAATCGTGCAATTTGCTATCCTTCGTGGTTCTCAATTGCCGTATTATGATAGTTTCCGCCGTGAATCTTAATCTGCTTGATCGATTACAGAAGGAGCGCCGTGCGCGCCGAAATCGTAAAAATCAACTCTGAAAGTCCCGAAAGCTCGCTCGTCAAATATGCCGCTGATCAGATCCGGTCGGGTGAGGTCTTGGGCATGCCCACCGACACCTTCTACGGCCTTGCCGCAGATCCCTTCAACCTCCGTGCTGTCGATAAGGTCTACGACATCAAAACGCGTTCTCGCCATAAACCCCTGTCGCTGCTCATCGGAAGCGTTGACCAGGCGGAGGAACTGGCTAAGCCACTACCCCAGGAATTCTATGCGCTAGCCCGCAAGTTCTGGCCCGGGCCGCTGACCATCATCGTGAAAGCCGGGTCGCGCCTACCACTGAAAGTTACCGCGAATACGGGCAACGTCGCGTTGCGCGTGCCCAACGCCAAGATCCCCCTCGCAGTCGTAACCGCAGCCGCGATACCAATTACCGCCACGTCCGCGAACCTTAGCGGCGCCGCGGAGTGCACCAGCGCTGAGCAGGTTCGCGACCAGCTTCAGGGACGCATCAACATCATTATCGATGGGGGTGCGTCACCTCGTGACGTCGCTTCCACCATCATTGACCTGAGTGACGAAAACGAACGCTGGCGCATCATTCGTGAAGGGGCTATTCCTGCCGATGAGATTTCCAGCTTCTTTGCGCAGGGATGAACCCGAGGCTTGACTGTAGAGGATGACCGACGAACTCGCCAACCAGCGTCGAAGCCGTCGATTGTGGCTTCGTCTGCTGATCCTGGCGGTCTCCGCGGTGTTGCTCTTTCTCGCGGTCACCGCACTGCAAGTAGTTCGTAGCGCGTCGTTACAGGAAACTCAACCAGCTGACGCCATAGTCGTGTTCGGGGCCGCGGAGTACTACGGACGTCCCTCTCCCGTTTTGCGTGCCCGGTTGAACCATGCTTACGATTTATACCAGGAGCACCTTGCCCCAGTGATCATCACCACTGGGGGTGCCGCAGATGATCCCAAGTTCTCCGAGGGTGGGGTTGGCCAAGATCACCTGCACAAGCTGGGTGTTCCTGAGAGCGCCCTGATCGCCGAAACGCAAGGTTCGAATACGGCGGAATCGGCGCGCCGTGTCGCCGTGATTATGCACGCCAACGGCCTGCACAGTTGCATTGCGGTGAGCGACGCGTATCACGTCTTTCGAATCCGGAAGCTGCTGCAGCATGAGGGTATTGGCCCCGTCTATGTCGCGCCCCGGCCTGATTCGCTACCGCACGGCGCAGTCCAGCGCTCCTTGGCAGTTCTGCGCGAAGCGACGAGCTATCTCCTCTGGCGGGTTGGAATTACTTAGCGTGAAATCGAGTCAAATCAGTAATCAGTTGCTGGTTCCGGTAACTCACCCTAGCCCGTGCAATGCTTCGACCTCGTAATGCGTAGCCTTGGTGTCGAAGTGCGCCAGATATTTGCGACGTTCCTCAGGTATGATTGCCGTCTCGTAGTCATCGTGACCGGCGGCAGCGCGAAGCAAATCGATCGATTCCCACAGCAGGATCGTGATGAACTCAACTTCGCCGCCGAGATTTCTGCGTAGTAAGTAGCTCCCTTGGTATCCCTTTTTCTTGGAGATGCCCGGCAGAAGTTCAGGCTTCAACATCGATTCATAGGCATCCGCGTGCTCCGGTTTCGTGTACCCGTGCCACACCCTTGCGATCATGATGCTGCCTCAGGCAACAAGTTACCACGACATCCTCTTGCGCAGTTCCGTGATATGGGCCACATGATGCCGGCCGTGCCAGGCATACAGTGCGAGGGTCTTTTCCAGCGTCATCGGGCCGAGCTCCGGATGGCGAAAGGTGCGCTTCCACTCTTCGGGAGTGAGCGAGCGCAGCAGGCGCACCCAGCGATTGTGCAGGGAATCGAGAAGAGTCAGAGAAACTTCAATCGGCGTGGCTTTGCTGTCGGCCAATTCTGCCCAACGATCTTCTGCATATGTTTTGATTGTCGGGTCATCTTCGGTGAGGGCGAGCTTGAAGCGAACGTAAGAATTGAGGTGGCTGTCGGGAACGTGGTGGACGACCTGCCGCACGGTCCATCCGTCTGGGCGATAAGGGGTGTCGAGTTGAGCCTCTGCCAATCCGGCAACCGCACCTCGCAACTTGGCTGGAGTCTGAGCAATTTGCTCCAGAAACACGTGTTTTTGTTCAGAGCTGGGAGTTCCATCGTAATGGAATTTGCCTACCGGAAAGCGGAGATCGTCCATTGCAAACTCACCTCATTTGTGGATTTTCACTAACAGATGAGCCTCATCCGCTGGGTGCTTCAATCTATTGCGGAAGCCAAAAGAGATTCGCGTTATGGCAGGAAGCTGACTAGTAAACCGCTAGCTGTGGTGTGCGGGAACGATTAGCCCCACCGGGTTTGGCTTCGATTTTCGGTTCCCCATGCCCCGGCCTGGTGCATCGAATGTAGTTCTGAGCTAAACTCTCTCTGCCGTTGAGTTTAGCAACTTCCGGGGTCCGGTTGTGGGCCGCGCGCGGAATCTGTGAGGGTTACAATGCCTTCCTCGGTCTGGTCTGGTCACCTGACGTTTGGTCTTATCTCCATGCCGGTGCGCCTCTTTTCTGGAGCCCGCAGTCAAGGGATTTCCTTCAACATGCTGCACCGCACCGACAAATCGCGCCTGAAGCAACAGTATGTCTGTCAGGCCGATGGTCAGGTCGTGGACCGCAGCGAAATCGTGAAGGGCTACGAGTTCCGTAAAGACGAATACATCGTCATTGAACCGGATGAGATCAAGAAGATCGAGCCGCAGACCGCCAAGACTATGGAGATTCTTGAGTTCGTCAAGTCCAGTGAGGTCGACCCCGTCTATTTCGAGTCCTCGTATTACATGATGCCCGAGGAGGCCGGCCGCCGTCCCTACGCGCTGCTGACGAAGGCTCTCGAAGAAAGCGAATACGTGGCCATTGCCAAGATCACCATGCACAACCGGGAATACACCGTTTTCCTGCGCCCGCATGAGGGCGGCATGATGCTGCACACCATGTATTACGCCGAGGAAGTCCGAAAAGTCGAAGGGTTCGGCGCGCCTGAAGTTGAGCTGAAAGAAGCTGAAGTGAAGGTTGCCCACCAACTGATCGAGGCTCTCGCCGACAAGTGGGATCCGGAAAAGTACCAAGACACATTCCAGGAAAATCTGAAGAAGCTGATTGAGGCAAAACTTGAGGGCGGGGAAGTGGCTGCCGTCGAAAAGCCCAAGAAGCTGGCCCCGGTGGTCGATCTGATGGCAGCATTGAAACAGAGCCTCGCACAGATGGAAGGCCGCAAGAAACCTGCCGCCACCGCAAAAACAGAAGAACCAGAGGCCGCCGGCGAACCAGCCAAGGCACGCCGCAAACGAGGCTAACGCTCGAACCTGCGATCCAGCTCCATACGCATTAGCCAGGCATCCCGCGTTACCTTGCCCGCATCCTCAAGCTAGGAGCTAGAAGAGAGAACTGGTTCCTATCGCTAGCGCACAAGCCGCAGCAACCGCTACAATACTGGATTCCAATTTTGTCACCAAAAATCTCTCCCGGAGTGTTGATGACTGTTCGACGTGTGGGCTGGCTTGCTGCCATGTTTGGAGCAATCCTCTTTTGGATGTCCTGCGGCGAGGTTTACCGGCCCGTAGTAATCCCTATTGCCAATAATCCGCCGAACCCGGCGAATTCCCACGCTGTTTTCGGGATCAACAACAATGTTGCGCCAAATCCCGGCACGGCATTGCAGATCGACGTCTCGGGCGACAGCAATGTTGGAGAGGCGAACATGGGCATCAACCCCACCCACGCGGCGATTCTCCCAAACAACTCGCGTGTTTTTGTAACCAGTGCGGGAAGCACAGTGACGAATGCCTCAGGGCAGTTGGCCGGAAATCCGGATGTCATAACGTCCTTTACACCTGCAGGCGGCGGCGCCGGCCTAGGCAACCCGGTCACTTTCACTCTCCCCAACGTTGGCCCGAATCAAAGTTCAGCGATCACTACGATCACAGAAGCTCTTCTGACAGATCCCGATCCCAACCTGGTTACAGTCACGCTGGCAAATGCTTTACCCCAGGCCACTGTTGGTGGGCAAATCATAATTTCAGGCGTTCTGCTTCAAGGCGTCAGCAATCCTGGCGGGTATAACGGAAATTTCACGATCTTGTCAGTCAGCGGGACTACCATTACCTACGACGATCCGATCACTGGGCTAACACAGACGTCAGGCGGAACTGCAAGCGTCCCACTTCCGACGTTCTGCTCGTACCAGCCGGATTTCGTGACCACGACGCAGACTACGGCAGTTTACGTAGCCAATTACGGCGTCGAGACCCCGGCGATTGGTTCAGGCCCAACTCCGAATTGCACACTGCCTACTACAGACTCCGTAGCAGCGCTGAATGTCACGAGCGCTACGATTTCCAAGATCGAATACCTACCGGCAGGTTCCCATCCCATCTTGATGGCGGAAACGCCGAACGGACAGAATTTATACGTCGTCACTCAGGGTGACGGCAGCAGCCCCACCAACGTACTGAATCTCTCCACCATTGATCTTTCGACGATGGCGACGATTCCGATTGGTGTGAATCCGAGTTGGATAGCAGCCCGACCGGACGGACAGCAGATCTACGTGGTGACCGCAGGAGATGGGCAGCTATACACGATTCGAGCCGATAACTCGGTCGCATCGCAACCCGTCGGAATTGGCGCGAATTTTGCTCTGTACGACAAGAGCCTCAACCGACTTTATGTAACGACCCCTGCCGCCTTGGCCGGCTCAAATGGCGTGGTATACGTTTTCAGTGCGACTGGGAATTCTCCGACACAGTTAATAGCCGTGAGTGTCCCGCCAGTTCCTCCGTGCACAGTTGCAGGCGCCAACTGCGAGGCAGTGATACCGGTTTCAGTCGCCGCCCTGCCCGACGGTTCTCGTTTTTACGTCGCGAGCTATCAGCGCCAGCCATCCTGCAAAGACCCGTCGGTGGGCGCAGTACCTTGCATCATCCCGATGGTCACAGTGTTCGATGCCGGGAACTTCACCATCAGATCAGCGTCATCCTCGATCTTCGGGGCTGAGCTATCGCTCTTGACTTCTCCACCGTTTGCACTGGGTCAATACGCCGTTCCAGAGTCAGCATCCTGCGTGACTCCTTCGGTTTATTCTCCCGGGCGAACTCGGTTCCGTCTGTTTGCTGCCGCCGCCGCAGATAGCAGCCACGTCTATGTCAGCATCTGCGATGCGGGCGCCATCGCTTCCATCAGTACCACGCCCAATACGATCTCACAGGGTACGAACGAGAGCGACAGACTAGTGATCGATTTGCTGGCGCCGCTGAGCGCAGGATCGACCAGCACAAACAATCAAACGCCGCCACAGAATCCCGTGTTCCTGCTGACAGGGCAATGATGGTCGTCCTCCCTGGTGGTTATCGCGCCGGCAGGTAGCCCCGTGACCTAGCCTGAAGATGCGGTCCCGGCGCGACGCCGATTGTCCTGGGTTACTAACCGCCCAGCGGCACGAAGCTGATGCAGAATTTAGACTTTGGCGGGAACTTCTTCCTTGGCAGAATCTTTTGCGGCGTAGTGTGAGTCCACATAGTCGTCAAGAATCTCGATGAATTCGGCGACGATGCGATCTCCTTTCAGAGTGGTGAACAGCCGTCCATCGACATAAACCGGTGCCTTCGGCTCTTCGAAGGTCCCCGGCAACGAGATACCGATATTGGCATGCTTTGATTCGCCCGGTCCGTTTACCACGCAGCCCATCACCGCGAGTTTCATCTCCTCGACACCCATGTACCGGCCTTTCCAGTTCGGCATCTGCTCGCGCAGATAGGATTGAATCTGCTCTGCCATTTCCTGGAAGAACGTGCTGGTGGTGCGTCCACAGCCCGGGCAAGCTGTGACCTGCGGTGTGAAGCTACGAATGCCCATGGATTGCAGAATCTGCTGTGCTACGCGGACCTCCTCAGTGCGATCGCCCCCGGGGGCGGGCGTCAGAGAAACGCGAATCGTATCGCCGATCCCTTCCTGCAACAGAACGCCCATCGCCGCGCTCGAGGCTACGACGCCTTTTGCTCCCATGCCAGCCTCGGTCAATCCCAGATGCAGTGGGTAGTCGCAGCGCGCCGCCAAAGCGCGATAGACATCGATAAGATCCTGTACGCCGCTCACTTTGGCACTCAGGATGATCTGGTCGGGCCGCAATCCGTATTTCTTTGCCAGCTCTGCCGAGTTGAGCGCGCTGACCACCATCGCCTCCATAGTGACTTCGCGAGCGTCTTTGGGCTCAGGCAGCCTCGAGTTCTCGTCCATCATGCGCGTCAGCAGCACTTGGTCGAGCGATCCCCAGTTGACTCCGATCCGCACCGGTTTCTGATACTTCACCGCAACTTCAATCATTGTGCGGAAGTTCGAGTCCCCGCCTTTGCCGATACTGGCATTCCCGGGATTGATCCGGTATTTAGCCAAATCCCGCGCACACTCCGGGTATTTCGTCAGCAGAACGTGCCCGTTGTAATGGAAGTCGCCGATGATCGGAACCCGCACTCCCATTTTGTCGAGCTCTTCTGCGATCCGGGGAACAGCCGCGGCAGCATCGTCATTGTTTACGGTGACCCGTACCAGTTCCGACCCAGCCCGCGACAGCGCAACAACCTGCTGCACGGTGGAGGCAACGTCGGCGGTGTCGGTGTTGGTCATGGATTGCACCACAACTGGTGCATCCGATCCTACGCGCACACCTCCGACCACGGCCGTTACGGTCTTTCTGCGATGAATCGTAGCCATAGGTGGAACTAATAGTCTACCACGCGGATTCCGGCACCCTTTCCCGCCGGGGAGCACCCCGGACGGGGTTTGGCGCCGGAGTCTTCTGCTAAGCCCTGCGGGCATAGTTCACGGGTACCGGTTCAGCCGACGGCGGCAGTGGGATCGCATGAACTTGTCTGGAATGACGCCCCGCAGATCGTGATCTGGCGTCCAACATCCTCACGACATAGTCTGCGTCACGCCCGACTCCTATCAGAGTCGCCGAGGATATCGAATACTGAAAATGCAGCCCGACAAAATAGAATCCAGGGACCATGCTGAGTCCGCGCTCGTGTACGGGTCTGCCTTCCTCATCGAAAACTGGCAAGTCGATCCAGGAGAACCCCGGTTCGTAACCGGTGCACCAGATAACGTTCTTTACTTGGAGGGTGGCACCGCCCTCCAGCAGCGGCTTCCCGTCGTGCACGCCGATGACTCGGCCGACACGTTCGATGCCCGCATCGATGAGATCCTTGGGCTTGACGCGGATCAGCGGCGTCGCACGATTCAGCAACTCCGGGCGCTTCCTCCGACCTATAGGAGTGCTCAGAGTCAAGACATGGTGGCCCAGGAACCTGATAACTCGGAACGCTACGTAGCGGGCGAACCAAGTATCAATTGGGAACGGAATGTGGCCTGATTCTTTACCCGCGATCCATGTTTGGTGGCTGCGCGCGACGTCAATCGCAATATCTGCCCCTGAGTTGCCCATTCCAACAACCAGCACACCCCCCTCCTGAAGTTGCGAAGGCTTCTTGTAGTGCTGTGGCGGAAGTTGGAGAATGCCGGGATCAAGGTCGTGAGCGAATGCAGGGACCTTGGGAACCTGGTAGTTCGCCATAGCCACGATCACGTTGTCCGCCTCATATTGCAGATTTCCGGCCTCGACGAGAAAACGGTCGCCATCTTTCGATAGCCGATCCACCCTGATTCCGCATTGCACCGGCAGCTTGAAGTGCTCCGCGTAGAATTCGAGGTAATCCGCGATCTGATCCTTTGTTGGGAATGCGTCTCCCTTGTCCGGGAATCGCATCCCGGGAAGTTCCACGTAGCGGGCTGGTGTGAACAAACGCAAGGAGTCCCAGCGATTCCGCCAGGCATTCCCGATTCTGTTGTTCGCATCCAGGATCAGGAAGTTGATCCCTCGCTTGGCCAGGTGGTACCCGACCGCCAGACCGGCCTGGCCACCCCCTATGACAACTGTGTGAACGCGCTCCGCGCGAAATTGGCTTTTCATAGTCACCCCCAGATAGATGAGCCTATGACGCTGCCCGATTCAGTGCATCGGGCGAACTGCGCACTGCGAGAAATATTTCTAATGGGTATTTTTATGCACCGATCAAACCAGCTCGTGCTGATAGGCAAATGCGGTGGCGGCACTGCGTGAGGAGATACCAAGCTTGTTGAAGATGTTGCTGATGTGCCGAGCGACAGTCTTCTCGCTGATGCCTAACTTAACAGCAATCGCTCGATTTGTTTTACCGCTGGCAATGAGCCTCACGACCTGCACTTCCCGTGCGGTGAGAATGCTCTGCGTGGAACCCGCGTTCTTGCGCAAAAGAGCTTCCAGACGGGCCAGATCCGGTCCAGCACCCAGTCGCTGAAAGACTTCTCGCGCCAATTCCAGTTCCAGCTTGGCCGCATCGCAATCATCCAATTCCTTGCATGCGGAGGCCATCAACACGCGGGTTCGTGCGGCGTCATATGGCGCGTCCAATTCGCACCAGAGGTTCCAGGAACGGCGCAGTTCGGCCAAGGCTCCTTTCGCGTCATGCTCGGCGAGCAGCACCTCGCCGGTGGCTCGTGCCGACATGGCGTGAACCAGGGGCGCGTTGAATCGTTGTGCGAGCCGCTGCAGCTCTTCAGCAGCGGCTCGCGCCGCAGCGACGTCCTTTGTCGCCAGGACGATTTCGACGTAAGAATCCAGAACTCGAGTGCGGTGACCGAGATCGCACACCTCATCAGCGATTCGTCGGATCGACGAGTTAGCGACTTCGACATGACCCTGCGCCAATCGCAATAACGCCATGCCCGGGTGCGGAATCCGCTGCCAACGGCCGGCTTCCCGATACGCTTTTTCCGCCTGCTCGAACTCACCCCTCATTCGGTGGAGTTCAGCCAAGCGATAGAAGGCGCTACCAGCCTCGAGTCTGGCGGGACGCGAAAATCTCTCGCAAGCCTCTCGCGCTTGCGCCATCGCATCGTCCCACGCTCCATGCAGCTGAAGAATCTCGGCGCGCCGTACCATGCATTGACCGCGATAGGGAACGATGTCAGGTTGCAAAGCACACCATCGTTCCAAGGCCGACGTCCATTCCTGGGCGCGGCGCAGATCAAAGATCTCTCCACAGGCGTCGAGCACACTGCAGTACACGCCGCCTGCCGTTAATGGAGAAACTTCTCCCGCCGTGACGGCAACCATGGCTTCGTCAAGCAAGGTCACGCCGCGAACGATTTCTCCCTGCCGGATCAATGAGCGCCCCTGTCCTTGGAGTGCGAGAGCCACAAGGTCGGGATCCCTGAACCGTCTTCCAAAATTCCCCGCCTCAACGAATGCCTTGTAGGCACTGACCGGTTCATTCTCGTGCACGAATCGATAGCCCACTGGGAGGAAGAGATACCCTTTCTCCACACATTCGGAATCACTGGCAAGGAGTCGCTCCGCGCGCGAAAGCCATCCGCTGGCCTGTGCCAGATCGCTGGATAACAGCGCCACAAAGCCAAGCCAAAACGCGCAGCGTGCCGCAGCTCTGGTCTCTCCGAGGCGGAGAAACGACTGATGCGCTCGCGCGAGCATCTCCAATCCCTCGCGTTCCTGCCCAATCAGAAGAGATGCCTTTGCCGATTCGACTAGCTGGAAGGGATCCACGGGACCGCTGGTTGGAACTGTGAGTTCACCAGTTGGCTTCGGGGACTGCCTAAGCCGCGATGCGCGCCCCGGATCAATCGCTTGGTCGACCAGAGCTGGTTTTTGCAACGTGGCTGTACGCTTCATGCTCGGATCAGTTTACTGCTGTAGAAAGATTCTTTCAGGATTGCCCATAGAAGAAATCAGCCGGCAGCAAACCCGCCGCCGGCTTTTGACTTGACACGCTGAGTTGAAGCTTTATGGCATGCGATCGGCTAGTCCTGGAATGGTCTTCATCAGGTCGTTGTAGATGACCATCACTGCAAACAGGACGAGGAACACGAAGGCAGCCTGGTAAACGCGCTCCTTGATGTTCATGCTGATATCGCGTCGCATCAATCCCTCGATCAGCAAGAACAGAATGACTCCGCCATCAAGAATCGGAATGGGCAGCAAGTTGAAGATGCCCAGATTCAGGCTGATGCCGGCCGTGAGCTCCATCAACGGAGTCCAGCCTTTCTGTTGGGCAGCGTAACCAGCCTCTTGTGCAATTCCTATCGGCCCGGACACCGCTTTCAATGAAATCTTGTGCTGCACCAGCTTCTTGGCAAGTTCCAGGATCATCAGCGAGTACTGCCGGTTGCGGTCCAACGATAGTTGGAGGGCTTTGGGGAAAGAAAGTGTCGTTACCTTGATCTCGCCCTTATTGGAGAATCCCAACCGGTATCGATTTTCCTTCGGGTCTTCAGTCTTGGACAACACGGGCGACATCTTGAAGTGGAGTTCTTGGCCATCTCGAAGAACCGTCAGGTCGACGGGCTCTGCTTTTGTTCGCTGCAAGCTGTCGATCACGCTCTCCAGCGAGTGAATTGGCTGCCCGTTCAGCGCAACGATCCTGTCATTTTCCTTGATGCCTGCATTCGCTGCTGGCAAGCCAGACTCAACCCGTCCCACGATCACAGCATCTTCCGGGAACCATCCGGCTGAACCAACTTCCGACGAGGTCACCGCTCTGGGAATGATTGTCTTTTCAAAGACCTGATTTCCGCGCTGCACTGAAACCGTGAGCGGTTGGTTCGGGCTCAGCCAAACGTGAGGTTCCAGTTGTTCCCACGTGGGATTTTCAATATTGTCGACCTTCACAATGCGGTCGCCCGACTGCAGACCTGCCTGTGCGGCCGGAGAACCAGGCTTGACTCCGTCGATCACGGCGGGTTTGTCCAGGTAAACCGGGTATTCGTAATGCACCATGTAGACCACGGTTAGCAGGAAGACCGCCAGCAGGATGTTCATGGCCGGTCCCGCAATCGCGATCAGGAAACGGTGCCAGCGCGAGTGATTGAGGAATTCCCGTGGATCGTCGGTGTGCTGATCCATCGGATTCTCGCCACTCATCTTGACGTATCCGCCAAGGGGAATAGCGTTAATGCGGTAGTCAGTTTCGCCCTTGCGGAACCCGATCAGACGCTTGCCGAAACCGATGGCAAACTGCTCCACCCGCACTCCGAGCAACTTGGCCACGGCGTAGTGGCCAAACTCGTGGATCAGAATCATGAACCCCAGAACACCAGCGACGGCCACAACCGAAGTCAGAAAGTCAGACATATTCGAAGTACGTTACTCCCCGCTATTAGATTCCGAAATCACACGAAAGATGTAGCTCTTGTCCGCTCGGCCTTCCTAAGTATGTTAACTCGCCCACGGGCTAGTTGACGCGCATGCGTGTCAGCTTCCAGCACTCTTTGAATAGACTCCAAAACCCCGGAATTTGTCTCCGCCAGCACGTTCTCGATCACCTTTGGAATCTGGTCGAACCGGATCTCGCCTTCCAGGAACGACGCCACGGCTACTTCATCTGCCGCATTCAGCGCTACCGTCTTTGCTCCACCGGCCTCAACGGCCTCGTATGCCAGACGCAGACAAGGGAATTTTTTCAGGTCTGGCGGGTTGAAGTCCAGATGACGCAAGTCACTGACTGAAAAGCGCATATCCGACTCAACTCGCTCGGGATATGTCAGCGCGTACAAAATCGGCAAGCGCATGTCCGTCACCGAGAATTGAGCAAGTATGCTGCCATCCACAAACTCCACCATGGAATGAATCGTCGACTGGGGATGAACAACTACTTCCACTCTGGCGGGCGTCATGTGAAAAAGTCTGCACGCTTCAATGACCTCAAACCCCTTGTTCATCAACGTAGCAGAGTCGATCGTGATCCGCTTCCCCATCTTCCAAGTTGGATGGTTTAGGGCCTGCTCCACCGTAATGGATGCGAACTCTGACGCAGGTGTGTTGCGGAAAGGCCCTCCAGAGGCCGTAAGCCATACCCGCTCCACTTCCTCAATGCGGCCGCCACGCATGCACTGATGGACGGCGTTGTGCTCGCTGTCGATAGGCAGCAGTGCAACCCCGCGCTCGCGCGCTTCCGAGGTGATGAGTTCCCCGGCCGCGACGAGGCATTCCTTGTTCGCTAACCCCAAAGTCTTGCCCGCCCGTACAGCTTCGTAGGTAGCCTCAAGCCCCGCGACGCCAACGATCGCACTGACCACGAAATCTACGTCGGGATGCGTCGCGACCCGAACCGTGCCCGCTGGTCCGTGCACGACTTCGATGTCGTCTGGCCCCTCCTTCTTGAGCCGTATCCGGAGCACCTCTGCGTCTTGCTCGGAGGCCATCGACATCACGCGAGGTTTCCATCGTTGTGCCTGCGCTAACGCCGCATCGACATTGCTTCCGGCGGCAAGGGCCACGATCTGAAAACGGTCGGGATACGACTCCGCTACGCGCAAAGTGCTGCGCCCGATCGATCCGGTCGACCCCAGGATGGCTATGCGTTTCATGGGTGGAAATGATGTGCCAGCTAGTACTCGTCTATTCTACGATGCTTTCGCCGTTGAGAGTTGGGCCTGCGTTGTGGGCCGTGGCTACTGCATTACTCGCCACGCCGCGTAGTACCACAGCAACGGCGCCGCAAAGAGCAGCGCATCAATCCGATCGAGCATACCGCCGTGCCCGGGCAGGATTGCCCCAGAGTCTTTCACTCCCGCGCCGCGCTTGATCAACGATTCGACCAGATCTCCCAATTGCGCTGCGATATTCAGAATGATCGTCAGCAGAACGATCGGTCCCATTGCAGGCTGCTCCAGCCCAAAGATCCCGTCCCGCCGCGCGATCAATCCAGCCCGCAGCAGCGCCGAACTAAGCGGCAGAGCATAGTGGAACAGCAGCCACCCAACGCCAACACTTGCCACGAGCGAAGCGGCTGCCCCCTCCCAGGTTTTCTTCGGACTGATGCGCGGCGCCATCAGATGCCGCCCAATCGACTTACCGACGAAGTACGCGAAGATATCTCCCGCCCACACCACCAGCAGTAGGTACAGGAGATAGAACGCTCCCGCCCACTGCTGCCGCAGCTGTACCAGCATGCCCATTGGCAGCGCGATGTAAGTGAACGCAAATACCGAGGCCGCGGCAGCTGGATACCCGCTACTCAGATCCTGGCTTCGCATTGCGCGCGTCAGAAAGGCAAACGGTGCAATCGCGGCGGCAAATCCCAGGCAGTAGACGAACACCGCAGTCGAGAGCAGCGGCTTCTCATTCCCCACATTCAGCGCCAGAAACAGAAAAAATATCCCGGCGAAAATCACCGTCAAAATTCGAAGGGGCTGCACACCGTAAGACTCGGCCAGCTTCAAAAATTCATGGATGGTCAACAGAGCCACCACGCCGGCCACGACAGCTAACATAGAAACTGGCGCGCGCAAAATGAGCACCAGCACGATCGGAATCAGTACTACTGCGGTAGCGATGCGTTTAAGCAATGGAAGTTGGTGTTCGAAGGGAACGCGCAATTATAACGAGACAGTAGTCAGGAAGGGGTTTCCCTTTGTGTACCTCTGTGCTGCCCAGTGTTTACGTCTTTAGGGTCTCGGCCGCAGTGCGCGAATCGTGGTGGTTGAGCCCCCCGTAACGCCGCTCGCGCTTCTGATACTCCGCAATCCCCTCCAGCAGATGCACCCCGCGAAAGTCTGGCCACAAAGTCGGCGTCACATAAATCTCGGCATACGCGAGTTGCCAGAGCAGAAAGTTGCTCAGCCGCATTTCGCCTGACGTTCTCACGACCAGGTCAGGGTCCGGCAAATTCCTCGTGTAGAGATGCTCTGACACAGTCTGCTCATCGATCCGCAGATGATCAATCCCGCCGTTCTGCGACGCCGCATGCACTATCGATCGGAATGCATCCACAAGTTCAGTGCGCGCACTGTAATTCAAAGCGAGGGTCAGCACCATGCCCGTGTTACGCGCCGTAGCCTCGCGTGCCCAGGACATCCGCTCCTGCACATCGCCGGGCAATTCGTGCTGCCGCCCAATATATTCGAGCCGGATATTGTTCTCGTTGAGCGTGGGAACTTCAGCCTTCAGATAACGGCTGAGCAGCGACATGAGGAAGCTAACTTCACTCACCGGACGCTTCTTCCAATTCTCCTCGGAAAACGCGTACAACGTCAGGGCGGGAATGTGAATGCGTGCCGCCGTCTCCACCGTCGACCGTACCGCCGCCACTCCGGCGCGATGTCCAGCCACCCGTGGCATGTGCCGACGCCGCGCCCAGCGCCCGTTGCCGTCCATGATGATGGCGATATGCTTGGGGAGCCTTGCGGAATCCAGATGCCGGTAAAGGTCCGCTTCCTTGTGGTTCAGGCCGTTGGGCACTTTGTCGTGCAAAGTGGTCACAGCAAGAGGCTACCACAGCCGGGAAGCAGTGTGCAATGAGCGGAATCTCGGAGGTTCATCAGTTACCTGGCCTCCTCCGGGACCACCTCCAACTCCAGCTTTTCGGTCCAGCGCAGCGCCGTCAGCGAGCAACTGACGCCCACCCGCACCTCGGTCAGCAGCCGATGCAAATCGTCCACGCCCGCTACCGGTTGTCCCTCGAGCGCGATGATCACATCCCCTTCGCGCACTCCAGCGCGCTTCGCCGGGCTGTTCTCTTCCACATGCTGCACCAGCGCGCCAGTTTCCTTGGGCAGGTCGTAGAACCGTACCACGCGGCGATGTACCGCTACGGTCTGTCCTGAAATCCCAACATAACTCCGCCGGATTCGTCCATCCCGCAGCAAGCGGCTGGCAACAAATTTGGCCGTGTTGATCCCGATAGCAAAACAAATTCCCTGTGCGGGCAAAATTGTGGCCGTGTTTACCCCGATAACGCGTCCTGCCGAATCCACCAGCGGTCCGCCGGAATTCCCCGGGTTCAGGGAAGCATCGGTCTGAATCACATCATCGATCAGCCGTCCGGAATAGGAACGCAGCGACCGCCCCAGCGCGCTCACAACGCCCGCTGTCACGGTGGATTCGAACCCATAAGGCGCCCCGATGGCGATCGCAACCTGCCCCACACACAGCTTCTGCGAATTACCCAACTCCGCTGTAACCAGTCCTGCTTCATCGACCTGCGTCCGCTCCAGACGAATGACTGCCAAATCGCTCGCCGGATCCTCCCCGATCAGTGTTGCTGGCATATGACGACCATCGGCAAGCGTCACGGCGATTCGTGCCGCTTCATGCACAACGTGGCTATTGGTCAGGATCAGACCGTCCGGCGTGAACACAAACCCCGACCCTCCACCCTGCCGTTCGCGTGGCTCTCCGGACCGGGTACGTCCGACTTTCTGATGCACTTCAATGTGCACCACAGAAGGGCTGATGCGCCCCACGGCGCTCGTTACTGCTGTCGAGTATGCATCCAACAGCGCGCCATCGGATGCTTCGGGAACCTTAGGGCCGTTCGCCAGAGGGGAATGCAGATCCAACCCCGAGAGCGGAGCGGCGCTCCAGTTTTCACCCGTCAGGGAGACACTCCTATCCTTGTCCAATTGCATGCTGGATAGATGCAGATCGATTTACTTCGGATTCACAAGCGCCGCCCGGTGCGAGTGCGCCGGACGTCGTTTTTCGGACGCTCCCGCTGCGGCCGAGGTACTCTGATCAGGCGCGGTCAGACCAAACATCCGAATTGCGATCGCATCCATGACACTCTCCGGCAAAATCCGCGGCAGGGCAGCCAGCAATTTCGCGTGCCTCCCCACGCGATACCGAATGCGCGGACGATTCGATGTCAATGCGTGGTGGACGGCAAGTGCGATCACCTCGGGGGGGCTTCCATTCTTCTCCATCTTGTAACCGCGCTTCCCGAACTTGCGAATCAGCGATCCATATTGCGATTGAGCTTCAGGGGAAAGTCCGGCGATCACCTGCTCCAGATGCCCCAAGGTTTTGTCCACGGCCGGAGTGGAGACCGCTCCCGGCTCTATGGCACACACGCGCACTCCGAACGGATGCATTTCCAACCGTAGCGTGTCGCTCATCATGGCAAACGCGCTTTTGCTCGCATTCAACAACCCGCCAAACGGAATCGCGAGGTTTACGCCGACTGTGGTGATGTTCACGATCCTCCCTCGTTTCTGCCGCAGGAGTCGTGAAAGTGCCTGGATCATCGCCAACTGTCCAAAGAAGTTGATCTCGAATATCTGCCGAATTTCGTCCATGCTGGCATACTCGACAGGCCGAACCATCCCAATGCCTGCGACATTCACCAGGCCGTCCAAACCCCCGCCGTTCAGGTAAGTCTCAATTTCCACTGCGGCCGATTTGATCGACAAGCCGTCTTCCAGGTCCATCAATACAGAAATAACACCCGGCCTTCGCTGCAAGGCATCTCGGTCGGTCGCGGTGCGAACAGTGGCAAAAACTCGCCAGCCGGCACGAGTCATGCGTTCCACACACGATCGACCAATCCCGCTGGAAGCACCGGTTACTACAACTGCCATTTCGCGGTTTTGCATGCTGTACCACCTAATGTGAGTGTGGCGATCAGATGCATGTCAGGGACAGCGAGTTTCTCGCTATTCGGTACCGAGAAAAACAAAGGCCGGAACCATTACTGGTTCCGGCCCTTGCGTTGGCTGGTTTGCCCGGATAAAACTTGTCAGTTCCCAGACGACGAGATTTCCAAATTCGAATGTAAAACGACTCGCCAACTTTGAAACCTTGAAACGTCGAGATCTTGAAACTTAAGTCACTAAGCGCTCCTCCTGGGTCTTACAGCCAGATCCCGCACCTGCGTCAAAATGCTCGACATCTGCATCCCGTTCAGCTGCGAGACAAACGGCAACAGTTCAGCAACAAACTGATCTTTCATCAGTTCACTGACTTCTTCCTGACGGCTGCGTTCACCGCCGCTAAGCAGTTCGGGCACGGTAACCTCCAGTGCACGCGCTAGCCGCTCCAGGGATGACAGCGTTGGCGTGGCTTTTTCGTTTTCGATCTTTGAGACGTACGTCCGGGGCACCGCCATCCGTCCGGCAAGTTGCCGCTGGCTGAGCCCGCTGCGCAATCGCAACGACCGGATCGAGGTCGCCAAATTGAGATGTCCGCGTCCGTTGCTCGGCACAGGCATCAGCACAGGTGGCGCGACTACGATTGGCTCAGGTTCGGGCTCCTCGTCCAAGGACGCATGACAGCGTCGGCAGTTGTTATTGGATGTGCGGAATTGCACTAACAGGCAGTGATCGCACCGGACGACTTCCCGTGAATCCACCGGGGCAAGAGTCGTGGCCATCGAATTGTGGGAGTGCCAGAGCGGGCTCTCCTTACGACTTAAACCACAGAGCAGGAACGACTTGGGGGAGTTTCCTGCTGCGAGTCTCAATTTGAGCCAGCACGCCTGTGGAAGTCAAGCGAAAAGTTGCACAAAAATCGTGGCAGTAATGAACTCGCACACGACAAGGTCAATCAAATAAGCGACGTAGAGCCAAACTTAAGCCCGGTCTGCAGGCAATGTGAGCATGTTTACTTTCTAGGTTCTCATGTGGGTCATATCACAACCACACGCCGTCGCAACCTTGAAGCGAGTGTGAAACTCATTCAGACTTTTACCGGAATAGCGGGTGCGGCACGAACCCAGCCGGCTCTTCGATCATGTTCCTGAGGATCTCAGTCGACTTGTAGGAATACTCTTCGCCACAGCTGTCACACCGGACGGAGACCTGTTGCGTCACCATAGGAAGCGGCGAGTATGCGTCGGTTTCGCCGAGTGCGATCTGATGCGCGTACGAGAGATTGCCTTTGTGGTGGAATCGTTGATTTTTGCAGAGTACGACCCAGAAGTAGTCTTCGGACATCGTTGTCCTCCAGCCACAGAACCTGGGATGGGCGCTGCTTGTAGTATGCTCCCGACAGATTTTTGAGCAAAGTAAGTATTATGTAAAGAAATTGTAACGACCCGTTCGACACAGAAGTGCCAACCGTCGGTCAGGGGATATCCGAATCATGAGCCAACTCAGTCGAGAAGCCGCCTGGAACTTGCTCACCGAATTCACTCAATCTGAGAGTCTGCGAAAGCACGCCTTGGCCGTGGAAGCTTGCATGCTCGCGTGCGCGAAAAAATACAGCGATGGATCTGCCGACACCGAGATCTGGGGAATCGTCGGCCTGATTCACGATTTCGACTACGAACGCTGGCCAAGCCTTGACGATCATCCGTACAGAGGCAACGAGATTCTCAAAGAACGCGGCTGGCCAGAGGTTATCTGCCGAGCCATCATGAGCCACGCGGAATATTCCGGCGTGACCCGCGACACGCCCATGGAAAAGTGCCTCTACGCCTGCGATGAACTTGCCGGATTCATCACCGCGGTTGCCTTGATCAAACCGAACAAGTCTCTGGCTGAAGTCGACGTGAAGTCGGTAAGAAAGAGAATGAAAGACAAAGCCTTCGCCAGAAAGGTAAATCGCGAGGACATCGTTCAGGGCGCCGCCGACCTAGGCGTCGACCTCGATGAGCACATCGGCTTCTGTATCGCAGCCATGAAGCCGGTCGCGGTGGAGTTGGGACTGGATGGCAGCGCAGCAAAAGCTGTATAGGTCATTCGCGGAATTCTATTCTCGCGCCATTCGAGACTGACAGGGAAGAACGTCGTGAGGATATCCCACCCATACATCCTTGCGGTTTCTTACGGAGTGGATAACTGCAACTTCCCAGTGCCTCGGTTTTTGAGGATTGTCTGGTAGTTCGACGCTCAGCGCGTAAAAACCTGAGATCTGCTGTGCCATGCGCTCGCTATAAATTCTGAGTTGCTTCTTTAATTCTTCGTCGACTTCTCGCGCCAGGCGGACGGCATCGACGCTCTCGTCAGATCCGCCTGAATCGTGGCTCATGGAAACAAGTTCTCGACTGCCGTACAATTCCTCCTCCCCGTAAGGAGGGTTGAGGGGGAGAATCAGTGCGAACAGGCGCACGCCCGATTCACGAAGTGCTCTCTGCACCTTCGCCCGGGCAATCTGGCTTGCGTTTTCGCCACCATCCGTGATTACGTAAATCGCATCACCAGCCTCATGCGGCTGCAAAGGCCCAAGCCCTAATTGAATAGCATCGTAAAGCGCGGTCCGGCCCTTCAACATATCGGTGCGACGCGTCCCTTCGCGGTCCAGCCATGCAATAGTCGGTTCCCGGTCTGTTGACAGCGGAACTTGGATTTCAGCTTTGGTCGAAAACGTCATCAGGCCTACCTTCGACTTCGGTTGTAGTGCCGTCACAACGCTCCACGCGGTAAGGCGCGCGATCTTCCACTTCGCCGGGTTCCCTTGGGTACCGTGCATGCTGCCACTGCTATCGAGCAGCACCATGAGACGGCGGGGGCCTTCGGAGTAGTAGACGTTATGAGGAGAGATATGATGGCCGTGATAGATAATCTGGAAGTTGTCTTGGGTCAGGTCTTTTGGCTGTACGCCGCGCTCGGTCACATTCGCGATAAGCGTGCGTTCCAGACAATCTGTATTTTGCCCATGCACGAGGCCAGCGCAGACAATTACGGTGCACGACGCAAACAGCGCCTTCGAAACGCGCGTGGCAACGCCCTCAACGATAAGGGCAGAGACTACCACAGTCGGGAATGCCATCCTGTAGCACCACAAGTAATCAGGATCACCGCTATGCATCCGGCACTTTCTCCATGAGCAAAAGAGATGGACACACAATGCCTCACCTGACAACAATTAGCGTGCAAGTCCCCCTCATATCGCCGATAATTTCGTGTCCACATGGACGCGCCCCAGAGCGATCTTGAAGCAATCCGGCATCTGTTGGCGGAGCTGACGGCCCGCGTCTATCGCATTGAGCGCCGCCTTCAGATGGATGTCCAGCCTCCGCGTGAGGCTCCCCGGGTTGAATCCAGCGTTGTTTCGCAACCCTCTCCGCTGGTGGAGACCGCCAGCGGAACGGGAAAACCGATTGCCCGGTTGCCCGGAGACATCCCTGCACAGGGCTCTGCCATTCCGCCCCTCCTCGATTCCGATCTTGAATCGCGCATCGGTTCGCACTGGCTGAACCGCATCGGCATTGCCGCTTTGCTGGTGGGAGTTTCCTATTTCCTCAAGTTCGCCTTCGACAACAACTGGATCGGTCCCGCGGGCCGCGTTGCCATCGGCCTGGTCTCGGGAATCGCCATCGTGTTGTGGAGCGAACGCTTTCGCCGCCACGGATACAAGGCATTTTCCTATTCGCTGAAGGCGGTCGGCATCGGCATTCTGTATCTCTCGTTGTGGGCGGCCTTCCAGCGCTACAGCTTGATTCCCGGCAGCGTTGCCTTCGTCATGATGCTGGCGGTGACTGCCTCCGCGGCCGCCATGGCTCTCGCGCAGGATGCACAAGTCCTCGCCGCGTTCGCCCTGACCGGAGGATTCGCAACTCCTCTCCTGCTCTCGACCGGCCAGAATCGTGAAGTTGCGCTCTTTTCCTACGTCGCCATTCTCGACATAGCGGCGCTCGTTCTCGTAACCTTCAAGCCTTGGCGTCGCCTGCTGGTGATGAGCTACGTGGGCACCCTCCTGCTTTACATCGGCTGGTATTCCGAGTTCTATACTCGTCCCCAACTCGGTATCACGCTGGCCTTTGCCACTGTCTTCTTCGCTGTGTTCGTCATCGCTCCTCTGGTCACCCTGCAACCCGAGCAGGAAATCGCCATCTTCGCCTCCATTCCCGCGCTTCTTGCCTTCGTCAATGCCGGAGTTTACTTCCTTCAGGCGTACCTGATGATCGAAGAGGTCGATAAGACCTACATGGCGTGGTTTGCGCTCGGACTGGCCGCGATCTATATCTTCCTCAGCCGTCTGGTACATGCCAGGAATCTTTCGGCCGGCGCAGCTCAGATCCTCTACTTCCTGCACCTCGCGGCCGCCATCGGCTTTATCACCATCGCGATTCCGATCCGTTTGGACGCGCATTGGATCACCATGGGATGGTTCGTCGAGGCGGGCGTAGTGCTCTGGGTAGCCAATCGCATCAAGTCCGATTTTCTGAATGTCTTCGCGCTTGCCGCTCTGGCGCTGGGAGTGTTTCGTCTCCTTGTGTTCGACAACTTCCATACGACGCAGCTGTTCTTTAACCTGCGCATGGCAACGTATGTGGTCGCGATTGCAGTGCTGGGAGCGGTAGCCTGGTACGCCGCGAAACGCGAGGATGAATCAGCAAGTACCGTTGGAGCCGTTGCCTTGGTCGCCCTCAACGTTCTTGCCTTGATCGCCCTCAGCCGCGAAGTGACAGACTTCTATTCTCGCCAGATTACCGCCGTTCATCCTCCGATCGGGCAGTGGAATTCTTTCTACACGAATATTCGCCGGGTTGAGATCGAAAGAGACTTCACCTACTCCGCTCTCTGGATGGCTTACGGCGCGCTGCTGATGATCGTCGGATTCCTTCGCCGCAGCGCCTTCATCCGATGGCAAGCTCTCATTCTGATCGCGCTCACAATCATCAAAGTCTTTGCCTATGATGTCGAGCAACTCGACAAGGGCTATCGCATCGTCAGCTTCATGGTTCTTGGCGCGTTGCTGCTGGCCATTTCATTTGTGTACCAGCGCGACTGGCTGAAGCTATCGGCAACTCGCGGGCAAAAAGAAAACGTCAGGGCCGGCAGCAGCTCATGAGATTCCCCGCCGCACTTGCGCTTCTGTTTGTTCTTGCGGATGGCCCTGCGCGCCCGGAGCAAGCCATTCCATACTTCACCAATGTTCGCGACGTCTACATCGCGCAACCAGACCGTCAGAATTACTTTATTGTCGACTGGGAACTCTGGGCCCGTTCGCGCCCCGACCTCGGGGACTTGCGGCTGTACGATGGCAATGCTCCGGTGCCGTATTGTCTGTCGGAACAGCGCTCCGGAGTACCCTCTGAGGAGATCGAAGCGAAGATCCTGAACCTGGGCAGCGTTTCCGGCCACACCGAATTCGATCTCGACGCCGAAGGACTAGCCGAGTACGACCGGATTCGTCTCCGTATTGATGCACGCGACTTCGTGACGGCTGCCTCCGTCTCGGGCGGGAACGCCCCGGGAAAGGCAACTGAAGTCGAACTGACCCCATCAACGCTATATGACTTCTCGAAAGAACAACTGGGCTCTAATTTCCAGATCAAGCTGCCGCCGTCCAGTTTCCGCTATTTGCACGTTCGATTGGGCGCGGGGATTCGTCCCCAGCAAGTGAAGGGAGCCACGCTTTACAACTTGCGCGAGCAAAAGGCGCACTGGACAATCACCGGTTCGTGTACGGCGCCCGTCCAAAAGCAACATCTGACCGTAATAACCTGCACGATTTTAAGAGGCCCTCCGGTGGAGCGAATCTTGCTGCAAGTTCCACCAGATCAGGTGAACTTTCACCGCACCGTAAGTGTCGAAGACGGCAAAGGTCACCAAATGTTCGGCGGCGAGGTCAGCCGCGTGCGCATAAACCGGGCCGGCGTGCTCGTCACTGACGAAGACTTATCCCTTAAAATCATGGTCGGGTCCGATCATTATTCGTTGACCATCGACAACGGTGACAATTTACCACTTGCCAATATCACCGCCGAGCCGCAGGCCTTTGAGCGGCGCGTCTATTTCGACCCGCAAGGAAAGACCGCACTACAGCTTTACTATGGCGATGAAAAACTGTCTGCGCCCGAATACGACTACGCCCGATTCTTCCACCTCGATGCCTCTCCCGCTCAGGCGCAATTGGGCCTCGGTTCGCGCAACGCGGAGTATTCTGGACGCCCCGACGATCGTCCTTGGTCGGATCGCCACGCGGTGATTCTGTGGGCTGCAATGCTGCTGACGGTTGTTGTCCTCGCCGCACTGGCCTTGCAAGGTCTTCGCAGCCAGAAAGCGCGGCGGGATTCCCATCTCTAAGAGCCGGCCGAGGCTCAAATGTCGCGCCACCGTACATGAGGGATCCGTCCTTTGCGAAGGGATGGTGGGAAGCACCACGCTTGCGTAGAGTTGCGAGCAAGGGTTTGTCGCCTAGCCCTACTCAAACCGCAATGCAGAAATCGGATCGACCCGCGTCGCTTTCCTGGCGGGCACCCAGACTGCAACGAGCGCCACTGAGCACAAGAAGATCGGAGTCAGAATGAATACCAACGGATCCCACTTCTTTACGCCAAAGAGGAATCCGGTCAGAAATTTAGTCAGCCAAAAGGCTCCGCCAATTCCGATGACAAGACCAATCCCAGCCAGGAGCATTCCCTGGCGAATTACCATGTTACGAATGTTCGAAGTTTGCGCTCCCAGAGCCATGCGCACGCCGAGTTCCTGTGTGCGCTGTTGTACCGAGTAAGCCATTAGTCCGTAAATGCCGATCGCCGCCATCAATAAAGCCGAAGCGCCGAACACCGAGAGCAGCAGCATGTTGAAGCGTTGACGCGATGTCGTAACGATCACGATCTCATCCATGCTGCGAATGTGCGCCACTGGCAGCCCTCCCGTGGCTTCGCGAATCGCCGCGGTCACAGCAGGCGCTAGGGTGTGCGGCTCCGTTCGAGTGCGCACAATCCACGACAGCGGCGCAATGCGAGAATTGAGTTCCGTCTCTCCGTCGGGCATCTGTGCCACCGGGATATACATGGTTGGGCCCGGATCCTGATCAAGTCCGCCATCGCGCATATCTCCCACAACGCCGATGATCTGCCTCGGTGGCTCGGCAAAGACTGGCCCCATGCCCGCTCCGACCTCCAGGTGGTCGTTCAGCGGATCGCTGTTTGGCCAGTACTGTCGCGCCATCGTCTGATTGATGATGACAACGCCCGGAGCGGCCCCGTTGTCGTTTTCGGGTGAAGTTCCGGCCGCGTAGTACGGGCACTTTGAATACATCAAAATAGCTCCACGAGACTGGGATGTACTCCGCTCCACCGGTGGTCGGATTGTTGCCGTTTGCGCGCCCCACTATGTTGAAGGGCAGGCCAAACCCGCCTTGCAGCGGCAGGCAGCATGCGGCGGCAGTTGCGGTCACCCCGGGAACCGCATTGATCCGCTCGGTGCCATCGTGGAGGACCTGCGCAACGGCGCTAGTCTTCAAAAATCGATCTCCGCTGATCGACATCGCCATGGTGAGCACGTTGTGTGTGTCGAAGCCGGGATCTACCGACTGCAACTTCACAAATGTGCGAATGAGGAGCGCCGCACCAATCACCAGTACGAGCGCCAGAGCCATCTCAGTCACAACCAGGAGAGAACGGGTCTTTCCGCTGCGCAAACCTACTCCTCCGCGATTGCTGCTCTCGTTCAAAATGGCGGCAAGATTCTTGCGCGAGGAACTGATGGCTGGAACCACGCCAAACAAAATCCCGGTCAGCAGAGAAATCGCGAGAGTGAATAAAAGCACATTCAAATCCACCTTGACCGCCGATGCATCTTCGCCGATGCGCGGGATGCTCCCGGGGTTGATCGCTAGCAGGAAACGAACTCCCGTGAATCCAAGAACAAGTCCGAGGACTCCGCCGCTAAGCGATATCAGCAGACTCTCGGTCAGCAACTGGCGAATGATGTGCCGCCGTCCAGCACCCAGGGCCGAGCGTGTGGCGAGTTCCCGCTTTCGCGCCGTGGTGCGAATCAGCAACAGATTCGCAACGTTCGCACACGCAATCAACAGCACGAGTCCGACGGCGCCAAGCAGCACGTAAAGTGATGATTGTGTGTCACGGACCATCAATTCCTGCAACAGGACGACGCCAAAGCCGTTGTTCGGCCCTAGCCTGTCGGGGTACGTCGTCCGATATTGATCGGCGGCCAGTTTCAATTGCGCATTGGCCATTGGCACGGTGACACCTGTCTTCAACCGTGCGATCACAAAGAAGTAATTCGCAGGGTTGGTCGAGCTGAGTTCAAACTGAAACGGCAGCCAGAGATCTGCGGGATTTTCGGTAGCAAATTCGCGCCCGATCACGCCCACAACCTGATATGGCTGTCCGTTGAGTTGAATGTTGTTGCCGACTATGTCCCGATTTCCGCCATATCGGCGCTTCCATAGACCGTAGCTCAGCACAACGACATTGCCGCCGTGCGGGCTGTCTTCCGCCTCGGTGAAAGTCCGCCCGACAATCACAGGCGCGCCCAGGGTTGCAAAGTAGTCTCCACTGACATGTACACCCTGGACTTGTTCCGGCTGATCGTTGCCGGTCAGATTCAATCCGGCGCCCCCAGTGTCGTAAGCCGCAACGTGCTGAAAAATGCTTCTCTGTTGTTGCCAGATGTTGAACTTGGGCACGCTTGCGAAGGGGTCGGAATCATTACCTGTGTTCATCACCTCAACGAGAGACTGCGGATCAGGGTACGTGAGCGGCTTGAGCAGAACTGCATTGATTACGGAGAAGACGGCGGAATTGGCGCCGATCCCGACGGCAATCACAAGAATCGCGACCAAGGTGAATCCTGGGGTCTTCAGCAGCGATCGCAGGGCAAAGCGAATGTCGCGCCACACGTTTTCAGCTGACATAAACGAATCACCGGACACGATCTGTTTCTTACCGAGTGTTTGCGGATTCACGCGGCCTCCTTGTGAAGCAGAGACACCCCTCGTTTGGAATGGACGTAACCGCGACTCCAACGTTAGTGCGGCAACCCCGGGCTACAAGGAGACTGATCTTAGCATCGGAATCCTTCGAAACCGCTTCTTTCCCACCGCTCCCGCCACAATGGGGTCCGTCTTGAACAATGTCTCTGGGCACAAGCTCATCGCAAAGAGGGCGTGCAGCGTCGCCAGAAGCGAGCGCAATGGGAAAGTTACTTCGGTAATCGGTGAGCGATCTGCTCTGCTTGCCCCTTCGCACTGTGGGGGTGTGAATTGCATAAGCAGAGCTGAGATGAGGAGGCAGAATGATAAGTCACGACCAGATTCAGCAATACATTGACCGACTCGACGCACACGTTCCAAGAGAGGATGCAGACCTGCTCATCTGGCACGGGGGAGATTCTCCCGACTGTGAAATCATTGCCAATCGCATCGGATACCTGCGTTTTGGTGTTGAAATGTTGAAGGCAGCTCTTGTGGAACTGGAACCGGGGACCATCGGCACAAATTTATCGCTTAACTACATGGAACTGCCGAAATGGAGCCTGCACGTCAAGCGAATAGCCAGGCGCGAGGACGTTAGAGCTTTCTCGCCGCAATTCCCCGTAATCACATGGAAGACTCATGTCACGGCATCCTTCGAGATTTTTCTTGGAATATTTGCGTGCGTCTGTCTGTTCACTGGATTTGGTCAAATACTTGTCTGGTTGTGGTGTCTGCTTTTTTGAATCCTCCAGCAAATCTCTCCTACGGAATTCGGTGACGAGGCCGCGACAGAATGTCGCATGTCTCGCTGGGCGAGACAGAGTGGCTCAAGTGTTGAATGTAAATTCTCTTTACTTTCAGTAATGACAATCGGTTACGAACGGCGTGTTTGGCCCTGGCTTTGCACTATCACCACCAGAGGGGGACGTAAGACATGCGTAAGCAAAAAGGTTTTTCACTGATCGAACTGCTGATCGTGGTGGCCATCATCCTGATCATCGCAGCTATCGCAATTCCGAACTTGCTGCGCGCCCGTATGGCGGCCAATGAGTCGTCGGCGGTCTCCAGCATCCGCACTATCAACACGGCGGAAGTCACCTACAACTCCACCTATCCGACCACCGGCTTTGCGGCCAACCTGGTGTCGTTGGGTGGCCCCATCGGCGCGGCCTGCGTTCCCGCAGTGGCCAATGCTTGCTTGATTGACGCGGTTCTGGCGAACAATGGCAACCCCGCTGGCAGCGGAAAGAGCGGCTACCTGTTCACGACTGGCGCTGGCACAGTGGCTGGCGGCGTAAACGTTGGCTACACGGTGGTGGCGGTTCCGATCACGATCAACCAGACCGGTATCCGTGCCTTCTGCGCTGAGGAAGATGCAGTGGTTCGCGTCGACCCGGCTGGCGTTTGCTCCAACACCGAAGCGGGCGTTTTGACCTTCAACCCCCTCAATCAATAACGCTTCGTTCGGATTGCTGAAGCACGTGAGAGCAGCAAACTCCTGGTTTGCTGCTCAGTGCTTTTTGGAGAAGGAGAGAGTTTCGGTGAGATCCAGTTCTGCCTGGCTCGGGTCCAGCGGTTCCATCCCGCGAATTACAGGATCGTTAGCTTGCCGAGGGCAGAGCCTTGCAGGGAAACGGTTTTGCCTGCAATGGTGCGAGAGGTTTTGATCTGAATGCCATAGATGTACTCTCCCGACAACCAGGCACATGCCGGGTTGCCCACGTAGGGGACAATGCGAACGTCATATATTCCATCTCCTTGATTCGCAAACTCCGTAACTGAAGCATTGCAACCGAAGGGACGGACATTGAATCCGTCACGCAGAGTCCAGCCTGCCGGAAGAGATATGACGCCGGTTTGGCTGCCTGCACTTGCGCCCAAGTCCGCGACCGGCACACCGTCTAACGTGACCAGTACGCTGATGACGGCCGAGGCATCGACGTTGGCGCCGGAATCGCCAGCGTCGGCATTGCCCCGATTGATCTGCATCTGCACGAACAACTCACGGACGGCCGAATGCTTTTTTCCCTTTTTTGGTTTAGGCATTGGGTAGCCTCCTCAGTGAAGTTACTGGGGAAGACGACGGAAATTAGAGGGGTATTCTACACGCGGCAATGTGTGGAAACACGAAACATCGGGAACCGGCACTATCCAGGTGGTGTCTTTGACTGCAGACCCAAAAGGGTTGTGACCTTCTCGGTGATCGCAGATGAGAGCACATGTTCTACAGCCGTTGGCAGTACTTTTGTTTGCGTTTGCCTCACAATGTTTTGCCCAAGGGAATCCAAACCCCAAAAATGCATCGGCAGTTGTCCTGCAGGCATTCGAGACCCACGATATTGTGATGTTGGGTGAGATCCATTGGAATAAAGAGGAATACGCATGGCTGCAATCACTGGTTGCCAGCGCCGAGTTCGCCGACCGGGTTGACGACGTCGTGGTGGAATTCGGAAATTCCCTGTATCAAAAGTCCGTCGACCGATATATCGCCGGCGAAGCAGTTCCGATCGAGCAGGTGCAGCTAGCCTGGCGTAATACCCTGGGCCTGGGGGACCCGCCGCCAATTTACGGAGACTTGTATAAGGCGGTTCGCGAGACGAACATGCGCCGCCATGGCAAGCATCCGATGCGTGTCTTATGTGGAGATCCCTACATCGATTGGGACAAAGTAAAAACCAAGGAGGATGTCGGTCCCTTCCTGGGACATCGTGACCAGTGGTATGCGCAGGTCGTCAAGGACGAAGTACTTGCCAAACATCACCGCGCCTTCCTGATCGCCGGCTCCGCACATTTTCTGCGCGAGCAGGGAAATGGTTACATTGAACCGGAATTGCGTCGGGCCGGGGCAAAGACTTTTCTAATTCTGGCTGGAACGAATACAGTGAGAGGTTATGACGACCTTGATAAACGATTCGATTCCTGGCCTGCTCCCTCTATTGCAGTGTTGAACGGGAATTGGGTCGGCGAGCTCCCGGCAATACCCGTCATCTCAGGAGGGACTGAAGGTATCGACTCTACTCTTAAACTGAAGGATGCCGGTGATGCGCTGCTGTATCTTGGCCCTCGCGACAGTCTAATCAGCGTGGAAGCTGTGCGCGAGGAGGTTGACGGCACACCGTATGGAAAGGAACTCCTGCGGCGCATGACGATTTTGGGTTTTCACTTGCCTTATATTCCGGACGTTAAGGAGAGCCTGCAGTTTGACAGACCTGAACCTGGCAGCGGCCCACCCCCGTTTGACCCGCCAAAAACCATAGACACGCCGCTACCGCCAAGACCGCCGAGTCTGTAGGCGACAGCTATGGCGGAGCGGACTTTTCTCAGGCTCGACGCGGATAGCCTGAATCGCGTACGGGCGACCAACCTCTCTCTTTCGTGATGGTGACAACCGAGGGCGCCGCAATACTGTTCTCCCTCCTTGCAAGTGAGTGGGAATCATGCAGTTTTGGAAAAGTGACGCCGTCCTTTCGCGCCAGAAGACACAAACCGGGCGAGATATCCGCAACAGAGGACCGTATGTTTCCGATGTAGGTTCGTAGGGCTTCCGCTCGACGTGAGCCAATTCCCGCGGCGAATTCCGCCTTATAGAACAGGAAGGTCCTTACTCACACGCCATTCCAAAAGGAGAAACTATGACTCGAGGTTTGAGAATAAAGCTGTTGTCCGCAGCTGTGGTGTTGCTGTCGGGTCTGAATGCGATGGCACAACACACGCTGCAAGGAACCTACATCGATCAGGTACTGAGCACCGCAACTGCCATTCCCGCGGGGACTATGGTAGCGATCGGGAACGCGATCAGCATTACCTGCACGCCATCATTCAGAACCGGATGCACCGTAGTTGCCGACATGTGGGCATCAAACGGCGCTGGAACCACCTCTGGCAATCAATTCGAGCTTTGCCTGCTGGTCGACGGAGTTAGAGCCGATCCCTACTGCTATGGCTATCAGGGAATTACGCCTGCGGATGGTACTTGGGGCATGGCCACGAGCTCGCAGAGTATGAGCGGATTGACCAACGGCACACACACCGTACAGGCATATTTCTGGTCGAGAAATGGTTGCACTGTGGTTGGCCGCCACTTCAACTACTACGTATACAACCAATAGACTTGCAAAACACGGAATCCACGGACGTACGGGTAGCCCACTCAAGCCCGAATTTGGCTTGAGTGGGAAAGCTCCCAAAGCCAGCCAAAGGAGGTCTTGAATGGCTTGTTTTCGAATGCAGCAATCTCGCCCTTAATCGTTTAATCCCTTGCCAATTAAAATCCGCGGCATACACTTTTCAACCCTTGCCTCCCGAGTTTTGGATTGTTTGGGTTGAGAAAAGTGAAAGATGTAGCCTCTTTGGCGTCCGGGCGTCAGTGCACGAAAGGCAGTCTTCAAGGCTGGGATTTCGTCCAGTTTGTTTTGAAACTCCTCGGGAATTTTGAAGTCGGAAGTCGTTTTTAGTTTCACCTTCAGTCCGGCCCGTTCCACTGCAATGGCTTCCCGAATGTAGGCTTTCAAGATGGGTTTCATCTTGGCGATCTCTCGAACATTCGTGAAGCGAATCTGGCGTGCCGCCTGATGCTGCCCAGGGGTGACGAGAAGGTGCTGTGGATCCTTTAACAAGACGCCTTTGAAAAACATCAGCGCACAGAATTCTTTAAATCCGTGGATTAAAACGACGTTCTTCCCCTGAAGTATGTAGCAAGGCTGATACCACTTCAATTCCTCGGTTAGTTGACAGTCGAGAATGATGGACCGCAATGCCTCGAATTCTTCGTGCCACCGTTTGGTCTGGCGCAAAACAGCATCAACGTTGGGATTTCTTGGATTCATTTTCGAAATCCAGCCTCTTTAGAGTCTCAGTGAGCCACGGAAGCCCCGGGCGGCATAGTAAGTTTCCGCGCCGTTGTGATACACGAACACGGTGTTGAAGCGCCGATCACAAAAAAGCGCGCCGCCGAGTTCTCTGATATTCGCAGGGGTCTTCACCCAGCTCGATGTGTTCGTGTCGAAATTTCCGAGCTTCTGCAACTCTCGATATTGTTCTTCCGTCAGAAGTTCGATGCCCATGGCTGCCGCCATGGCCATCGCACTGCCTTTCGGCTTATTTTCTTTTCTCGACTCCAGAGCTTCACTGTCATAGCAAAGACTTCTGCGTCCTTTCGGACTCTCCGCGCAGCAATCACAAAAAATGTATTCGCCCATCTTCTTGTCACAACCGACAACGTCCGGTTCACCACCAGTCCTTTCCATTTCACTCAGTGACCACAGTCCTTCAGCGTTGGCGTCCAGCTTCCCTTGTACCTGAGTCCATGCAAGGTCTTGGTGGCGGTTCATGTTTTTTTCAAAGCGGGATTGCAATGCTCGGAGTAGTTCTTCACGTCGTTGTTTAGAGAGGGTAACGTTTGGCATAGCGCTCGCCGAGCTTTTACGCGGCAGCAGCAGCGGAATACGATAGCTCGACAAAGCCGTTCTTGTACGCCACCACATTCTTCAAATGCCACCTCTCCTTCTCGATGGAACCATTGAACAATCGAAGCCCTTCACCCAATAGAACAGGAGCGATGGTCAAACTGATTTTGTCGACCAGTCCGAGTTCGAGAAAACGCTGGCACAGCATGGCCCCGCCCACAAGCCAGATGCTTCGATATCGAGGTGCGAGTTTCACGTCAACTAGCGTCTTGAGGTCGCCCGAATAGAACTCCACGCTCTTCATGGTCGACGTCAATTTCCTTCCTGTCACCACTACCGTCGGAGTGTCGCCATAGGGCCAGCCCAGTTCAAGCGCATGTTCATAGCTGTGGGACCCGAGCACGTAACAATCGATCGTTTCAAGGAAGCTGGTAACTTCCTCCGGCGAAATGGACACGCCAGCTTCGTAAGCGCTTCCGTGATCGAGCCAGGAGACACTGTTGTCCTTCTTCGCAATGAAACCATCCAGACTGCTAACCATGTGCAGTGTCACACTTCGTCCATTGGTATTGCCTTCTGTGCTTGACAAAGTTCCTCCTGGCAAGGTCTCCGCATCAGCGGTGTCACCGCCGTCTTAACTCTTACGACTGAAACAGTCCTCGATTCGACCGCGTCATCGACCGGTCCGAAGATCAGACTTTTGTGAACGACGCTGTCCCCGCGCTCGATCTTTTCGAAATCAGCCGTCGGAAAACATGGCCCTTCCACATCCACAGTCCGGAAACAACCATTAAAGGCACGAAGACGTACCGCGTGGCCGGGGCATAGTTCGGGATCTTGTCGAACGGACTATAAATATAGCCGAGGATCGGAATACTGAAAATGAGGTGAATCCAGCGAAAGACCGAGCGAGCGATGCCTCGGTTCATGATGCTGGTAGCATTGCGTGATTGGGTCACGATGTCGCTCCTTAAGTTTTGATCTTCGGTCTCCTGTTTCTTGATGTTCCCGCAGGTTCGCCAGATGAAACGCGATTGACTCACGCAGGCTGTAGTTCCTACCTCGGTTCACGATTGTTCGGCGGCCTTCTGCGTCCACTTGGGCATTTCAACACCAAAGAGCTTGGCGTACTCGGCGTGCAATCGTTGAAAGCCGCTGAACTTCATGGCCTCGGGGCCGACAAAGCGTCCAATGGGCTGACCGGCGAGAAGGTGATCCATCACATCGAAGCAGATGTGCCACCCGGCCGCACCCATTGCAATGAAGTGGCGATTGATGCTGGTCCACAGCGTCAGGCGCGTACCGCCACCCTGCGGCTCGAGTTCCCACCGCATGTGGTTGCCGCCCCAGTTGTACTCAAGCACGTTAGGAGCGTCGGCACGCGTCACGGTTGTTTCTGTGACGTGCGGCGCGGGCGCACCCACCGTGGTAAGCTTCACCCTGGCGCCGGCAGTTCCCATGCTCCCATCGGCATCAAAAGGTGCCCACTCGCGCAGATGTACCGGATCAGTCAGGGCCTCCCAGACTTTTTGCGGTGCGTGCCGCAGTTCCCTGACGAGAATCAGCGTCCAGTTCTGTCCCTCTTTTTTTCGCATCTGCGCCCCGCTGGCCGGACCTGGTGTGTAGTGCTCGAGATTGGTCATCTTCTTCTCCTTCTCTGAATGGCGTGCCAGCGGTGAGCTGAACTCGACGTTCCTCAATTACAATCGGTGCGACTGCGTACGACGTTCCCCAGTGCCCACGTCGACTCAGATCAATCTGAGAACGGTCCGAACCACATCAGGCACAATGCCATGGAATACCGCCGGGATCGCGATCCTCGCAATCGGATACATGATCAGCACGACGGCGGCGGCAGCCAGCGCCCACGTGTCGACGGAGAGATGGCGTTCAAGAGCATCTACGTGAGCGGACCAGAGCCGGCGGAGCTGCACGGTATTGGCTGGACCAGGTGCGTATAGTTCACGATTGGTCATCTATCTTCTCCTACCAGCGCTTCAGCTGCGTCACCTGAATGAGATTGCCGCACGTGTCTTTCAACATCGCAATAGTCGCCCCGGTTACGTCCGTGGGCGGCATCGTGAACTCGGCGCCGGCGGCTTTGATGCGTTCGCAATCGCCTTTGATGTCGTCGGTGAAAAAATTGGCTGCGGGCTGGCTCTGTTGGAGCATAGCCTGCTGATACGCTGTAGCCGCAGGATTGTTGTTCAGCGCCAGTTGCAGCTGCGTGCCCTCCGGTTCCTCCGCGGAGGCCACGGTCAGCCAGCGATATGGGCCCTGACTGAAATCAGCCTTCTTTTCGAAACCCAATACCTCCGTATAGAAGCGCAGGGCCTTGTCCTGGTCATCCACATATACGCTGGTCAATTTGATCTTCATTTCTTCTCTCCTTTGTTGCGTTCGCGATTTGGGCCGGTTCGCTCTTTCCTTGTCGTCCTTCTCGCTGGTGTGGCTGCATCCACGCGGTCGAGGTAGCGCTCGAGAGCATCGACGTGGCCAGACCAGAAGCGGCGATATTCTTCAATCCAGGAGGCGGCGTCCTTCAGGGGCCCGGCGTCGAGGCGGCAGGGACGCCATTGCGCTTCGCGGCCACGCGAGATCAGGCCGGCGCGCTCCAGCACCTTCAGGTGCTTCGATACCGCGGGCATGGACATCTCGAAGGGCTTGGCGAGTTCGGTCACCGAGGTCTCACCCAGCGAGAGCCGTGCCAGGATGGCGCGTCGGGTGGGGTCGGCAAGCGCGGCGAAGGTGGAGCTGAGCTGATCCTGCATTTGTGATAAACCAAGCAGTTAAATAACTGAGTGGTTAAATATAGCTTGAAGTTGCCATGCCTGTCAAGCAACTTTCCGGGATTCTTCGAAGGCACAAGATGCGGGATGCTCGCGTAGGGGCGGACGCCTTCGCCCGCCCCGCCAACCCGACACCTGTCACATCACGGGAAACCGATTGAGTAAATGCCGCGGAAACCCTTAGGGCTTTGCGGACGGCGCCTGCCAGAGTTCAATCTTGTTCCCATCCAGGTCATAGATCCAGGCAAAGCGACCGTAGGATTCATCCATCCTGTTGGGATCGATTTTTACTCCCTCTTGTTTTAAGCGGTCGAGCAAAGCATCCAGATCGTCCACGATGTAGTTGACCATGAACGGCGCGGGGCTGGGGTCCAAGTACTTAGTGGAGGCAGGAAAAACAGTCCAAACTGTGACGTGTTCCTTTTGCGGGTCGTCGTGTTCGCGCCAGGGAAGCATTGCGCCTGATCCTTTGTCGGTGAGTCCAAGATGCTCCGAATACCATTCGCGCATTTGATCACGATTCGCAGACTTGAAGAAGATACCGCCGATTCCAAGGATGCGCCCGCGCTGCTCCATCTTTACAGGCGGCTTCGACTTTTCAGGTTGTTGAGATTGCACTTCCTGTCCTCCTTTTTGAGCCGGGCGAGATGAGCAACAGCGGGCTGAGCGCAGTTGTGCGCCCATGAATTCACTGCATGGGATTATACGAGTTTCGATTCGAATGGAGAAAGACGGTCGGTAGAGACTCGCCGCTAATCCCCCTTTTTTGACCGCGCATGAAATCTCGAACTGGCTAGGCATCGCCCTTAGAACCAGGGTTGGGCAAATCTGGTAAGGTTGAAATGCCGAGCGTCATCTTGGCGAGTGCTCATAGCTTGCGGCTCATCGCATAATGGCCCCCTACATCCAATTCCGTGAGGTCTCGAAAGCATTCGGCAACAACGTCGTGCTCGATCAGGTCAGCTTCGATGTCATGCCCGGCGAGACTGTCTGCATTCTAGGGCGTAGTGGCGTAGGCAAATCGGTCTCGCTCCATCACATTATGGGATTCCTCAAGGCTGACTCCGGTCGGGTGATCGTTGCAGATGAGGACATCACCGACTACACCGAACAGCAACTCGAGCCGATTCGCAAAAAAGTCACCATGGTCTTTCAGAACGGCGCGCTCTTTGACTCGCTCACGGTCGGTGAGAACGTGGCTTTTCCGTTGCGCGAAACGCAAGATCTCAACGAGGAACAGATTTACCAGATTGTCGACGGCCTGCTGCAGATGGTTGGCGTGCAGCAGATGCGCGACTTGCTGCCCTCGGATCTGTCCACGGGGATGAAGCGCTCCGTCGCGATCGCCCGGGCGCTGGCTGCGCGTCCCGAATGTGTCCTATACGATGAGCCCACCACAATGGTAGATCCGTTGATGGCCCAATTGCTCGGCGATCTGATCAAGCGGCTGAAAATCCAACTGAACCTTACCAGCATTGTGGTCACGCATGACATGCGTCTGGCACAAAAGCTCGCCGATCGTCTCGTTTTTCTGCACGAAGCCAAAGTGATCTTTTTCGGAACCTACGCCGCAATGGAGAAAGATCCACATCCAATCATCCAGGAATTTCTTGAACTCGACGAGTTGAAGATCGAAGCCTGAACGCAGCATGGCCGCAAAAACCAACGCCGTCCGGCTTCTCGATCAATCAGGAATTTCCTACGAGTTACGGGAATACGAAGTCGACCCGAGCGATCTTGCAGCAGAGACGGTTGCTGCAAAAATCGGTCTCCCGCCCGAACAGGTTTTCAAAACTCTAGTGGCCCGCGGCGAGCGCAATGGAGTATGCATGGCCGCGATCCCTGGAGATCAGGAACTAAACCTTAAGTCCTTGGCCTCCGCGGCTGGCGAGCGGAAGATCGAACTCATTCCGGTGAAAGATCTGCAATCCCTGACCGGATATATCCGCGGCGGAGTCACGGCCCTCGCCGCCAAGCGCGAGTTTCCCGTCTATGCGGATGAGATCATCGAACTGTTCGATGTGATTTCGGTCTCGGCGGGGATACGCGGTCTGCAGATCCTGCTAAGGCCCGCTGATTACCTGGCGGCGACCAAGGCGAAGTTGGCGGCCCTGAGTCAACCAAAGCAGAAATAATCGCCTGCCTGCCCGCCAGACTTTTACCCGCACCACGGCTCATGGCTCGCTCTCAGAACCCCTGTTCGACCAGGTCTTCGATCGTCAAAGCACTCTGCGCAGCCTCGCCCTTCATCATCTTCTCGACATACTTCGCGATCAGATCGGCTTCGAGGTTCACCGGATCGCCGGGCTTGAGCGAATGCAGGTTAGTCATCTCGACCGTGTGGGGAATGATGGCAATCGTGCATCGATTCTTCTCAAGTTTGGCGACGGTCAAACTGATGCCCTCAATGGAAATCGATCCTTTGTAAACGGTGTACTTCTCCACATCGTCCGGCAGTTCGATATTGAGCCACCAATTTTCCGAATCGGCTATGCGGTCGAAGGAAATCAGCTTGCCGACGCCATCGACGTGTCCCTGCACGACGTGCCCGCCAAAGCGCCCGTCGGCCTTCATGGGCAATTCCAGGTTCATGAGCGCTCCTTCGTGAATGCGGGAAAAGGAAGTTCGCACCCATGTTTCAGGCGCAAGATCGGCGCAAAACGATCCGGGTTTGATATCAAGTGCTGTGAGGCAAACGCCGCTGACCGCTACGCTGTTGCCTGTTCCAAGTTCCTTCGGAGTTTTCTCCGCCGTAATAGTGATGCGCCTGTTTTCCCCGCGCTGTTCGATCTCACTAATGCGTCCAACTTCTTCGACAATTCCAGTAAACATGACGACCTCCGAAACGAAATATGATAGTCCAGCAGCCACCCAGAATTATTGATTGTTGAATGAAGAGCCTTCGGTCCGCCGTCGTGTTTTTTTCATTCCACAATCATCATTTCTCTATGACTTCGTGTCTCCATGGCGAATGCGCTATTCCCCATAAGGATCCCGCACATATCCCTCCACCGCGAAATCCTCGCCAAACCGGTGCAGATATAGTTTCTTTACCTGCGCAGCCTGGCTCATATGGCGGAATCCGGCGCCTGCCGCGAAAGGGACAGATCCAGTACCGGCGAGAATTTTGGGAGCGTAGTAGAGAAAGACTTTATCAACGACATTCGCAGCCAGCGCTGCCCAGTTCACCGTCGCGCCGCCTTCGATCATCAGGCTGGTGATCTCCTGATCTCCGAGCCTGCGGAGGATCGCAGGCAGGTCCGGACGGCCATCGATCTCAATGGTCGGGATTGTTTCAATCCGTACACCTAACTTTTCCAGCTCAGCTTTCTTCTTTTCGTCCGCCGACGAGCAGAAGACCAGCAAGTCGTTCTTTCGCTCAGCAGCCACGCTCTGCACCAGGCGTGAATTAGATGGTAGCCTCAGCCGCGAATCCAGAATGACCCGCAGCAGCGGACGCCTGCGCGGCTTTCCACTGCGATCCGTCAACAGCGGATTGTCCGAAAGAACGGTCCCAGCTCCGACCAGCAGCGCGTCGTTCTCGTGCCGGAGTTCCTGCACGTGCGCGCGTGCGATTTCACTCGTCACCCATCCGCCGGCCGGTGTCCCATTTGCCACGCGCAGAGTTTCTGCCGGCGGCGGAGCGATCTTTCCATCGAGCGTCATCGCCGCCTTCAAGGTCACAAGCGGGGTACAATGCCGGATGTAGCGCGCAAAGGCTTCATTCAACCGTCGCGCCTTTTCTTCGAGCCCACCGACGTCCACCTGCACGCCGGCCGCACGCAATTGCTCGAATCCGCGTCCGCTGACCTTGGGATTGGGATCAGCCATCGACGCCACCACGCGATGAATACCTGCCTTGATCAGCGCATCCGTGCAGGGAGGCGTACGGCCCTGATGCGCATGTGGCTCAAGATTGATGTACAGGGTTCCTCCCTGCGCTTTCTCACCAGCCTGCTCCAGCGCGAGAATTTCCGCGTGCTTCACGCCATCGTAGGTGTAAGTTCCGCTGCCGACGATCTCGCCGCGGGAATCGGCAATCACCGTGCCCACGTAGGGATTCGGCGAAGCGAGACCCATCCCGGCACGGGCCAGTTCCAGCGCACGTTGCAGATAATCGTCAGCAGAGTGCTGAGACATTCAAGGAAGAATCTAACATGCGGATTCGCCACACGGTCTATCATCACTGAGCGCGCGGTTGTTCGCACGCAAAAGGGGTTGTATCTTCACCCGCGGGGAGAAAAGCTGCGGAACGAATCATCTTCGATCTCGGCCACAGCAGCGCCGCTGCGCCCCTTCGGTCCACGACGAACCGGAGCCGTCACGTACGCGTACGGATCTCCTGGCGCCGCGGGCTTCCTCCGGAAAAGGCGCTTGAAGAAATCGATCATAGAGTGAAATCGTGGTCGTCTTGGCTCCGTACCGCCCATAATGTTCTCCCTCGTGCACCTTCGTGACCTTGGTGGTTAGGAGTTTTGCTGCCTCTATTCAAACAGTGAATCCACAAATTCCTTCGGATCAAACGGCAGCAAATCCCCAGCTTTTTCCCCCACTCCCACATATCGCACCGGCAGACCCAACTCGCGGCAGATGGCCACTACTACGCCGCCCTTGGCCGTCCCGTCAAGCTTGGTAAGGACGATGCCCGTGACGCCCGCCGACTGTGTAAACAACCGCGCTTGCTGCAATCCATTCTGTCCGGTGGTTGCGTCCATTACCAGCAGAGTTTCGTGCGGAGCTCCGGGGATGATCCGTTGCGCCGTACGCCGCATCTTCTCCAGTTCGGCCATCAGGCTTGTCTTGGTGTGCAGACGACCAGCGGTATCCACCACAACATAATCCGCCTTGCGCGCGACTGCGGCCTGCAACGCGTCAAACAAGACAGCCGCCGGGTCGCCCCCGGCCTTGGTCTTGATGACTTCCGTCCCCGTGCGCTGTCCCCAGATTTCCAATTGCTCAATCGCTGCGGCGCGGAATGTATCGGCGGCGCATAGCAGCACGTTCTTTCCTTGCGAGCGAAACACCTGTGCGAGCTTTCCAATGCTCGTAGTCTTACCCGTCCCGTTGACGCCTACCACGAGAATGACCTCGGGTGTCCCGTCTACTTTATTCACCGGACGCGAATTTGCCGTATTGAGAATTGCGAGCAATTCTTCCTTGAGCAGCCGCTTGAGTTCGTCGACATCTTTGATTTGTTTCCGGTCCGCCTTTTCCCGCAGCTTTCCCAAGATTTCCTGGGTGGTCGTAGAACCGAGGTCGGCCGCGATCAGAGTTGCTTCCAGATCGTCGAGCGTATTGCGGTCAATTTCTTTCCCAAACGAAACCACTTCCTCGATGCGCTCGGCGAGATTTTCCCGCGTGCGCGTGACCGCCTGCTTCATGCGGTCGAGAAAACTTGGCTTCTGCTCCTCTTCAAGACTGCCAAATAAAGTTTGAATCATAAAAAGCCCAAAGCCTGATTATAGGGCACCACGACGGAGTCGCGCGGTCCAGTTCCCGTCAGGCCATTCGGACAAGCGACCCAACTCGCATCTTCATTTTCGACAGAAATCAAAAATACTCATCTCTTTCAGCGATGCCGACTCAGAATTTCGCTGACTAGGGCTGCGCATGATACTATGTTGCTCTAGGCCTTGAACAACCATGCCTCATAGAGCAGGAGGGGATTTCGTATGACCAAGCCGGCGCAACGCGACCTCTTTCCGGGTGCACTCGAGATGATGATCCTCCGAACGCTCAAACGGCAGCCCATGCATGGGTATGCGCTCGTCCAGCAAATTAAACGAACTTCGAATGATCTCCTTGAGATTGAAGAAGGTTCGCTCTATCCCGCTCTCCAGCGCCTTCTCAAGGAAGGATTTGTAAAAGCGGAATGGGGCATCTCTTCGACAAACCGCCGCGTTCGCACCTACAAGTTGACGCCGGCGGGCACCAGGCACCTCGAGCGTGAGGTATCGAGCTTTGAACGCATGCTGAAGGGTATAACGCAAGTTCTAGCGCCGGGTGAACTATGAATTGGCTGAAACAATTGTTTTCGCGGCGACGGCTGTACAGTGAGTTGTCGGAAGAGATTCAAGCGCATCTCGAGGAGAAAGTCGAGGAATTGGTTGCGGATGGAATGACCCCGGAAGAGGCGATACGGTCCGCGCGCCGGGAGTTCGGGAATGTAGGCCTGATCGAGGAAGACTGCCGCGAAGTTTGGGCATGGCCATCCGTGGAAGACGTTTTCTTCGACATCCGTTGTGGGATGCGCGCGCTGCTCCACAGTCCGGTGTTTGTCGTTGTCGCCTTGTTGACCATCGCAATCGGAATCGCGGCTAACGCAGCGGTCTTCAGTGTGGTAAACAGCATCGTGCTGAAGCCGTTGAACTACCCCAGGTCCGAGGAACTGGTGGCGCTCCATCAGCTCGCCCCAGGCGCGGAAGGACTTGCGGATTTTGAGAGCGGCCTTCTTCTCTCTCAATCAATGTATGTCACATATTCCGAACACAACCGGACATTTCAATCGTCAGGCGTATGGGCCACTGACACAGCGAATGTCACGGGCTTCGCGCAGCCGGAACAAGTGCGCACAGTTGGAGTGAGCGATGGCGTGTTCGAGACACTTGGCGTTCGACCGGTCGTGGGGCGTTGGCTCTCGACAGCCGATCAGGTGCCGAACGGTCCCAAAAGAGTGGTGTTGAGCTACGGCTATTGGCAGCGGCGATTCGGTGGAGACCCGGGCGTCCTCGGGCGAAACATAACGGTTGATTCACAGCCAAGGGAAGTTGTCGGTGTAATGCCAAAGGGATTTCGATTCGTAGATGCGGATTTCGATTTGGCTGCGCCGCTGGCATTCGACCGTGGCCAGTTGATTCTTGCCGGATTCGGTTTTCACGGAATCGCCCGTCTCAAGCCGGGTGCAACCATTGCGCAAGCCAACGCAGACCTGATACGTATGCTACCGATCTGGATGGACTCCTTTTCTAACGGGCCGGGATCTAATCCACATATTTACGAGACGTGGCGAATTACGCCGATGATTCGGTCCCTGAAACAGGAAGTGATCGGTAACGTGAGTGAACTGCTGTGGGTCGTGATGGGAACGATTGGCGTGGTCATGCTGATTGCCTGCGCGAATGTTACGAATCTATTGCTGGTGAGAGTCGAAGCGCGGCAGCAGGAACTTGCGGTGCGCACGGCACTCGGTGCGGGTTGGGCGCGGATCGTGCGGGGACTCCTTCTCGAAAGCCTAATGCTAGGTCTTATGGGTGGCGTACTGGGCGTTGGCCTGGCATATGCTGGCGTGCGTTTTCTCGTCGCATTCGGTCCATCAAATCTGCCTCGCTTAGACGAAATCGCGATCGATACGCGAACGCTGGCGTTCACACTTGTTCTTTCCGTGCTGTCGGGTTTGTTGTTTGGATTGATTCCGGCTTTGAAATATGCCGGGGAACGCAGCGGGGCTCTCCAAAGCGGAGGGAGAACCGTCAGCACGAGCCGAGAGCGGCACCGGGTGCGGAATTTCCTGGTAATAGGACAAGTGGCGATGGCCTTGGTACTCCTGATGAGTGCCGGGTTGATGATTCGCACATTTGGAGCATTGAGCAAGGTCGACCCAGGGTTCTCGGATCCACGGCATTTGCAGGCAATGAGAATTTCCATTCCTGAGACGCTGATCGCCGAGCCCGAGCGGGTCACGCAAACACAAAGCGCAATTCTGGATAAGCTGGAAGCGATTCAGGGGGTGAAGTCCGTCGGGTTCGTGAGCGAAATGCCGATGGAAGGCTTCGAGTCAGATTGGGACAATATCTTTGCCGAGGATAGGGTGTACGCCGACAACACTATACCGCCGTTGCGGCTATATAAGCATATTTCGCCAGGTTTCCTGCAAACGGCCGGGACCAGATTAGTCGCCGGGCGCGAGATGACATGGGCTGAGGTTTATTCGCTCCGGCCGGTAGTGATGGTCTCCGAGAATTTGTCTCGCGACATGTGGGGGACGCCGTCGGCCGCGGTCGGGAAGCGCCTGCGCCAGTTTCCAAAGATGCCCTGGCACGAAGTAGTTGGCGTAATTCAGGATGTTCGGGAGAAAGGGGTCCAAGAAAAGGCGCCTGAAATCGTCTACTGGGCTCCACTTGTGCACAATTTGTTCGCTCCTGCGGTGCGGACGGCGACCTTCGTGATCCGCAGCGAGCGCACGGGCACGGAGGGTTTTCTGAAGGAGGTCAGCGCTGCGGTTTGGTCCGTAAATTCCAATCTGCCACTCGCATCCGTGCGCACGATGCAGGACGTATACGACAAATCTTTGGCGCGAGTTTCCTTTACGCTGGTGATGCTTGGCATTGCGGGCGCAATGGCACTAGCTCTGGGAATCATCGGCATCTACGGCGTGATGTCTTACACAGTTTCGCAACGCCAACGTGAAATCGGCATTCGTCTGGCCCTTGGAGCGCAGGGCGAAGACGTCCTGCAAATGGTCCTGAGGCAGGGCACGAGGTTGGCGTTAGTGGGCGTCGCCATTGGAATCGGCGCCGCTCTCGGATTAACCCGTCTAATGACCAACCTCCTGTTTGGCGTGACCGCACACGATCCGCTCACGTTCCTTGCCGTCGCTGCCCTGCTTATCTTGGTTGCGCTATTGGCGTGCTATATTCCCGCTCGCCGGGCGACATTGGTCGACCCGATCGTCGCGCTGCGCCACGAATAGATCTTCCGTTCAGGACCGCCGTTAAAACGAAAGCGCCGGAGTAACCTCCAGCGCCTCATCAGCGTCGCCAGGTTCGGCTTTGCTTACTTCACCATGATCTTGTTGTTCGTTGCATCCAGAGTGCCCTGCACGCGAACCCGCTTGCCTTCGAACTTCTTCACTTCATCCTGATGATCGATGTCATAGATGTGACCCGAGTCATCCTTCAGCACGTACTTGTCTCCCTGCTTTGAGACCGTACCGGAGAAGGTCTGCGCCCCAGTGGCTGCTCCGCTGTCGGCGCCCGATTGTCCTCCCGATTCCGGCGTGCGGCCACTTGGCGGAGGAGCCTGATCCGGCGGCTGCTGCGTATCCGGAGTCTGCGACGGCGTCTGGCTCGACGGGCTCTGCGTCTCCGGCGTCGATTGCGGAGGTGTTGTGTCAGGCGATGAAGAAGGTTGCTGCGCCTGCCAATCGGGCGTCGTTGATGGTGTGTTTTGTGCATGTAGTGCGCTGCCCCAGCTGATGACTCCTAATGCGACCGCCAGGGTGGCAAGAAACGATAGAGACTGAATCCGTATTTTCACAAAAATCCTCCAAGGCCAGTGCGGCTCGTTGGGGAGGGATGTTGCAAATGCAATGCCATTGGGAATCTTCGATTCCTACCTTAGAAGTTCTCATTACAAATGAAAGTGTTAGGAGTTGGCTGCTGGATTTCATCAGACAACTGGTCAGGTGAATTCTCTCACGCGTTACAGACAAACCCGTACGAAGTGCTCAAGAGCCGATAGGCATTTCTTTCTGCGGAGTTGAAAAGTATTCCGGTATATCTCGCTTCTGGGATCCCGCGCACGGCTATTTCAGCGCCGTTCGTGAAGAACTTCGATTTAGCGGAATTCTGTGTCGTATCGCCGGGCAATCTCTCTAATCTGCTCTCGCGTAAGTTGTTTTGGTGGTGCACCGGGTGGACTGCAAGTGTCCCGGAAGAAACCGTCCAGTCCGCCAGGCGTTACCACCCAGAGCAGCAGGAGCTCATGATCGGCATTCTCAAAGCCGTGCCATGTATTCTTGGCAATGAAGATCGATGTGCCTTTTGCAAAAGAGTGACGTACTTCGTTCAGAATCAAGATTCCGCTGCCCTCCAAAACATAGAAGGCTTCGTCCATTTTGAAATGTCGGTGGATCGGGACGCCAGAACCGGCCATCACCTGCTGGGTTCCTAATGCGAGATTGGTGGACCCAGTGGTACTGCCGATCTTGATTAAGATGCTGCCACGATCACGAAAATGAACGAGATGTTCGCCCTCGTTCGGGCCAAGCACAAATCCGGGTTTGGCGACACCCTGCCCATCAGTTACGCCGTGCAGGATCATGTGATTCATGCCGAGACCTCCCAGCGCGAAGAGAATAGACCTACGTTCCCGATGATATCTGTCCATGAAATGATCCTCTGACGCAAATCGATCATTGGGTTCACTCCGTCCCTCAGTCGAAACGGGAAACGCACAGGATTTCGGGCGGAATTGCGGCTGCCTTGAGCCAGACGGAGATTACGACATGAAACCAAAGACAAGGGCCACGAAATTCGTGGCCCGATCTTGCTTTCTTGACCTGAGGTAACCCGCGCCAATCCCGGGCGGAAACATCAGTGGCGGCCCCCGCCATGTCCTCCGTGGCCGCCGTGGCCACCTCCGCCATGTCGTCCGCGACCACCGCGACCGCGGCGCCCGCCGCCACCGCCAGGACGTCCTCCGCGACCACCACGATCTCCGCGGTCGCCGCCATGTCCTCGGTCGCCGCCGTGCGGCGCTCCTTCGCGATTGAAATTCGGCTCATCCGGTTCATCCGGAAAATCGCCGCCCCCTTCAATCACCAGCGTGCCGCCCTGCGCTGGCTGGCTCTCGGGCGCCATTGCCGCGGCTTCCGCAGCACCTCCGCCGCCCTGCGCCGCCATCTTCGCGCGCTGCTCCTTTAGGATCGCCTTGCGCGACAGACGTATGCGGTTGCCCTCGACGGCCAGCACTTTTACCAGCACCTGGTCGCCCTCCTTCAGTTCGTCGCGAACGTCGGCGATGCGATGCTCTGCGACTTCGCTGATGTGCAGCAACCCTTCGGTCCCAGGGATAATCTCGACAAACGCGCCGAAATCGGCCAGCCGAGTAACTTTTCCGAGATACGTCTTTCCTACCTCGGCCGTCGCCGTGATGTCGCCGATGATCTGCAGTGCCTTCTGAGCCGATGCCTGATCGTTCGACGCAACTTTCACCATCCCGGAGTCTTCCACATCGATTTTCACTCCAGTCTGTTCGACGATCGAACGGATCATCTTTCCGCCCGGCCCAATCAGATCGCGAATCTTGTCGACCGGAATCTGGACGGTGTAGAAGCGCGGCGCGTAGTCAGAGATCTTCGCGCGATGTTCGGAAATGATCTCCTCCATTTTGCCTAGAATGTGCATTCTTCCACGCTGCGCCTGGGCGAGCGCCTCGCGCATGATCTGCGCGGTGATGCCCGAGACTTTGATGTCCATCTGCAGGGCGGTGATGCCGTCTCGCGTTCCAGCAACCTTGAAGTCCATGTCGCCGTAGTGGTCCTCAGCACCGGCGATGTCGGTGAGAATGGCGTACTCCTCGTCCTCCTTCACCAGACCCATCGCGACGCCGGCCACTGGAGCCTTCAGAGGAACGCCCGCATCCATGAGCGATAGGGAAGCACCGCAGACAGTTGCCATGGAAGACGATCCGTTCGACTCGAGAATGTCAGAGACAACACGCATTGCATAGGGCCACTTGTCCTCGGCAGGCAGCACAGCCGAAATAGACCGCTCGGCAAGCGCCCCATGCCCTATCTCTCGCCGTCCTGCCCCACGCAGAAAAGCCACCTCTCCCACAGAAAACGGCGGAAAGTTGTAGTGAAGGATGAAGCGCTTTTTGGCTTCGCCCTCAAAGCCTTCCAGGCGCTGCATGTCGTCGCTGGTGCCCAGTGTTGTGGTGACTAGTGCCTGGGTTTCGCCTCTGGTGAAGATTGCGCTGCCGTGGGTGCGTGGCAGGATTCCCGCTTCAATCCAGATCGGGCGGATCTCGTCGAAGGCTCTCCCATCCGGACGGCGGTGCTGCTTGGTTACCTGCTCGCGGAAGATACGCTCGCGCAGGGTCTCATAGTAGTGGCCGAGCTTGCTCTGGGCTTCTTCATCCTCTTCCGGAATCTCTGCCTCGAGTTTCTTCCTGATGGAGTCGACCAGTCCGTAGCTTTCCAGCTTGGGGTGTTTCTTCGTGTCGAGGGCATCAGTCAACTCGGCTCCGATTTTCGCCTTGAGTCGATCGTAGTAGGCCTGATCGAACTCTGGAGGCGTAACTTGCCGTTTCGGTTTGCCCGCCTTGTCGCGCAGTTCGTTGATTGCCGCACAGATCTTCTTGATCTCGGTGTGTCCGAACTCTATGGCGTCGACAACCGTCTCTTCTTTGACTTCTTTTGCGCCTGACTCAATCATCACGATGCCTTCGGAGGTGCCGACCACCATGATGTTTAGGAGGCTCTCCCGCATTTCGTTGTAGGTGGGATTGACGATGAACTGCCCGTTGATCAACCCGACGCGTACGGCACCCACGGGACCAAGGAAGGGAACATCGGATACATGCAGCGCAGCCGACGCCGCATTAATGCCGCAAACATCCGGATCATTTTCGCTGTCGGCGGAGAGCACGAGGGCGATGACCTGTGTCTCGCACTTGAAGCCTTCGGCGAACATGGGACGGATGGGGCGATCGATTTGCCGGCTGGTGAGGACTTCCTTCTCACTCATGCGGCCTTCGCGTTTGATGAAGCCTCCGGGGAAGCGTCCGCCGGCGTAGGTGTATTCGCGGTAGTCGACCGTAAGCGGGAAAAAGTCGACGCCCTCGCGCGGTTGGGCGTTGGCGACGGCGGTCGCCAGCACCACGTTGTCGGCGAAGCGAACCACGGCCGATCCGTGCGCCTGTTTTGCGATTTTTCCGGTTTCAAATGAGAGGGTTTTCCCGCCGGCGAGTGTAACCGTAACTGTCGTTGGTTCTGGTTTCATTAGATTTCCTTTGGAGGGCAATGAGCAGTGAGCTTTGAGCAATGAGCGGGCAGGTGCCCAATCCTTGTCGCACTTGTAGCAACAGGATGGGGGATGTGACTTCTCTTCTCGTGAGCACGAAAGTCAAAGCTCCCACCCTCGCTCGCACAAACCGCGAACGAAGGAAGGGGCATCCCCGGATGGGTACTGTCGGAATAATCCGCTGCGCTTGAATGACGCACCTGTGGAGAGTTCCTCGATGCTGACCGTCTCACCGGAGACGGATGCTCAGAAATTGCCTGGGAATAAATCCGCGCGCCCATCCTAAAATCGCATTCCTGGCGACTCTAGCATGGGCGTTTCGTATTTCAGACTCCAGCGACGAATCTTTGCTGGAAGGACCCCAGGCTAAGCTTTACTTGCGAATCCCGAGCTTGCCGATCACAGCCTTATAGCGCTCAGAATCGTATTTCTTGAGGTAGTCCAGCAAGCTGCGGCGCTTGCTGACCAGCATGAGAAGTCCGCGGCGCGAGCCGTGGTCTTTCTGGTGCGTCTTGAAGTGCTCCGTCAACTGGCCAATGCGCTCGCTGAGCAGAGCGATCTGAACTTCCGGGCTGCCGGTATCGCTCGGATGCGTGCCGTATCGGTCAATGAGGGATTTCTTTTGCTCTCTGGCTAACACTAAACTGGTGCACTCCTGTTCTTAATCGATTGTCATTGTGACGTTTAGAGGATATCACGGGCCGTTACGGACCGTAAAGGAACCCCATGTGACGCCCGGCACGAAACGCCACCTTTTGCAGGCTCGAAACGATGGGGCACCGGCAAACGGTAGGCTCGTCGACAATACGCACAGGATTTCCTAGCCGATGTCGCTCGCGTGGCCGATTAGACTTTTGAATCAAACCAACCCAGGAAGTCGAAGAAAGGGAATTGGGGCTGCGTTTCCAGAGTGGCGGGCAGATAGCAAGGAGCAGCAGGAGAATTTTTTGAGTCAGAGTTGATGAGTGAATCCAGATCCGCGACATTAACCGAAATTGCATCCACCTACAACGGCTCGGTTCTCTACATTTATCACCCTATTGGAACGCCATAGTTACCGTGCTGTCATGGCTCGGCGCATATCGAGGAATATTCGGCTGAGACCCCGATATTAAGACTGCAGTTGTTCTGAGTGGCTCTAGGGAGAATTGAATGGCCATTCCGGAGAACAAAGTGCCACATGTCTATGAGGTTCTGAGAGAGAAAGAAATTGCGATCGAGAGGCTACGGGAGGAAATCGAGGCGCTGCGCCTAGTGTGCCAGATGGTCCACAACGAAGCGGATTCCACAGCAGATACCTTCGAGTCAGAAATCCAAGTCACACGAGGCAACCACGCCAGTGCGATCCGGCCGACTGATGACAAGGCGGCAACTTTGGCTCGGATCCGAGCGCGACTGGTTGATCCAAGTGGGGAAAGCATTCGAAACAACGGTGGTGGAAGCGCTCTGCTTCAATTCCGGGAGGCCGCTCTGAGCGCATCTCGCGCATTCCTGAAGCGGGTTTTGGACAGCCGTTCAGCCGGGCGAGCGCCCCAACGAAGCGGCATTCGTGAACTATTTGTACGATTCGGGCGCTCCAATGCCGCGTGATTCCCATTATGGCGTCGCGTGTCGGGTGGCTGAGCCGCCAGGTCTGCTAAGTCCGTCTAGTATCGGCTTCGGCTGCTACCTCCCAGTATTCCTCCCAGCACTCCGCGCACGATCTGACGGCCGACTTGGCTGCCGATAGCTCGCGCCGCACTTTTGGCCATGACTTCAGCCAATCCCTGGCGGCGGCCACTTCCACCGAGTGCGCCAAGAACGGAGCCCACAGCCACTTCCCAGCCGCTTTGAGACGGTGAAGGCTGAGAGTACGGAGGAGTTGGGGCGGAAGGTGCCGGGTTCACCTGTGGAGCAGGTGAGGCTGCGGCACGTCCTTTCAGGCGCTCGTAGGCCGATTCGCGGTCCACACTCTTCTCATAGTGACCGAACAGCACCGAACTCTGAATCACCTGCTGCCGCTCTTGGGGAGTAATCGCTCCCACGCGGCTGTATGGGGGAACCACGAAACCGCGCTCGACCGGGGCGGGTGTGCCTGATTCGTCCAGAAACGAAATAAGGGCTTCACCCACAGCAAGCTGCGTGATTACCTCGGCGGTATTCAGCTTAGGATTGGGACGGAACGTATCAGCGGCTGCTTTCACGGCTTTTTGGTCGCGCGGCGTAAAGGCGCGCAGAGCATGTTGCGCCCGGTTGCCGAGCTGACCGAGCACTGCATCCGAGACCTCGAGCGGATTCTGTGTCACGAAATAAATACCAACTCCCTTGGACCGGACCAGGCGCACGACCTGTTCGATTTTGTCGAGCAGCGGCTTGGGGCAATCGGCGAAGAGGAGATGGGCCTCGTCGAAAAAGAAGACGAGTTTCGGATTTGGAGGATCGCCTACCTCGGGGAGTTGTTCGAAGAGTTCCGAGAGGAGCCAGAGTAGAAGAGTGGCATACGCCTGGGGCGCGCTAATTAGCTTGTCGGCGGCGAGGATGTTTATCACACCCTTGCCATGCGCATCGGTCTGGATCAAGTCGGCAAGATCGAGAGCCGGTTCGCCGAAGAGGCTGTCGCCGCCCTGCTGTTCGAGGGCGAGCAGGTTGCGCTGAATCGCGCCGATGCTCGCCGCCGAGATGTGTCCGTACTCAGTCTGGAAATCGCCCGCGTTGTCGCCAACATGTTGCAACATCGCGCGCAGGTCTTTCATATCGAGCAGGAGCAGTCCCTGGTCGTCGGCGATCTTGAAGACGAGTGTCAGAACGCCCTCCTGGGTGTCGTTCAGGCCGAGCATGCGCGCGAGCAATAGCGGCCCCATTTCGCTGATGGTGGCGCGCACGGGATGCCCCTGCTGTCCGAAGACGTCCCAGAAGACGACGGGCATGGCTTGAGGCGTGAGCGGGAGTCCCAGCTTCTTGGCGCGCTCGATGACATTCGGGTTATTCCCACCGGGCTGGCTGAGGCCGGCGAGGTCTCCCTTGACGTCGGCCATGAAGACGGGCACTCCGATACAGCTGAAGCCTTCGGCCATATTCTGCAAGGTGACGGTCTTGCCAGTTCCCGTGGCGCCGGCGATCAGGCCGTGGCGGTTTGCCATCTTGGGCACTACAGAAAGGTCTTGTGATCCTTTGGCGACCAGAATTCCCTCGGACATTTGCACGCTCCGTTTCGTTCCATAGTGAAGGAGGGCGAGGAGGGAAGGCAAGTACGCGCCCCCGCACTTCCGCGAACGCTCTCAGGCTTCGCGGTACAGGTTCCGGCGTACGCCAGAGAAATCCCTAAACCGCAGAGACCGCGCGGGTCGCTGAGCGGAGTTCTCAAGGCGACAGCCCGAGACCGAACCTAGTGAGATGGACCCGAAACAGGCTGCGGCTCGAGACTGAGTTCTTCTACAATCCCGGCAGCCACCGCATTGCCGATTCTGTCCTCGAATTCCTGAAACGCGGGGATCTTAAGCAATCGCAGCCCAATCTCCTCCTGCGGCAGGCCTTCTGCCTGGGTGGCGCCTGCGCCGCTGCGCATCGTAGTGCGCAACTTGCCCGCGGTGGGTACATCGAAGCTTTCTGAAACGATCACAGTGTCGTCGTTCCATTGCTCGATGATTACCGGGCCCTCGTCGGTCGTGATCTGAGCGCTGGAGACGGGGCAATTGTTCCCGGTGCAGGAAGCGGCTTGCTCCGCGGTCGCGCTGTGATACCGTTGCGGAACCGCGGCTGCGTAGAATTTCGCGAAACGCGTGGCCGAGTGTGAACTCTTCCAGCGCGAGATGTACAACAGTGCCAGATCGGCTGTGGTCACCGGCGTTTGCGCCATCGATTCGCCCTTTTTCCGATAGAGAACATAAGATCCGCCTTGCCATTCGGAAGAGAGATCGTCGGCAATTTTCCGCGCCCCATACTGCTTCAACAGGGCCCGCACATCCAGTTCGCCGATGCTTCCCGAATCGTAAACCTCATACTGATTGTTCAGCAGGCTCTTCATGTCGGGGATACGTAGCGTCGGCAACTTCTCTCCGCTGATATAGGTCTCCGGATGGAGCACTTCGTGCGAATTGCGTGGCGGACGCGCAAACGCACCCGCAAACGCCATCTCCTTGCCACCTTTGTGCAATAGTTCTCCCTCGAAGATCAGACCTTCCTTGTAGGCGAACGCCCCTGCTTCCCGCATCACCATGGGCGAGTCATGCGCGAGCTGAGAATCGATCATTCCCTTAACCGCCGGATCTTCCATCGAATACAGAAGATCGGGCGTGTTTTGCAGGGTTCGTCCGACGGGCTTCAGCAGGTAGTCGATATAGACGACCATGGCTTGGCCTTCGACCACAGCCTTGCGGGCCACAGCGCTTTCATCTTCTGCACCGTCCTTCGCTTTCTCCGCCGACTTCATCCATTTGGTGAGATCGTAATTCTGATCCTGCAAGGCATGGGTCAGCTCGTGCGCCAGAATCGGTTCCTGCCGGTCAGCCGGCACCCAGCTCAGCAGCGAGATCGTTTTGGTCTCCGGGTCGTAGTAGCCGGCTATGCCCTGGGCCGACGATTTCGTCAGGAATTCTTTCAGGTTGAAATCGCGCGGGATGAATCCCAACTTCTTCATGCTCATTTCTTCCTGCACGAAGCGCTGGGCGTATTCCTCTTTGGCGAGGTTACCCTGGACGTACTTCTCGACGTCGGCCTTGCTCACCATGCGGCGCTTCACGACGGCGTGTTTCAGCATCCCGGAGTCCTCGGCCGCAAAGTCGAAAATCGTGTCTACGGATTTGAAGAGCCGCTTGGCATCGGCGTCGGTCATCTTGACTTCTTCGCTGGTGTCTTTGCGCAGCTTGCGGGCTACGTCGGCCAGGCTTTGGCCGGAATCTGGCTCCTGCGCAAATGTTGGAAACACGAATGCCATCGAGCACACAAACAGCAAGAATCTGCACCGTTGCCGAAACGTTCTCATTGAATTCTGACTCCCGGGGACGAAGATTCCGACCCTCAATTGTCCTTGAGAAATCGGGGCAATTCATGGTTACCGCGGTCACAGACCTTACGGAAGTAAGCGTCAGCGGGAGTACCTTCGAGTTCATAGAAAACGGGAGCGCCTGCTCTGCAATTTCGGGATGAGTGAACGACTGACCACGGCGCGTATTGGATTCCAATTCAGGTTCCGCACTAAGTAACTGGCCACGGTGAGTCATCTGGCCGACAATACCTAGCGGATGACCATTCCAGGCATGCCGGACATCTACACGCTCGCATACAAGTTTGCCGCCGCTCTGGGAATCGGGCTACTCATTGGGGCGGAGCGGGAACGACGGAAGGGGGAGGGGCCATCGCGTTCTCCGGCTGGGGTCCGGACATTCACGATCGTTTCTCTTGCGGGCGCCGTGAGTTGGGTAGTTGGAGGGGTGCCAATGCTGGGCGTCACGTTTGTCGGAGTAGCAGCCTTGTGTGCCATCGGGTATGTGCGCACCGGGGATGAGGATCCTGGTTTCACCACCGAGACGGCGCTGTTGCTAACGGTCCTGCTAGGCGGATTCGCCTTGAAGGATCCGGTTACGGCTTCGGCACTGGCCGTGACCGTAGCGATCGCGCTCATGGCTCGAACCGGGATTCACCATTTCATACGCGAGGTCTTAAGTGCGGACGAACTCACCGATGCTCTCATCTTCGCGGCTGCGGCGTTGGTTGTGCTCCCGTTGGTTCCCGACCGATACGTTGGTCCGTTTAGCGGAATCAATCCTCGGACGGTCTGGAAGATCGTGATTCTGATTATGTCGATCGGTGCCGCCGGCCATATCGCCGTTAGGTCGCTCGGGGCTCGATTTGGGTTACCGGTGGCAGGCTTTGCGTCAGGATTTGTATCGAGCGCGGCGACTACAGCGTCCATGGGCGAGCAGGCCCGAAAGAACCCGCAGATCTCGCGACCTGCCGTTGCAGGGGCAGTGCTTTCGACGGTTGCTTCCCTGATTCAACTGGGAGTGGTGCTGGTGGCCACCAACTGGCAAACATTCTCAATCCTCAGGATGTCGATGGTGGGAGCAGGTGTCATGGCGGTGATATATGGTGGCCTGCTTACGCTCAGAAGCCTCCGCGAGCCGGCTCCCGGTTCCATGCAGGTCGGGAGAGCTTTCAGTCTCAAGACTACTCTGGGTTTTGCGGCGATGATTGCTTTTGTGCAGTTGCTCGCGGCCGCACTTAACGCGAGATACGGGAGTGCCGGAGCAATCGTGGGCGCCGCACTCGCCGGCTTCGCGGATTCACACGCGCCCGCAGTCTCGATTGCCTCCCTGGCAGCGTCCGGCAAACTGGATGCGCATGCAAGTATCATTGCTATCCTTGCCGGCCTGACCACTAACACTTTCACGAAGATGGTGCTAGCCATCATGAGTGGTGGCCGGCGCTTTGCGCTGCAGATTATTCCGGGACTGATTCTGGTCATTCTGGGTGCTTGGGCAGGTGCAATCCTACCGCTGATGGAATAGTGGATTTGCCATGCTGGCGTGAGCAGGAATAAGACGATACATTGGGATCGTCATGTGGATGGCGGTCGCAATCACCGGGATCATCTTCGCGATTGGGAATATCGTGTTCGGGCACTTCGAAGAACAAGCACCCAAGTGGAGGCGCGTGGCGAAGGTGGTATTGGTACTCGGCCTGGTAGCTGCACTCGCGGCACGATTTGGGCCGTGGTGGGGATTGTTTCCAATTGGGCTGATGCTGGTCGGTTTTGTTGTGGTTCACCTCTGGTGGCTTCCGCATCGTTACGGCATCAACGGACTGACTGCCGAGCCCAAAGAGAGGTACTATGAGCTCCCGAGGTTGGAACCGGCGCCCGTAGCGGCGGGCAGGCCATCGGTGCAATTCGGCGCACAGGGCAACAGTCGGCGATTTGACCAACCCTGGCGCATCGGGCACTTACTCCTGAGCCCGGTCTAGCTCTTCGGGTGTGTTCAGATTGCGGAATATGTTGGCCGAGAATCCTGCGGATTCCAATTCTTCTTCGCCAATTACCTGTGTCGTCGCCGGATCGAACAGAGTGTCGATCTTGTGGCGCCCGGCGCGCAGCGCGTCCTCGGCAGCATGAGCGAATTCGCGGCGATACACGGCACATAGGGGTTGAAGCCCACCGTTCGCCTGCGCTACTGTCACCAAAGATCCAGGGGAGCTGCGCGCGCGGCTCACAAGGAACTGCAGCAGGGCCAGCGAAACAAATGGAGTGTCGACTGCTAGGATGACATTGATATCCGTCGTCGAAGAGCGCAGCCCGGAATGGATCCCGCCCAAGGGGCCGCAACCTGGGAAAATGTCTTCAACCACAGCTGCAAATGCCTCGTATTTTGATCGATCGCCGACAATGCGCACGTTAGAGGTAAGCGAACGTGCCGCCTCGAGCATGCGAGCGAGCAGGGTGCGGCCATTCAGCTGAAGGAAAGCTTTGTCCGAGCCCATGCGCGTGCTCTTGCCACCGGTGAGGATGAAGGCAGAAACGTCGGGCACCAAGTCCATGGCGCGATCATACAGGGTACTAAGGCCTTGAGCCTACAATGGTTACCCTACGGGGCTTTGGCCAAGCGAAGGGTGTTCCTTGGTGGTTGAAGTCTTTCCTGAGAACAGCTCCGCAGGCAGGCGCCGTGCACGAAAGTAACCTACCCAAAGTGCAGGCTTCGCGCGATCATGTCCCTGCGTCCGAGGCTGTTTCGTCTGACCCGGAAGTAGACATCATGCCGCAAAAACTGATGGATGTGCTTATGCTTGGGCGCTGCTCCCACGAATTCTCCTGGCCGCGCCGCGGAGCGGACGGGAACTATTACCAGGTCTGCCTGCTATGCGCCGCGGAATACAAGTATGACTGGGCCACCATGCGCCGTACCGAGCGCGTGGAGCACAAGCCTGAGACGGGCATTCGCCGCGCGCATACGCGCGAGAAGCGTCCGTCATGGGTGCCGCGTGCACGCCGGTTGAGGCTCGATATCCCTCTGCGCTACCGCGTCAACAAGACCAGTTCGTGGTATGAGGGCATCATCGCGAACATCAGCCAGAGCGGCGTGCTCTTCGTCGGGCCGCAAGGGCTGCCGGTGAATGCGCTAATCGAGATGGTGTTCGAGATGCCCGAGGAGATCTCCGGGCAGAGGAACTCGAATGTCGTCTGCCAGGGCCGCGTTATGCGCGCAAAAGACACGCCAGAACTGGAAGAGGGCAAGGTCGGGCTGGCGGCGTCAATCGTGGACTACAAGTTCATCCACTAGTTGCCTATTCAAATTTAGACAGATATCAGGACTCGTTGGCTCATTGCGGAATAGAGCATTCGTGTGTCAATTCCACAAAGAAGATCGGGCGACGAGTGCCTGAAAGACCACAACAACCAACTCTGTTGTTTCGCTGGTTGTCGTCTTTTGAACTGGCTTTCCGTTTATCTGAGTAACGGGGAAATGGTAAGGATCCGTCGCTTGCATCCCATCGGGATAAGCAGGCGGCGGATCTCGTATAGAACACCAGCTGGCAACGGTTCAAGCCCCTGGTACTCCACAGTAAGTTCGCGACTCGCGTGATGGCTGGCGCGCTATAATTGGCGCCTGCAATCCCCTAAGCATCAGAGGTTTCGATGCGCCGTTTTCTCCTGATGCCTGCGGTGGCCGCTTTCGCTGCGGCCTTGCTTGCTCAGAGTGGCCCTCGTTCAAACACCAAGCCCACCGAAGATCCTGCATCCGCAGGCTGCACGGTGACCGGGCGAGTGGTTGCAGCAGCCGACGGTAATCCCCTGAAGTCGGCCCGCGTTACGCTGATTCCTCAAAATGATCGCTCGGGACGGCTCGGTGATCGATGACGACGGCCCGGTAGTCGGAGCACGCGTGCGTCTCTCACCGGACCCGTTGACACTCTACGACCATTTGCGCATCCAGCGCACACGACAGATCAACTGGGTCATTTCGCTTTGACCGATATAGCGCCGGGAAAGTACCAGCTAGCCGCGAAGCCCGTGCAATCGTCCGAGAAAGCCGCCTATAAGGCAAAACCGAAGGCCATTACATTTTCGGAAAACGACCACAAGAGTGCGGAAGTTAAACTCGAGAAACCGCAGGAGTAGGGAATCGCGAGTGGTCCCAAAGCAATGGGCAGATGGTGAATCTGGTAGGCCCGGCAGGAATCGAACCTGCAACCCTCGGATTAGAAATCCGATGCTCTATCCGTTTGAGCTACGGGCCCTCACTGTGAAGCCAGTGTAACCCAAGTATGTTTGCGATTGCCCTGCGCAGGAGTAGACGAGACGAACTGCAATCAACTTCGTGACACCCCTCCGTCACATCCAGTTGCCAATGCCCAGAACCACCAGAGACAGATACCCGGCAAGGCCCTATGACCACAAGGGGAGCCACTTCCGTACCTGCATTTACATCTGCATGAAAGTCACGCAGCATCTAAACTATGCGGTATACGGATTTTCTTAGCTTTCTAACGACGGGAGCCGAGGTATGAGAAAACAATCTCCGCTTATTCTTTCTTTTTTGCTTGTCATCATTCTGGGGGTGGGAGTTGGCTGCGCCAAAAAGCCGGACGACGCCAAGGTCGCCAGCGAGATTCAAGACAAGTTCAGCCAGGATTCCGGCCTGAGTACCAAGCAACTCGCGGTGAAGGCCGATGCTGGGGTGGTGACGCTTTCGGGCACCGTCGACAATGACGCGCAGCGCGAAGCCGCAGGCAAGCAGGCCGCCAGCGTCGCTGGAGTGAAGACGGTCATCAACAATCTCGAAGTCAGTAATATCGGCAAACCAACCGCGGTCGCGGAGACGACTCCTCCGGCGGATGCGCCGCAAGCCGCCAGTGCCTCTACGGAGAATACGCCTCCACCGAGCAAGCCGGCCAAGACCACGAAGGCGAGCAAGTCGCGGCATGATTCCGGGATGAGCCGTAAGGCTGATTCTGCAGAGCCGTCGAGCGCTGGTGGCGACGCTTCATACCAGAGTGCGAATAATGACAGCGCCCCGCCGCCGGTCACTGCTGCCGCTCCTCCACCGCCTCCTCCGCCTCCGGCCCCCAAGAAATACATCATTGACCAGGGAACCCAGCTCACTGTGCGGTTGGTCGACCCCATCGACAGCGAGAAGAATCAGACCGGAGATACGTTTCACGCCACGCTGAACGCGCCACTGACCTCGGATGGCGAAGAAGCTGTGCCTGCGGGAGCGGAAGTGGTTGGACATCTGGCGGAGGTCAAGAGCGCGGGCAAATTTGCCGGGCAGTCGGATGTAGTCCTGCAGCTCGACAGCCTCAGTTTTGCCGGTCGCACGTATAACCTGCAGACCGATCAATATTCCAAGAAGGGCGGCTCGCGCGGCAAGAATACGGCCGAGAAAGTCGGGGCGGGGGCGGCAATCGGAGGCATTATCGGGGCGTTAGCTGGCGGCGGCAAGGGAGCTGCGATCGGCGCGGCAGCGGGAGCCGGCGTCGGCGGCGGGGTACAAGCTGCGACGAAGGGCCAGCAGATCAAGCTGCCGTCTGAGACTGTACTGAACTTTACACTGCAGCAGGCAATCACAGTGGTCCAGGCTCAGCCGGCAAACGGAAGCCGGCAGAAGCTGCAGGCTCAACCATAACCCCGCGGCCTCGGCTGCGGGCTTTTTTCCCCTAGCAGGAAAGTAGACTCTCCTTCTTGCGCCTTAGCCCCTGCGATTTGAGGGGTTTCGCTTCTCCACACGGTAGTGCGGTTCGCGTACACTGTGGCAGCTTATGCCGAGCATCACGGCAGTGCTGCATACGCATGATGACGCCTTGCGACTGGGGCGCGCACTGGAAATGCTGGTCCCCTGTGACGAGATCCTGATTATCGATCACGGCTCGAGAGACCGGACCTGCGCTGTTGCTCGCGAGTATGGTGCGCGGACCCTGCAGGCGGCCGACGGTCTGTCGTATCCTTCCGTTGCGCGCGGAGAGTGGATCTTCACTCTTGACCCGCGTGAGTCGATGACGGAAGCGCTGGTCGCGAGCCTATATGAGTGGAAGTTGGAAGCGATTCCCGCGCACATGCAAGCATTCTCTACCTATCGTCGCGAGGAAACAGCCGACGGCTGGATTGAGAACCCGGTTGCTCACACGCGCCTGGTGCGTACTGGTTGGAATCGTTGGGCTGGGAACTTCCCCGAGCAGGACGCTTCTGCGGTAGCGCTCGAAGGGGAGTTGCTGCTGTTTGTGTTCCCATAAGACTGGCGCTGTATCAAACCACTTTTCATGGAAGCTGCTGCCGCAATTCATTGATTCTGCAGAGAGGCGACCTATTTAACGATTGGGTTTATCGGTCACACCCGGTTGTGATTTCAGTCACATTCCTCCCATAGGGCTGCGCCTAGACTGCGCTGTTGTGGCTCTTTGGGCTAGGGAGCCCTCTGGAGGAAACTCATGCGTGTAATGAAATTCATCACTGTGGCCATCGCTCTCGCGATGCTGCTGGCATTCGCCATCGCCCAGCAGGCGGCCCCAACGCAAGGCGGCACGACGATCAAGCATGTTCAGATTGCCAATACGCCCTCGAACTCGGGCAAAGACATGTATAACAACTATTGCGCAGTGTGCCACGGCAAAGACGGCAAGGGTGGCGGGCCGGCCGCCTCGGCGTTGAAAACTCCGCCGACCGATCTTTCCGCTCTGGCCAAGAATGCGGGAGGAAAGTTTCCGGCTTCGCATGTTGCGTCGGTGATTCGCGGCCAGGCCACCACCGCTGCTCACGGCAGCCAGGACATGCCAGTGTGGGGACCGCTGTTTTCCAGCATCAGCCAGGGGCATGAGCCTCAGGTGCAACAACGGATTGCGAATCTTGTCGAGTACGTCGAGGGATTGCAAGGGAAGTAGAACGGAACGTTCTGCGTCTCTTTCGGGGAGAGGATACAAACCAGGTATCCTTCCAGAAACGGACGCGCGTATTCGCTAAAGTCGGTGGGTTGCGTCAGCCGCTGGGGCATTGTCTTCCCGCCCTCCCCAGCGGCTTTCGACGCTCCCTTCGAATCCGGGGTGCGGCGAACCTGCGACAGAACCGCCTCAACTCCAAAAAAAATCTGCAGGTCACCTGCAGCCATTCAAGAACCTGCCAACAAGACCTGTCGAAGCGACTCGTGCCGAGAGGCCTCGTTGCATAGTTCCGCCAAACGCCATTGGCGATGCCAGATCCCATCCCGCCAGGGCTCAGAGCCACGTCTGCTGCTTGTACCGACGATATTGCTCTCCGTAGAGAGCCTCGAGTCTCTGTTCCTCGCGGCGAGCGATGTAGATCAAGAAAAACTGGAAAGGCACTAGGCCCAGAATTCCCAGCGGCTCATCGAGGTAGAGGAGCAGCCCGGCGAATGCAATCGAAGAGAACAAGTAGATTGGATGGCGGATCCAGCTGTAAACGCCATGAGTCACCAGCCCGGGGCGGCGCGAGTAGCCCCTCTCGAACTGAATGCGTGCGAGCGTCAACACCCCAAGCCCAATCAGAATGAGTACCAGCCCGAGAAGACGCAACAACGTCCACGGTCCTTCCCAGCGCGTCGCCATCCAGGCGGCGACCATGACAACAGGCAAAGCGGTCATCAACTTCGCCGAAAGATTCACTGGCGCTATGTTACCACCGGCAGATTCTAGCTGGAGAGCTATGGTCTCCAAGCCGATCCTCTGCGATCCGCTCACGTAGTAAGCTCCGACGGTCGAACCGCTTACTAGCCCTTGGCCGCTTGGCCAGTGACTTCAGTACCTTAGTCCCACCCGGATCGTCAACTTATAATTCAGTCAAGAACTGAGATTGCTGCGTTCTTTCGGAGAGGCTTGCGCCTTCGTAAGCTGTTCCGTCAGGCGCATTTCGAGACTGCGTGGATCCTGTTTTGGCAGCGGCGATTTTTGTCCTCGGGCTGTGTTTCGGCAGCTTTCTGAATGTGTGTATCTATCGCCTGCCGATGGGGATCTCCGTGGTGAAGCCTCGATCGGCCTGCCCCAGGTGCAAGCATGGCATAGCTCTTTACGACAACATGCCGGTGCTGAGCTGGCTGATCCTGCACGGGCGATGCCGCTATTGCAAGGTCAGGATCTCGCCGCGCTACCTAATCATTGAATTGATGACAGGGTTTCTATTTCTAGCTTGCTACTGGTATTTCGGATTCGCGCTTTCCAGCTTGAAGTACTGTGCCTTCGGGTTTCTTCTGCTGGGGCTGATCTTTACAGACGCGGACACAAAGCTGCTTCCCGACAAGCTCACACTGCCCGGATTAACACTGGGACTAGCGTTCAGCCTTTTGGTGCCGGTAAACGATCTCGTCTCGCAGTTTCTCCCTGGCGTGGTAAATCTGCCATTCAGCGGAGACATCTCTCAAAGACTGTTCTCGCTGCTCGATTCCTTGCTGGGAGCGGCCATCGGGGCATCGTTCATCTATGGCGCGGGGGCAATCTATCTACGCTGGCGTGGCACGGAAGGCATGGGATTCGGGGATGTGAAGCTGATGGCGATGATTGGTGCTTTCCTGGGCATGAAGCTCACGGTTCTCACCATCTTTGCTGCATCGCTGGCCGGATCGATTTTCGGTTTGACCACCATATTGTTCGTATGGCTGAAGCGCACGCGTCGTTTCGCTAAGCGCTTTGCCGATGCCGCTGCGGCCCGGCGGCGGGCATGGCAGTCGGCACAAGTCGTCTATCGCAATTATCAGATGCCCTTTGGTGTCTTTCTTGGCAGCATGGCGCTGGTGACATTGTTTTTCGGTGACCGGTTTCTGCGATGGTATGGGAGGTTCTTCTGAAGATCCTCGCCAATCCGATCTTACTGCGCGCGGCCATCGTGCTGTTCTGCGCCGGTTTTGCCTTTTTCCTCGTGCTGCTTCTGATGCGCCGGATACGCCGTCGCATTGCGGAGGAATGCGACATCCCAGAGGGAAAGGTTCCTTCGGTCGATTCACTGCCATTCCATCTGTACAACACGGTAATCCAGCAGTTGAAGCAGCAGAAGCATGAATTGCTGGTGCAGTCACAGGCCGAACAGCAGCGGGCGCGTACCAGCGAAAACTTCAGCCACGCAGTGCTTTCGAATCTCTCCTGCGGAGTGCTGGTTTTCGGGGCGAATGGGCTGGTGAAGACGGCGAATCCTGCGGCCAAGGCGATTCTCGGATTCGCTTCAACCACCGGTATGGGGGCGGAAGACATTTTCCGTGCTGCCGAGGTTTGCGGCACCCGATCCAACAACAGCTCTTTCCCTGATGAAACCAGTCTTTCGGCGATCCGGATTTCGGATGAAATTCATACTGTGCTGCATGAAGGCATCCGGAGGCGGCAAATCGAAGCTGACTACAAAACACCATCGGGCGAAAAGCGTTTTCTCTCGATGACCATATCCCAAGTACCAGCCGCCGACGACAGCTTGCTTGGAGTTACTTGCCTGATCAACGATCTCACCGAACTCGATAACATTCGCCGCCAGCAGGAATTGCAGGGAGAGATTTCGGCCGAGATGGCGTTGCAGCTGCGCACTTCACTGACCACGATCTCTGGCTACGCGCAGCAGTTGGCCGATAACCGCGATCCCGATCTGGCGAAGGAGATCGCAACCGATATCGCTCATGAAGCAGCACAGCTCGACCGGACCATCGGTGGATTCTTGACCAGGCGGCCGATAGCAGAGGCATCGTCCGCTGGTTCGATGTAGGGAAGTGAGCGGGCACATGCCCGCAGAAATTCAAGTTTCAGGAAAACGAGGTGGGGACCATGAAACATAACGCAGCGTTCCGAATCGGGATTGCTCTATTTCTGGGTATAACCGGTCTCAACTGCCGGTTGCAGGGTCAGACCGGATCCAGCGCGCCCGCAGGTCAATCGTTGGGCGACTACGCACGCCAGGTGCGCAAGGAGCCGGATAGCAAGTCCAAGCCCAAGGTTTTTGACAACGACAATCTGCCAAAAACTGACAAACTCTCCATCGTAGGCAATGCGACCGCTCCCGCGCCTGAGCCTGCGGCCGAAGAGAAAGCTGCGGAGCCTGTCAATACCGCTACGGCTGGTGGCAACGATGCCAAGGCACAAAGCACGAATCCACCCACCGACACCAGCAAAATGGACACGGCTGCAAAGGAAGCTGCATGGAAACAGTGGGGCGACCGGATCGCCGAGCAGCAGAAACAGATTGATCTTCTACAGCGTGAACTCGACGTGCTACAGCGCGAGTATCAGGTCCGCGCTGCCGCGATGTACGGCGACGTGGGCAACCGCCTGCGCAACTCCGCGGAGTGGGACAAGCAGGACACACAGTACAAACAGCAAATTGCCGACAAGCAGAAGGCGTTAGAAGATGCTAAGGCGAGGCTCGAGGAAACGCAGGAGCAAGCCCGCAAGGCGGGTGTTCCAAGTTCGATTCGCGAACCCTAGTCTGGCAGTTTCAATCGGCGTTCTACCCAGCAGGAAAGGCGAGGCTTGGAGTCTGGCCTCTTCTTTGTCCTTCCCCAATCAGCTTACAGGCAGTACGTCGCCGGGTTAGTGAACGAGGTTGCGTCGGTGATATGACGCCCAGAATCAGGCTTACGTCACCTTGTTCATGATGAAGTACGTCGCTGCGGCGATAAGCGCAGAGGCCGGAATGGTGAAGATCCACGCCCATACGATGCGTCCGGCCACGCCCCATCGTACCGCCGACAAGCGATGAACCGCCCCCACGCCAACGATTGCTCCGGTGATGGTGTGCGTGGTGCTTACCGGAATGCCGGCTAGGGCAGTGCCGAACAGTGTCAGTGCTCCCGCCGTTTCTGCGCAGAAGCCACCAACGGGCTTCAATTTCGTGATTCTCTGGCCCATCGTTTTCACGATGCGCCATCCGCCGAAGTATGTGCCCATTGCGATAGCCGCATGGGCGGAGAGAATGATCGGCCAATGGAGGCGTCCCCAGCTCCCGGTCATGTCCGCCTTGCTCATAAATCCACCGGTATAGAGGGCGCCTGCAATGATACCCATGGTTTTCTGCGCATCGTTGGCGCCATGGCCGAGGCTATAGGCAGCCGCCGACAGCAATTGCAACTTCCGAAACAGTCGGTCCACGGTGTGTGGGCCCGAACGGCGGAAGATCCAGTACACCGAGAGCATAAAGAGGAAGCCCAGCACAAGCCCAATGAGTGGGGCGACGACGATGAAGATTAGAGTTTTGGTCCATCCGTGAGGAATGATCACCTTCGGCATGGCTGCTGCTCCCGCGAGCAGGCCGGCTCTGGCCATCGCCGCTCCGGCGTAGCCTCCGATCAATGCGTGTGACGATGATGTCGGCAGCCCCCACCACCATGTCAGCAGGTCCCATACGATTGCTCCGAAGAGTCCTCCAAGCACCACATGCTGGTCGACATACTCCAAATGGATCATACCGCTGCCGATCGTTTTGGCTACCGCAGTGCCCAGCAGAAACGCCGCCAGAAAATTGAAGGTTGCAGCCCACACGACCGCCCAGCGCGGCGAGAGCACGCGGGTGGACACCACGGTGGCAATGCTATTAGCCGAATCATGAAATCCATTGACGAAGTCGAAAATAAGAGCGACCAGTACTGTGATCAGGACCAGCAGGACGTCGGCATGCATGGTGAAGATGGTGTTGTCTCCGTGACTGCAGCTGTTGATTACGCGCTCTTTAGCACGATCGCTTCCAGGACATTGGCGGCGTCTTCGGCTTTGTCCGTCGCGGTCTCGAGTACCTCAAACAATTCCTTGAACTTGATGAGCTGGATAGGGTCTTTTTCCGTGTCGAACAGCGACGCAATCGCCCGCCGGCTTACATGGTCGGCCACGTCTTCCAGACGGTTGACCTCTTCGCAGTGCTTGAGCACCAGCCCGTTCTTCTCGAGTACCGAAACCCCCCGCGCCAGCTCTTCGCTTTGCAGCACGATCAAGCCGGCGAGTTCCGCCGCCGCCGCGGGCGGCTGGGTAATCTTGTAGAGCACCAGACGATGCGCCGCCGCGTTGGTGTAATCCAATACGTCGTCGAGGGAAGAAGCCAGCCGGTGAATGTCCTCACGGTCAAAGGGTGTAATGAAGCTTTGATTCAGTTTTGTAATGATGGCATGGGTGGTCCGGTCACCCTTGTGCTCGATCGCCTGGACCTGCTCCACCCGGATTCCCAGATCGTGGGGGTCCTGCAGGATGTTGCGCAATAGTTGCGCCCCCTCGGTCAGGTATCCGGAAAGCTCGCTGAACAACTCGAAGAACTTCTCGTCTCGGGGTACGAGTCTCACCAATCCTCCTTCGCAAACTCCCACGCGAGTGCAAGCGACTAAGTGTCGTTGCAATCGGAGCCCCATGTTTCGGCAGGTTAACTCCCCGGGATTGCAGACGAGTGGGGAGGACGCGTTATGAATGAATGCACGGAACCCTATGCCCTGTCTGATCCGCGCAGGGATGAAGCCGCGGATCGGAGCTCGAAACAGAGCGCCTTGGGAAACGCTGCATTATACAGGTTCGGACAGTCAGCTCGACACTAGCGATCCGTCCAGCAATTCGACTGTCTTTACCGGGAGGCCGAACCCCTCCACCAAGTTGCGGCGATGCTCCAGAATCTGATGCATCTCGTCGGGGGTTCCTCGCACCGGTGGCTCATGGGTGATAGCATCCCTCAGCATCGCCCAACTGACTTCTGAGGCAATCACGCTATCACGCGCCTCGGGAAACCCGAGGTTCCGTCCTTCCAGCACTGAGCGGCCGAAAACGTCAACCATTACATCAAGTTTCTTGTCGTTGAACGGAGCTGTTTTGTGCAGCGCGTCGCCAATACCATACAACTCGACGGTGGCGGTCGAGAAATCATGCCGCATGCGCGCGACACCCTTGGTCCCGATCGCGTCCAGGTAGCAGTTGTGGGGCTGTTGTTTGGCGAGGTGTCCGTAAACAAATCCCTGTGTGATGTCGAACACGACTCCGTTGGCGAACGTACCGTGCGCTTGCACCCACCAGGGATCCTTATACCCCCACATCCGAATTCCTTGCGCATGCCAGGTTTTGTATTCGCTGTTGGCGTACCAGCGGGCCACGTCGACGTAGTGCATGCCGCAATCATGAAACGGCGGTCCCTCCGGATCGTGTCCTTCCAGCGGCATGTGCCCCGGCGTCATGTGACAGACGCGGATCACCGCCAGATCACCAATCTGATCGTCTGCAATAAATTGTCGTATGTCTCTGTGATACCACGCGTTTCTGTTAAAGAGGTTGACCGCAATGAAGCAGTTGCTCGCCTCGATCTCATCGACGAGTTGCCATTCGGTGGCGACATCTGCCGCCAAGGGTTTTTCCGCGAGCACATGTTTGCCTGTGGCCAGTGCCTGACGGATTTGCTGTGGCCGAGCATCGGCAAGGGTGAATAGTCCCACAACAGCGATGGTCCGGTCAGCAAAGATGGGATCTGGGGATTCGTAAATAGCAGCGCTCGGAACAGTCTGGCGGGCGAGTTGCCGGGCGGCAGGGTTGATATCGTAGACGGCGGCGACTTCCCAAAGCTCGTTCTGCTGCATCGCGGCTACAAAGCCGCGACCCATCCGCCCATATCCGAGAATTCCCGCCCTGAGTCTCTTGCCCATTCTCTTACATCATCTTAGGCAGGAAGGATCGATACCCTCTGTGACCAGCATCACATAGCGATGTATGCATGTCGGGGCGGGCACATTGCGTGATAAGTAGTGGTGGAATCCAGGCGTGCCGTTACCGACGGAACAGCTGGCTGGCGCACTCCGCATTACCCGCCATTGTGAACACGGTTCCCTGTGACGCAGATCACAGTCCGGGCTCCTGGCACGGCCTTATAAAGGTCTGTGAAGAGTCCAGGCGAAGAACGCGGACCGCGCAGGAGCGGTCTGCTCGTCGCCCGTCCCCGTCCGAAGCCATTCTCTCAAACTCTCCCCACCGATCCTCTTACGCTCTGCGGCGCAGAAAGGGGGACGTAAGGCGTTGTTTGCGTTGTACATCCTGCCGTTTCTGGTCGTGGCTCTCGCCATGCTGATCGGATTTTGCCGGGCCCAGCACCATGAACGCGAGGGTCTGCGCAGGGAACTCGAACAGCTCCAGGCTACGCTCCAGCAACGAGAGAGGGAGCGCGATACTGCCCTCCAGGAGCTCTTCCTGCGTTTTTCTGAAGAAGGCAAGCTGAGCCGTGAGAAAAGCCAGTTCCAGGCCAAGCTCGCTGAGTATGAAAAGTACGCTGCACTAACACAACTGGCACTAGGTGCCGCCCATGAGATCAACAATCCGCTCCTGGGGATCCTCTCTCACCTCGAACTGGAATTGCAGACTGCCGCGGAGGGTGAACGCCACGAGGTCGAACAATGTATCGAAGCAGCCCGGCGGATCTCGGTCACCTTGCGCAGCCTGATGAATTACGCGCGGCCCAGCCCCCTGATCCTGAGTAAGCTCAATCTCCACCGCTTGGTCTCTGATACGCTCGCATTCCTTCAGCATCAGCCCATGCTGCACGGCCGTATCCTCGAAAACCACGTCCCCACGGACCTCCCAAACATCCGCGTCGACGCCAACCAATTGTCCCAAGTCCTGATGAACTTGCTGCTCAACGCCGCACAGGCAACGTCGGAAGGCGGAAAAATAACCGTCTCGGCCGAAGCTTCCTCATCTGCGGACAGTGTGGAGATTCGTATTGTGGATACCGGCTGTGGCATTCCGTCTGAGGTACTTCCCCATGTCTTCGAACCCTTCTTCACCACCAAACGCGGGAAGGGAACTGGGCTCGGCCTGAGCATCAGCCAGACGTACGTACGCAGCCACGACGGCGAGATCCGGATTGACAGTGTGCCGAACTGCGGGACCACGGTGACCATCAACCTGCCTTTGCGCCAGCCGGAAGCCACGCATGCCGACAGCAACAAGACCAGCGAGGTGATCATTCAATAGCCATGGCCTACTCCGTCCTGATCGTCGATGACGAAGACTTGACGCTGCACACCATCAGCCGCGGGCTGACCGCCGAAGGGTTTGAGATCCTGACAGCTGCCTCGGGCGAGGACGCCCTCCAGACTTTCGAAGACGCAAAGCCCGATCTCGTTCTGCTCGATATCGTGCTGCCCGGGATCGACGGAGTTGAAGTCCTGCGCCAGATCAAGGCAGCGAACCCCGGCTGCATCGTGGTGATGATGAGCGCCTACCACATGGTCGATCGGGCGGTCGAGGCGATGAAACTCGGCGCCTACGATTACCTGATCAAGCCCTTCCATCTGGCAGACCTCACCACCACACTGACACGCGCTTCAGAAATGCTGTCGTTGCGTGTGCGCGTCCGGGATACGGTCGAAACCGCCAAGGGCCAATATGACTTTGGCCGAGTCGTGACGCAGAATCCGGCGATGCGTCAGATGCTTGAGGTTGCACGCAAAGCGGCCGACTCCGATCACACCACGATCCTGATCCAGGGCGAAAGCGGAACGGGGAAAGGCGTTCTGGCGCGCGCGATCCACTACTCCAGCCCGCGCGCGAGCCAGCCGTTGCTCGAATTGAACTGCGCCACTCTTCCCGACGCGCTCCTGGAAAGCGAGTTATTCGGTTACGAGCCCGGCGCATTTACCGACGCGCGCCGCCGCAAAGAAGGGCTGCTGGAACGAGCCCACGGAGGAACGCTCTTCCTCGATGAAATCGGGAACATGTCGCCCAGCGTGCAGGCAAAACTGCTGCGCGTGCTGGAAGAGGGAACTTTCCTCCGCCTCGGTGGCACGAAGTCCATCAAGGTGGACGTCCGCCTTGTCACCGCCACCAACACAAACCTCAAAGAAGCCGTTTCGCAAGGACGCTTCCGTGAAGACCTCTTCTACCGCCTCAACGTGGTGCCGCTCTTCATCCCGCCGCTGCGTGAGAGAAGGGAAGACATCTTGCCTCTGGCGCTCGACATGGTCCAAAGATTCAATGAGGAATTAAAGAAAAACTTTCTTGGATTCACGGCGGAAGCGGCTGACTTGATCGTTAACTACTCATGGCCGGGAAACATCCGCGAACTGAAGAACGTTGTCGAGCGCACCATGATCCTCGCCCCGGAAGGCAATATCGACGCGATCTCCCTGCCCGAGGAGATCCGCGAGTCCCGAAACACGAATCATCCGGATGTTCCTCTTACCGACGAAGAGCCCGGTGGGGATTTTCTCGTCAGTTTGCGGGAACTCGAGGAGGACTACATCCGCAAAGTTCTTGCCGCAACCGGCAACAACAAAACGCAGGCCGCCAAGATCCTTGGCATCCATCCCACGTCGCTCTTGCGCCGGTTGAAAAAGTAAACTGCCCCGAGTTAACAAGGGTAATCGACAACCGATCCCCCCACTTCAATAGCAACCGTCGAAGTCGCCAACGGCATCTGAAACCCGAACCATCCTGACCGGAGATACGAAGTACCTTGATGATGAACCGGGCGTGTCGCTGGATTTCATATGGGGTTCTGATCGCGGGGATATGGGGCTTGGCGTCCTGTACCGGCCTGAAGTCAACACCTGCGAGCGTTACCCTTTCTGCGAGTACAAACTCCTTAAACAGCGGCCAGAGCGTCACGCTAAACTGGCAGTCCGCCAATGCGACCGCGGTGACCATTACTGCGACCGCTGGTTCCTCGAACCGCACTCTCGTCAGCGGCTCTCAGATCTCGGGAAGTGTGCAGGATTCTCCCACGCAGACCACAACGTACACCGCGGTGGCATCGGGACCAGGCGGCAATAGTTCTCCTCAAACCACGACAGTACAGGTCGCCGCGGCCGGACCTCCGCAGATCACGCAATTCACCGCGAAGCCAACGGCTATCAGTGCCGGCCAAACCACCACGCTTACGTGGGCCACTACAAACTCGACCTCGATCACCATTACCCCTACGATTCCGGCGGGAGATGATTCGGGTCCTCTTCCCACGTCAGGCTCGGCGACAATTCCCGTCAGCGCGACGACGACCTACTCACTCACTGCGACGGGACCGGGCGGCACCGCGGGACCGCAAACGGTCACCGTCACCGTTCCACTTAGCGTGAGTCTCACTGCATCTCCGGGAAATATCACCGCCGGACAAAGCTCCACGCTGACTTGGGAAGTCACCGGGGGCACTCCCACCGCATTTACCGTTACCGACGGCGCCGGGAATGCCGTCTGCAACCCATGTTCGCCCGCGCAAGGAACGGCAACAGTGACTCCTGCCGCTACAACGACCTACACGGCAACAGCGACCGCGAGCGATGGCAGTTCTATCAGTCAGTCCGCAAGCGTTACGGTCAGCAGCGTGGCGACTGGGGTTATCAAGCACATCTTCTTCATGCTGCAGGAGAATCGCTCGTTTGATATGTACTTCGGACAGCTCGGCGCGTATCGTTCTACGCGGCTCGCGCAATTCGGTATCACCGACACGCAGACCATCGATGCCTTTGATCCCAGCGTAACTCTGAAGAACGCGCACACCGGTGCCAAGGTGCAGCCGTTCCATGAGGGCACGGTGTGCACAGAGGATCTCTCACCCGCGTGGGACGAAAGCCATCACGATACATCGCTCGTCGGCGGTGATGCCGCGTGGGCGACGACAACCACGTACACCAACAGCGATTTCGGAATGGCGGGATTCCTCGACACCACCACTTCGGTCACGAGCCAGTTCGACCCCAACGGGACACGCGCACTCGGCTACTACAACCAGCAGGATCTTCCTTATTACTACGACCTTGCGACCTTCTTCCCCACCAGCGATGCCTGGCATTCACCCGTCCTCGCCAACACTGTCCCCAATCGCATGTATCTGATGGCGGCCACGTCGTTTGGCCATGACTATCCAGATAACTCAGGACATCCGCAATATGCGGCTCCGACCATCTTCCGCGCACTGAACACTGCCAACGTGAGCTGGCTGTACTACTACCACGATGGTGTTTTTCTCGCGAACTTCCAGGACTTCCAGGATCCCACCATTCAATCCAAGGTTTTTCCCGACAGCGATCTGATGAACCGCCTCGCTGGAACCTGCAGCGGAAGCCCTTGCGAGCCCGATCAGGCACTGCCACAGGTAATTTTCATCGACAGTGCCTCAGGTGCCAGCGGACTCGATGAACATCCCGATAACAATATTCAGAAGGGCGCGGCATACGTGTACGGAATTATCTCGGCGCTGATGCAGAGCGACGCCTGGAAGGATTCGATTTTCATCCTCAGCTACGACGAAGGTGGAGGGCTATACGACCACGTGCCGCCGTTCATGGTCCCGCCGCCTGACGGCGATGCTCCCGGACAATGCCCTGATGCCAACAACGGATCGTCGAACTATTGCACAGTCGGCAAATTGGGCGGCACTTTCAACCTGACAGGCTTCCGAGTGCCCCTGGTCGTGCTCTCGCCGTACTCGAAGCCAGATTTTGTTTCCCATACCCCACGCGACTACACGGCAATCCTGGCATTCATCGAAGAGCAATTCAACGTACCTGCGCTTACGGCGCGCGACGCGTATTGGCAGGATCCCTCGCGCGATATGAGCGAGTTCTTCGACTTCACCACTCCGGCCTTGCTGAACGCTCCCAACGGCCAACCGTGGACCCAAGTGCTGGCAACGCAGCCCACGAACGGAGTATGCGATCAGACGAAAGAAGCCGGTCCTACACAGTAAAAAGGTGGATGGCCTCTGTGGTGATAGATCTTAGCCCGCGGTCCCAAAAATATTCCGGTTGAGAAAGTCGTTGCGGAATTTTCCCTTGGGGTCGTGTCGGCGGCAGAGCTCCATAAATTCCGGCAGCCTTTCGTACGTGGTCTGCAGTTGCGAAGGGCTCATGGTAAAGAGTTTTCCCCAATGCGGCCGGGGCTGAAACGGTCCCAGTTCCTTCTCGATTACAGGCAGCACGGCCCGCACCGCGGACCAATCTGGTTTCCAGGTAAAGTGAAGCGCCACATTATCTCGTTTGTAGCAGGGACTCATCCACAACTCGTCCGCCGCGATCGTGCGGATCTCGGAAATCATCAGATGCGGACTAATCTGATCGCGCAACTTCTCGACGGCGAGAATGGCCTCGACTGCGTGCTTCCGCGGAACGAAGTACTCGCTTTGTAGTTCCTTGCCGGCGCTCGGGGTGAATCCCATGCGGAAGTGCGGCAGTCGCTCGTACCAAGGCCCTGCCACGCCCATCTGCTCGGTGCAGTTCTCCGCGGAGAGATCGGCTATGGGATGAAGGTTCTTCGTGGCGCGCTTGGCCCCGTAGAAATCCTGCGGCGCGTCTCCCGACTTCCCCTCCTCCACGCGTCTCTTCAGCCATACTTCGTTGATGCGCTGCTTCTGCCAGTCCGTGAAGAGACTCACGCTGTACGCACTCGACACGATGTCTTCGAAATGATCCTTTAGTTGATCCAGCGGGAGACTCTCGTACACGTACTGCCGCATTGTGTATCGCGGCTGGATATCAAGCGTTACTTTGGTGATCACACCGAGCGCGCCCAGTCCCACGACAGCTCCCCGGAACGTGTCTCCGTCGCGCTGGCGCGACAACTTCATCGACCCGCCGGACGCAAGCACGAATTCCAATTCCGAAACTGCGGTCGAGAGATTGCCATTGCGGACGCCCGATCCATGCGTCCCGGTGGTGCAAGCTCCCGCAATTGAGATATGCGGTAGGGAAGCAAGGTTGTGCAGCGCGAAGCCTTGCTCATCCAGTTGAGGACACAGCTGCCCGTACCGAATGCCGGCTTCCACTGTGACCGTGCGAGCCTGGCGGTCCAGTGCGATCTCTTTGTCCATGGACGACATAGACAGGAAACCGTTGTCACTGTCGGCAATGTTATTGAAGCAGTGCCGCGTCCCCAGGACCTTCAGACGGGATTGCTCTTTGACAAATTGCTGCACCTGCTCGACGGATTGGGCCGAGTACAGCCGTTCCGTGCTGTACTCCAGATTGCCGGCCCAATTCCTAAGTTTCTCCGGTATCGCCCAAGCCATCAGCCGCGAAACCATCGGTGCTGCCATCAACATCGATGCAATTTTCAGGAACGCTCTCTTGTCCATGCCCTGTCTCGCGGGGGAAGTGTAGCACGCAGGCGTGCTGCCAGATGTAAGAGCTAGACTATCCGCGAGCGCAGATTCATCCTTCAATGGCCCGGCTTCAGACGGCGCGGCGCTTGTACAGTCAGTTCGCCGCAACCGATCGGCTCGTGTTTTGTTAATTGGCCGAACAAACCTTTCCGCCGTAGCGCAGCACCGCGTCCCCAGTATTTAAATCAAGTTCGCCGATGGCGGACATATCGCCACTGGCCTTGGCAAAGCGACCGCTGCCGCCGCTCAGGTGCACTTTGTACTGAATAACAGCCAGTAGCCCGGGAGCGACAAACGTGCCGTGCAACGTTGCCTGATCAATCGTCAGCGTTTCGCCGGTTTCCGTTACCCAGTGATGTTGGACCGTGATCGTCGTGAAGTCTGGGCTGGTGCTTAAGATCTGAACGCCGATGGCTCCCTTCAGATCGCCGGTAGCAACGCCCATGGTCGTGAGGCTGCCGTCAATCTCACCGAATCCGCCCACATTGGTCAGGATTGCGCCCCCGACATCGGAGCAATGTGGATTTGCAGCGAATCCCATTGCAGTCAACAGGGCGAGCAACAGCCCCACATTCAAGGCAAAGCGGCACGAACGAATAACATGCGTCATAGGATCTCCCCCTTGTTTACATCGGCCCGGATTAGCGGCCACCGCTTCTCTCGAAACACCTCGAGCGTCTTCCCCCATACCGGAGCCGCTATCCGTGCCGATTGTGTATCTCGAGCCTACCCAAAATGCCGTTCACCGGCTTTTTGGTCAATGAATGAACGGTAAGTTAAAGGTAAGTTCCGGGTAAGGAATGTAACTCATTCTCCTGCAAGGAAATGAGGGAGCTCCGGTATAATGTCGACCTACCCCTTGGGAGCGTCTTCTTGCCGACAAAGCCTACCTCGCGAGAAATCTGCTTCGAGGAATACTCGCTGGACCTCCGCACCGGGGAGCTTTGCCGCAATGGCACCGCCCTGAGACTCCAGCCTCAACCAGCTAAGGTCTTAACGGTCTTAGCTGAGCGCGCCGGAGAAGTGGTCACCCGTCAGGAGCTGGCGCAACAGGTCTGGGGGTCGGAAACTTATGTCGACTTCGAGCACGGACTGAACTACGCCATCCAGCAGATTCGGAGCGTCCTGGAGGACGATCCCAAGAATCCAAGATTTCTCGAGACGATCCCCAAAAGGGGTTATCGGTTCATCGCTCCCCTCAATCTTCCGGCGGTGGCGCAACCGCACAGGGAGGTCCAAATCGCGGAGTCCTCGAATGTGCAGCACTCAGGAAGAAATGGATTACGCACTCGATTTGTTTACATCGGGGCCATTGCTCTGGGCGTCGTACTGGTGGCCGCCATCGTTTGGGGTTCCGTGCGTACTCGATGGCTCGGAACCGCGCATGCCGCGCGAGTTCAATCTCTCGCTGTCCTTCCCCTACGGAACCTGTCCAACGATTCCAGCCAGGAATATTTCAGCGACGGCATGACGGATGAATTGATCACCGACCTCGCAAAGTCAGAGGGCCTGCGGGTGATCTCACATACTTCGGTCGAACGATACAAAGGTACGAAACTCTCGTTACCGGAGATCGCACACGAGCTCGGTGGGGTCGATGCCGTAGTCGAAGGTACCGTGTTGCGCGCGGGTGACCGTGTTCGCATTACGGCACAATTGATTGACGGGCATTCCGACCAACACCTGTGGGCCGAGAGCTATGAGCGCGACGTCCGAGACATTCTCGCTCTCCAGAACAATGTCGCGCAGGACATAGCCAGCGAAGTCGCCATCAAGTTAAGGCCTTCGCAACAGGAGCATTTGTGGACGGCGCGGGGCGTCGTCCCGGCCGCGCACGAGGCTTATCTCAAGGGCATCTTCGATGCCAGCAAACTGACGCCGGAAGGATTGCAGAGCGGCGTTGGGCACTTCGACGACGCCATCAAACTCGATCCCCAGTATGCTCCCGCCTACGCCGGGAAGGCAGAAGCCTATGGTTGGGCCGGTGGACTGTCCATTATGCCTTCCGCCGATGTTCTACCTAAGGCGCGTGCAGCAGCCGACAAAGCGCTTGAACTCGACGACACACTCAGTCAGGCGCACCACTCGCTCGCATGGGTGAACTACTCGCTGGATTGGGATTTCAAGGGAGCCGAGGCACACTTCAAGCGAGCCCTTGAGCTCAATGCGAATGACGTAACTGCGCATCTTTGGTACGGAATGTTTCTCGCCGAGCGCGGCCGCGTCGACGAATCTCTGGTGGAAATCAAGCGCGCTCAGGACCTGGATCCGCTCTCTCTTATGGTCAATGCGCTCGCTGCCACGCCACTCCTGGCGTCACGCCAGTACGACGCCGCGCTTGACCGGCTCCAAAGAGTACTGCTGATGGATCCGGGCAATGGTGTAGGCCATTGGATGTTACTCGTCGCATACGAAGGGAAGGGTGATCTGCCGAACGCGATGGACGAAAGAGAAAAGCAAGCGGTCCTTTTTTTTCGCCAGAGTCCAGAAAATGCCGCCAGGCAGGTGGCCCCTCTGCGCAAGGCCTATGCGAGTTCGGGAGAAAGAGGATATTGGAAGAGTCACTTGGACTCCTTCGGTTCCAGGCATGATTGGGACCGCGCTAATCCGTATCAACTGGCAGTGGCCCTGGCGCGTGTAGGAGACCACGACCGGGCTTTTGCCTCTCTCGAGAAGAGTTGCGCTGCGCATTCTGATCAGTTCCTTTATTGGTCCAATGGCGAACCTGCCTTCGATTCTATGCGGCCCGATCCACGTTTTAAGGACCTGCTCCGACGCATTGGGTTACCGCAATAGGGGATGAAAGCGATCATGTAACGATCACGGCCTTTCAACCTTGCCCTTTGCCGGATCCTGACTAACCGGTTGCGAACCTACCCCAAGGCCCGGTTTGATCAATGCTTTCCGTTTCCAGTTTCCCCTGTTGTTCCCGACGGCTGGAGCTATACAAAACCTTGGTGTGAAACAGGTTCAGGGCTGCAGCACAGGCAATTCAGGGAGTGTAGACAGGTTGTGTTCCTCAAGAAATTTCGCCCCTAGCATTCCATAGTCGCGGAAGGGATTGTAGTCGCAGTTCAGACTGTGGGCTGCGAGCATCGCCAGATATTCGTGCCGTGAGAAATATTTGAGGGCTTCCAGCCTGTCGACGTGGCTCAGCAGAAAATCGTATATGACGTCTTTGCGCACGGACGACTCATGGTCATTGTAATAATCGAGCGTCAAGGGCCGATTCGCCTGAGACATGTAGATATTCTCCATCTGGTGAGCGAGAAATTCCTCACTGCTGCCGCAATCTGATCCCTTGGAGTTTGGGGGGACGTCAATGCATATCGGACAGAACTTCTTGTGGGAGTATCGGTAGGCATGCACCAGTTCATGAAACAGCGTATCGTCGCCTAATTCGGGCTGGAATTGAATTACCGTGTCGCCAAAACCAACTCCACGAGCCACGCTGCCCGGTTGTATCACATAGTCGAGCGGATTGGTCTGGGCGCAACTGCATTTCTTCATCGCATCTGTTTCCGGAATGATCCAGACCACCGTCTTCTTGTTGATCAGGCCCAGGACCATTCGCCCAACCGGATTGCCCTCGATTTTTTGAAGGCATCGGAAAACAGCTGATTCGTACTCATCGATCTCTACCTTGTATAGATTGTTTTCCAGTGTTTCATCAGAGGTCGTGCTGGTCTTCATGTAAAGCTGTTTTTCCTCCTCCCGTCGACCCTGGAGATACAAATCGTCTTCCTTATGGCTGAAACGCAATTGCATATGAAGGTTGTAATTGACGATGATCGGAAATGCCCCAAACTTTCGCATAGAACCCCACTAACTGCACGACGTCGTATGTGCCGCGCGACCTATTTTAATGAGACCCCGCCAGAAAACGGGCAATCAAGAAGTAAAAGTTCTGTCTCCCAAGGAAGAAACGGAAATGGAGAGCAGAAGACGACAGGGTCGGGCACTGATTTATCTGTGGCGTCTAGCACCGGCTGTGGACGCCGGCGCACAAGGCCAAACATAGGGCTCCCTTCGACGCCTGGCGATCCTCATTTCTTCGCATAGCCGGGGAGTTTGGGTAATGCGGACATCCAACTCTTTTTTGGGATAAACGCTGGTCGGCAGCCCTTGACAAACTCACGCTCACATCTCTACAATTAGCACTCGATAAGCGAGACTGCTAACAGGCATCGCCATCCCAGTAAAATCATAGGGTTACACAGATTTTATCGCAGCAAACACAACTTCCAACGACTTGAAAGGAGTCAGAACCATGGCCAAGTTCACACCGCTCCATGATCGCATTCTGGTGCGTCGCGTGGAGGAAGCTACCACGACCCGCGGCGGCATCATTATTCCGGACAGCGCGAAAGACAAGCCCCAGGAGGGCGAAGTCGTTTCCGCCGGAACCGGACGCATCAACGATGAAGGCAAGACTTTTCCTTTGGCAGTGAAAGAGGGCGACCGCATCCTGTTCGGCAAGTACGCCGGCACCGAGATCAAAATCGACGGCGAAGAGTTCATCATCATGAAGGAAGACGAAGTCCTCGGCGTGCTGTCCGGCGCCCCAGCCAAGAAAGAACTGGCTGGCAGTAAGAAGTAGTCGGGGTCCCGAGCGGCGTCATCCCGAGCGGAGCCGGTTTTCAGGCGGAGCGAAGGATTCTCGCGAGAGAGTCATACCCGAGATTAGCTAAGAGCCAGGAGCTTTTGCTCATCGCTCACTGCTCATAGCCCAGCGCAAACGAAATTCATAAGGAGATAAGAAACATGGCAAAGCACATCGTTCACGGAGAAGAATCGCGTCAGGCAATTCTCCGCGGCGTCAACCTTTTGGCCGACGCTGTGAAGGTTACACTCGGCCCCAAGGGCCGCAACGTAGTTATCGAAAAGAAGTTCGGTTCGCCGACCATCACCAAGGACGGCGTTACCGTGGCAAAAGAAATCGAATTGAAAGACGGCCTTGAGAACATGGGCGCCCAGATGGTCCGCGAAGTTGCATCCAAGACCTCGGACGTCGCCGGTGACGGCACTACCACCGCCACTGTTCTTGCCCAGGCCATCTATCGTGAAGGCGTCAAGACCGTCGCCGCCGGTGCCAATCCCATGGCCCTGAAGCGCGGCATCGAGACCGCTGTCACCGCCATCTGCGGCAAGCTCAACAAAGAAGGCGAGCGCGAGAAGGGTGAGCTCGACAAGTTCTCCAAGCCTGTCTCCGGCGACATGATCGCACAGGTCGGCACGGTGTCGGCCAATAACGATGAGACCATCGGCAAGATCATTGCCGAGGCCATGAAGAAGGTTGGCAAAGACGGCGTCATCACCGTCGAAGAATCGAAGACGCTCGAGACTCAGCTCGAAGTCGTCGAGGGCATGCAGTTCGATCGCGGTTATCTCTCGCCCTACTTCGTCACCGATCCCGAGCGCATGGAAGCCGCCCTCGAGAACGCCTACATCCTGATCAACGAAAAGAAGATCAGCTCGATGAAGGATCTGCTCCCGCTGCTCGAGCAGATTGCGAAGAGCGGCAAGCCGCTGCTCATCATCGCGGAAGATGTCGAGGGGGAAGCGCTGGCGACACTGGTCGTCAACAAGCTGCGTGGCACGTTGCAAGTCGCGGCCGTAAAGGCTCCCGGCTTCGGCGATCGTCGCAAGGCCATGCTCCAGGATATCGCCATCCTCACCGGCGGTAAGGCCATCACCGAAGATCTCGGCATTAAGCTCGAGAACGTACAGATCCAGGATCTCGGCCAGGCCAAGAAGATTACCATCGACAAGGACAACACCACCGTCGTCGAGGGCAAGGGCAAGCACGCCGAGATCGAAGGCCGCGTGAAAGAGATTCGCAGCCAGATCGACAAGACCACCAGCGACTACGACCGCGAGAAGCTGCAGGAGCGGTTGGCGAAGTTGGTCGGTGGCGTGGCCGTGATCAAAGTTGGCGCCGCGACCGAAACCGAAATGAAGGAAAAGAAAGCCCGCGTGGAAGACGCGATGCATGCGACGCGCGCAGCCGTGGAAGAGGGAATCGTCCCCGGCGGCGGCGTGGCTCTGGCCCGCAGCGTTTCGGCTCTCGACAAGCTGAAGGTTAATGGTGACGAGCAGATCGGCGTCAACATCGTGAAGCGCGCCATCACCGAGCCGCTGCGCATGATCGCCGAGAACGCCGGCGAAGAGGGCGCGGTAGTGCTGGGTAAAGTGACCGAAGCCAAGGACACCAACTTCGGCTTCAACGCCCTGACCGGCGATTACGAGGACCTGGTCAAGGCCGGCGTGCTCGATCCCACCAAGGTCGTGCGCACCGCCCTGCAGAACGCCGGCTCGATCGCCAGCCTGATGCTCACCACCGAAGCCCTGGTCGCCGAGATTCCTGAGAAGAAGGAAGCTCCGGCGGCTCCGGGACACGGCGGTGGCATGGGCGACATGTACTAAAGAAGCTTCGAGCGACGAGCTCTGAGCTCGAGCAAGACCGAGTGCCCCACTTCTGGGCAACTTACCAGAAGTGGGGTTTTGTTTGTGCAGGGCCGGACGCCTCCGTCCGCCCCGCCGATCGAAGCGAGGCGTGCACACGGATTCGCTCGGATCAGGTGTTCGTGAGGAATCCAGCTCTCTCCGAGCGCAACTTGCCACGATTTTGCTGCTTTTATTCCATGGGCATGAACTGCGGCGCGCGCCTGAGATCGTAATTCAGCTTGGATTCGATTTCTTTGCCGTTGGCGTCCAGCTTGCGCAGCGTCCGCTGGTCGGGCAGGCCGAATTGCTCGCGACTCTCGTTGTCCTTTTGCAGCACCAGCATTTTTCCATCACTCGTAAGCTGCCAGATTCCATTCTCCCGAAAGCTGCTGTTACGGTTCTCGTATGCCATCCGAGAGACGAAAGTATGGTCGGCGAGCAGATTCACCTGGTACCGAATCCCCGGGCAATCAGCACATGGCAACGTGCCGATAAAGGTCGCAGGCAGGTCTGAAAGGGAAGACTCCGGATTGCCAGCAGGCGTTGGGCTCGAAGATCTGTGCAGCAGAAGTGTAACTGCGTTCTGATTTCCGCGGGTGAGCACAGGATAGTTCTGCGTGGTATTGAAGAGCAGCTGATTCTCGCTGGTGATTTTTGCCCGAACTGAATAAGAGTGACTGGGATCGATCTCCACAGGATCGTAAGGAATGTCGAACTTAATCGGAGGGTTGCCGGGATGCCCCCTCTGAATCCGAGAAACGACGTGTGCTGGAGCATCCGCTCTGGAGATGTCTTCCAATGTTGCCTCAAAAACCGCGCTTGGAGGCAATGCCATCCGCTCGCGGTAAATGGCGGTTCCCGTCACCGCGGCTGCCGAATGGCCTTCCAGTTCCATCGGCTCGAACTCGTAGACCCCGCCATCCGCCATGAGCGACAGAAAGAGGTGACCATCTTTCAACAGGTACGACCGCACGTAGGACCAGTCTTTTGGGATGCGATCGTTGAGAGGTGCGCCAGGACACATCGCTTGCGTGAGCGCCATCGGTCCGAATTCGATCTGATTCGCTCCGGAGGATTTCCACACCCCGTGACCGCGATTGCAGTCGATTCGAACACTGACCCCGCCATCCGCCGCGAATGAGACTGTGTACTTTGCCTTGTCGTCGGGGGTTAGCGTGCGGTCATCGCTACCTTGAAATTTCACCAGCTGCCAGGACGTGCCTCCAAGGTCAGTGGCTGCTTTCTGCTGTGGGGGCCTAGCCGTGATCGTGGCAATGATCACCGGCAAGAGCACCGTCAATAATGTCGAGAACGACCCAGTGCTTCTCATTTGAACCCTCCTTCTTCTCGTTCACGTCCGAGAAGCTATCAAGCTAAGAGTTTTTGTCTTGCCGGTGTACTAGCAGGAAAGACAGTTATCCTGTCGCCATCTGTGGACGGCCGTTGCTGGTGTCTGCCGGGATCGCCACAACTGAAGGCTGGAGTCGCCGTGACGTCAAGGTACCCACTTCTGGCCGATGTTGCCAGAACTGGGTCTTTGCATGTGTAGGGGCGGACGTCTTCGTCCGCCTTGCCAAGCGAAGCGAGGCGTGCTGGCATTCGTGATCACATCGGCTTGTAGGTCATGATCACGGTCTTGGTTGCTTTCTTGGAACGGAGTTGAAGTACGCCGCTCCATCGCGTGAAAGGACCCCGCCGATACAGTGTTCGCGTCTGGGTGACAGGGATCTAGTCTGACCCCGCCCGTGTTGAGAATGAAGGATCCGACCGGTCCGGAAAAAACGTATTGGCGCTGAGTGTCCGCCCATAGCTATCGAAGCTGGACCCACTTACGGTCCGATAGGCCACTGGCGCGGCAGGGAAAATCACAAAAGCCGTGGCCTTCCGAAGCCAAACGCCGGCAATGTTATCCGAACCGGCAGTGTGGGGCATCCTTCCTGGAAAAGG